>Ga0075424_100004917_pt1 | contig 12717 bp, 9 predicted proteins | sample SoiMethybrSBSTD3_FD_75301 | JGI IMG/M metagenome (GOLD analysis project Ga0075424, IMG submission 75301) | Bulk soil microbial communities from a Populus tree surrounding site in Tennessee, USA - Soil MetaG P. TD hybrid SBSTD3 | ecosystem: Environmental > Terrestrial > Soil > Tree plantation... | reverse complement strand
ACCGTCACATTCGTGGTCGCGCTGTTTCTCGTGACCACCGCCTGGAGCGTGCCGGAGTCGAACCGCGGCTCCACGGTGCAGCTGGCGTTATAGTGCAGCTGCGGGTTCGTCGTCACCGCCAGCGAGTAGCTCAGGAGTCCCGACGTCCACGTCGATGACCCCGCGATGTTCCAATTACCGCTCGGCAGCGGCGAGCCGGCCGGGATCGATCCCGCCTGGTCGGCCGTGAAGGTCGAGGACCACGTCCGGACGTGCGACGCCGTGGCCCCGCTGGTGAAGGTGTAGTCGCTCCGGAAGTCGGTCTCCGTGAACTGCAGCTGGTCGGCGCTCCCCGTTATCATGCGAACGCCGTTCTCCACCACCGAGCGCGTCTTTCCCGTGACGCTGTTGGTGACGCTGCGGCTGAAATCGGTGTGACGGGTCCGGAGCGCCCAGTCGGTGATGGTCGGCGTGGGGTCGACGTAGTCGATCGTGCCACCGAGCGTCGCCGTGTAGGACCCGTTGGTCACGGTGCAACCGGTGAAGTCGACCTTCACGGAGTCGGGCACGGGGTCGCCGTCGGAGTTCGTGGGTGAGGCAGGAGTTACCGTCGGCGTGCAGCTCCCGGACGTCGGCGCCATCACCGGGGCTCCCATCATCGGGCCGACCGCGAACGGCGCGCCGGAAGCAGAGTTGAAGGTGGCGCCCTGCGCCAGCCCCGCCGCGTCGGTGGTGACCTGTTCGGCGACAGCGTTGGCTTCGAGCTGACTCAAGACGGCGTTGGGCGAATTCGCGTTGTTACACGCGGCGAGCAGCGCGGCGACTGCGATCGTGCTGGCGGCGAGGCGCCCGGCACTTCCGGTGATACGGCCCATGCGTCAGTCCTCCGATGGTGTCGAATGCAGGGCGCTGGACAGGGATCGCCGGTTAGACGCAGCGATGGTTGCAGACGTTAACGGCATCCCGGCGGCACATCTGGAGGGAAGACTACGAGCGCGTCGGAAACGTCACCGCAGCGCAGGTTGCCTGCGCCGCGTGATGTGGCGCACAATCGCCGGCGGCTAGTCGCCCGGCTGCAGGTACCCCTTGGCCAGCAACAGCTCCGCGTTGAGGATCGCCGCTCCGGCGGCGCCGCGGATGATGTTGTGGCTCAGCGCGACAAAGCGGTGCCCCAGCACGCCATCGCGGGCGATGCGGCCCACGCTCACGCTCATGCCATTCCCGGCGTCGCGATCGAGCCGCGGCTGGGGGCGATCGGGCTCGTCGCGCACCACGATGGGCCGCGCCGGGGCGCTCGGGAGGTGAAGCTCCTGTGGCAAGGCCGTGAAGGAGTCGAACGCCTCGCGCAGGTCGGCCGGCTCCGCCGGCTTGGCGAGCTTCACCCGCAGCGCCGCCATGTGTCCATCCACCACGTTCACCCGATGGCACTGCGCACTCACCGCGAACCCCGCGGGCGCAACGCGGTCACCATTCAAGCGACCGAGGATCTTGCGCGTCTCCCGCTCGATCTTTTCCTCTTCGTGCGCGATGAAGGGCACCACGTTGTCGGTGATGTCGAGGGAAGCGACCCCGGGGTATCCCGCACCCGAGAGCGCTTGGAGCGTCGTGACCACGACTGCCTCGACGCCGAAGCGCGCGGCGAGGGGCGCCAGCGCGAGCGAGATCATCACGGTCGAGCAATTAGGATTGGTCACGATGAATCCCCGCCCCGACCGAGCCTTGAGCAGGGCCAGATGGTCCGGGTTCACCTCCGGCACCAGCAGCGGCACGCCGTCGTCCATGCGGTGGGACGACGCGTTGCTGATCACGGGATACCCGGCCTGCGCAAAGCGGGTCTCGATCGGGCCCGCGATGTCGGCCGGCAGGCCCGAGAACACGAGGTCGCACGCCAGGGGCGGCTCGGGAGCTTGGACGACGAGCGCTCCAGCTGTCGGTGGCACGTCGCCGGGCAACCGCCAAGTACAGGCCTCCGCGTAGCGCCGGCCTTGCGAGCGATCGGAGGCCGCCAGCGCCGTCACGGTGAACTGGGGATGGCGGTCGAGCAGCTGCAGGAAGCGCTGGCCCACGGCCCCGGTCGCCCCGAGAACGCCTACCCGGATTTTCGCCATGGATCCTCCTTGACGCTGCCGAACACGCACGGTATGTATCAACATACAACCGAAGTAGTCGTGGTGATTGCCCGCGGCGTGGCATTGCGCGGGCTTTTCTGTTTCCCGAATCGAGACCGGGGATGCGAGCGAGCGTGACCGTGCGGGTGGCCGGCTCGACGTCCAATCTGGGCGCCGGGTTCGACTGCGTGGGGGTGGCCGTGGGGCGCTGGCTCCGCGTCACCGCCCGGGCAACTCCCGGCGCCGCCGGCAAACCGGTCGCGATCGAGCGCGGCGGGACACTTCGTGCCCTCGACACCGCGCCGGAGGCGGACCTGCTGTACCGCGGTTTCACCGCCGCCTGCCGGCGGGCGGGGCGAGAGGTGCCCGGCGGCCTCGCACTGGCCGCCGACTCCGACATACCGGTCGCCCGAGGGCTCGGCTCTTCGGCGGCCGCGACGGTGGCGGGAGCCGCGGCGGCCGCGGCTTTGCTCGACCTGACGCTCGATCCGGCGGGACTGGCCGAGCTCTGCAGCGAGCTCGAAGGCCATCCCGACAACGTCGCTTCGGCCGTGTTCGGCGGCGCCAACCTCGTGCTGCGTGGACCGGACGGTCTGATCGTGACGCCGCTCCCGATTCACCCGTCGCTCGCCTTGGTCTTCGCGGTCCCGGACTTCACCGTGGAGACGAAGCGCGCGCGTGCCGCGCTGCCAGCCACCCTGCTGCACGCGGACGCGGTACGGGCGGCCGCGAAGAGCGCCGCCCTGGTCCACGGGCTGGCGCATGCTGACGCGCGACTGCTTGCCGCCGGGCTCGATGACGTGCTCCATGTCCCGTTCCGACGCACGCTCGTGCCGGGATACGACGAGGTGACGGGAGCGGCGCGGCAGGCGGGCGCGTACGGTGCCACGCTCTCCGGCTCGGGGCCGACCATCGTCGCGGTAGTGGGCGCCGACAGCGTGCGCGCCGTGGGCGAGGCAATGGTGCGCGCCTGGAAGGCCCGCGGTACCGGCGCCCAGACGTTTCACTCCGCCCGGCCCGCCGGCGGCCTCGAGACAGAGTGATGGCTCGGGTCCCCCGCTCCCCCCCGCACATCCATAAGTTCGGCGGCGCGTCGCTCGCGAACGCTGCCGGGATAGCGCACGCCGCGAAGATCGTCGTCGGACACCGCCCTGCCCCGCAAGTGGTGGTGGTATCGGCGATGAGCGGCGTGACCGATGCGCTGCTCGATTGCGCCGCACGGGCGTCGCGGGGCGACGCCGCGCAGGTTCGCGCCGCCGCCAAGACGCTGCGCGCGCGACACAGCGAGGCCGTCCGCGCCCTGGTGCCGCGCGGCGCGCGGCTCGACGAGCTGGTCGGGATCATCGACGTGGTGTTCGCCGAGCTGGAGCAGCTTGCGGGCGGACTCGGGATCCTGCGCGAGATCACCCCGCGCACGATCGACTACCTGGTGGCGCGGGGTGAGCGGCTCTCGGCGCAGATGTTCGCCGCCGCGCTCGAAGCGGTGGACTGCCCCGCCGCCTATGTGGACGCGACGGACGTGGTCCAGACCGACGGCACCTTCGGCAACGCGTCCCCCGACCTGGGCGGCACCGTGCGCCGCGCGCGCCGCGCGTTGGGACCGGTGCTGGCGCGCGGCGCGGTCGCCGTGGTGCCGGGGTTTCTCGGCGCCGCCCCGGGCGGCGAGGTCGCCACCCTGGGGCGCGGCGGGTCCGACTTGACCGCCACGCTGCTCGCGCGCGTGTTGGGCGCGCGTGAGGTGTCGCTCTGGAAAGACGTTCCGGGCTTGCTCACCGCAGATCCCCGGATCGTGCCCGACGCGCGCGTGGTGCCGCAGGTTCACCTGCGCGAAGCGGCGGAGCTCGCGTACTACGGCGCCAAAGTGCTGCACCCGCGTTCCCTCGTCCCCGTGATGAAGCAGAACGTCGCGATTCGGATCCGGCCGTTTGCGGACCCCGCGTCGCTTGGGACTGAGATCTCACGCCGGCGCACGCTCGAGCAGTATCCCGTCAAAGCGCTCTCGGCCATTCCGAAGCAGGCGCTGCTCACCGTCACCGGCAGCGGCATGCTGGGCGTCCCCGGCATCGCGGCTCGGACCTTCGCGGCCGTGCACCACGAAGGCATCTCGGTGTCGCTCATCACGCAGGCCTCGTCGGAGCACTCGATCTGTTTCAGCGTCCCGGAGGAGAGCGCGCAGCGCGCGCGCCGCAGCCTGGAGCAGACGTTCCAACGGGAGATCGCGCGACAGGAGATCGACGGCGTCGAGGCGCGCACCGGTCTCGCGACACTCGTAGTGGTAGGGCTCGGCATGGCGGAGACGCCGGGCATCGCCGCCCGCGTCTTTTCGGCCCTGGCCGAGGCCGGAATCAACGTGATCGCCACGGCCCAGGGGTCGTCGGAGCTCAATCTGTCGCTCGTGGTGGACGGTAAGGAAGCGCCGCGCGCCCAGCGGGTAGTGCACGCGGCGTTTCAGCTCTCGAAAATCGGCGGCGGCGCGGTGGCGCATCCGGAGCGCAGCGACGTCGTGCTGTTGGGCTTCGGACAGATCGGACGAGCGCTCGCCCCCATGATCGCGAAGGTGAAGCGCGAGGCGCTCACGCTCCGCATCGTGGGCCTGATCGACTCGAGCGGCTTCGTGTTCGACGCCGACGGCTTTTCGCCGCGGCGCCTTGCGGCGTTGGGGGCGGCGAAAGCCAAGGGCGCGCCACTCGCCAAGGCGACGGGCGGGCGGCGGGCGAGCGCCGCCGAAGCGGTGGCATTCGTCGCCCGGCACGCCCTTACCAATCCGATTCTCGTGGACCTGACGGCCGACGAGACGACCGACACGCTCACGACGGCGCTGGGTGCGGGGATGCACGTGGTGCTCGCCAACAAGCGCCCCGTCACCACCGACAAGCGGCAGTACGATGCGCTCCGCGCCGCCGCCCAGGCGCATGGCCGACGCCTGCTGCTCGAGGCGACCGTGGGTGCCGGCCTGCCGATCATCGATACCTACCAGAAGCTGGTGGAGTCGGGCGACCGCGTGTCGAAGATCGAGGGCTGCCCCTCCGGCACGCTCGGCTACCTGTTCGGCGAGTTGGGCCGCGGCGCGGCGTTCTCGACCGCGCTCGAGGGAGCGATCGCCAAGGGCTATCCCGAGCCGGACCCCCGTGAGGACCTCTCCGGCATGGACGTGGCTCGCAAGGCGCTGATCCTGGGACGGCTGCTCGGCTTTCCCGGCGAGCTCGACGACATCGCCGTCGAGTCGCTGGTTCCGGATGGCGCCGAGCGCCTCAAGCTCGATCAATTCCTCGCGTCGCTCCAGCAGTTCGACGCGGCATGGGCGAAGCGTGTGGCGGCCGCGCGGGCACGCGGCGGGGTGCTGCGCTACCGCGCGATCGTCACGCGACGCAGTATCCGCGTCGGTCTCGTCGTGGTCGACGCGTCGAGTCCGATGGCGTCGCTCAACGGGACGGACAACCAGTTCATCTTCACGACCACGCGCTACAAGAAGAACCCGCTGGTGATCACCGGGCCGGGCGCGGGTCCTGCGGTGACGGCGGGAGGCATCCTGAACGATGTGCTGAAGCTCGCCGGCGCATGAGCGCCTCCCCCCGTCTCACCTGGCAGGTGTGCGCGGGCTGCGGCAGCGAGTTCCCGGAGACCGATCCTCACCCACGATGCCCGCGCTGCCGCGGGCTGCTGGAGCTGCGCCACGAGCCCCCGGCCCAGGGCGGCGACGCGCTTCGCGCTACCTTCGACGCGCGCTGGGGTGTGCGGCGCGGCGTGCTCGCCTCCGGGGTGTGGCGCTACCGCGAAGCCGTCCTCCCCACGGCGGGCGAGCACATCCTCTCGTATCCCGAGGGCAACACGCCCCTGCTCGCGAGCGCGGCGGTGCGGCGGTGGGCGGGGGCGCCGGAGCTGCTGCTCAAGCATGAGGGCCACAACCCCACGGGCTCGTTCAAGGACCGCGGCATGACCGTGGGCGTGACGCAAGCGCGGCGCGTCCGAGCCCGCGCCGTGGCGTGCGCGTCCACCGGCAACACGGCGGCGGCGCTCGCCGCCTACGCCGCCCTGGCGGAGCTGCCGGCGCTGGTCCTGGTGCCGAAGGGTCAAGTGGCGCTCGGCAAGCTGGCACAAGCTCTCGCGTACGGGGCCCGGACGCTGCTGGTGCGGGGCAACTTCGATGACTGCCTCGAGCTCGCTGACCAGGCGAGCGAGCGACTGGGGGTCTATCTCCTCAATTCGGTGAATCCGTTCCGGCTCGAGGGCCAGAAGACCATCGTGCTGGAGCTGCTGCAGCAGCTCGAGTGGGAGCCTCCGGACTGGATCGTGGTGCCCGCGGGCAACCTCGGCAACACGGCGGCGTTCGGGAAGGCGCTGGAGGAAGCGCGGTCGTGGGGCCTAATCGACCGCGCGCCGCGCCTCGCCGCCGTCCAGGCCGAAGGCGCCGCGCCGTTCGCGCAGAGCTTCCGCGCGGGATTCGCGCAGCGACACCGCGTGGAGCCGCACACCGTCGCGAGCGCGATCAACATCGGCAACCCGGTGTCGTACGAACGCGCCGCGCGCGCCATCCGCGGCACGAACGGGGTCGTCACGACGGTGAGCGACGCCGAGATTCTCGAGGCGAAGGCGGTCGTGGACGGCGCGGGCATTGGGTGCGAGCCGGCGAGCGCGGCGGCGCTCGCTGGCACGCAGCGACTGATCCGCGAGAATGTGATCCGCCCGCGCGACCGCGTAGTCGCGGTGCTCACGGGCCATGTGCTGAAGGATCCGGAAACCGTGACGCGCTATCATCAGGAGATCGAGCCGCGGCCGGCCCGCGCCAACCGGCCGATCGAGATCGAGGCGCGTCTTGCGGAGGTGGAGCGGGTGATGGCCGGCTGAGGCACCCTCAGTAGCCGGCGAGGTACTCCTCGTCCCAGGCGACGTCGAACTCACCGCGACAGCGAGTGCAGGTAAGGCGGCGCGGACGCCCGTGCAGGGCCGCGCGCTCGCGACAGCTCGGGCACACGCCATACTGCGGACCCCATTCCGCCGGCAGCTCGTCGGCACCCGAGGGGCGCGGCACGACCGACCACCGGTTGGGTGGCCGCGAGACGACCTGAACGAGGTAGTGGGGGACCTTGAGGGGCCTGTGGTTGACGTCGAGGATGGCTTCGAGCGAGGCGAGTCGCGCTACGCGGTACCAGGCCCCGCGCCGCAGCGCGCAGTTCACGTCCACCTGGAGACGACCCCATTGCATTCCGGGCACGGCCGAAGATACGTCGGGGGGTCACCCGGGGAGCCGTGATGCAGGCTACACCCCCTTCGGCAAGTTGCTTCAGGGATCGGCGTGGTGCTCCATCATCATGTCTGCCATCATGTCTGGCCTGCCGGCGCGGATCGTGGCCGCCAGGTCCTGCTGATACAGCGAATCCTGCGTATCGACCGCGGGCCAGACGGCACCGTGGTCGGGCACGAACAATCCCGCCACCGCCCCCATGCCGCCGTCGCGGATGTGCCGCCCGGTACGGTTCTCGTAAACGGCCGTAAGCCTGTAGCGGTGCGCCGGGACGACGTGCACCCCCAGCCGGCGCCAGTTGTAGAAGCGGGCCAGCGGGAACGTGATGACGCGCCCGACGGAGTCGGTGACCGGGGTGCCCCGCCACAGCACGGTGCCGGTCGTCATGTCCTTCAATTCGAGGCTGACGCCGTAATCATGCATGTGGCCTCCCAGGCCCAGGATGGTGCCCGGGATGGCCGGACTGCCTTCCCAGAATCGCTCCGTGCGGCCGGGAGGGAGATCGAACGCCTTGCTCCCCGTGGGGGGACGACCGAGCGGGTATTGGACGTCGATGGCCCAGGGATAGGTACGGTACAGGGGCCAAGGCCGGCCGCCGGGAACGTAGCGCAGCACGAGCCGAACGTGGACGTGACGATAGGCTACATCCGAGGTGTTGGCGAGCATCGCGCCGGCGATGAGCCGCTGGCCGCGCGCCAGCGGGAGCCCGAACAGCAGGCGCGGGACCGTGATCGCCGGGGTCTCCCGGCTCATCGCGAGCAGGTGGAGACCGATCGGGAGGAAGAGCTCCCGGTGGTCCGGATCGCTCAGGTTGAAATGATGCAGCATCTCGTGCGGCAGGAGCCGCCCCGACCCGTCCACCACCTCCACGTGGGAGCTATGGAGCGACGCATCCACCGGGACGAGGACCTGACACAGCGGCAAGCCGACCATGGTTTCGCCGCTCGAGCCCGCGGCCGGCACATCCACGGGGGGAAGCTGAATCACGAGCTGATGCGCGACGGAGTCTACCAGAACCGTCGCTGCGGGCAGAGTGTCAGGACCGGGCCCGCCACGCCCGGCGAGCAGCCCGACGAGGAAGAGGACGGCCCGCATGCCGGCTGCTCCGGGAGTTGAAGTGAGGCACAACATACCGGCTGGCGAGTGTTTTAGCGACGGCGGGTGGCGGCGCCGCAGGGAGTGGCCGCGAGCCCACAATCCTGATCTCCGTTCCTCATAACTGAGCGGAGACGGGGGCACGGGTCACTCCCCGCGAGCCGACCACTACTAACGCAAGCGGAGTGCCACGGGCGGCAGCGGGTGTCGCAGTGAGGGCAAGGGTGGGTGCCGCAGATTCCCCGCAGCCATGTCGCTAGGGTGCGACACAAATAGGACAAACCGTGGCGGGAGCGTGTAGGAATCGAACCTACCGAGGTCCATACAGACCCCAGCTGGTTTTGAAGACCAGTCGGACCACCAGGCCCGATCCGCCCCCGTGACCTCGATCACTTGCCTCTGGGGCCCGTGACCCCCATCGTGGACTGCCATGATCGCCGCCCTGCGTACAGTCCTGGTCGTCGATGACGACGCCCTACTGCGCAGCTCGTTGGAAAGCGTGCTCAGCGACCTGGGATACCGGGTCTTGAGCACGGGCAGCCCCGATGTGGCGTACGAGCTGCTCGCGACGGAATCGGCCCTGGCCGTCCTGCTGGACGTTCACCTGCCCACGATGTCCGGCCTCTCCCTCTACCTCGCCATGACACATCGCTGGCCGCGACTGCGGGGCCGCGTCGCCCTGATGACGGCGGACGCTGACGCGCCGGACGTGCGCACCTGGGCCGAACGGAATCCCTGCACCGTTATCCGCAAGCCGTTCAGCTACCGAGAGATCACGGGCTGGCTGGATGCCGTGGCGCGCCCGCTCGACGACGCCGCAACGGCGGGGTAGTCGCTACCGGGCCTGGACGATCGTTACCGACACCGTGGCGCCGGCGATCGTCAAGTCTACTTGACCCACGCCCTCCGGTCTGAATGTTACCGTCGCTGCGCCGCCGTCCGATTCAACGCTGACTACCCTCAAGAGTGTCGACTTCAGGTTGAACCGACTGCGCACGCTCTGGATCAAGCGCGCCAGATTCGCCATCGGCACCACGTTGCCGTACGCGTCCTGCGCGGATACGCGGACCACAAAGGGACGCCCCACCGGCACCGTCATGGAGCCGGCGTCGACCCGTGTCCCATCCCGCTCGAGGATGACTCCGGTGGCTGGCCCCGGATCCACCGAGAGCGCCGCCTGCCGTTGCAATGAGTCCACTGTCGCGGTCACCAGGGCCGGGCCGGCCTGCTTGCCAAGGGTCACGCCCACTCGGGCGAGGCCGGCCGAGTCGGTGAGGACGCTGTCGCCCTCGACGTCGGCGTTCACCGCTCGGAACGACACGACTTTCCCGACCAGCGGCCTGCCGAGATTGGAGCGCACCTGAAACACCAGCGGCTCGCTCAAACGGGTCCGCGCGGTGCCGCGTTGTCCCATGCCGGACAGGAAGCCCGTGGTCGCGGGGGCCACCATGTCGGTCCGGACCACGTCCACCGATGCGAGCGGCTGGCCCCGCACACGAATCGTGAGCTTCCCCCTGCGCCGCACCGCGGCCCGCTCGATGGGGAACGCGGCCCGGCCGAGCGAGTCGGTGGAGCGAGTCTCGGTCGCCACTCCCATGTCCGGGCCGTCCGGCCGCAGCGAGACCGCCTCACCGGGCACGGGGTTCCCCAAGGAATCCCGCACCGTCACGAGCAGCGAGATGGGTCCGCGCTCGCCGGCCCGCAAGTCCACGCGGCCCGGCTGTACCGCGGCGACGGCCGGCACCGCGGAGCCGACCACCACCTCGAGCGGCGGTGTTCCCGAAATCGCTGCGCCCGAGCCGGTGACGACCTGGAGCGTGTAGCTCGCGGGAACCCGACCGACGAAGAAGCGGAACAGCGCGATGCCGCTCGCATCGGTGACGGCCTGTGCGTCCTGCGGCGGCCCGCCGGGAATGCCGGAGCTCCCCCGCAGCACCAGTGGCACGCCCGCCTGTGGGGCATCACCACGCCGCACCTGCACGCGCGCCACCGCCTCGCCCCCAACGGTGGCAACCAGTCGGGCGGGGATCAGTGTGGCAGCGAGGGGGAGCGAGGCGGGGGCCCGGCGGTCCGCGGACGTCGCGCATCCGCCGATACTGTTGAGTACATCCGAGTCGGCGCCGAAGTCGCGCAGATCCGCCCAGTCCCGGGGCGTGGGTCGAAAGGCGACACAGTTGCGCCGGATCAGGTCTGCGACCTCACGCCGCGAGATCAGCGGGTTGGAGAGCAATCGGATCACATCCGTCTTGCGCAACGGCTGGGACCCCTGGATGATCAGCAGGGCGAGCAAGGCGACGGCGTGCGTCACGGTCGGGTGCAGGCCGAGCGCTCGAACCGCCGCTCGACACCGTCGACATCGGTATAGAGCGCCCGGTCCCGGGCGGCGCGGGCGGAATCGAGCGGCGCACTAGTTTGCTGCCGCACGCTGTTGTACGTCGTCCAACGCTCTTCGACCAGGACGAGTCCGCGCCCCAGCTCGGGACACTGCATCTGGCGGCTGGCGAACAGTCGCACCCGCAGGTCGAAGGCGGCGATCGCGAGGGCGAGCGTGTCTGCGACCCTATCCAGCCGCTCGAGCGGGGTCGCCGCCGCGGCTGCGAGCGAGCCCGCGGGTGTCGCGAGCGAGGCGGGAGTCGCGGGTGCTTCCGCGGCCGAATAGAGCCGGACCAGCCCGGCGACGGCCAGGATCGCCGCAGCGGCGTACGCGGCGCCTCGCGCGATGCGCCGGGCGCGAGCGCCGGACAGCCAGCGCCGCCTGCCCTCATCGCCGCTGCCGAACTGGTCCGGCAGAAAGACCCACGGTTGCACCGACGACGACGCGCGCTGGACAGCGGGAACCGGAAGGGGGAAGGGCGGAACGAGCGCCGTCTCCTCGGTGCGGTAGTTGTCCCAGCGCAGGCGCGTGGGCTTGCTACCGTCCGGTCGGAAGGAGGCCGGATCGACCAGCTCATAGAACGGCAGGCACTCTTGCGCCCAGCCGTTACTTTCAGAGCGACGCAACACCCCGCCCACGGTCGTGTCGCCCGAGCCCACCACCACAGCAAGCTGCCACGGTTGCACGAAAAACGCCCGGTGCGCGTCCGCCTCTGCAGGTGACAGCGCGGCCTCCCCGCCGCCGCCCCGGTACCAGCCGACCAGCAGATCGCCGGATTTTCGTAACACGTCCTGCGCCACCACCCATCCCTGCACCAGCACCGTCTTGGCGTCGTCCTCCGGGCTCCCGGGGAGGCGTATGGTCGACTCGACGACGACGTACGGCGCCCCGGTTTCCGGGGAGTCGACCACGTCTCCGACCAACAGCCCGAAGCACGCGGCACGCGTCGCCGCGCAGTGATCGTGCACGGCAGCCAACGCGCGCTGCGTGATGAACACGGGGAATCCGGCGTCCTGCTCAGCCGCGCCGTCGATCGGCTTCCAGAGGATGGACGCCGCGACCGGCATCGGTCGTTCGTCGGAGGCGGGCTCGGCGGGCTCCGCCCCGCCGGGGACGCGGAACCGCGCCACCCTGCCTTGCACTCCTTTCTTCACTCGCTTCCACATGCGGCTACCCGACTACCAGATCTTCCGTGTTGAAATACGCCTCTTCGGTCACCGCGTCAACCGGCCCGATGCGAACGTCTGCATCATCCGATACCAGAACTCCAGCGCCTCGTAGAAGCTCTGGACGCCGATCCGCTCATCGCGACCGTGCGCCCGCACGTCGTTCTGCTCTTCAAACACCGCGGAGACGCCATAGGTGGGGATCCCGGCGTTGCGGAGTGAAAGCCCATCGGTCGCGCCCGCTTCCATTACCGGCACGATCGGGACCCCGGGGAACTGCTCGGCGACCAGCTGCTCGATCGGGCCCATGATCGCGGGCGTGAGCGGGGAGGGGGGGCTCGGCGTCGGCGTGTTGGTCGCGCGCAGCGTGATGCGGTCGTCGGCCACGAGGCGCCGCAGGGCCGCCTCGACATCCGAGGCAGGTTCGCCCGGGAGGATGCGGCAGTTGACCGTGAGCCGGGCGGACTGCGGCAGCGCGTTCTCGGCGTGCCCCGCCCCCATCATGGTGGCAACACAGGTCGTGCGCAGCTTGGAGTTGTAAAATGGAACGGCCGAGAGATGGCCGACGGCCGCGCTGTCCGGCGGATCCTTCAGGACGCCGCGCATGTCCTCGGCGAGGGACCCGCTCTCGAGCGCGGCCGAGCGCTCGAAGAACGCCCGGGACACCTCGTTCAGCTTGACCGGGAACTGATACTGGGCGAGGCGGTCCAGCACCGGCGCCAGCCGGTAAATGGGATTGTCCGCCGGCCGCGG
>Ga0075424_100004911_pt1 | contig 12720 bp, 14 predicted proteins | sample SoiMethybrSBSTD3_FD_75301 | JGI IMG/M metagenome (GOLD analysis project Ga0075424, IMG submission 75301) | Bulk soil microbial communities from a Populus tree surrounding site in Tennessee, USA - Soil MetaG P. TD hybrid SBSTD3 | ecosystem: Environmental > Terrestrial > Soil > Tree plantation... | reverse complement strand
GTGTTCACCAAGGACGTGATCGAGACCTGGCTCGAGTACAAGCGCAAGAAAGAGGTGGACGCGATCCGGCTCCGCCCACATCCGTACGAGTTCGCGCTGTATTTCGATATCTAATATCTAACTGCAACTCCTTCTCTTCTTCGGAAACGGGAAGGGAAGGGGTTTCGCTCTCGTGCGGTTATGCCGGAAATCGACTTTTTTCATCTTACCGACATCGGCTGCGTGCGCGAGGGCAACGAGGACGCCATCGGCTGCTGGCCGTGCGAGGACGGCCTCATCTTCGCCGTGGCCGACGGGCTCGGCGGCCATAACGCGGGCGAGGTCGCGAGCGCGCTCGCGCTCGAAGTGCTTGCCGAAGAAATCAACGGAGCGCCGCAGGGCTGGCCGCTGGCGAAGCGGCTGAGGCGCGCGGTGCAGGAGGCGAACCTCCGCATCTACAATAAAAGCACGACCGTGCCCGAGCTGCGCCATATGGGCACGACCCTCACCGCGACGACGCTCGTCGGCGACAGCATGGTGGCGGCGCATGTCGGCGACTGCCGTCTCTATCTGCTGCGCGACGGAAACCTCACCCAGCTAACGAAAGACCACACGTGGGTATGGGAGCAGGTGCAGTACGGCATTCTATCGCCCGAGGAGGCGCGCACGCATCCCAAACGCCATATGCTGAGCCGCTCGCTCGGGCAGGATCTCATTCTCGCCATCGACATGCTGAGCATGAGCGTGCGGCCCGGCGATGTCTTCGTTCAATGCAGCGACGGTCTCCACGGCTTGCTGTCGGACGCCGAAATGCTCGAGCTGCTGCCTCCGGCGAACCAACCCGACGCCGCGTGCCGCGCGCTGATCCATCGGGCGAAGGATCACGGCGGCGACGATAATCTGAGCGTGCAGATCGCCTGCGTCCTCTCCTGCTCTCCATCGCCGGCCCGCGCGTCCTGGTGGCGCTTCGGCCGCTAGCCGGAAAAAATTATCGCTTTCCTTGACCGGTTTTCTTTCACGGCCTAATATCGACGCCCATGGCTGAGCTCGCTCCGGGACAAACGCTCGATCAGTACGAGCTCATCGACATCATCGCGCGCAGCGGCATGGCGACGGTTTTCCGCGCGCGCGATCGCGAGAGCGGCCGGATCGTCGCCGTTAAAGTGCCGCATCTCGAATACGAATCGGATCTCGTCTTCCACGAGCGCTTTCTGCGCGAGGAGCAGATCGGCCAGCGTCTCGACCATCCCGCCATCATCAAAGTCTTAAAGCCGCGCGAGAAGAGCCGCGTGTACCTCGCAATGGAGTACGTCGACGGGGAGCTTCTGAGCGACCGGCTCGCGCGCGAAGCGCCGCTGTCGATCGCCGCCGCGGTCGATATCGCCAAGCAGATCGCCGACGCGCTCGTCTATCTGCACGAAAATAACGTCGTCCATCGCGACTTGAAGCCCGCGAACATCATGATTCAGCCGGACGGGCGCGTGAAGCTGATCGACTTCGGCATCGCACTCGACACGACGCTAAGGAAAATGACCTGGGCGCGCATGTCGCAGACGATGGGCACGCCGGACTACATGGCGCCGGAGCAGATCAAGGGGCTTCGCGGCGACACCCGCTCCGACATCTACAGCCTCGGCGCCATGCTTTATGAGATGCTCACCGGCAAGGTGCCGTTCCCGGGCGAGAACGTCTATGCCACGATGCGCGCGAAGCTGCATGACGATCCGATCCCGCCGCGGCGGCTGCGCTACGAGATCTCGCCCCAGTTCGAGGAGATCGTGCTCCGCGCCCTGGAGCGCAACCCGAGCGACCGCTTCGAGAGCGCCTTCGAGATGAAAGAAGCGCTCATGCATCCCGAGAGCGTCCCGCTCACCGGCCGCGCGAGCCGCCAGCGGCCGCGCTCGAAATTGCCGCACTGGTTGAGAACGCTGCTGATCATCGGGGGCGGCATTTTACTTTACGCTGTGCTTCTGTGGCTCTTTTTCCGTATCCGCCCCTTGCTGCCGCACGCCAAGCCGTAAACAGCGGATAGAACTACTGCTTAAAGTTTAAGCAATACCTTGTCGGTTTTTTCTCGCGCCGCCGCCGTCGTCTGGTTTTTCCTATGAAAAATCAAGCCTGGGCCGTGGCATAAGGCTTGCTCGATCAGAACGCTATGAGGAAGGTCCTGATCCTCGACGGCCCTCTCTCTGCGCGCGCGGATTTGCCTAGGCGATTGACCGAGCTTGGCTTCGAGATCGTGCGCGAGGCGCCCGGCAAGACGCTCGCGGAGCGGGTGGGGCGCGCCGCTCCCGACATCGTGCTGATGAACGGCGGCGTCGAAGGCCTCGCCGCGGCGGATGACATTTTCAGATTGTGCTCCTGTCCGATCGTCTTTTTGGCGAACGGACGGGAAGCGAAAGCGGACCGCAGCGCCTCGGCCGTCGCCGGTTATCTTTTCAAGCCACTCATGACCGACGAGCTTTGGGCGTCCCTCGAGCTAGCGGTTTCCGGCTTCGCCGAGTTCGATTCGCTCAAGAAGGAAAACGCGGAGCTCAAGAAAACGCTGGAGTCGCGCAAGATGATCGAGCGCGCAAAAGGCGTATTGATGAAAAACCGCAGCCTCTCCGAGGCCGAGGCGTTTTCGCTGATTCAAAAAAAGAGCATGGATCTGCGCCGGCCGATGTTCGACATCGCGCAGGCGATCGTCTTGAGCGAAGAGATCACGAAAGAAAAAGCCGGATGACGGGATGCCCTAATCGTAGGCGCGTTGATGAAACATTGATCAGGAGCATGGCGTCGGAACGAAAAAAGGCTAGCCATTGTCGCGATTTCGGATTGGCCCGTCGTTTGCGTGACTTATCCGCGGGAGCGTGAGGGCTTGTAGATAAAGAGGACATACCCGGTCCGCCGACGCAACGCAGTACCGCGGACCCATGGCAAAGGCGCCGAACCTAAAAGTTTGGCGCCTTTTTATTTGCGGGGAGGAAGCGATGGCCCACAAAAATACCAGTGAAGCGTATGCCGAGAAAGTTTTCGACAACTTGATTTTCATCGCCGAAGTTTTCGCCGACCGCAAAGGGGAGGAGATCCCGGACGTTCCATTGCTCGAACTGGCGCGCTCCTTCGAGCTCAGGCGCTTCGGCGCGCGAAGGGAGACGGCGAAAGAAGTGAACCGCGAATGCGTTATCGAATTACACAAACAGGGAGGTGGGTGATTGTCGGATTATCGGGCGCGGCGGAGAACAACGAGCCGCTCAAGATTAAATACCTGTTCGATCGATGGCTGACGGAAACGGGAATGCGCGTGATCGTGAATCTAAAAGATATCGAGGAATTCGGCGTGTGGGAAATGGGACTCTTGACGTCGTTAAAAAAGAGATGGATCAACGCGGCGGAACACTTCGCTTGTGCAATCTCGACACCGCCCGTTTTATTTTTCGGCACGTAAGATGAACAAGATCGAAGAGTATAAGAGAGAAAAAGACGGTCTCGATATTCTCGCCGACGTGCCGCGCTACGCGGCCGAGGGGTGGGAGGCGATCACCGAGGGCGACCGCGAGCGGCTCAAGTGGGCTGGCGTCTTTTTCCGCAAGCAGACGCCGGGCCGCTTCATGATGCGCGTGCGCATGTCGAACGGCATCACGAACTCCACCCAGATCAGAGCCATTGCAGAGATCAGCGAGGAGTTCGGCAAGGGCTTCATCGACATCACGACGCGCCAGCAGATCCAGCTCCGCTGGTTCGGCATCGAAGACGTGCCGGAGATCTGGCGCCGGCTCGAACGCGTCGGCCTCGCGTCGCTTCAGACCGGCATGGACAACATCCGCAACGTGGTCGGCTGTCCGGCGGCCGGGCTCACGCCGAATGAGCTCTTCGACGCCTCGGCGGTCGCGCGCGAGTTCACGGAAATCTTTCTCCACAACAAGGCCTACACGAATCTGCCGCGCAAGTTCAACGTCGCGATTACCGGCTGCAAGGAGAACTGCACACATCCGGAGTCGCAGGACATCGCGCTCACGCCCGCGACCAAGGACATCGACGGCGCGCCGGTGCGCGGCTTCAACGTCGCCGTCGGTGGCAAGATGGGCTCGGGCGGCTACCGCATCGCCTCGCCGCTCGACGTCTTCATCGAGCCGGAGGCGGCGGCGCCGCTGTTGAGCCACATCGTTCTGATCTTCCGCGATCACGGCCTGCGCGAAGCGCGCACCAAGGCGCGGCTCGCGTTTCTCATCCAGGACTGGGGCACGAAAAAATTCCGCCGCGAGCTCGAGCGCCGCTCGGACCGTCCGCTGCATGGCGCGGGCAAGGAAGAGCGCGGGGAAAAGCACACGGATCACGTCGGCATTTTCCGGCAAAAACAACGGGGGCTCAATTACGCCGGCCTCGCGGTGCCCGTGGGCCGCGCGCGCACCGGGCAGTTGGCCGAGCTCGCGCGCATCGCCGAAATTTACGGCAGCGGCGAAATCCGCGTCACCGTCGGGCAGAACGTCATCGTCCCCAATATTGCGGACGCCAAGATCGGATCGTTCACGCAGGAGCCGCTGCTCAAGGAGCTGCGCTACGATCCGTCGGAGATCATGCGCGGTTTGGTGAGCTGTACAGGGATGGATTACTGCCATTTCGCGTTGATCGAGACCAAGGGCTGGGCGCTCAAGACCGGGCACGCGCTCGAAGCGAAGCTCGGCAAAACGCAGCCGCTCAGCATGCACTGGTCGGGCTGTCCCGCGGGCTGCGGCAACCACGCAGCGGCCGACATCGGGCTTTTGGGCAAGAACATCAAGCAGAACGGCGAGGTCGCGGAAGCGGTCGACGTCTACGTCGGCGGCGCGACCGGCGGCGCGCCGAATCCGCCGATCAAGATCATGGAAGACGTGCCGTGCGACGATCTGCCCGACGTGCTCGCAGGCCTCGCGCGCCACGGCTCGTTCAAGGCGATGCGCGAGCAGCTGAGAAAAATTCCTCAAGTCGACGCCGTCGAAAAAACTGCGGAAGAAATTCCCGCCGCGCCGGACGTTCGAGCGCAGGACATCGCCGAGGGCTTGGGCAAGCTCGTACGCGTTAAAGGCGAGGAGATCGCGGTGTTCAAACATCGCGGGAAGCTCTGCGCGCTGCAGAACAACTGCCCGCACGAAGGCGGCCAACTGTCGGCGGGACGAATCGAGGGCGACGCGGTCGTCTGCCCGCTGCACGGGTACAAGTTCGACATCAGGACCGGCGCTTGCGCGACCGCCCCGAAGCTCAAGGCGCGCGTCTTCCCGGTCGCGGGCGACGGCGAAAATTTCACCATCGAGACGATAGAGAAAGAAGGGAGATAGCTGTCATGCCTTATGTCAAACCGGATATGGTCGTTGAAAACATGGTCCAAGCCGGCGCCGCGAAAGGGAAGCTCGGCGCGCGCGATCTGCTGATTCGCGGCGCGCTATCGGGGGCGCTGCTCGGCTTTGCGACCACCCTTGCCTTCACGGCGAACCTCCAGACCGGCGCCGGGATCGTCGGCGCGGTGATCTTTCCCGTCGGCTTTGTGATGATCGTGCTGCTCGGACTTGAATTGGTGACGGGAAACTTTGCCCTGGTGCCGCTCGGAGTCCTCGAGCGGCGGATCGGTATGGCGGACCTCTTACATAATTGGATCTGGGTATTCCTAGGGAATCTCGCCGGCAGCGTGCTTTACGCCTATTTATTTTCGCTGACGCTGCCGCCCGACGCGCCGATGGCGAAGCTTTTGATGACGGTCAGTGAAACCAAGACGCTGGGTTACGCCAAGCTCGGCCTCGCCGGCCTGGCCTCAGTTTCGGTCAAAGCGATCCTGTGCAATTGGATGGTGACCTTGGGGGTTGTCATGTCGCTCACATCCCAGTCGACGATTGGAAAAATCGCCGCGATGTGGCTCCCAATACTCACCTTCTTCGCGCAAGGATTCGAGCACTCCGTGGTCAACATGTTTGTTATCCCCGCCGGGATGATGCTTGGTGCGAAGGTTTCTCTAGTCGACTGGTGGCTGTGGAATCAGGTCCCGGTCACCGTCGGCAACATCGCCGGCGGATTGATCTTTACCGGACTCGCCTTATACGCGACGCATAAAAAGCCGCGGCCCGTGGCCGAGTCAACCCCGGTTTCGATTCTTTCTAAGATGCCGCTCAGCGTCGGGCAAGCCGATTAGGAGCCTCAGAGGGATGCGCATGAATAAAGCTGATTTTCGATTAAGGGGCATGATTGCGTTAGGACACAGCAGGGCCTGCAAACACTTTGTCGAGCGATGGATGGGTGTCGTTCTCTGGGCGCTACGGATCGCGCCGGTGTCGCTGTCCTTTTTAAACGCCCCGCTCCCCACGGCGGCTCAGCTGCTTCTCTCTATGCGCAGACATATGCCTAAAACATGGGCAAGATGAACAAAAAAAGGGCGTCTTTTATGAAATAAGGCTCCAAATAAACCTTGCATTTAAACAACTTTTAATGTATCTCGCTTGGCATATCGGTTGCTCCCCCCTTTCGGGTCGAAGGCGAGGATGCCTTTGCGACCCAATCAGGCAGCGTTGCCTCGGGCAGGTATGATCGACAAGAGCTGGTTTTTAACGAAAAGTAGCGACATCTAAGGGAGGATATTTCATGTTCACCGCAAAAATCGTGCGGGCGGCGCTTGTTTTAACGTTGCTCGCGGCTCCGGCCTTTTCCTTTGCCGCGGAGGAGCCGCCGCCGGCGGCGCCCGAAGGGCCGAAACCGCTCGGCCCCGGCCTTCTCGGGCTTGAGTTCATCATCGGCCCGGTCGACAACGCCGTCGATAATGCCAAGGAGGCGATCTCCAAGGCGATCGGCATCGACGTTAGCGGCTTCCTGGACGCGGGCTATCAATACAGCTCCAACCACCCGCATTCGTCGTCCAGCATCAGCGGGCGCTACTTCGACAAGGACCATAACAAGGTCGTCTTCAACGCCTTCAACCTGACGGTTGACAAGCCGGAAAAAGACTGGGGCGTCGGCTTTCATATTTCGGCCGACTTTGGACGCGCCGGCGAACTCCTCCGAGAGGCGACGTTGTGGGGACCGAGGCTCACCCATGAGCCGTGGGCCGAATTGCGCGAGGCATTTTTGACTTTTACGATCCCTGTCGGCGCAGGCCTCGCGGTCAAAGCCGGAAAATTCGTCACCCCGCTCGGGACAGAGATTCTCCCGGCCCCGGGAAGTTACAATAACAACATCTCCCGCTCCTTCGCGTTCAATTTCGCCGTGCCGCTCACGCACCTCGGCACCTTATTTACCTATCCGTTTGCCAAGACCTTCAGCGCGAGCGCCGGGCTGGTCACCGGCTGGGACAACCCCGCCGACAACAACAACTCGCCGAGTTTCTTGGGCGGCATTAACTTTACCCCCTCCGATACGTTCAATTTCGTGTCCAACGCGACGATCGGCCGCGAGTGGACGGCGCCGGGTTTCAACAAGAGGGTCCATAACGGCGGAACGCGGATCGACTTGAGCAACGTCGCCACGATCAAGGCCGATCCCTGGACGATCTTTCTCGAATACACGATCGGCCACGAAAAGGACGCCTTGACGCCCCAGGGCACGCGGAGTGCCTGGTGGCACGCTTTCGCAGGCATTCTCTCTTACGACTGGACCGATCGCTTTAACACCTCGCTCAGAGGCGAGAGTTTCTTGGATCCCCAAGCCGCCCGCACAGGCGGGCTCAACGCGACGCATACGCTGCACCATGTGAACCTCGCCGAGCTGACGCTCACCGGCGCTTACAAGTTTACCGCTAAGCTGCTCGGCCGTGTCGAAGTCCGCCAGGACGTCGCGGATAAGAAAGTTTTCAAGGAAGGCGGCAGCGGCGCCGATAAGGCGCAGACGACGTTTGCGCTGCAAGGCATCTATACCTTTTAAGGGTTAACTCGCTTTCCCGTTCATTCGCCCGCCCGGAGAATTGACTTTTTCTCCGCGGCGGGCGAATCTTTTTTCTGCCTTCTGCCCCGGATTCGAAGCGACCTTTCAGTGCGCTTCATATCGATGATGGACGATCAAAGCAGCGCGGGTGAAGACCGCGCGGCGCTCCGCCGCATCCGCCTGATCGCGTGGATCGCCGTCTTCGCCGCGCTGCCCTTTTTGATTTATTTCGTAAGCGCCAGGCTGCAGCAAAAAGGTCCGCCCGCCCCCGCGCGCGATAGCTTCGAGAGCCTCGCACTCGAAAAGCCGTCGAAGACGCTTGCCGCGCCGGACTTTACGCTGGAAAGCCTCTCCGGGAAGCGCGTCAGCTTGAAAGATTTCCGCGGCAAAGTCGTGTTTCTGAATTTCTGGGCGACGTGGTGCGTCCCCTGCAGGGACGAAATGCCGGCGATGGAAACGCTGCACCGCGAATTCAAAGATCGGGGTCTCGCGATCGTGGCGGTGAATTTCCGCGAGGACAAAAAGGCGGTGCGCCGTTTCTTCGATGAACTGGGGCTCAGCTTCGAAAGCCTGATGGATATCGATGGTGAGGTGGGCGAGCGGTACGGCGCTTTCAGCCTGCCCCTCACTTATTTGATCGACCGCCAGGGGCGCTTCGTCGGCAAGGCCGTCGGGATTCGGCCGTGGGAGCGCGCGGACGCCAAGACGTTCATCCGCGAATTGCTCGAACGAAAACCATAAGCGCCGGCATCAGGGTTGAAGTTGCCCACCCGCGCCGGTAAAGTACCGTTCTATGGCGATCGCCACCATCGAAGAAGCGATTGACGAGATTCGCCGCGGGAGCATGGTTGTCCTGATGGATGACAAAAACCGCGAGAACGAGGGCGATCTCTGCATGGCGGCGGAGAAGGTCACGCCGGAAGCGGTCAATTTCATGGCGCGTTTCGGCCGCGGACTCATCTGTCTCACGCTGACAGAAGAACGTGTGCGCCATTTGGGTCTCCACATGATGGTGTCGGAAAACACTTCGCCGTTCGGCACCGCCTTTACCGTATCGATCGACGGCGTGAATCACGTGACGACCGGCATTTCCGCCTCCGACCGCTCCAACACGATTTTAGCCGCGGTGGCCGATAACGCCGTGCCTGAGGATCTCGTGACCCCGGGCCACATCTTTCCGCTGCGGGCGAGAAACGGCGGTGTCTTGGTGCGCGCGGGGCAGACGGAGGGCTCCGTCGATTTATCGCGCCTCGCCGGTCTCAAGCCCAGCGGCGTCATCTGCGAAGTCATGAACGATGACGGCACGATGGCCCGGCTCCCCGACATCGAGAAATTCGCCGCCGAGCACAACCTCAAAGTCGTGACGATCGCCGATCTGATCCAGTACCGGCTGCAGAACGACAGCCTGGTCTACCGCGTCGCCTCGGCGCGCCTGCCGACCAAATTCGGCGGCGATTTCCAGGCCCTCGTCTACAACACGCACGTCGACCAGAGCGAGCACCTCGCGCTCATCAAAGGCGAGATCAAGCCCAACGAAGAGACGCTCGTGCGGGTGCATTCGAAATACATTCCGGGCGACGTCTTCGGCTTCGAGCTGCTGAACACCGGCGCGGTCATCGAGCGCTCGATGGAGATCATCACCGAAGCGGGCAAGGGAGTGATTCTCTATCTTCAGACGCAGGGGAAAGAGCTGAGACCCGCGCGGATGAAATATCCGACGCTGGCGGGCAAGAGGCAGACCGACATCAATCCGTCTTTTATCTATCAGGCGGACTTTCGCGAATACGGCATCGGCGCGCAGATCCTGCGCGACCTCGGCGTGCGCAAGATGCGGCTCCTAACGAACAATAAAAAGAATCTCGTCGGCCTCTCGGGCTACGGACTCGAAGTCACGAGCCTGATCCCCATCTCTCCGGAAACGCCGGCGGCCGCGGACGAGTCGAACGAAACTCTACGGGATTAAAAAAGTGCCGATCTACGAATATCGTTGCAGCGCCTGCGAGCATGCTTTCGAAGAGCTGGTTCGCTCGGCCGACGACAAAGTCGCCTGTCCTTCGTGCGCCAGCCCGGAAGTGAAGCGGCTTCTCTCGGTCTTCAGCTCGGGACGGGACATCAAATCGTTCGGCGGCGGCGCGGATGCTCCGAGCGGCGGCGGCTGCGGCTGCACGCCGAAGACCTGCGGCTGCCATTAGAACAGGCGAGTTTCGAGTCTCGAGTAAAGCCGGCGGTCAATCTTCCTGCGGCGGGGTAAGATAGCTTGCCAGGGTCTTCTGCAGGTTCCTCAGCGTCACTTCCACATTGGGAAACAACTTCTCCTCGATCAACTCGTTATTGATGAAGAAATCGAGCGACGGCCCTTCGGTGAAGTTGATATCGAGCAGCCGATGGCCGACCGGCTCACCGGTGATAAGCAGTCGCACCGAATATCCTGCGTCGATCAGAAGCGCGCGGGCGTTGGCGGGCAGCGCGAGGGCTTTCTTGATCTTCTCCAGCCGCTCCGGCGGATAGGTTCCGACGCCGAGCGAGACGTAGTTCCAGCCGAGCGGCGCCTGACTCACGTCCTTCAACGTTCGCGGATTGATGTCCACGACGTTTTTGACCGCCTGGTCCTGGCGATAGTCTTTGAGCAGCTCGTAGGTCCATTTCTCGATGATGCCCCGCCCGAGCCCGGCCTGTTTCTCGCGCTCCTTGACCGGGCCGCGGTCGATCCACCACTTGACCTCTTCTGCGGGAGGTGTCTTTTCGTCCGCCATAGTCGAACGTTACTCCGCCTGGGCTCCGGCGTCAAATCGGAAAATTGGTCACTTTCCGACGCTCTAGGGTATTTCCCGGCCTGAAACTAAGGTATTCACCTGATTGTTGATAAAGCCCCCTTCGCTTACCCTCGGCTGGGCGAAGGAGGCTTCTAATGCAGCTCAAATTTCGCACGATCAGGGCAGGTTTGGAAGATTGGCACTTCGTTGAAAACTGCCCGCAATGGCCCGCCGCAGATTTTGTCGAAAAGCTCGATGCGCCGCCGATCGCTCAGCTTTGCGAGAAGTGCATCGAGCTGAGCGCCTCGCACTTCGTCGAGAATGCACCCCGCGCCGGCTCCCGCGCGGCCTCTAGATTTTAAACTCTTCGAGCGTATTGGGCGCGAAGAGGCTCTTCAAATCGAGCCGCGTCTTGAGGAGCCCCTGCTCGTGGGCGTATTGCACGAGCGTTTCCAATACGTGGCGGTTGGCCTCTAAGCCGTAGGGCCAGAGCTCGCCGCCGCCGAAAAGCTCCCGCTCCTCCTCCATTTCCGCGATCGACCAGGCGAGCATGTATTTGAGCGCGGAAAACTCATACATCGATTCCTGGCAGACCCGCTTCGACTCGGCGAAGGCCTTGTACAGGCTCTGCGCCACCCAGGGATGCTTTTCGTAGAAATCTTCCCGCAGCGCGACCGTGTGCATGATGGGAAAAATCTTCGTGCGCCGGTAATAGTCCTTTTCCACTCTGGGGAAGTCGGGGATGAGCCGCCCGATGTTGGGCGCGCGGCGCACGAAAGGCGAGGGCATGTGTGCCGAGATCATCGCATCGATGTCGCCGCGCTCGAGCATCGAAGAAAGCGTTTGGTCGGCCGCGATCGGCCGGATGTCGATCGTCTTCGGCAGGTCGTGGCGGATCTTATCCTCGCGGCCGGGATGCTCTTCCCCGCCGGTGAACCATTTCATTTGCTCGGGCTTGACGCCGTACTCGTGCTCGAGGATGCCGCGCGCCCAGATCGCCATCGTGATCTGATATTCGGGGACGCCGACGCGCTTGCCGGCCAGGTCCTTCGGCTCCTTGATCCCCGATCGGGTGTTGATGTAGATGCACGAATGGCGAAACGCGCGCGAGGGAAAAACCGGAATCGCGATCAGCTTGGGAAATCCCTTCTCGCGCGCCATGAGATACGATCCCATCGACAGCTCCGCGGCGTCGAACTCGCCGTAGCGCAGCATACGCCAGAAAGTCTCTTCGACGCGCAGCGGCAGATAGGTGAGATCGACGCCTTCGACCTGGACGCTGCTATCCTGCAATGCGCGGGTGCGGTCGTAATCCCAGCACGCGAGCGTGAGTTTGATTCTCCCCATGAATGCTCCTTGATGCGGTTAGACTGTGGATTCGGCTGAGGTGAGGCCGGCCAGAAACCGGTTCGCGCCGACGATGAATTGCTCCTTGTCGTTGGCGAGCACGACCGCCGCCTCGCCGGAGGCCAGCGTCGTCCGCCGGACAATTTTGTAGCGCCGTCCGCGGAACTCGACTTCCTGCCCCACGGCGAAGCGGCGCAGCCGGAGGTGGTCGGAAACCGGCTCGATTTTTTCCATGACTTCGATCTTCATATCATATCGGCGCGCCGCGAAGCGAGAGCGGAAGCGGCGAAAAGCCGAGAAGGAATAAAATCCGTAAGGCCGCGGTCTTAATTGACAAGGCATGGGGTGGATACTAGAGTTCGAGCGATGACGGGAGGACCGATGCAGATCGCGGTTATGGGCTCCGGCGCTGTGGGCGGATATTTCGGCGCGCGTCTGGCCGCCGCGGGTCATGACGTCGCCTTCGTCGCGCGCGGCAAGCACCTGGACGCGATGCGCCGGCAGGGGCTCACCGTCGCGAGCGCCGGCGGCGATTTTCATGCGCGCGGGCGTTTCACCGACGATCCGCGCGAGATCGGTCCGGTCGGGCTCGTCCTGTTCTGCGTCAAATCTTACGATACGGACTCGGCCTCTGCGCAGCTTGCGCCGATGATGTGCGACCGGACGGTTATACTCTCGCTGCAAAACGGCGTCGATAATCCGGACAAGCTCGCCGCGCGCTGGGGCGAGCGGCACTTGCTCGCCGGCGTCGTTTACCTGGGAGCGCAGCTCGCCGCGCCGG
>Ga0075424_100004910_pt1 | contig 12720 bp, 5 predicted proteins | sample SoiMethybrSBSTD3_FD_75301 | JGI IMG/M metagenome (GOLD analysis project Ga0075424, IMG submission 75301) | Bulk soil microbial communities from a Populus tree surrounding site in Tennessee, USA - Soil MetaG P. TD hybrid SBSTD3 | ecosystem: Environmental > Terrestrial > Soil > Tree plantation... | reverse complement strand
TCGACGGCGATGCTCTTATAGTTGCCTGCTTCGAACGAGTAGACGCCGTCGGCCAGCTTCGTCATCGTCGGATTGATCTGCGGCTGGTAATTGCGCACGTTGTCGGGCACCGCAACCGGATCGGGGCAGACGTTGGCCTTGACGTCCTTGAACGTGCCGCCGAACGCGTTGTGCCCGGCGTTGATGGTCTGCTGGGTGAAGTTGTCGTCGAGCCCTTCGTGCGAGTGCCAGCCGGTCGGGAACTTGATGCCGTTGCCGACGTCGATGTAGCTCTCGTTGGTGAACTCGTGCTCGTAGTTGAGGTCGCCGAGCACGGGATCGTAGGCCAGCGTGTGCATGCGCTGGAGCATGTGCTCCTTGTTGATCGTCGCGTCGATCTTCCATCCGCCCGGCGCCGTGATCTGCACGACGTTGGTGATCTCCGGAATCACGGTCGGGCCGTCACGCCCCATCTCGCCGAGCTCCCAGCGCCACGTGGCCTTCGGGTTCGCGCCCGGCATCTGCGCCGCCTTGAGGAAGCCGTGCGGGTTCATCCAGAGCTCGATTGGGAAGATCTCGGCGACATCCGGCTCAATCGGTGTCGGCTGGCCCATCGCGCCATCCATGTGCCACGCGTACACCTTCGGCCCCGATGCGTTCAGCATGAAGATCTGGTGCGTCTCCTTCTGGATCGGACCGTCGAGCCAGCCGATGCCGTATTTCCAGGCGGCCGGCGTCAGGCCCGGCTTCCGGTCGAACTCCTCCTTCATCGTCTTGGCCTGCCAGTTCATCGTGCGGACGTAGTTGCCAAGCTTGTCCGGCCGCGGCCAGTCGACGTTCTTGCCGGCCTCTTTCTGCTGGCCGACCGCGCCGTTGTAGCCTTCGCCTGCGATGGTGACGCAATTGAGCTTGTCGTTGCCGATCGCCTTGATCGCGGCGTCAAGAATCGGCTTGGGATCAACAAAACCAGGAGGAAGCTGTTGCGTGGCGACCTGGCCGCCCGCCAACGCAAACAGACCAGCGACGAACACCGCCAACGCTATCCTTCGCGACATAAATCCTCCAATTCGAACATGGAAATGGCGCCTGAAAATATCACAGCGGGTGAGGCGGGTCCCACCTGCCTTACTCATCGCGTCGTAGCCGCTGATGACGCGGGAAATGTCTGCCACGTGCCCGCGGCGGGCCGCTGCATGACGCCCTTTTTCGTGTAATCGCACACACCCTGCGGGAACAGCCCGCGCAGTTGTCCAAGCTGCGCGTCGGTCACGGGGCGTTTGTAATCGGACTTGTCGATCGGCTTCACCTCGCACTTGACGACGTCGGCGGTCTCCGGCCCGCCCGCGACGATCCGTGGATTGGCATAAACCGGGAACATCGCTTTGCACTTTGCCTGGTCTTTGATCTCCTCGAGCTTCGCGGTGAAGCACGAGTCGGCGAGGCCCGCCGGTTTGTTGCGAAGCACCTTCTCGCGCTGCGAGCCCGGCGCGTTATCAGCGGCAACGGCGGCGAGCCACTTGTCGAGGATGTCGAGGTTGTCGTCCTGCGCTTTGAACAGCGGAATGTTTTCCTCGTAAACGCGCGAGATACGGTTGCCGCCGCAGGACGCGTTAATGCGGTTGCCGGCGATGACACCGTCGAAGGTGTCGTGGACGTTGCCGCCGGGACCCTCCGTGTACGGCCGCATGTCGATGATCGGGATCGTCGTCAGCCCGTGCCCGCCGTCGTTGAGGCGACCGGTCTCGTACGCGATGCGCAACGCGTCGGGGTCTGCGGCCATCCGGTCGGCGATGATGTTGCCGTTGACATCGTAGCCCCCGGCGAGCCGATTGATGTCGAGGAATTGATTGAAGTTGATCTTGCCGTCGTTGAACGCCTTCAATCCGTACTGAATGCCGACGTTGTCGAACGGCCGGCGCGCAAAGCCGGTCTTCGGATCCTTGCCGAAGACGGCGACAAGGGCGTCCTGATACGTGCAGCGGATCCCATCCGGCTTCTTGACCGGGTCGAACCGCATCGACATCGGTACCGTAGCCTGGTCGCAGTTGATGTCGGAGGCGACTCCCGCATAGCGCAGCTTGTTGTTGGTGCAGTAGTCCCAGTGGCTGTAGCCCGAGACCGCCGTCTTCTGGTCGGTCGTGAACGGCTGGCGAGACGCGGTCATTGCGTGATCGAGGAGCTCGCAGTCGAGCATCGAGGTCTGGAAGGTCAATGTGTCGGCGAAACTCGCGGTCGGTACGATGGCATCGAGCAGCCCCGGATAGTTGTTGGCGATCATGTGCTGCTGCATCGACCCGCCCGAGCGGCCGCTGCCGATGGTCCACTTGATGGGGCCGAACTGCTCGATGAAGTGCTCCTTCACCATCATCATCGACTCGGCCGAGACCACGTCGTTGGCGTAGGTGCCGAAGACGTTGAGCGACGACCCGGCGAGCGCGAAGCCTTTCGCGATCGGGTAATCGCCGTACTGGCCGTCTTCAAGGTTGCCGCGCCCGCCGTTCAACCCGCCGATGGTGCGTCCCTGGTGATAGCCCCACGCGACGCCGCCGCCGAACGTGTAGACGAGGCGTCCATTCCATGCCGCGCCGGTTGTCCACGGCGAGGGGAGCGGCGTCCCCGGCTCGTGGAGGAATGCGATCGAGTAGATGGCACGATTGATCGTTCCCATCTCGCGGCGAACGATGTAGGGCACGGTCTTGCCCTCCGTGGTCGTCGTCATCGCGATGTCGGTGGGACGAGGACCGTTCGGATCGAACGGCTTGAAGGGATTGGCTGCGCCGCCGCGTCCTCCGCCGAAGCCGTTGGCGTTGTCCGCCGCGGCGAGGTCGCCCTGTGCTCCGCGGCCGTCGGCAACCGATGTCGAGCGATAGAAGTACTCAACCTTCGTGTTGGCGGAGCAGTCGGTGTCGAGCGGCGCGCCGAGGCCGACGGCCTGCGTCTCGCAGATAAAGGGTGTCTGATGGGGGCTGTACAGGACCGGGCCGGTGATCGGATGGTTGACGACAGTCAACTGCGCGGTCGCTTTGCTGCCTCGCATCGAGGCGAGGATTGCATTCGATCCGACGTTGAGACCCGTTACCAGACCGACGAGCGCTTTGCTGCCGGCAGCGGGCTTGAACGCGGCAGTGACATCTTTGCCGTTGACCCGCACGATGAGATTCTTCGTGGTCAGGTTCGCGGGACCATCGACTTCAAGAAGAACATCGCCTCCGCTGACCAGTTCGGGGCGCGTAGATAACGCGCGAATGTCGAGTGCTCCCCGCTTGTCCTGCGCGGCGACGGGGATGGTGAGCGTGCTCACAACCGCAACAAGACCGATTGCCGCGAAGCGCTTCATCGGACTGCCCTCCAAAAAACCGGATATTTGTTCAACGTGCTGGATGGCCCGGCTCACAAATGTTTAAAGAGGCCAATAAGATAGCCCGAATTTGAGTCCGCCGTTTGCTTCACGTCGAAAACCGTTTCCAGCTACGCGATTCGACTCCATCAATACCGTGGGCGTTTCGGCGCGAGAGGTTCTATGGCGCTGAACCCGTGTCTCTGGTAGCGTGTAGCGGCTCCAAGGAGGATGTTCACGATGACGATGGCTAGTCGGCGGATCTTTGCCCGGCTTGTGGCGACAGCGCTGCTGCTCGTGCCTGTGTCCGCATTCGCGCAGGAAGCGGTTTTGAGTGGAACGGTTACCGACACGACGGGCGGCGTTCTGCCCGGCGTCACGATTACCGCGACGCATACGGCGACCGGAAACACGTTCGTGGCGGTCACGGACGAAAAGGGCGGCTACCGCATCCCGGTGCGCGTCGGCATGTTCAAGGTCGATGCGGAACTCCCGGGCTTCGGCACGGTCACGCGGCAAATCGATCTGCTGATCGGACAGACTGCGGTGCTCAACCTGCAGATGGCGCCATCGACCGTGCAGGAATCTGTCACCGTCACTGGTGAGGCGCCCCTCGTGGACACGACGAACTCGAGCCTCGCGGCCAACGTCGATCCGCGGCAGATGCAGGACCTGCCGGTCAACGGGCGCAACTGGATGGACCTCACGCTGCTGGCCCCGGGCAGCCGTGCCAATGCGGTTGCCGAAACGCCGATCGGATCCACCAGCTCGAATATCACCTTCCAGTTGAACCTTGACGGCCAGCAGGTGACCAACCAGGTCGCGCTCAGTTTCGGCCAGCCGCGCTACAGCCGCGACGCCATCGGCGAGTTCGAGTTCGTCTCGAACCGCTTCGACGCGTCGCAGGGCCGCTCGAGCGGCATCCAGGTCAACGCCATCACCAAGTCCGGCACGAACACGCCCTCAGGAACGCTCTCCGGCTACTTCCGCGACGACAAGTTCAACGCGAAGGATCCTGTGACGCACACCGTGCTGCCGTATCAGGACCAGCAGATCAGCACGACGTACGGCGGGCCGATTGTCAAAGATCGCATTCATTACTTCCTGAGCTACGAATATGAGCGCGAGCCGCAGACCTACGTCTACGCGACCCCGTATCCGAAGTTCAACGGCACGCTGACCGGCGCGCGGCGCCAGGACACCGAGATGGGCCGCTTCGACTTCCAGTTCTCGCCGAACAAGCGCCTCTCGGTCCGCGGCAATCGCTACGACAACCGCATCCCGTATGATTCGCGCTACACCGGCGGCTCGGATCGCACGCCGGCGTCGGCCATCGGCACGAACCGCCGCAGCGAGCAGGAATACGGGACCTTCACGCAGGTACTCGGCGCCCGGATGGTCAACGAAATCCGCGGCGGCCACTCGCTCTTTCACTGGAACCAGTTCGCCCACGTCAAGAACGCGAACAGTCTCGTCGGCCAGACGCAGGGCTTCGGCGCGCCGGTCATCAACCTGCGGGGCTTCACGCTGGGCCAGACGCATGCGATCACCCCGCAGAACATCCGCGAAGAGGACTACGACATCCAGGACAGCTTCACGATGTCGTACAACGCGCATGGACGCCACGACCTGAAGGCGGGCGGCGAGTACATGCACGACTTCACGTGGGAGACCACGTGCCAGACGTGCATGGGGCAGTTCACGTCGAACAACGGCACGCTGTCGCCCGACGTGATCCAGAACATGATCGTCGACGTCAACGACGTCACGACGTGGAACCTGGCGCCGCTCTCGCCGGTCACGACGATCTACCTGCGCAACGTCGCGATGACGAACTCACCGTATTCGCGGCCGGCGGGCAACAACGGTTTCACCGAGTACGCCCCGCGGCACGTGGTTGCCTGGTGGGCGCAGGACGACTGGCAGATGTCCAACAAGCTCACGCTGAACCTCGGCGTGCGCTACGACGCGAACATCGACGAGTTCGTCAACTGGGTGTCCTTCCCGCCGTTCATCGACGCCGGGCGACCGCAGGACCTGAACAACATCGCGCCGCGCCTCGGTTTCAACTACGCGCTGACGCCGAAGACCGTGATTCGAGGCGGCTACGGGATCTACTACGGCACCGCGACGGGGCAGCCGCCGCTCTTCACGCTGCGCTACGTGCAGCAGATTGCGATGACGGTGAACAACGACGGCCGCGCGGACTTCGCGGTCAACCCGTTCAACGGTCCCGCGCCGAACTACGACCAGGCGAAGGCGCTCCTCTGCGCGTATCAGCCGAACCCTGCGTCGCCGACGTGCAACCTGCGCCACAGCACGTCCAACTTCGCCGCGCCTGATATCGTCGACCCGTACAGCCATCAGGCGTCGCTTGGCTTCCAACATCAGATCGGCACGCAGATGTCGGTCGAAGCCGACTGGGTCTACACCGGCGACCGCGAGGCGCTGACGACGCGCAACCTGAACATCGCGTACAACCCGGCCACGGGCGCGCCGTACCCGATTGCGGGCGCGCAGGCGGCCGCCAACTACGTCAACCGTCCGTACCCGGGCTGGGGAAACATCACGTCGAACCGCTCGGACGACGCGTTCACCTACCAGGCGCTGCAGACAGCGTTCACCAAGCGGATGGCGAACCATTGGCAGGCGTCGGCGACCTACACGCTGTCGCGGAGCTGGCAGTTCGATCAGCTGCCGCTCAACCCGGGCTGCCAGTACCCGATGACGATCCAGCCCGGACGCGGAGCCGTCTGTGATGTGCCGATCACGCTCGCGCCGGACGTCGCCGAAGACAAGTGGTACGTGACGGGCGCGCAGCGCAATCGCGCGACGTTCAACGGCATCTGGGAGGCGCCGCACGGCTTCCAGGTGAGCGGCCTGTACATCTTCGGCGACAACGGCTACTCGACGCCGACCTCCGGCTTCGACGCCCGGTCGCAGGGAAGCACGGGCGGCCGCCTGCGCCAGAACGGCACCCTCATCGAGCGCAACAGCTTCAACAACCCGCCGCTCCACCGCGTGGACATGCGTCTCCAGCGCCGGTTCGCGCTCGGCAGCCGGGTGAAGCTCGATGGCATCTTCGAGATGTTCAACGTGTTCAACCGCGCCAATTTCGAATCGTTCACGCTCAACGAATCGAACGCGCAGTTCGGCAAGCCGCTGGCCAGCACGACGCTCGCGTATCAGCCGAGGATGCTGCAGTTCGGGTTCCGCACGCAGTTCTGAGGAAGGGCGAGAGGCTCCCGCCCATCCAGCCTTACAATGGCGGCGTCATGAAAACCATCGCCGCCATTGCCTTCCTTCTCGTCGCCTCGATCGCGTACGCCCAAGCATCAAAGAACGGATTCGAGATTCGGACAATCTCGACACGCCCCGATCTGATCAGCGGCGGCGACGTGCTGGTGCAGGTCACGGTTCCGGCGACGCTGACGGCGGAGAAGCTCCTCGTCAGCGTCGATCGCCGCGACGTGAGCGGCGAGTTCACGCTGTCGCCGCATCCCAACACCTTCCTCGGCCTGCTGAAGGATCTGCCGATCGGAAAAAGCGAGATCGAGGCTGGCGTCAAGGGACAAAAGCCGGCGGTGACGCTGGCGATCACCAACCATCCGATCAGCGGACCGGTCATGGGCGGGCCGCACCAGACTCCATTCACCTGTGAGACCCAGGCGTTCGGCTTTGGCCCGCCGCTCGATGGAGACTGCAGCGTCGCGACGCGCGTGGAGTACTTCTATCGCTCGAACGCCGCGCCTTCGGGACCCAGCACCATCGCCGTTCAGCCGGGCGCCGATGTTCCTCAGGCGCAGCAGCAGCAGCCGAATCCATTCAAGCCGTACAACACGAACGGCCCCAGGCCCGCCGACCTCGCGATGACGACGACGCTCGACGGCAAGACGGTGCCGTACATCGTCCGGCGCGAGATGGGAACGATTAACCGCGCGGTATACGCAATCGCGTTCCTCCATGAGCCAGGAACGCCCCTGCCGACGCCGTGGGCGCAGACCGGCTCCGGATGGAACGGGCGTCTGATCTACAGCTTCGGCCCAGGCTGTCAGGCTGGCTACCACCAGGGGCGCAACCTCGGTGGGCTTGCGGGAAACAGGAGCTTTCTGGAGGAGACGCAGTTCGGCGATTACGGCATCGCGAAGGGGTACGCACTGGCGTCCTCGTCGCTCAACTCCTTCGGCACCAACTGCGCCGACGTGATCTCCGTCGAGACCATGATGATGGTGAAGGAGCACTTCATCGAACAGTTCGGCGCGCCGCGGTGGACGATTGGCAGCGGGCGATCGGGCGGCTCGATGCAGCAGCACCTCATCGCGAACAACTACCCCGGTCTGCTCGACGGTCTGATCCCGACGGCCGCCTTCGCTGACACGATCACGTTCATGAACCACCTGTTCGACTGCGAGCTGCTCGACCATGCGTTCATGACGTCCACGCTGATGTGGACCGACGAGCAGAAGGCGGCGGTCGCCGGCGAGGCCAACTGGCAGTACTGCATGAAGAACGGCACCGCATATCCGCTGCTCCGCGTGAGCAACTGCGATCGGATGGGGGTGCCTGCCGATCTCGTCTACGACCCGCGGTCGAACCCGAAGGGCGCGCGCTGCACGTTTCAGGACAACATGGTGAACGTGTTCGGCCGGGACCCGAAGACCGGCTTCGCGCGACGGCCGTTCGACAACGTCGGCATCCAGTACGGGCTCAAGGCGTTCAACGAGGGGAAGATCACCGTCGAGCAGTTCGTGGATCTGAATGCCCGCATTGGCGGCCACGACATCGACGGCAACGTGGTGGCGTCGCGGACCGTGGCCGATCCCGACGCGCTTCGCATCGCCTATCAGAGCGGGCGCGTGAACGACACGAGCAAGGGCATGGCAATGGTGCCGATGATCGACGTCCGTCCATACACCGAAGGGACGGGCGACGTGCACGACACGGTCAACAGCCACATCACGCGCGCGCGCCTCGTGGCAGCCAACGGCACATCCGGCAACCAGGTGCTGCATACCTATGAGCCGGGTACGCCAATTCAGCGCGTGCAGGCGGCCAATCTCGACGAGATGGAGCAGTGGGTGGCGAACATCGCCAGGGACAATTCGCCCGCGAAGACTCAACTCGACAAGGTCATTCGCAACAAGCCGGCCGGTGTGACGGATGCCTGTTATACAAAGGGCGGGCAGACGATCACCGACATGCAGCGCTGCGCGCAGATGTTCCCGGTCTACTCGAACCCCCGTTTGAATGCGGGATTGCCGATGGGCGCGACCACGTTGAAATGCGAGCTCAAGTCAATCGATCGGAAAGACTACGCTCAGCCATTGACCGACGCGCAGCTCGCTGCATTGAAAGGCGCGTTTCCCTCGGGTGTCTGCGATTTCACACGGAAAGGCGTGTCGGTTCGAGCGCCTGACACATGGCTGACCTACGGCGACGGCGGGAGCACCATCACGAAGACGAAGTCTCTTGAGCGCTATCGGGCCGCGTCCTCCGAGGAGCGGCGATACAGGTAATAGCCCCCAGCGGATCGGACGGCAACCACGGCGGGGTCGTTGATCGCTTTCGCCGAGACGAAGTAATCGCCTGGTCCGCCGTCGCGCAGGAATGCGTCGAAGTCCGCGACGGTCCTGTCCTGCGCCCCTGCCAACGCGCGTATCGTGAATATCTCGGCGTGATTCCAGCGGTCGCGAAAGACTTGAGTGCCCGCAAGCTGGTTCTTCTCGGCCAGGAGGAGACCTTGAGTCGAATTCGCAACGTCACGACGGTGGAAGGAGTACCACCAGAGGCGCCCCTCGGCGACGCCGAAGGCAAGCAGGACAACCGAGACCAGCGCTATGCGGCGACCGCGTGCTGCCGCTACGTCCGCCGTCCGCGTGAGGCCCTGACAGATCAGCCACGCGACGCCCAGCGCAAACGCAGGATAGAAGGGTTGGAGGTACCACGCATTCTTCGTCCGCATCAGCGTTGGAATCAACAGCGTGATCGTCACCCAGCTCCCGAGCAGGACGGTCGTTTCATCACTGCTGCGCCAGAACAACAGGACCTCCCGCAGCGACGACCATCGGATCCCACCAGCGAACCATGCGACGACCGCAGCCGCAAGCCAGTCGTAGTGATATTTCTGCAGTACGTTCACGTAGTACAGCGGACCGCCGTTGTGCCCCTCGAGGGGCGTCAGAGTCCCGGCCACGAAGTCGTACATGAACAGCCGTGAGAGAAAACGCGCCTGGTCCAGCTGCCAGCGCGCCATGAGCCACGCGCCCACGGGAAGCGCAAAGAGCACGAACGCGGCTGCAACCGCGCGCCGATCGCGAGCCCGGTGACGCAGCAGGCGCCACGCCTCCACGAGCAGGACGATCGCGAACGGCATCAGCACCGCCATGCCTTTGAGCAAAAACGCGCCCGCCAGTATCGGTCCCAGCCACACGATGCGGCCCGGGTGGTGTTGAGCCGCCGCCAGCGTGACGACGGTGAGCAACACGAGCAGGGTAAACAAGGCATCCGTGTTGCCGCTGCGTCCGCCATGCACGTAGACGAACGCAAAACTCGTGGCCAGCACCACCCCCGCGAGCAGACCAATCGCCGATCCGAGCAGACGGCGACCCCAGACTTGCAGAACGGCGACGATACAGCATGCCGACAGCAGCGAGACGAGTCGCATCGAGATCAGATTCGCGCCGAAGAGCTTGAACGCGAAGGCGATCAGCCACACATTCAGCGGCGGCTTGCTGTTGTAGTAGTCCAGATTCCCCAGGAACGTGGTGCCGATCCAGTCGCCGCTCTTCGCCATCTCCCACGCGGTGATGCCGTAGAGCGATTCGTCCCATTCAGCGACGAACTCGCTGCTGAGACGCCAGCCGAGATTGAACGCCGCAAGGGCGAGCACGCAGAGGGCCAGCGCGGTGAAGTGGCGCTGACACACGCCGGCCGATCGAGGATCGTCGGGACGCGAACGCATGCTCGAAGGGAGTATAAGAATGGTTGGCGGAGCTTAGCCCATCCTCGAGTGCCAGTCAACGGGCGCGGGGTGCCGCGCGTGGTGCCGGGGTGCGCCGTCCGAGTGTCGTTGGCGCCGGACGCCGCGCGCGCCGTGCTAGCGGATGACGCCTCGGCGCACCGCGTAGAGGACGATCTCCGCCGCGCTGTGGACGTCGAGCTTCTCCATGATGCGCGCGCGGTGCGTTTCGACGGTGCTCGGGCTGATGAAGAGGATCGCGGCGATGTCCTTGTTGGTGTTGCCTTCGGCAATCAGCTGGAAGACCTCGCGCTCGCGATCCGACAGCGCTTCATAGCGATCCACGACGCCGGGTTCGCCCGATCGCTGTTTCACGTAGTCGTCGAGCATCAGCCGCGCGATCGCGGGGCTGAAAAACGACTTCCCCTCCGAGATGGCAGTGACCGCCTGCAGCAGATCGACGTCAGCCGAATCCTTCAGCAGGTATCCCGCCGCGCCCGCCTGCAGGATTTGCGTCACGTAGGCCTCGTCTGCGTGCATGCTCAAGACGAGCACGCGCACACCGGGCGCATGTTTGACGATCTGCCGCGTCGCCTCGACGCCGTTGAGAAGCGGCATCGCGACGTCGAGGATGGCGACGTCGGGCTTCAGCTGCTCGGCCTGACGCACGGCCTCGCGCCCGTCTCCCGCCTCGGCCACGACTTTCCAATCGGGCCGCTCCTCCAGGACCTTGCGCAGCCCCTGGCGAACGACCGTGTGATCGTCTGCGAGCAGAATGCGTAACATGCGAACACCTGTGGTAACAGAACCCATTGAACTGAAGACCCTAGCCCACGCGGCGCATGGCGCCGTTGGCGGCTGCGGTCGCGTCGGTTGACGCGTGATCGAGCGGCAGCGCGACGGCGACGATCGTTCCGCCGCCGTCGCGTTCCTTGATGCTGAATGTCCCGCCGAGCGCCTGCGCGCGCTCGCGCATGCCGATGAGGCCGAGTCCGGGACCCGACGTGAGGCGGTTGGCGCTCGATGCGACACCGCGCCCGTTGTCCTCGATGACCAGACGCAGCATTCCGCCGCCGGAGTTGAGCGACACCGTGCACGCCGATGCGCCACTGTGTCGGGCGACGTTGCTCAACGCCTCCTGCACGATCCGGTACACGCAGACTTCGATATCCGGCGCAAGCCGTGCCTCCATGGTCTCGGCCAGCTGGGCGCGAATACCGGTCCGATGCGAGAAGTTGCGCAGGTATGCGGTCAGCGTGGCAGGGAGGCCGAAGTCGTCGAGCGCCGACGGATGGAGCAGCTGCGACATGTCGCGGACGCTGCGCAGCGTGTTCTCGCTCAGGTCGCGTGCTTCCTCGAGGGCGCTGCGGACGCGTGGCTCGACTTCGCCGCGGAGGGCGATGCCGATATCCATTTTCACCGCGGTCAATGCCTGACCGACCTCGTCGTGGAGCTCGCGGGCGAGCGTGCGGCGCTCCTCCTCCTGCACGTCGACGAGACGCGCCGACAGGCGCTCGAGATCCTCGCGGTTGTTCTGCTCGATGCGGCGCTGCCGCTCGATTTCACGCTGTAAACGGTTGACGTGGCGCGACGCCATGACCGCGACCAGCAGCGCGACCACGAGTGTGCCGGCGCCCATCGAGAGGAGGCGCGTGCGCACACGGTCATAGAGAACGTCGATCTCCTGCTGGCGGCGGGCGTTGGCGACGTTCTGCAGCGCAGCGAGCTGATCGAGGATCTGCAGCACGGTGTCGCGCTTGGGAACCACTCTGTTGCGCAGAAGGACGGCGGCTTCATCCGGCGTCTTCGCCTGGTCCGTAAACGCGATATCGCGCGAGGCCCAGTACTCCGCCAGCTCCGTCTGCAGGCGCGCCCAGTGCTCCCGTTCATCTGGCGAGGAGACGGCGGGCACGTAGTTGCCGAGCAGCTCCTCGACCTCCATGCGGAGCCGCATCAGTTCGCGGCGATACGCGTCTCGCCGCACCGTCGCGCCATCAATCAGCGCGTCACGCAGATAGATCGAGCCGAGCAGGACGTTGGTTCGTACCTTTGACAGCGTCCGCTCGCCACGGACGTACGACTCGTGCACCGTGGTGACGTTCTGTTCGATCTGCCGAAGACTGCGGACGAGCTGATAACCCCACAGCAGCCAGAGCGCGAACACGACGGCGAAGCCCGCCAGCAGAGCGGCGCGGACGCTCGGGCCCATCCGTCGATCGTAGTCCATGACGTGACCGATGATGCCTGTTCCGCCGACCCGGTGCCATCGGGCGCGCCTCGCCGGGCGAATACTGTCTTCACCGGATAGCGCCGGGACGCGTCGCGCGGTACGTTGATGGTCTCTCGGTCTCCCTCCGAACGCCACCCGCGGCGCTTGTCCCCGCCACGGGTGGTAGGTGCGCGCGATCACAACCTCACGGTCGCGGTGATTGCGCGCACTTTTTTT
>Ga0075424_100004909_pt1 | contig 12720 bp, 10 predicted proteins | sample SoiMethybrSBSTD3_FD_75301 | JGI IMG/M metagenome (GOLD analysis project Ga0075424, IMG submission 75301) | Bulk soil microbial communities from a Populus tree surrounding site in Tennessee, USA - Soil MetaG P. TD hybrid SBSTD3 | ecosystem: Environmental > Terrestrial > Soil > Tree plantation... | reverse complement strand
ATCCGCGTGTGCGAGTGAAACTTCGCGATGGCTTCCGTTCACGTTGGCACAACGGTATCGCACATGTGCTTGCCGATGACGATCCGCGCGAGCGTCAACGCTGGCTCGCCCAGCAGCTGCCCGGCAGCGCTAGTAATTCCGCCGCTGTTCGCTTCTTTGGAACTCAACTTCTCACGGTGAGGATTGACTTAGATTCCTAATTTTCAGAAACAGGTGACGGCCGATTAGTTCAGCTTGCAGCCGCAATCCGCCGGAGGCACTTTCGCCTTGAGGAAATCCGTCACCCGCTGATACGCGTCAATCTGGTTTTCAACCTTCGCGAAGCCGTGGCCTTCGTTCTCGTAAATCTTGTAATCCGCCACGCCGCCGCGCTTCTTGATCTCATCCACAACCTGGATCGTTTCTTCTTTCGGGCAACGCGGATCATGCCCGCCAGCCAGAAGCAATAACGGTGCTTTGATCTTGTCCACAAAGAAAATCGGCGAGCGGTCACGGAACAGATCAGGATTCTTTTTCGGATCGCCCATCGTGGCCATGTCGAACTGCTGCAAAACAGGGTCCTCATTTTCCATTTCCGTGAACCAGTTCACGAACGGCACAATCGGCACGCCTGCAGCCCAGACGTCAGGAGCTGTGGTCACCGCCATCATGCTCATGTACCCGCCATAGCTGCCGCCCATCACCACCAGCTTCTTGGGATCGAGGAAGCCCGTCGCTTTCACGAAGTCCGCAGCCGCGAGCACATCCTGCAAATCACCGCCGCCCATGTCGAACAAATTTGCCTGCTGGAATTCTTTGCCATATCCGGTCGAGCCGCGATAGTTCGGTGCGATCACCATGTACCCCTGGTTCACGATGTGCTGGATGAAGCGGTTGAACGAGTTGACCGTCTGCGAGGGCGGTCCGCCGTGAATGTAAACAATCGCGGCATTCTGTCCGTTGCGCTGCATATTGTGCGGCACATAAACGAACGCGGAAACGGTCCACTTTCCATCGCGGCTGGGATAATGCACCAGAAACGGCTCAACCATATGGTCGGCAGGCACGCCGGCCATCAGGGAATTTGTCACCTGCGTGGACTTGCCTGTTGCCAGGTGATACACCCACGCATCATTCGGTGCGTTGGGACCGTTGTGGTAGTAGAGCAATTTCGATCCGTCGCGCGAGAAGGCGGATTCAGAACCGCCGAATGAATTTACGCCTTTGGGAAGAATCAACTCTTTCGTTGTGCCGCCCGCTAAAGTGTGGATGTACAAATTTGTGTTGCCATCTACGTTCGCGCGGAATGTGACTGACTTTCCATCACGCGAGAAGTTTCCGGCTGATATCTCCCACTTGTCTTTCGTGAGCCAGGAAACCTGCTTGCTCGCAACCCCCAATAGTCCGACGTTGTCGTACCCATTTCCCGCGTTCGACGTGATCAACAGCGCCTTGCCGTCGGGCGAAATGTCGTTAGCCGCATACTGCAGCTCTTCTTCATGCGGCGTCAGCAGCGTGCTCTGTCCAGTCTTGATCTCTGTTATGAAAATATTCGAGTTCGTCCCCTTCGCCTCCGCCTGCGTGTAAACGATGTACTTCCCGTCCTGCGACCAGATCGGACTGAAGTTCAACTTGTCCGCCGGGGTGCCGGTGGTCACATGCTTCGTCTCGCGCATCAGCGTGTCGAACACGTCAATTTCATACGACGATGAAGTCTTTGGCTTCACCGTGTACGCAAGATGGCGCCCATCCGGCGACCAAACCGGAATTTCCTCAGATATCTCGCGCGTCTTCGTCACATTCACAACCTGCCCCGTCGTCGGCGAGACGAAGAAAATGTCCCACTGCTCGTCGCCGTCGTAGTCCGATTGATACGCGATCCACTTGCCATCCGGAGACCATGCCGGGTTGCTCTGGCGCTGATCGCTGACCGTCAACTGCGAAGGCCAGCCTCCGGTCGCGGGAACAAGCCACAAGTTATTTCGCCCGGTGATGTTCGAAACAAAGCATATCGTTTTCCCATCCGGAGACCATGCTGTGTCGCCGACGGCACGGGTCATATAGAGGCGCTGCAGCGAGAGACTCTCTTCGCCCTGCTCGACATCGGCGCTGGGCTTGGCAATGACTTGTTTGGGATCGGTAATCGCGACCGGAGGTTTCAATGCTTGAGAGAACGCAACTGTGCTCAGGATCAGGACGGACGTGAAGCACCACCCGAAGAAGCTCGGCATCGGCTTAACGCACCAAAACCGCGGATGGTTGGCTCGCAATCAGGACTGTCGACGTACTGGCCGGGCTCAACTTTCCCGCCGCGCTCACCCCGAGCGCCGACAGGTTCGACGCAAGTCCATTTGCCACGAAGACCCAGTTTCCATCCGAGGTAATCCCACCAGATACCGGGCCTGCTCCAACCGAAATAACCGCCGGAGACAACGCCGACAGCGCGCCAGTGGCGGGGGCGAAGCTGAATTGCGAAACTTGATTCGAGTTCTTTTCGATCACGTACACCCAATCGAACGCCGGATCCACGACGATCTCTCCCGGTCCGGTTGGCGCCGAAAAAGGCGAGCCGATTGAGGACAGCAATCCGTTTGGCGTGCCGCAACTCAAGCTTGTCGCCACACACGCCGAGAACACGCTCACCTGGTTCGAGCCGGTGTTCGAGACGAACAGAAAATTGTCGCGATTAGAGGCGGTCACGGTGCGGGAAAAAGCCAGTGCTGTAGGATTCGCCGCCACGGGATAACTGTTGATCAGCGTCAAATTTCCATTGCTGTCATATGTATACGCCGCTAGCGTGCTCGTAAACTCATCCGCGAGATACAGGTAGTTGCCTGAAGCTGGAATTGCCAGGCCTAAAGGGCCGTTTCCGATCACGTCTCCAGGCAACGAAGCTGGAAAAGACGTCGACGTCATTGTGCCTGCGTTTTGGTCAAAACTCGCGATCGAAAAGACTGTAATCGTTCCGGCAACAGTTCCAGCTTGTCCCAGAGGCCCGGAATTTCCCTGGTTGGAAACAAACAGAAACTTCCCATTCGGATCAATCGCCAGGCCCATCGCCGTCGTGGTAGGCGAATTTGCGCTGGCGGGAAAGGTCACGATGCTGCATTTCGAGTTCGAAGTGGGGCAGGGGACAGTCACGGTTCCATCGGAGTTGACTTTGTATACCGCGATCGAGTCGTCGCCAAAGTTTGCAACAAACAGCAGGGATCCATCCGGCGTCAACGCCATCGCCGAAGGGTTCGGGCCGGTCTGCGCCGTAGATTTGACTGACGAAACCGATCCATTGCTGAGGTCGATGGTTAGCGAGCTAAGGGTCCGGTCGCCGGTGGTAGCGACCCACATGAAACCCGTGCCTAATGTCGTCGAATTGTTGTTCGTGTTCGAACAACTGTTAAACAAGACGAGTGCCCCTCCAGCCACCAGCGCCAGAAACCAGGACCGAATGCGCATTCTTCTCCTTAAAAACAACTGATTTGCTAGACACTTAGCGCCCGGGAACCCTGAGCGAACAAGTGCCCGCTGGTAGCTAAAGGCTAGGAGCTAGAAGCTGCTTTTGTATCAGGAATGGGCAGAAAAGAGCAAACGGAGCACTTCTGGATTCACCACAGCGACACAGAGGCACAGAAAAAGCGATTGGAAAATCGGGAACTTGGTGGTTGGGAGACTTTCCGCGAAATCCCTTGCTACGGATGTATGGCTCGTTCTTCAAATGTGCCTCTTCCGGTTCTCTTTCGAGAAAATGGATGTTACGCCATATCCCAGCTCTACCCCCAATCACCCAATTGTTTTCTCTGTGTCCCTGTGTCTCTGTGGTGAAGTCGCTTTTGGCTCCAGCTTTTGCTCCAGGGGTACCCGAATCTCCACCAATAGCCCACCCTCAGCAAGGTTGGATGCTTCGACCGAGCCTCCGTGCAACCTGACCGCCTGCTCGGTTATCGCCAAGCCTAGCCCTACTCCTCCAGTGGACCGTCCGCGAGCGTCATCAATCCGGTAAAAAGGACGGAAAATCTTGTCTAGTTCTCTCGCCGGAACGCCCGGGCCGCAGTCGCTGACTCGAATCACCGCCTCTTGTCCCGAGCGCTCGGCGCGTACTTTAACAGTTGTCCCGTCCGGGGTATAGCGAGTGGCGTTGCGCACCACGTTCTCAACCGCGCTGCGAAGCAAGGCTGGATCGCCTGACACCGGCAATTCGTCGAGCAGTTCACATTCCACTCGGCAATTCCTCGCTTGCGCCTCAAAATCGGCGTCGCGGCAAACTTCCTCAACCAGCGCCTCAAGCGGGACCTCAACCTTCCGCATTGAGCCCGACCCACTATCGAGTCGCGCAATCGTAGTCAGATTTCCGATCAGCTCATTCATGCGCTCTGATTCGAGACTGATTCGGTCCAGCACCCCCTGAGCATCCGGCCCGGCCCGCTGTCTCGCCAACTCCAGTGCCACGCTGAGCCGCGCCAGCGGAGAACGCAATTCATGGGAAATGTCTTTCAGTAATCGCGATTGCGCGCTGACTAGCTTCTCAATCTGCTCCGCCATCTGATCGAAGTCGCGTAGCAACTGTGAAACTTCGTCCTGTCCGGTAGTCACGCGGCCGCCCACTCGCGCTGAAAGGTCGCCCGATGCCAGCTTCCGCGTGGCGTTTCTCAATCTCGTGATCGGCGAGGTCAGAAAGCGAGCCAGCAGATAACAGACCAGTCCTGATGAAAGGATCGCAATGAATAGACCTAACCCTGGGACACCTCGCGGGCCGAATAGCGCATTCTCGCCCGGCGGGAGCTCAGTGACGAGCGTGTAATGATGCCCATTCGAAACCATGGACGCACTGAGCATCTGGAAACGCGGATTCAAACGCCCCCACAGCGTATTAGCCGGAGCTCTTTCGCCCCTGGCCACTTCGGTAAACCAGGGCGGCGGAGAGTGTCCTAGCGCGCTTTTACCGTCAACAAAAAGGATCCCGTGAACCCGCTGTGTCTCATGCAGTCCGTGCACATAGTCGCGCAGCTGGTCCGCGCCTCCGTTCTGATACGCCTGGACGGCATCAGCCAGAAGCTTTGGCTGCAGCGCTTCCACGGCAGAAACCTGTCGTGTGGGCCGCATCGCCGCTGTGAGCAGGATCGCGACCGCTATCATTAGCGCTACCGCTATCCAGAACGACAGAAATATTTTTAAGAACAGGCTTCTCATCGCGATGCGTTTTTCGTCTTCGGACGAGCAGCGGCAAAGATGTATCCGGCGCCGCGTACCGTCTTGATGTGGTCTTCGTTATCGGAATCGCCGAGCTTCTTCCTGACCTTGCTCACATGCATATCGATGCTGCGATCAAATGGAGAGAACTTTCGCCCCAGCACTTCATCCACCAGCGCTTCGCGCGTCACCACGCGGCCGGCCTCGCGCAACAGTACCTGTAGCAATCCAAATTCAACCGAAGTGAGCTCCACCGGCTTGCCGTTGTGATGCACGCTGCGTGTCGCGGGATCGAGTTCAACGTCACCCACCTTGATCACGTCGGGAACCGGCGCTTCACCGTCTTTGGCCCTGGTTCGCCGCAGAATGGCTCGGATGCGGGCGACAAGTTCCCTTGGGTTGAAGGGCTTCGGCAAATAGTCATCCGCCCCGATTTCCAGTCCAACAATTCGATCGACGTCCTCGCCCCGCGCGGTCAGCAACAGCACCGGAGTACGCGAGCTGTCGCGAATTTTTCGCAGGACATCGAACCCGTTCAATCCCGGCAGCATCACGTCCAACACCACAAGCAGATACTCCCCGTTGAGCGCCCGCGCCAGCCCCGCCTTGCCGTCGTGCACCGCATCCACCTGAAACCCTTCCGGCTTCAGATATTCGGCCACCAGCGAACACAGCTCCGTGTCATCGTCAACCACCAGAATGCGGTCCACGGACTTCATTTTAGTCTCAACGTTTTAGCGCTCAGTAAAGAATCGTCAAAACCGCCAAGCGACGCATTTACAAAGATTTACTCCATTTGACGCACTCTTTACTACAATTCGTCGCGCCACGTGTTCTTATGTTCGTAAGTTCGAAATGAACCGGTAATTGGCACGCCCTCAGGTTCTTGAAGCCATGAGCCAAAAGCCAAGAGCCGAATTGGACGGGAGGAAATTGTGAAATCCAGAATCGCTTTGATCGTATCGCTGAGCGCGGTAGCGCTGACGCTGCTTGTGGGCGTCGCCCTTGCGGCCGACCAGGGAGGGGAAGGCCCCATGCATCACGGCATGATGATGCATCACGGCTTTGGAGAAGGCCTCGGACTTCCGCTGCACCAGCTCAACCTCACTGACGACCAGAAAACTCAAATCCACCAGATCATGAAAACCGAGCACGCGAATATGAAGCCGTTGATGCAGCAGGAATTCCAGGCACACCAGCAGATGATCCAGCTCGTGACCAGCGGCAACTTCGATCAAGCTAAAGCCTCCGCCATCGCTGCCCGGGAGTCGCAGACTCATGTTCAGCTCGAGGTGGAGCATGCCAAGATCGCTTCTCAGGTTTACAACCTGCTGAGCTCGGATCAAAAGTCCAAGGTCGCCGACATGGTCGCCAAGCACCAGCAGCGCATGCAGGAGCACTTCCAGAAGAACAGTGAAGAGGAGGCGCCTGCAGCACCATCAGACCAGCAATAGGTTGTGTGACTCTCCCGGACGAAGTCCGGGTGATGATGGGAGGGGCACGGCTTTCTGCCGTACCCTTTATTATTAGAGCCGCCGGGCTTTAGTCCCTGAGGTTCGAAGGAGACCTGAATGGCAGCTAGCGTCGTAAGCCCCGATTTCATCACCGCAGTCGCCGAAGAAATGGCCTCGGGCATTAATCGCGCGCTTCGATATTGGCTTGGAAGAATCGAAATCGAAGTGATCGACCGCAGCCTTACAACCGGTGAGCGGCTATCCGCGATTCAGAAAATATTGGAGGAATACAAATCATTGACCGATAATTGCGCTTCTTCACGGGGATTGTGAAGGAGGATTTATGCGTGGAGCAAAGGAAGTATTCTGCGGCGCTCTCCTCTGCGGCGCACTTTTCGCCCAAGGACAAACCAAAAATGCCCCTATTCCAACCCAGATTCTGTCAGCCAAGAAAGTTTTCATTTCAAATGTTGGCCCTGATGCGGGTGTAACGGCAACATTCAAACGTTTGGATCAACCCAAACAGCCTTATGACCGCTTCTACGCGGAAATGAAAACCTGGGACAGGTACGAACTGGTTTCCTCTCCCTCGGAGGCCGATCTTGTCTTCGAGATCGGTTTTTCGGCGCCGATTTCCGATTGCGACCCAAAGATCACGACCTACGCGCCTCAATACAAGCTCTCGATCGTTGATGTCAAAACTCATTTCACGCTGTAGACGCTCGCCGCTCCGGTCCAAGGCGCATTTCGAAAAGCAACGTTCGAGAAGAATTTGAGTCCAGGAATGACCAGTCTGATGGCAGATTTGAAACAACTATCCGGGCAGGCGGCGTCGGACGTAGCCGCTCTGAGCCCATAGCTTTGAAACCACGGAGGGCCGGCATCAAGCTTCGACTGACCAAGCCATCGCAACTATTACCCGGCAGTGAGGTTCATTCATTTATGAGTACAGAATCCTTTGTCTCAGTGTTTACAGCGTCTGACTGGGTCTTTGTCGGTATCTGTGTCGCGATGGTCGCTGCTGCCTTCGTTGTGGCATTTCCATCATCCTCAGTTGTTGCAGAGACTCGGCAGAGCAATCTGCACCGCGGCGGCAACGAACCACAGCCGCGCCGATAGTTGCGTCCAGCGCTGCTAGAATCTCATCTACTAGCTCATGGTCGTTGATCATCTCCGCCCCCTTCTCCCCTACGTGAAGAAGTACCGCTGGGCCTACATCTGGGGCGGAATGTCTGTGCTTGCAATGAACAGCATCTGGGCGCTGTTCCCAATCGCGGTCGGGCGCGGGATCGATTCGCTGAAAAATTCGGCCGTCACGCCAGCGCTAATGCATAAAATCGGCGTGATCGCGGCCACTCTGCTGATCATCGCCGGAAGCAAGGCGATCTTTCAGTTCCTCACCCGCTGGATCGTCATCGGCGCGTCCCGCGAAATCGAATTTGATCTTCGCAACGACCTGTTCCGCCATCTTGAAGGTCTCTCGTACAGCTTCTATCAGCGCACCCGTACCGGCGACATTATGGCCAAAGCGACGAACGATTTAAACGCGGTGCGCATGCTGCTAGGACCTGGGGTCATGTACACGGCGAACACCATCGTGTTCACCGCCATCGCGCTCGGCTTCATGACACACATCAGCCGGCGGCTCACCATCTATGCATTTCTGCCGCTTCCAATCGTGAGCGTCGTCATTCAATACTTCGGCCGACGGATTCACGACCGCTTTGAGCGCATTCAGGCGATGTTTTCCGACATCTCCGCTCGCGCGCAGGAAAACTTCTCCGGCGTCCGCGTCATTCGTGCCTATGTGCAGGAAGAGCCTGAGATTGCAGGCTTCGAAAAGGCCAATCGCGAATACATTTCGCGCAGCCTGAAACTGGTTCGCCTCATGGGAATGCTTTGGCCGACACTCGAAACCATGCTCGGCCTTGCCATCGTGCTGGTGTTGTGGCTTGGAGGCAGGGAAGTGCTGCTCGGCCGAATCAAGATTGGGGATTTTGTTGCTTTCAACACCTTCATGGTGCAGCTCACCTGGCCAGTAATCGCCTTGGGATGGGTCATCAACATCTTCCAACGTGGAACCGCATCGCTCGCACGCATTCATCAGCTCATGCAAGAAAAGCCCGAAATCACCGACGCGCCTTCCGTAAAACGCTTCTCGCCGGGGGAAGAACTTTTAGGCGATATCGAGTTCCGCAACCTTAACTTCTCCTACCACGGCGTCTCTGTTCTTCACAACATCGATCTGCATATCCCAGCCGGCACCAGCTTGGCAATTGTCGGCCCAACTGGATCCGGCAAAACCACGCTCGTAAGTTTGATTCCGCGAATCTATGACGCCGCGCCGGGATCGGTGCTCATCGACGGCCGCCCAATTCGCGAGTTCGCTCTCGCGGACCTTCGCCGCAACATCGGCTTCGTCCCACAAGAGACATTTCTCTTCAGCGAAACCATCCGCGAAAACATCGCTTTTGGCGTTTCGAACGCCAGCGACGACGAAGTCCGCTGGGCCGCGGAAGCCGCCAACATTGCGGTCGATATCGAAGAATTTCCAGACAAATATAAAACGCTGGTCGGCGAGCGCGGCATCACTCTTTCCGGTGGACAGAAGCAGCGCACTGCCATCGCCCGGGCCCTCATCCGCAATCCGCGCATTCTGATTCTCGACGACGCCCTCTCCAGCGTAGACACGCACACCGAAGACAAGATCCTTAACCATCTGCGCGATGTGATGCAGGGACGCACGACGATCTTTATCTCGCACCGCGTCTCCACCGTCCGCAACGCCGACCGCATCGCCGTCCTCCACGGCGGCCGCATCGTCGAACTCGGCACCCACGAGGAGTTGCTCGCCCGGAACGGCTACTACGCCGATCTGTATAACAAACAACTGCTCGAAGAAGAGCTCGCCGAAGTGTGAGCTAATCCGTGAGCCTCTGTGTAACTCTGTGCCCTCTGTGGTTGCTGTTTTTTTCGAGCAGGCTTTCCGTTTGCATAGGAGCGTACTCTTCTTCGCGGCCTTTGTGCCGTCTTGCGAACTTTGCGGTTAAGATCTTTTGAAAGCCTTTAACCGCAAAGCTCGCCAAGGATCCGCAAAGGCGCGAAGTGCAAACCAGGTTCTGGGCGAACGACGGACGACGTGCTACGCACGACGATTTCGTCCGACTTATCCACACCTTCTCACGTAGCGCCATCCCTGCTAAAATCTATAAAATCCACTCCCCGGAGATCGAATGCAAGCTATCCTTGCGCTCGAAGACGGCCGCGTCTTCCGAGGCAAAGGCTACGGCGCCAAAGGCGAATGCTACGGCGAAGTCGTTTTTAATACTTCCATTACCGGCTACCAGGAAATTTTCACCGACCCCTCCTACGCCGGACAGATCGTCGTTTTAACTAACCCGCAAATCGGCAACTACGGCACCAACGCCGAAGACAACGAAGCCACCCGCCCTTACATCGAGGGCCTGATCGTGCGCGAGTTCTCGAAAGTCAGTTCGAATTGGCGCTCGCAGCAGGTGGCCGAAGAATATCTTGAACAATTCAAAATTCCTGTTCTTGCAGACATCGACACGCGCGCTCTCGTTCGCCATCTGCGCGATAACGGCGTGATGCGCGGTGTGATCTCGACGATTGAGCCCGACGTCGAGAAGCTAGTCGCTAAAGCGCGCTCGATTCCGAAGATGGACGGCACCGACCTCGCAAAAGTGGTCACGACGAATCGTCCGTACGTCTGGGAAGTTGGCGAGCGTTCGCACGAACCGATAGAAGTTGTTGGCGTAAAAGACCAGCCCGAGCGCTTTCATGTTGTAGCTTACGATTTCGGGATTAAGCACAATATTTTGCGTAAGTTACGCAGCGAGGGATGCAAGGTAACTGTGGTCCCGGCGCAGACGCCTGCGGAAGACGTTCTTGCGCTTAAGCCCAACGGCGTCTTTCTCTCCAACGGCCCCGGCGATCCCGAGCCTTGCACCTACGCGGTGGACAATATCCGCCGCCTCATGGGACGTCAGCCGATCTTCGGCATCTGTCTTGGCCACCAGCTTACCGGCATTGCGCTTGGCGGCAAGACCTTCAAACTCAAATTCGGACACCATGGCGGCAATCATCCGGTGAAGCAACTGAACACCGGAAAAATCGAGATCACCGCCCACAACCACAACTTCGCCGTCGATCCCGATTCGCTGCCGCAATCCGAAGTCGAGCTCACGCACATGGACCTGAACGACTCGACGCTCGAAGGCCTCCGCCACCGCAACCTGCCGTTGTTCAGCGTCCAGTACCACCCGGAAGCGTCGCCGGGGCCGCACGACTCGCATTATTTGTTCAAGGATTTCGTGAAGCTGATGGAGGAGTGGAAGGGGTGAGGCCGCGATTCGCTCAATTATCGGCTGCATTTCTCGTCGTCGGTTTACTCCTAACCTTTCGAAGCAATTCAAGCGCATGCACCAGATTTGATTTGACTCCAATTCGCGTGAGTGAGCAGTTTTACGTAGTCGTTCGTGATCGCGGAAAACCCGTAATCGGTATCGGGGTGGTCGTAGAGCGATGGGGTCCACAATCGAAGGTCTGGGAACAAGTTGCCAAGCTCACAACCGGCGTTACAGGTGCGGTGCATTTTGTCGAATTAGGAGTTGGGTTTTATCAAGTAGCGACAGACACTCCCGCTGAAAACGACAGTCAACCGATTGAAGTCACGGAAAATTCTAATAAAAAACTTGCTTCGAAGATCGAGCTCTACTGGCCACCAAGCAGACTGCTTGTTACAAAAACGGTCGATGGCAGTTTGTCATCGTTTCCTGATGGAGACGACCCGTCAGTGCCGGAGGTTGGAGTTCGGGATGTCGCGGAAACTAGCACCGATGAAGACGGGCACTTCAGAGCCGACGGTTTGTCGCCTGGTCTGTATTTCATCCGCCTTCTTGGAGAAGACAGTCAAGAACAGAGACGGAGATTCTTCGGCGACAGGCTACGTGGAACCATTGCGATGGAATACAACTCACTGGCTCGAGATGATGTGACCGCCATGCCGTTGCATGTTGCAATTACCAGTTGTTCCAATTTGATGTACAAGCTGGCGAAGTGACAACTCATGCCCAAACGCACTGACATCTCCAAGATTCTGATCCTCGGCTCGGGGCCGATCATCATCGGGCAGTCCGCCGAGTTCGACTACTCCGGCACGCAGGCCTGCAAGGCGCTCAAGGCCGAGGGATACGAAGTGGTGCTGGCAAACTCAAACCCGGCGACCATCATGACCGATCCCGAGTTTGCCGACCGCACTTACATCGAGCCGCTAACGCGCGAGTACCTCGAAGAAATCATTCGCGTCGAGCGCGAGCTCTCTCCGGGTGCGGGATTCGCCATGCTGCCTACGGTCGGCGGACAGACCGCGCTCAATCTCGCGATCGAGCTTTCCGACAGCGGCGTGCTCGAAAAGTACAACGTCAAGCTGATCGGTGCGAACGTCGAAGCCATCAAGAAGGCCGAGGACCGTCTTTACTTCAAAGACGCGATGCAGAAGATCGGCCTCGATATTCCGCGCTCGGCGCTGGTCAACAATCTGAAAGATGGACTCGAGTTTGCCGGAAAAATTGGATTTCCCGTTATCGTGCGTCCAAGCTTCACTCTCGGCGGCTCCGGCGGCGGCATGGCCTACAACCGCGAAGAGCTGCTTGAAGTGCTGGCTCGCGGTCTCGATTTCTCTCCGGTGCACGAGGCGCTGATCGAAGAATCTGTGCTTGGATGGAAAGAGTTCGAGCTCGAGGTTATGCGCGACCTGAAAGACAACGTCATCATCATCTGCTCGATCGAGAATTTCGATCCCATGGGCGTCCACACCGGCGACTCGATCACTGTTGCCCCGGCGCAGACGCTCACCGACCGCGAATACCAGGCCATGCGCGACGCGGCGATTGCCGTCATCCGCGAAATTGGCGTCGAGACCGGCGGATCGAACATTCAGTTCGGCGTTCATCCTCACACTGGGCGCATGGTCGTGATTGAGATGAACCCGCGCGTCTCGCGGTCATCGGCGCTTGCCTCCAAAGCCACAGGATTTCCGATCGCCAAAATAGCGGCGAAGCTTGCGGTCGGCTACACGCTC
>Ga0075424_100004908_pt1 | contig 12722 bp, 8 predicted proteins | sample SoiMethybrSBSTD3_FD_75301 | JGI IMG/M metagenome (GOLD analysis project Ga0075424, IMG submission 75301) | Bulk soil microbial communities from a Populus tree surrounding site in Tennessee, USA - Soil MetaG P. TD hybrid SBSTD3 | ecosystem: Environmental > Terrestrial > Soil > Tree plantation... | reverse complement strand
GCGGCCAGAAGGCATGCCGGGGTGCACACACCCGTAATCGAGTGCAAAATGATAATTGCCAATCAACAGATGGCATATGCTGCCTAATTGTAGGTAGCCGTCCGAGGGGGTTTTGCCCGTGGGCCTCCGAAGGGCGTCATACAGCGGGCTGCTCTTCTCAGCTACGTCTGGGCTGAGAGGTTAAGACTTCAGGCTAGCGGTTTGCGTTTCTTGTCCGTTCTGAGCGCCGATCGCGAACGTCTTTGGGTAATGCCAAGGGCATGAACGTGAATAAGCATGTAGTCTTCTGACCAGTAACATTTTCGGACGCGGGTTCGACTCCCGCCGCCTCCACCAAATACATTATTTTCAATAACTTAAAAAGGCTAACTCGGTTAAAATCCATCTAATCTCCACGCCAGGCGTGAATTTCGGGCGTCGGTTCCTATGCAGCCGCGATCAGAGTCGGTTTTTCACCCGCGGGCAGATTCTTATTTCTTGAGTGCTCGGATAACGCGTGGTTATGCCAATCGGGATGAAGGCAACTTCCGCGCTTCTTGGTCGCTGCCCAAAATGCTGGAAGGCGGGCACTCTTCAGAACGCCTATCACCCTTGGAACGCGATTATTCGCTCCTTGTTGACCCTGCCGGCCGGTTCTGGCGGTAACTTCCGGTTGGCCGACAGTTCGTCCGCGGAAGGAGTCTTGCCCTCCTGCGATTGATTCGTCACAAGGCGACTCCCAGGTCTTTGTTAGGGGCGGTGCTTTGAAAATGCTATTGATTCAGCACTGGGATTGCCTTCGATGGCCGTGCTTTGGGGAAAGATTGCAAGAAAACGTAGATGTCGGCGAGTTGAGCATCCGAGGCTGCTTTCGAGGTGTAAGGCGGCATCTGGCCTATCGGCTCGCGAACATAAACAACGAACCCTGAATAAGGGATTTGAGGCGGGCCGATACGAGATCCGCCAGTCTGAATGGAGCCCTGTCCTTGATAGCCGTGACATTCGTAGCAGCCAAAAGATACGTAAAGGTGTTGGCCATCTTGGGGATTTGCTGAAGTTGGCACGACAAGGTTTGGGCTCAAGTCTCCAGAATGAAGAAATGCGTAGACATCGGATAATTCCTTGTCGCTAACCTGCTTTGAAGCGAATGGCGGCATCTGCCCTTTTGGGTTGCGAACAGATTCAATGAAATCTCTGAGAGGAAGACGCGTGTCGGCAATCTTCGGAGGGCCAGCCTGCTTTCCCATCGGAGACATACCTTCTCCAGCGCTGCCGTGGCAGCGAGAACAGCCGACCTTCTCGAAAATTCGTTTTCCGTTTGGTGCATCTTCTGCTGGCTGGGCTTTGGCCGGGTTGGAAAGCGCGGTGATGTAGACCAGCGCTATCACGGTGCTTAAAAATGTTTTGGAAGAGCAGCAAGCGGCAAAGCTCATGTGGGTATTACTACCTCGGTTGTGTTAGGAGATCCACGAGCGCAGGCTCGCCCCGTTTGACTGCTTGGACAGCGCGTGTTATGGCAGGACCCAAATCTTTCGGATCGGAGATCGGACCCTCTGCGAATACGCCCATGCTTTGTGCCAGCTTTACGTAATCAATGTTGGGATCGGTAATCGTAGTGCCAATACTTGCGCGATCAAGCCCACGGCTGTGGCGATCAGCCATGATCTGTACCTGCATCACTTCCTGGTGGTAAGCGCGATTGTTGTGCATCACCGTAAGCAGCGGAATCCGATGATGCGCCGCGGTCCATAGAATCCCGGGAGCGTACATCAAATCGCCGTCGCACTGAATGTTTACAATGAGGCGACCATATTTTCGATTTGCTAAGGCTGCGCCCACCGAGGCGGGTGCGTTGTAGCCGATGCCGTGACCGCCTTGGCCTCCGATGTATTGAAATGCTGCATTCGAGAGCAGGGACCAGTCTTCAGTCTTGACCTGGGCCCAAAGTTCCGCGCAAAGTCGTGCCGTGCTGATCGGATAGTGAAACAAGCTCAAGTTGAGCCGACGGTCGGAGGCGGCTCACTTGTTTCGTTGCTCGATGCTAAAGCTCCCAGCCGAGGTAACTGAGCAGTTAGCCGAATCACTGGTCGCAAGCGGTTGTGCGCGGTTATGGATAGCGTTCCTCGCCTGAGCGGCCCGGTAAACGCACCTTGGCCAACCCTGTGATTATCTTGTCTGAGCGAAACGAGTGCACGTCTACTTCTGGAATCCATCCTGAAACATTCTTTCAATCGGCACTTGCAAACCGCGACCTCTTTCGGGTGATGAGCGCAAGCGCATCCAGAAACAATCAAAGCTTAATGGCACGCGACTCTAAACACCCTTCGTGAACTGCATCCCTCGGGCCAGACTCAAGCCGCAACCTTCAAAGGAGGTACCGTTCGGCGCGTGACAGAGGCATTTCTTGATGTAAGCGCAATTTCTTCGTCTTCGTGCCGCATGACCAGGTTCTTACCTTGTCGTAAAGAATAAGTTGTTGAGTTTGGATTGATCTCAACATCCAAGACTTGGCCGCGGTAGGTCAGTGCAAATCTTAGAGACGCTTGCGGCTCCGGCGGGCGCTGCGGCCGAAATGAAAGCTTGCCATCGTAGTCCCGAAAACCAGCGAAGCCGTAGGTAAAGACCATCCAAGTTCCACCCATTGAAGCGACGTGACAACCATCTGTCACATTGCCGCCGACATTCGCGAGATCCATTAGCAATGCCGATCGTGCGTAGTTTACAGCCTTTTCAAATTCGCCGACTTCCAGCGCTACGATCGCTTCAATGCAGGACGAGAGAGAAGAATCGCCCGTGGTGATCGGATCGTAGAAGTCAAAGTTTCGCTTTTTAGTCTCCAAGGAGAACTCATTACCAAGCAAGAACATTGCCAGAAGGACGTCGGCCTGCTTGATTACCTGACGACGATAGATGTTCAAAGGATGATAGAACAGGAGCAACGGATATTTGTCCGAAGGAGTGTTCTTAAAATCCCAAGGTTCTCGGTCGAAGAAAGTATCGTCCTGAGGGTGTATCCCCGTCGTGGCATCGAAGGGAATATACATGTTGTTCGCCGCTTCTCTCCATCCATCAATTTCGGACGATTCTAAGGCGGTTTTTTGAGCAAGACCTTCGAAGATTTCCGGGTGCTGAACCTGCAATCGCTCGAGCGTTTCGACAGCGTAACGCAAGTTCTCGCGGGCCATCAGATTTGTATATGTATTGTTGTTGACGACTGTTTTGTATTCATCTGGTCCGGTGACTCCATTAATGCAGAATTTGCCTGCCTTGCGGGATGAAAAGAAACCGAGATCGCGCCAAAAACGCGCGGTCTCAATCAGCATTTCGACGCCGCATTGGAAAAGAAATTCTTCATCGCCTGTGGCGTTTACATATTTACGTAGGCCGTAAATGATGTCGGCATTGATGTGATACTGGGCTGTTCCCGCTTCGTAATAGGCCGATGCTTCTTCGCCGCTGATGGTGCGCCAAGGAAATAGCGCGCCTCGGTGGTTCAACTCGCGTGCTCGCGCACGCGCTTGATCGAGCATCTTATAACGAACGCGCAAGAGATTCTTCGCCGTCAGCGGTGAAGTGTAAATAAGGAAGGGCAGCAAATAAATTTCCGTGTCCCAGAAATAGTGGCCTTCGTATGCGTGACCGGTCACTCCTTTAGCAGCAACTCCGTTATCCCCTGCCCGGGCCGAGGCTTGCAAGATGTGAAACAGATTGAATCGGATCGCCTGCTGCATTTCGACAGTCGAGAGTCTGGCCCTTTTCGATTCGACATTGCTAACCTGCACGTCGCTCATCTGCCAAAAATGATGCAAGTGTTGTTCCTGTTGCGTCAGCAATTCAGCGAAACCTTGGCTCACAACTCGATCCAGCGTCCACTCCGCCCGCTTGCTGAGTTCGTCTGCAGACGCACTCTTCGATGTCTGGTATGCCATGTATTTGCTGAGGTGAATGGGGCAGCCCGGTTCAGCCGCAATCGTGAACACGACTGCGCCAGATTCTTGAGTGTGACTCGTTTGGTAACAATGCGGAAGCTCGGATCGAACCTCGTGGTCAATGGCGGAAGCGATCGTCATCCGGCTTCTCTCTGTCCGGTGGGTGAGCACGACGCGGCGATCTCGTGAATAGTTAACACATGGTTGCAGCCAGGCACCGGAAAACCGCGTTTGGCGTGGGTCATTGCTGTTCTTGCGCTCCGCAAGCCGATGGCGACGGACCTCGGAAGAAATCACCACTGCCGCTCTGGCGTTCAGAACCGTTACTTCGTACGAGATCGCGGAAACGTGACGCTGTTGAAGGGAAACCAACCGCCTTGACTTGATTAGGATTTGCTTGCCCGACGAGGCCTCCCAGACCAACTCTCGGTCGAGCGTGCCTGATTTCATATTCAACTGCCGACAGTACTGGAGCACGTTGGCGCTGAGCGCATCGAAAGGTTCGTCATCCACGAAGAGTTTTATGATCTTCGCATCTGTAACATTCAGTATTGTTTGGCCAGTTCGAGCAAAACCAAATGCATCTTCCGCGTAAACGATCGGCCATGATTCATAGAATCCATTCACAAACGTGCCGTTCTCGACGTAGGGTAGTCCCTCCTCAGGAACTCCGCGCATACCAAGATAGCCGTTTCCTAAGGCTAGAATTGTCTCCATCTGTGCCATGAACTCCGGTCGGAAGCGTGTTTCAACCACGCTCCATTCGCGGGGAGGGTAGTCCTGGGTTGGTGGTTTCAATCGCTCGTGATGAATCATCAGAGAATACTTGAAGTTTTTATTGCCGCTAGCTCTGCTAACGGTGGCAATTCAGAATCGTGGTGACTACACCAACACTTGAATCCTTTTGCCGGCCTTCAGCTCGCACATGCGATCTGCGACCCGCATCTCCATCGACTCACCCTCCACCAGTGTTGCCTCTAAGGTCCCGTTGGTAATTCGAATCGCCGCCGAGCAGCCCTTCCAGCACACGCGAAATGACAGGTTTCGCCACTCAGGCGGCAGCTTCGGATCAATCTCAAGCGTGTCGCCCATAGTGTTAAGGCCGGCAAAGCCGAGTATCACCGCCTGCCACAGCGCACCCAGTCCGGCAATGCGAACTCCCCCAGCGCTGTTAGGGTCGAGATCGAGATCGGTGGCGGCCGTCTCGCGCAGATAGCGTAGTGCCATCTCTGAGTCGCCCAGGCGCGCCGCGACCCGAGCGTGCATTCCCGCGCTGAGCGAACTGCCGTGAGCGCAGCGCGATTCGTAGTGGCGAAAATTGGTCTGGGCCATCGGCTCTGGGAATTCGTCTGGTAGCAGCGCGATCAGTGCCACTACGTCAGCCTGTTTTACAACCTGCGAACGTTGCGTTCGCTCGTGTCCGAGCAACACATCAACAGGCACGGTCCGGTCGGCATAGGCAGTAAGGTCGATTGATTCCAGTGTATGGAAACCCGTGAACTGTTCATATATGCCAGTTGCAGGATTGAGGCCGATCTCGATGCGGGCGATCGCATCGCGCCAGTCTGCAAGCTCTTCATCACCAAGAGACAGCTTCCTTTGCAGATGCACGGCGTGGTCGGGCCAGCGCGTTTGCAACCAATCAATTGCGTCGAGCGCGCGGGCGATGTTCCAGCGCGCCATTAGATTGGTGAAAGCATTGTCGTCTACATCCTCGTGGTACTCGTCCGGCCCGATTACGTGGCGAATGTGTCGCTTCCCGTCGGCCTCGGCAGTGGCACGAGATGCCCAAAAACGGGCTGTTTCGAGCAGTATCTCCGCGCCTGCGTTCAAGAAAAAATCGTGGTCGTCCGTATATCGCCAGTACTGCCAAACCGCGTAGGCTATATCTGCGCTGATGTGATGCTCCATTTTTCCTGTAAGTATGTTGATAACTGCACCATCCGATCGGAGCACACTGTCGGGCGTGGTTTCTACACCGGTATCGGCTGATTCCCACGCATAAAGCGCACCCCTATAGCCAAAATGCGCTGCTTTAGCCCGTGCGCTTGGAAGGGTGTGAAAACGGTACAGGAGCAGCGCCCGCGCTACCTCCGGCCAGACCAAGGTGTAGAAGGGAAGCAGGTAGATTTCAGTGTCCCAGAAGACGTGGCCCAGGTAGGCGTCGCCGGTGAGGGCACGAGCACCTATCGATACCCGAGTGTCATCGGGGTTGGCGGCGCTAATCAGGTGGTAAACGGCGAACCGCATGGCCCCTTGAGATTCGTCATCACCGTCGATGACCACTTCGCTGGCGGCCCAACGTCTATCCCACGCAGCTTCGTGAGCGGAGAGCACGCCTCGCCAACCATCGCCACTGTTTCTCCTTAATGCAGCACTGGCGGACGGCGTCGGGTCATCTTCCGCTGTGTCGGCTCGTGCTACCGCGACGAGACGGTCGAATTCAGTCTCCTGCCCAGCGACGGAGCGCCAGCGCCAGACCCATCGCAACGGAAAAGGACGGTCCGGCACAAGTATTTTGCCTCCCAATCGCAACGTCGCGGAACCTTTCATCGCGAAGCTCTTGCCCGTACCTTCCAGCCGCCAGGCGCCCAGGTCTTGCTCTAATATTATCGGCTCCGTTCCGAGGCCCGCCATCGCGAACGTAGCCTCTAGTGTCACCTCGACATCGTCAGCGTCCAGTGCTAACCAAATAACTTGAAGGCCCACTGCACGGTCCGCCAACGACAAAAGACGCAACTCTCGACCTTCGAAGGTCACACCGGCGTTTGTACGATGCGTCCAGGATGAAAGCAACATACCGTGGCGCATATCGAGTTTGCGTGTACCGGCGTGTACTTCACCGTCACGTGCCAGCAGGGGCTTCCCATCCAACAGAATGCGCACACGGGACCAGTCGGCCACAGGTACTAAAGCAGGCACCGGCGGCTCGACGTTCGGCACATCAAATAGGCCCGCGACGTAGCAGCGCGGCCAAGATGCCCATCTGCTATATCCGAGCCAAGACACCCACGTCGGTCCCCGGCTCACCGAGCGGGCGGCCCGCATTCCCAAGAACCCATTACCGAGGGCGAAGCGGGATTCGAGGGCGCTCTCGGTCAATACGTTGTAACCTTCGTGGCTAAGCACCCAACCGGAGTCTTGCGTCGATACCATCGGCTCATGCATTTCCAGTCGGTTCTCCGAATCGGGGCTGGCACGATACAAATTACCAGTCCAACCCGTCATGCGGACCTCGGTTCCTAGTTCTGTAAATAAGCAACAACCAGGAACCCAGGAGCCGCAAAGCCCTGTCGTCAATTGCTTTACCCATAGACTCTAGAATGGTCGTGCTTGCTAAGCGACTGACACAACTGACAGATCGTGGATACGACATACGCGGCAGAAGAGGGTGTCTGACGTCAATTCCTCAAGCTGCTGGTCTCAACACTTCCTTAGAACTCGCCACGAGGAGCTCACTCAGATCATTTACAACCGCGTCCGCCCCGTATGCTTTCAATTCTTCCGCGTTATTTTTCCTATCCACACCGATCACGAGCCCAAATCCGCCTTGTGTGCCGGCTTTAATCCCGGAGATGGCATCCTCGATAACCGCTGCACGCTGTACAGGAGTCTGAAGCATCTCCGCGGCTTTCAGAAAAGAGTCTGGTGCTGGCTTTCCCGCTATTCGCTCTTTGACGAGCAATTCACCGTCGACGCGAACATCGAAGAGATCTTCGATCCTTGCTGCCATTAGCACTCTCTGGCAATTCTCACTGGAAGTCACAACCGCTGTTTTGATGCCCATGCGCCGGACATACATGATGAAAGCTACTGTACCGGGATAAGCATCGGCGCCAGTGGAAGCAAGTCTGACGTTAACCAGCTCATTCTTTAGGTTACCCAGACCCCGAACGGTGTCCGCTGAAGAAGCATCCCGCGATGTCCCTTCGGGCAAGACAATTCCGCGCGACTTCAGGAAATCGCGGACGCCCAGAAAGCGCGGCTTTCCGTCTACGTAAAGGTTGTAATCCGCTACGCCATCGAACGGGCGAAACGTCACGTTATTTTGAGTTGCCCATCGTTGTAAAAACTGATCAAACATGGCCTTCCAACAGGAGGCGTGGATACCTGCTGTATCGGTGATCACCCCGTCCATGTCGAACAAAATCGCGTCGTAATGTTCGCGAGTTATGACTGGGACATGACTACGTTTGTGACGATGTGAAAGTTGACCATAACACTTCTCGATGGATGCGACCTTTTCGAGCCGTTGTTGGTGGCGACTCTCGTGTTTGAACACTGCTCCCAAGTAGGCCGTCACCAGTTCGCTCGCCAGTTCGGAACCTATCACGCGCCCTCCCAGCACCAAAACATTCATGTCATCGTGTTCCACACCTTGGTGGGCCGAGTACGTGTCATGACAGATGCCTGCACGAATGCCTGGCATCTTGTTCGCAGCCACCGAAGCTCCTACTCCGCTGCCGCACACCAGGACTCCGCGATCCGCTTTCCCATCAATCACGGCCTTTCCGACCGCTTCGGCATAATCTGGATAATCGACCGGGTCGGTTCCATAGGTCCCAATATCTAAAATCTGATGGCCAAGCCGGCGTATAGAATGGGCCAGAATTTCTTTCAGAAAAACGCCGGCATGGTCGGATCCGATTACAATTCGCATGGTTTAATTCCGCAAAATGGCTCAGTAGCCAATGGTTATTTGCTTAAGAACCGTCAACAACTGTCAACTTTCGCAGCTAGGGTAGGCAGCGACTTCCTGCGTGCCCGGCGTTGAAGTGCGCGGATTATCATGGGCTCGCTAGGTCGTTGGATTGCTTTGGTTGGTATTGTGTCCCGCTACAAACAGGACGACAACCGACCTCGGCTCGGCTAAATAATTCTGGGTCGCCAGTTCCATCGCGTTTTCCCATTCCATAATGTCCCGCGGCGGTTCGAACGATGTATCAATCCATCGGCACCATCGCACCCCCAAGCCATTGATAATGGGTAGCTCGAAGCTGAGCGGCTCCCAGTATGCATTCATGATCATGTAGAAGGACATCCTTTCTTTTTGCACTTCAGCGCTGAAAGCCAAGCTGTGCGAGTTGTCCCTCCAGTCAGGACAACTCGCCTTTACGCCATGCCAAACGACATTGGCTCCATGGATCAGTTGGCTTAGGGTATGCCGTTCACTTTCAGGTCCGATGTCCCTTAGGAGACGTCTCTGTATCAGGAGTTTCACGAATCGATGTATATCGGCATGGCTGTCTAACAATTTCCAATCAACCCAACTGATCCCGTTATCCTGGCAGTACGCATTGTTGTTGCCGCGCTGTGTTCGTCGGAACTCGTCACCCATGAGAATCATTGGAACACCGAGCGAGAGCACCGTGACTGTCAGAAAATTCTTGACTTGGCGGTTTCTTAACTTTTCGATTGTCGAGTCGGCGGTCGGCCCCTCAACACCGCAATTCCAGCTTCGGTTATCGGTCCCCCCATCACGGTTATCCTCTCCGTTTTCTTCATTGTGTTTCTGATCATAGGAAACAAGGTCGTTCAACGTAAAACCATCATGACAGGTCACAAAATTGACGCTCTGTTCCGCTTCTCGTTCCTTGTGGCCATAGATTTGAGGGCTTCCAACGATGCGGTCGGAAATTCGACGCACTGAGCCGGGCTGGGCACGGAAGAAGGAGCGTAGGTCATCTCGGAACTTTCCATTCCACTCCTTCCAGCTGTCTCCAATAAAGCTGCCCACCTGATAAAGGCCCGCGGCGTCCCACGCCTCCGCAATTATTTTCGTGCCAGCGAGGGTTGGGTCCGTTTCTATGTCCCAGAGGACTGGCGGATTGGCCAGTGGGTGACCTGACGAATCGCGAGCGAGGATCGATGCTAGGTCGAATCTGAATCCGTCCACATGCATTTCGTCGGCCCAGTAATGCAGGCTATCTAAGATCATTCGACGAACGATAGGATGATTTGCATTCAATGTATTCCCAGTCCCACTGTAATTGGCGTATTGAGAACGGTCTTCCTCCAATGTGTAATAGGTAGGGTTATCGATTCCCCTAAAACTCAACGTTGGACCGAACTGGCTACCTTCTGCGGTATGGTTGAAGACCACGTCAAGAATGACTTCGAGATCAGCGCGATGTAGCGCCTTAACCATGTCGCGAAACTCGTCGACAGCACCTGAGCGCGCCGGACACGAACTGTACGCCTGATGCGGTGAAAAAAATGAGACTGGTGCATAACCCCAGTAGTTCACGAGTCCTTCGGGGCAGTCTTGTGCGTCGAATTGAAATATTGGCAGCAGTTCAACTGCGGTAATTCCGAGGTCCTGGAGATAAGAGATTTTGTCGATCAGGCCGGCGTATGTTCCCCGTTTCTGCTCTGAAACGCCTGAACTAGCGTCACGCGTGAAACCGCGCAAATGCATCTCATAGATTATGGTTCGGGCCGAAGGCTTACGGAGAGGCGCGTCGCCTTCCCAGTCATACAAGCTTGAATCAATCACGACATTCTTCATGGCCCTCGCAATATTTGCTCCTGGGTGGCTGGCGGTTTCCCTGCTGTAGGCCGCGGGAACAATTACACTCCGCCCATACGGATCGAGAAGAACTTTAGCTGGATCAAACCGCAGACCGCGGGCGGGATCCCATGGACCCGAGACACGATAACCGTAGATCTGGCCTGGTCGAATGTCCCGCACAAAAGTATGCCAATAGTGGTACGTGCGGTTCTTGATAGAATCTAGAGTGACGATGCTGGTCGGATGATCGTCGTCTTCCCGGTCAAACAAGAAGAGCTCGATACCCGATGCATTACGGGAAAAAATGCTAAAGTTGACTCCCTCGGTCGATGGTGTCGCTCCGAGTGGGGAACTTTGACCTACCTCTGGGTCCCTCATATCTGGCGATTCCGATTTGAACGCTTGCCACGACAAAGCACTCGATTGGACTCTGTCAATAGACCGTCGTTGCAAGGATATCCACGTGAGAGTGTTAGCCAGCCTTTTTTAGCAAGGAACGCTTTGAATTGATGACTATCATAAGTTCATTCCAGGACTTTACAAACGACTTTGCTCCCTCATCTTGAAGCTGCGCGGCAAGATCGTCGATATCGATGCCGGCCTTGGCAAACCGGGCAAGGGTTTCTTCGCAGTCACCGCCATCTGCCGGGAGGATGGTTCCGAGTTCACGTTGCTTGCCAAGTGCCTTTAAGGTTGCTTCAGGCATGGTATTCACAGTGAACGGCGCGGCGAGGGCCTTGACGTACAGAACGTCAGATGCAAGCGGATCTTTCGTTCCGGTACTTGCCCAAAGGAGTCTCTGCGGACGAGCGCCTGCATTGTAGATGCGATGCCATCTAGGTGAGGTGAGCATCTCACGAGCTGTTTTGTAAATACGTTTTGCCATCGCTATGCCAAGTTGATTTCGTAAAGCGCCTGGCACCTTGCTCGCAATAGTCGCATCCCATCGGCTTATAAACACGGAAGCCACTGAAGCAATGCCAGGCCTCATCCCGCTCTCGATGCGCCGCTCAATTCCCCGCAGGAACGCTTCTGCCGCGGCTAGATACTGTTCGCGTGAGAACAAAAGAGTGACGTTTATCGGCACACCTATGTAGATTGCCTCTTCAATGGCTGGCAGTCCCTCTTTAGTTCCTGGAATCTTGATAAACAAATTGGGGCGACATGCGCGAGTGTAGAGTTCCTTGGCGGCAATCAAAGTACGCTTTGCGTCGTAAGCGAGCAGCGGGGACACTTCCAACGATGCCCATCCATCCACAGTGTCAGTTCTGTCAAAAATCGGCCGAAATAGATCTGCTGCTCGGGTTAGATCTTCGAGCGCTAGACCGAAAAAGATCTCTTCGTCCGACTTACCCTTTGCTAGCCCATCGAAAATATTCGAATCGTATGCGGGGCTGTTCTTAATGGCATTGTGAAAAATCGTCGGATTTGAGGTCAACCCTGTGACTGAAAGCTCGTCGATATGACGTCTTAGCGTTCCGCTGTCGAGTAGGTCACGCGTAATATTGTCGAGCCACAGACTCTGGCCCAAATTGTACAGAAGTTCGGTCGCCTTCATTGCGCACCTCAATTCGTGCTAGTAATTGCTAATTTTTCATTGAAATGACATAGTTCGTTCGCGCTTTGTCTTTCGTTTCTTCCAATCGTGTTATGGTCGCGGTCGAAATCAGGGGTCGTCTGATCAGCCTGCCCAAGTCCATTGGTCGACGTCGGGTTTATCCACACCCTGTTCATAGGCGTAGTTCATGCAGTCGATCTGCATATTGCGCAGCATTTCTTTCGCGTGGGCACCGGCAACCTGAAGAGCGGGCACTCGGTCAATGACATCAATAGCCAAGCTGAAGCGATCAATCTGGTTTTGCATTGCAAGGTCGAGCGGCGTGTTGATATTCCCCTTTTCCTTGTAGCCGCGCACGTGCAGATTTCTGTGATTCATTCGCCGGTAAGTCAACCTGTGGATCAACCATGGGTAGCCATGAAAATTGAAGATGATCGGCTTGTCCTTAGTGAAAAGGCTGTCGAAGTCCTTATCGGAGAGACCATGCGGATGCTCCGTTGAAGGAACGAGTTTGTACAGGTCTACTACGTTCACGAACCGGATTTTCAGATCGGGGAAATACTCGCGCAGCAACATTACCGCCGCCAGTGCCTCCTTGGTAGGAATGTCGCCGGCACACGCCATTACCACGTCCGGTTCCACCCCATTGTCGTTGCTGGCTTTCCGCCAGATGCCAAGTCCCTTCGTGCAATGCGCAATAGCCTCATCCATCGTCATGTATTGAAGGTGCTTCTGCTTGTCGCAC
>Ga0075424_100004907_pt1 | contig 12723 bp, 6 predicted proteins | sample SoiMethybrSBSTD3_FD_75301 | JGI IMG/M metagenome (GOLD analysis project Ga0075424, IMG submission 75301) | Bulk soil microbial communities from a Populus tree surrounding site in Tennessee, USA - Soil MetaG P. TD hybrid SBSTD3 | ecosystem: Environmental > Terrestrial > Soil > Tree plantation... | reverse complement strand
GGCAGCACGGACGTGAAAGCTTCGCCGTTCGCGTTGTCATTCACGTCGACGCCATCAAGCGTGATGTTGCTCTGATCACTGCGCGCGCCGTTGACTGCGCCGCTGCGGGTGTCCACAGTCTTGTCAATATCAGTTCGATTGCCCGTGTAGGCGACGCCGGCTTGCAGAGAGAGCAAATCCGGGATGTTGCGGCCCTCCATCGGGAGTGCCTTGATCTGGTTTTCGTTGAAAGCATTTCCAATGGACGCATCCGTGGTGTTGACCACTGTGGTTTCGCCCGTGACCTCGATCGTTTCGCTGGTCGTACCGATTTCGAGTTTCACATTGACGGTTGCCGGCGTGTTGACGAGCAACTGGATTCCGGTCTGTTCAAATTTGCGGAAGCCCGTCATCTGCACCGTCAGGTGGTACACACCGGGAGGAATTTGAAGAAATTCAAATCCTCCTTCGGTTCCTGTTTTCGTGGTCCGTTCGACCGCGCGTTCCGGATTCGAGAGGGTCACGTCCGCGCTGGAGACCGCAGCGCCACTGGCGTCGGTGACAGTGCCTCGCAAGGAAGTGGTTGAAGACTGCGCCCAGGCGAAACTGCTCAAAAGAGAGAGAACAACAAACCACAGCACCGAGGTTCTGGTGGAAAGCATTTGGGGAAAACTCCTTTCGCAACATTGCGGGACAGGGCACTTTGGGGCGACATTGTGCTGCGAAAGACAGTCAAGATACAAGCGTTATTTGAACCGTTTTAATTGATATGTTTTGAACGGAGAACCGATACAAAACGCTGGACTTGTGTCAATCGACGGGTGCCGAATCAGTGCCTACTTCGCCGGAAGTGACAGGATGCTCCGGAGCCCCATTAATTTGCTAGACGGATAACAGCTGACAGGAAAACTGCCTTGAAGCCCTTCCTGACCGCAAGTCAGAGAAATCGCTGCACATGATGCAAACATTCGTCTTGACTTCCGAGTAACCCTCGCCGCACACTTGTGCGCTAATTACACCTCCACGTGACAGGGTCTCAACACACATGGAGAGGGGGAAACTCATGCGGAGTGGCTTGTCTACCAGATTCGCATTGTGTTTTTTGTGCTTCGTCCTTGTAAGCCTGCCAGTTTTTGCACAGAAGATCACGGGTGACATCGAGGGAAATGTCACCGACAGTTCGGGCGCCGTGGTCCCGAATGTCACCATCAGCGTCGAGAGTACCGCAACTGGCGTCACTCGCACAGCAACGACCAGTAGCAGCGGAAATTTTCGGCTGACCGAACTACCGGTTGGGTCTTACAAGGTCACAGCGGTTGCGCAAGGCTTTAAGACCATGGTCCGCCCTGCCGAGGTAGTCACCGGAGGCGTGACGCACTCCGACTTCACCTTGAGCGTTGGTCAGCGGACAGAAACCGTGGAGGTCGAGGGCACGGCTCCGCTGGTGGACCTGTCACCAAACAATAACAACTACATCGATGCCGAAAAAATCGCCGAGGTGCCCCTCAACGGACGGGATTTTAATTCACTGCTGGCGATTACTCCGGGCGTGCAGCGAGCTCCTGGGGGCGGATTCCTCGCTCTGAGCATCAACGGCTCGCGCACGACCTCCAACAACTATTTCATTGACGGCATGTATAACAATGATCGCTACTATGGCGACTCTGCCGTCAATCAGACCGGTGTCGTCGGCATTCCGGCCACAGCGTTTCCGCCTGAAGCAATTCAGGAGTTAAGTGTTCAGGAGACGCCTTCGGCGGAATTTGGCGTGAAGGGTGGAGCGCCCATCCTACTGGGCATCAAGAGCGGCACAAACGAACTGCACGGCTCCGCGACGTGGGTGAATCACAGCGGGTTTGGGGATGCGACCAATTACTTCTCTAAGCACAACGGTTGCGACCAACCGGGATCGTGCCAACCAACAAATATTCATAACAATCAGTTCAACGCCACAATCGGCGGCCCGATCATTAAGGACCGGACTTTTTTCTTCGGGTCGTACGAGGGCCAGCGTCTCAAATCTCTGGCCATCAGTGAGCGGAATGTTCCGAGCGAAGACGACGTTACAAACGCGATTAACCTCATCAACAGTACTCCAGGCCTTGCAATTGATCCGGCTGGCCAGAAACTCCTGAGCTATTTTCCACTCGGTACTGGAAGCAGCGAAAACTTCGTCGCATCTACTCCTACAAGCGCGAGTTCGAATGGGTTCGTCATCAAGGTCGACCATAGGCTGAACACATCGAATTCTCTGACAGGTCGGTATTTCTTCGGGGATAGCTTCCAGAGTGCGCCGTCTTTTGCGGGTCTGCCCGCCGGGCAGGGTAACAGCCCCAATCTGTTCAATTCTGTCGCGCCAACTCGCGTTCAAATGGTTGGTTTGAGTTGGACGTTGACCCGGAACAATAAAGTACTGGAAAGCCGACTCGGGTTCACGAGATTTGCTCAGATCATCGACGTGAATAACAAGATCGATCCGAAGAGCCTGGGCGTCGACACTGGTCCCCTCGATCCCGGGGATTTTGGTGTGCCCTACGTGTATCTCTACCACCTTGGCTATGGCGGCTACATCGGAGGCGTTCAGGGATATCCCATTACCACTCGACCCGATCAAAGTTGGGATTGGTCAGAACACTTCTCCTGGGTCAAGGGCAATCACACCATCAAATTTGGTGGCAACTTCCAGCGTGCTTCCACCAACAGCCTGCGCAATCGCGCGCGGACAGGTCTCTTTGTTGGGTACTACACAAGCACGATCCAGGATGACGTTACAGAATTGCTATTAGGAAGGGCGGACAGCGCCAGTCGGAATTTCGGTGATACGCATCGCCACCTTTTCCAGAAATCGGTCGGGTTTTACGGGCAGGATGACTGGAAGATCGGATCGAATCTCACAATCACTTTAGGCCTGCGCTGGGACATCAATGGTGCTCTTGGTGAAAAGCAAAATATTGGCGCGAATTTTATTCCTGGCCAGGGGCTGGTTGACCTGGGTTCAGGAGGCATCAGCAGCCTCTATAACCGCGATCTCCACGACTTTGGCCCGCGGGCAGGATTTTCATGGGATGTGTTCGGTCGAGGAAAGACGGCACTTCGTGGCGGCTATTCCCTGACCTATGATGTGGCGAACTTTGCCGCGATCGCCGCTCCCTATACCTTTGCGAGGGCACGAGCAGGCGCTTTCTCCCAGCCATTCACGAGTTCCAGGCTGACACCGTTTGCGTCTACGTCAGTCTCGATCGCGGGAAACGCGATAGCCGGTCCTCTTGACCCAACCGCTACATGCTACAACCCCGACACGGGAGACGGCGATTATCTTTGCGTCGGTCAGGGTCCGCTCTTCGGCGTCAGTCCTAGCGGTGCACCGCCGTTTAATGCCTTTTCCGTCGACCGGAACTATAAGACTCCGCGTCTGCACAACTACAATTTGAGCATCCAGCAGGAGATCGCTCGCAACAATGTTCTGACTGTTGCATATTCAGGACAGCGCGGCCAAAATTTGGCCATCTATCATGATTTGAATGCTTCTCCAATCGGCAGTGGTATACAGGACGGCGCCCTCTGTGCTTCCCAGGCGGACTGTGACCCGTACCGCCCGTATGCCGCTCAGTTTCCCGACATACGGCACGTTATCCAGTTGACCAATGGTGCGACGTCCCAATACGACAGTTTGCAGGTTTCCTACAACCAGCGCAACTGGCATGGCCTGGATACCCAGTACAACCTGACCTGGAGCAAGTGTTTTGATTTGAACTCCGTAAATCGGGGCGGAGCCGGCGATTACCCACAGATCAATAATGCGAATCCGATTGGGAGCACTTCGGCGGCTACGCCAAGCTACGAGGACTCTCGGGGACTTTGCGATCACGACGTTCGGTTGAACTTCAATGTCGGGGGTGTTTACTCTTTCCCGGATTTCAACAAACTTGGAAAATGGGCAGGGAGAGGGTGGCAGCTGAGCACGATCTTCACCGCGATCAGTGGGCGTCCCTTCACAGCTCTGCTGCCGGGAGGTAAGGACCCCTCCGGTCAGGGTCTGGTTGGAAACTCGATTCGTGCTGCCTGGGATGGATCTCCAATTCACTACAACACACGCAATCCCGACTTCTACGTCGCGGAAATCTATGCTGATGGCAGCGGCAACCAGGCAGATCCCTGTGGTATCTCGGATGCGGGAACTCCTATCAGTCCCTTTTACATTCCGTGTGACGGGACAGTCGGGAATTCGCGTAGGAATCAGTTGATTGGACCCGGTCTCGCGCAGTGGGACATGACTCTGGCCAAGAATACAAAGATCTCCGAGCGGTTCAATCTCCAGATTCGTTGGGAAGTCTTCAATTTGCTGAACCGGGCGAACTTCCACTATCTTCCCGATAACACCTTGAGTGGTACTTTCGGTCAGATCACGAAAACCTCCGATGTCGCGAGCGGCAATCCGGTCATTGCACAGGGTGGTCCGCGTAATATGAACTTCAGCATTAAGCTGATTTTCTAGCTTGGCGAGGATAATTTGGGGAGTCTGCCTATGGTAGACTCCCCTTTTCTTATGCGGTCTCTCCTGTACCTGTTTCTGTTTCCTCTTCTTGCACCCTCAAGTGAAGCCGCACAGTCCCCGAAGAAAGCAGTTGCCGCACGTCCCAACATCGTTCTCATCACCTTGGACACCACCCGCGCCGATCGCATGGACTTTCTCGGTTCCAAGCGCGGGCTCACGCCCAATCTCGACCGGCTTGCTGCGCAAGGCGTAGTTTTCACGCGTGCGTATTCGCACGTCCCGCTAACCACAGCTTCGCATGCCACGATCTTTACGGGTACGTATCCGCAGTTCAACCACGTAAACGACTTCGGAATCCCGCTGTCGGATCGTCTTCCCTACCTGCCTGACCTGCTCCACCAAAAGGGGTACCGTACCGCGGCGTTCGTTGCTTCACTGATCCTCGATCCTCTCGATGGCACGGCTCCCGGTTTCGATCGCGGCTTCGACGTGTACGATGCCGGCTTTCATCTGCGCGCGCACGGAGGCGATCGGTACAAGTCGGTGGAGCGTCGTGGTGGCGACGTCGTCGACCATGCGATCGTGGCTTTGAAGCGGCGGCCACCGGGACCCTTTTTCGTGTGGGTACATCTGTACGATGCCCACGATCCTTACGATCCTCCCGAGCCGTACAAGACAAAATATGCCGCACAGCCCTATGACGGAGAGATCGCCTATGCTGACGTCTCCGTGGGAAAGTTGCTAGCTGCCCTGCGCGCACTGAACCTCTACGACGGCGCTCTTATCGCTGTCTTGGCGGATCACGGAGAATCGCTCGGGGCGCATGGCGAGAACACGCATGGAGTTTTTCTATACGACGAGACCATCCACGTGCCCCTGGTTCTGAAGCTGCCAGGAAATCGCAGTGCGGGGAAACGGATCGAAACACGGGTTTCGCTGGTGGATGTTGCACCCACTGTGTTGCGGAGTGTCGGCATGAACGTGCCAGCGGAAATGCAAGGGACTTCGCTGCTGACGATGATCCCGGGCCCTTCGCCTTCAAAACCTCCGATCGACGAAGATCGTCCCGCTTACGCAGAGACCGATTACCCGCATCGCGCGTTCGGATGGAGCGTCTTGCGTGCACTCCGCAAGGGCAAGTATCTGTACATTCGAGCGCCGCAAACCGAGCTCTATGATCAGAGCGTGGATCCAGCAGCAGAGCACAATTTTTCTGTCACCAGTAAGGCTGTGTCGGAAACGCTGGGTGTGCAACTCAACGACTTCCGACGCAAGACCACGCAGACGATGGTCGAACTGGCCAAGCCCGATCCCGAGCAATTGCAGAAATTGCAGGCGCTCGGCTACGTGGCATCCAGTACTCCGGACACCGGTTCTGATGCAACCGACAAAGGCATTGATCCCAAGTCGAGGATCGAAGTATCCAATCTGCTGCACGACGCGATGCTGGACGTGGAAGAAACGCGTTACGAGGAGGCCGTTCCGCTGCTTGAGCGCGTTTTGAAAGATCAGCCGGATATGGCGGTGGCGACCATGCAGTTGGGGATTGCCCAGGCGGGGTTGAAGAACTACGCGGCCGCTCTCGGACCCCTGCAGAAGGCGGTGCAGATGCTTCCCGATTCCGGGCTCGGTCACTATCAACTGGGGCTCGCGCTTTTCGAGACAGGAGACTGGAAGGGAGCGGCTCCGCAGTTTGAAGCTGCCGTGGCGAGAGCTCCTCGCTGGGCCGATGCTCACTTTTCTCTGGCGGCGGTCTACGCGCGGATCGATCGCGTCCCGGAAGCCATGAAGGAGCTGAATACCACGCTCGACCTCAACGCCGATCACTATCGCGCCAACCTGCTGCGCGGAAGGATTCTCTCATTGCAGGGAAACCCGGTTGAGGCGTTGCCAAATTTGTCCAAAGCCGCAAGAGTTCAGCCTGAGTCGCGCGAAGCCCATGCCTTCCTGGCGGATGCGTACAGGCAGCTTGGACAACCATTGGAAGCGGCACGGGAAAGTGCGGAAGCGGAGCGTCTGCGAGCCCCCAATCCGTAAGACGAACACGTCGTGTGCCATCGTTCCTGTCGATTTCTCAATCGTCTCCACCCAAAAGCGCCGATGCCATCACAATCACCGCCGGAAAGCATTCCAGCGTGTAGCGTGTTTCGGGGTTCTCCAAAGTTCCAAGAAAAAGAGATCGTAGAACGATGTACGAAAGCCCCAGGCCGACCCATGCTATCGGACTTCCGCGCAAGAGACCCGCCGTCGCGGCCAGGATGTACAGCAGGTTCAGAACGCCGAAACCGACCGCCAAGACGATCCACCGGGTGTCGTCATCGAATTCGTACCAGCGAGAATCGGGCGGCAGAAGCTCCGTGCGGGGACGCAGCCACATGTCAGCAATGCGCACTACCGGAAGCCACGCGTAATAGCGCAATGGGTGCGAACGGATGCGCTCCCGGGCAAGTGCGGAAAAGCGCGCGTCAAGCTCCGGAGTAACGTGCAGGGCCAGATTGTATTCGTCCAGCAGAGCGATTGTTTCGACGCGCTGTTGTTCCGAATCGAACGCGCGTGAGGGCAGGTTCCCGGGATCGATCTTCTCTCCGGGAACGTTCCAGTAGATTTCCTCGGTCGAAACATAGTCGGCGATCCAGGTCTTCGTCCAGCGGTTGAAGCCCATGGGCACGAATTCTTCTAGTTCGTTGGCGTACCGCGGGGCGAGAAATTCGAGACGATGCAAGGTGTGGTAGTTGCGAAGTCCCCACACGACCAAGGGAGCCAGCGCGCAGCACGCCAGCACAATTCCCGAGCGTACGATGAATATCGCTTGCCGGCCTGTCCTTCGGGCTCGAAAGAGGAGCAATCCAAGGTAGACACCGATGGCCGCGAGAAGAATTCCTCCATCCGGTCGCAGCAGAATGCAGGCCGCCACGCATGCTCCGGAGTTTAACCATGGGCGCAGGCCTCCTCCTTCGAGATTGCTCAATCCGACGATCGCGAAGTCCATCGCAAGAGCCGTAAAGAAGATCTCCAAGGTCTCGGTGAGCGCGGCAGCCGTGTACAGCGCCAGGAAAGGACATAGAGCGGCGATCACGAAAGCTGCTTTGGCGGCGCGGTCGGAGATGCACCGCCTAGCCAGATCGGCTACCACGAAGCAAGTTCCGAGATCGACCAGCACCTGCAGGAAGAACACTGCCCTGTAGTTGTCGAGGCCGAAAATCGCGAACACCAGCGCGAGAAATCCCGGATAACCGGGCAAGCGCACGAAGCTGGGTGAGATCACATTTTCGTCAGCGGTGATTCCGTAGGCGCCGTGCAACAGCCAGTTCTTGGCCAGCTCGGCGTAGAGGGTGGAATCCGCGGTCACGTGCGGGAACTTCAAAACAAAAAAAAGCCGCAAGGCAAGCGCCGCTACTGAGACGCTTAGGAAGAAGCGCAGATTCTGGCGCACGAAGTTGCGCACGCTAGGAATATATCTCGTTTTTTGTCTATCGCCAGTGAGTGGCCCGGTTCTTTCGGCTACATGCTCGTATCACTCACCGTTTGACCCCTTGCGGGCCGCATCATACGATGAATAGGAAGCGTGCTCATGGTAAAGCCTGTTTTTTACGATCCCCAGCAAGTGCGCTGGCGGCGATTGCGGCGGTTGTTTGACATCGTCGGCGTCGCCATCACGTTGCTGGTCGTCTTCTTCATCTATACGGCAATCCGCGATGAACAGCTTCCCAGCCTTTTGCTGCCCGCACAGAAGAAGCCCTACCACGCTCTGAAAGAGAAAGAACGGGAGAAAGAAAAAGAACGTCGCCGCCAGGCTGCTTTGCGCTCGCGGCGCAGGACCAAGAAGCCGCCCTCGCAAGTCACCCTGAATGCCGATGAGGGCATTCGGGCAGCCTTCTACGTTCAGTGGGATGCCGCCAGTTTCTCGTCCCTGCGGGAGTATGCGCATCAGATTGACCTCCTCTACCCGGAGTGGCTGCACGTCCTGAGCGCCGACGGCAATGTGCAGGGCCTCGATCAACAGACCTATAAGTATTTCGATGTTGTGCAACCCGACGGCAAAGTGCATTCCGTGGACGACCAAGTGATGCCCTTCCTCAAATCGGAGGAAACCGGCATGGAAGTATTTCCGCTTGTGAACAATTTTGATGAAACCGAGTGGAAACCGGAGATTGCCACTTTTCTAATGAACCCGGAAGCGCGCGCGCATTTCCGGCAGCAAATCGACGCCTTCCTGGTTTCTGATAAGTACCGCGGGCTGATGGTCGATTTTGAAGACTTTGCGAAGAAGGCACAGCCGGGCTACCTCGTTCTCCTCGGGGAACTTTCCGCAGACCTTCATGCCAAGGGACTCAAACTTTACGTGAGTGTTCCGGCGCGTGACCGTGATTTTGACTATGCCGCCATCGCCGCCCGAACCGACGGCGTCGTGCTCATGAACTACGACGAGCACGAGACGGAAAATGAGGCCGGCCCCATTGCCTCCCAGGAGTGGTTCACCAAGAACCTTGAAATCGCAAGAACGAAGGTTCCGCTCGACAAGTTGATCTGCGCCGTAGGGAACTATGGGTATGACTGGGTACAGAAGCCCAAGAAGAATCCTCCTGCAGGCCTGAAAAATACAAACGTTACAGTGCAGGAAGCATGGATTGCAGCGCGCGATTCCGAAGTCGACATCGACTTCGACTACGACAGTCTGAATTCGCACTTCAGCTACATGGATGAGCGGAACCTGCGTCACGACGTTTGGTATTTGGACGCAGTGGCCGCGCTGAACGAAATGCGGGCAGCTCGTTCCCTGGGTATCAAGACATTTGCGTTGTGGCGTCTGGGCTCGGAAGACCGTTCGTTGTGGAAGATCTGGGACAGTCCTAGCGATCCGACAGCACTGGACAAGCTAAGGGATGTCCCTCCTGGGCAGGACGTCGACATGGAGGGCCAGGGGGAGATCCTTCGCATCGAGGATCGCCCCAGCAACGGTCAGCGGACGATTACATTGGACTCGGATACGGGTCTAATCATTGACCAGACCTTCGAGACCCTGCCAGAACCTTACCGAGTTGCCCGCTACGGCGCAACTCCGAAGCAGGTTGCGATCACCTTCGACGATGGTCCCGATCCGGAATGGACCCCGAAAATTCTCGATGTGCTGAAGCGTGAAAAAGCGTCCGCCACGTTTTTCCTGATTGGCATTCAGGCTGACAAATATGCTGATCTCACCGAGCGGATCTACCGAGAAGGGCACGAGATTGGAAATCACACCTTCACGCACCCGGACATCAGCAACATTTCCAAGAGTTTGATGCGGCTGGAACTGAACCTTACGGAACGTCTCTTTGCCAGTCGTCTTGGAATTCGCTCCATCCTCTTCCGTCCGCCCTACGCCATCGATCAGGAGCCTGACACTGCCGATCAGGTTCGGCCGCTCGAGGTCACGCAGGACATGGGCTACGTAACCATCGGCAACCGGATTGATCCGAACGACTGGCGCGGGAATCGCAGCGCCGAACAGATCACGGCTGCAGTCTTGAAAGACTTGCCTCCCTGTCGAATGACCGACCAGTTATGCGGCAACATTATCTTGCTGCACGACGGAGGAGGAGAGCGCCGAGAAACGGTGCGCGCGTTGCCCATGATCATCGACGGCCTGCGTGCACGCGGATATGAAATTGTTCCGGTTTACCAGCTTCTGGGAAAAAATAAGGCTGACGTGATGCCGCCACTCCCGAGCAACGAGCGCTGGGCCGCGCGGCTGAACTGGGTCGGTTTCTGGCTCTTTGACGTCGGCATCATGACCATCACTTGGATCTTCTTCCTCGGCGACCTTCTGATGACGGCACGCTTGCTGTTGGTTGGGTTGCTGGCCATCTACGATCGCTTGCGATCTCATCCGTTGGGGACCCAAGGGGAGATCGCTTCTTATAAGCCCAAGGTCGCGGTCCTGATTCCGGCATTCAATGAAGAGAAGGTCATCGAGCGAACCGTGCGCTCGGTGCTCGATTCCGACTATCCGAACTTGCACGTGATCGTTATTGACGACGGGTCGAGGGACCGCACGCTTGAAGTGGCCCGCCACGCTTTTGCTTTGGAAGAGGCCGAGGGCCGCGTGCTGATTCTCACGAAGCCGAATGCCGGAAAAGCAGAAGCACTAAACCACGGCCTGCAGCACCTCACGGACGAGGAAATTTTTGTCGGGATCGACGCCGACACCATCATCGCAAATGACGCGATTTCGCTTCTTGTCCCGCATTTCCGGAATGAGAAAGTTGCGGCCATCGCGGGCAACGCCAAGGTTGGGAATCGTGTGAACCTTTGGACTCGCTGGCAGGCGCTGGAATACGTCACCAGCCAGAACTTCGAGCGTCGAGCCTTGAACACCATGGGCGCGGTCAGCGTGGTGCCGGGCGCCATAGGAGCATGGCGAGTTTCCGCCGTGCGCGAGGCGGGCGGCTATCACACGGATACTGTGGCGGAGGATGCGGATTTGACCATGGCGCTTCTCCGTCGCGGCTACCGCGTCGAGTACGAAGACCGTGCGCTCGCTTATACGGAGGCGCCGACGAATGCCAAGGGTCTAATGCGGCAACGCTTCCGCTGGTCGTTTGGCATCCTGCAGTCCGTCTATAAGCACCGCGCCGTGTTCGCGCGAAAGGGAGCGCTGGGATGGGTCGCGTTGCCGAACATTCTGATTTTCCAGATTCTCCTGCCGCTGGTTTCCCCCTTTATCGACATCATGTTCGCGGTCGGCGTAGCTTGGTACCTCGTGCAGAAGTACTTCCATCCTGAATCGACCGATCCCGCAAGCTTCCAGAAGCTGGTCGTGTTCTTCCTGGCATTTCTGGTGATTGATTTTATTGCTTCGACGATCGCATTCCTTCTTGAGCGCCGGGAACCCGCAGCGCGAGACGATGCCTGGCTGCTTACACAGGTGTGGCTACAGCGCTTCGCGTACAGGCAGTTGTTTTCCATAGTGTTGTTCAAGACGCTCAAGAGAGCTGCTGAAGGACAGAAGTTCGCGTGGGATAAGTTGGAGCGCACCGCAGCCGTAAAGGCTCCGGCCGAACGTCGGGAGTCTGTAAAAGTTCCATAGTCGCGCCGGCGTCTCGCCCGCTGTCCCGAGGGCATCTTGGGCCTCGGGTAGGTGTGGCATGGCAGCCTCCGAGATCCCGCCAGGAAAAGCCATCATGCCTGTCAAAACCATCATCGAGCCATTTCGTATCAAGAGCGTCGAGCCCATTCGCTGGACGACGCGTCAGGAACGCGAAGAACTACCACGTGCCGCCCACTACAACCTTTTCCTGTTGCCTGCAGATGACGTCTTAATCGATCTGCTGACGGACTCTGGTACCGGCGCGATGTCAACACCAGTGGGCCGCCGTCATGGAAGGCGATGAGAGCTACGCTGGCAGCCGCAGCTTCGATCGCTTCCGCATTTCGATTCAGGACATCGTGGGTTACAAGCATGTCATCCCCACCCACCAGGGGCGTGCGGCCGAGCGAATTCTGTTCGGCGTAGCCTGCAAGAAGGGAGACGTCGTCCCGAACAACACGCATTTCGATACCACCCGCGCCAACGTGGAATTCGTTGGATTCCGCTTGTCATGCTGACCGTCACCAACAACTCCGGTGGCGGCCAGCCCGTATCGATGGAGAACGTGCGCCAGGTCAGCAGCGTGTGTCGCAAGCATGGACTTCCTTTATTTCGACGCGTGCCGCTTTGCCGAGAATGCCTACTCATCAAGCTGCTCGAGCCCGGCTACGAATCGAAGACCCCCAAACAGATCGCTCAGGAAATGTTCAGCTATGAGGATGGTTGCACCATGTCCGCGAAGAAAGATGGGATGGCAAACATCGGCGGATTCCTATGCGCCAATGATGACAAACTCGCGCAACAGGAAAAAGACCTGCTGATCCTGACAGAAGGTTACCCGACGTATGGCGGACTGGCTGGCCGCGATCTGGAGGCAATCGCCGTCGGTATTCAGGAGGCGCTGCGTGAGGACTACTTGCGGTATCGGATCGCGTCCACTGCGTATCTCGGAAACCATATCGCCGAACAAGGTGTTCCGATTGTGCAGCCGCCGGGCGGCCACGCTGTCTACATCGATGCCCGTGCGTTTCTGCCCCACATCCCGCAGGAGCAGTTTCCGGGCGTTGCACTGGCGGCTGAGTTGTATTTGGAAGGTGGCATCCGTTCGGTGGAGATCGGTACCCTGATGTTTGGTGCCGCTGCCAAGATGGACTTGGTACGGCTAGCCATTCCGCGAGAG
>Ga0075424_100004905_pt1 | contig 12725 bp, 6 predicted proteins | sample SoiMethybrSBSTD3_FD_75301 | JGI IMG/M metagenome (GOLD analysis project Ga0075424, IMG submission 75301) | Bulk soil microbial communities from a Populus tree surrounding site in Tennessee, USA - Soil MetaG P. TD hybrid SBSTD3 | ecosystem: Environmental > Terrestrial > Soil > Tree plantation... | reverse complement strand
GTCACGAAATTTCCCGCCGGCCAGCGCGCGCCCGCGGAATCGCTTTCACGTTCGCACGCCGCCGCGATTGTTCCCGCGCCCGAAGAAGGTGCGGTGCTGGTCGCTAATCCCGCGGACAAGATGATCTACTACTACACCGAAGGCATGGCCGCGCCGATGGGAAGTTTTCAAAACTACAAACGCGATCCGCGCGCGTTGCTCGTCATCGATAATAGTCTTCGCGAAACTGATCCCGGCATCTACAGCACGACCATACGTCTCAACACTCCCGGACAGTACGACGTCGCGTTTCTGCTCGACTCGCCACGTTTGATCAACTGCTTCGAGTTGAACGTCACCGATAATCCGAACGCGCCGGCGAAAATCGATACCTCGGTCAAGATCGAGCCGCTGGTGAAAGAAGCTGTCGCGCGGGTGGGTGAGAGCTTCACTGTTCGGTTCAAAGTAATCGATGCAAAGAGCGGCGGTGCAAAAAAGGATCTCCAGGATCTAAGCGTGCTCGTCTTTCTCGCGCCGGGAATCTGGCAGCAACGCGAACTGGCGAAGTCTGTCGGAGACGGCGTTTACGAAACTAGTTTCGTGCCGCCGAGCGCGGGCGTATACTATGTGTTCTTTCAAAGCCCCTCGCTTGGATTGCTATTCAATCAGTCAACCCCTTTGACGATTCAGACAGTAAAACCGTAAGAGGATCTCATGAAGCACTCATTCAAACTAACTCTCGCGTTCTTGTTCATCTTCGGCGCGGCCAACGCTCAAGCTCAGGAGGCGCAGCCTTCCGCCGCGGAGAAATATTTCACGGACACTGTTCTCATTAATCAAAATGGCGAGAAGATGCGTCTGTATAGCGATCTATTAAAAGGCAAAACGGTAATCATCGACTCGTTCTTCGCGACTTGTCAGGGAAGTTGTTTGCCGATGAGCCGCAATCTCGCGAAGCTGCAGGACGCGCTCGGCGATCGTCTTGGAAAGGACGCTGTCATCATCTCGATCAGCGTTGACCCGACTGTCGACACGCCGCCGGCGCTGAAGGCTTATGCGAAGAAACTGAACGCGCGGCCCGGCTGGTATTTTATGACCGGCGACAAGCAGAACGTCGATTTTGCTTTGAAAAAGTTAGGGCAGTTTGTTGACGACAAACAGGATCACCTGAACATTTTCATCATCGGCAACGAACGTACGGGGCTGTGGAAAAAAGCTTTCGGATTGGCGCCACCAGAAGAATTAGTGAAAGTTGTCGACAGCGTCCTCAACGATCAGCCACAAAAGACACAATAAGAAAGTTAGCCACAAAAAGGCACATAAGTCGCAAAAGAAAGAATCAATAAAAGGAGCAGGGAACCCTTAGTTGGATCTCTGTTTTCTTTTTGCGACTTATGGGCCTTTTCATGGCGAAAAATTTTTGTGCTTTTTTGTGGCACGAAATGAGACTTAGAAACCATAGTAATTAGACGGGCGCAGAGATTTCACCATAGGCAGCAATCGCGTCCTGCGTTTGAAGAGTCGCGGGCCTGGCATCGAGCAGCGTCAGGAACTCGCGTTTGCTGTTTTCAACGAAAGCGTGGCATTTCGCCAGTCCTCGGGGGCCGAGCAGTTGAGCCGCTTTCAAGTGACGCTCGAGTGCGTCCGTCAACATCATTCTTAGCCGAGCACACGAGCAAGTCAGAATTCACACAAACTGTTGAGCGACAATCCTGTGCAAGGAATTTTGCTTGACACGGAAGATTAAGAGAACTACGCTTCGCCTGTCAGTTAATCAGGGTCGTTTTACTCACTCGACTGCGAACCACACAGTCGATGCCACTTACAAAACGAATGGACCTTTCCCTCGGCTGCGTGCCCGAGTTCACATTGATCCTCAAATCATTTGAATGTCGTCGTTACGCATTTGCGAAGAAGGAGAAGTGAAATGCTCGGTTTGAGATCCCCGAAAGTTTTCGTCATCTCATTCGTTACCGTCATTTTGTGTTCGTTGACTGCGTCAATTGCTGTTGCTCAAACTTCCCCCCCAGCCTCAACTGAGAAAGCTACGGGTGAAACGAGTGCAGTAGTTTCTGAACCGGCGAAGGTTCCCGCAGCTACGACAAGCGCAAAAGAAGAAACAATCACACCCCCGACGCCAATCAAAACTGAAACCGAACCAGCGAAGGTTAACAACGCTGCTGCGCCGAGTACTGCACCGGCTCCGGCCGTGATGCAACTGGCGCCATGCCCACCCGGCGCGCGAACAATCACCGCCGACGTCGTCGCCATTCCGCAACCTCTAATGTTGAATCGACTCGGAGCGACGATCCCGAATGGGTTTGTGTTCGCTTTGCGCTCCGATACGGTCACGAACAACAACGGCACCTGGCTGCGGCCAGGTAAACGGCCACGTCCGATCGTGCTGCGCGCAAACGTCGGCGATTGCCTCCAGATCAGTTTTCAAAATGCAATTCCGGCAACGAAGTTTTCACAAGCGACACCGCAGTCGCCCGCAGTTGCCACGACCGAAGTCTCTTTGCACATTCAAGGACAGGAATGGGCAACCGGACCAGGCGACGACGGATCGTTCGTAGGCAAAAACATTTCGAGTCTCGCCACGGTGCCGCCGGTGCCAATTCCTTCACCAGCGCCACCGAACGCGCGCACCTACACGCTGTTCGTGAAGAATGAAGGAACTTTTCTGCTCTACACGATGGGCGACACGGAAGGCGATCCGAACGGTGGTCAGTTGAGTCGCGGACTTTTCGGCGCCCTCAACGTGCAGCCGAAAGACGCAGAGTGGTATCGCAGCCAGGTGTCTCAACAGGATCTCGCCTTAGCCACCAAGAAGAACGGCTCTGGTCAGCCGATGCGCACCGCCGACGGCCAACCTATCATCGACTACAACGCCGTCTATCCAGCCGGTTCAACTTATCCTGACGGAACGACAATTCCTGCGAACACGCCGATCCTGAAGATGCTCGATGCAAACAAAAAGATCGTGCACAGCGATCTGACGGCGATCATCACCGGTCCAAATGCGGGCAGGTTTCCCGGCACGACCGGAGTAAACAATCCGGAGCCGCCGTGTAACGCCGCAAACAATGGCAGCGGCGCCAGTGATCCACTGTTCTGCGCCAACCCATCGTCGCCCGATCGCAAGGAGCCTTATCGAGAGATCACGATCATCTATCACGAGGTTGGGCAGGTTACTACGCAGGCGTTTCCTGTCTTTAGCGATCCGGCGCTTGGGATGGTGAGCACCGTAAATGCGGGTTTTGACGGTTTCGCGATCAACTACGGCACGGGCGGTATCGCCGCGGAAGTTTATGCGAACCGCATCGGCGTTGGTCCAATGGGTCCTTGTGCCGATTGTAAATTTGAAGAGTTTTTCCTGAGTGCGTGGTCAGTTGGCGATCCCGCAATGCTGGTCGATCGGCCCGCGAATTCGAGCGTGTTGCCGACTTTCACCACCTCACCACCGGAGCCTCCAGTGCCGAATAATCCGCCCTCAACGACTGCGCCGGTGCTCTGTACCGCGGCGCAACTCGGCGACACTGGCCAACCTCCCGATCCGAACTGCGCTAACGCGCGCGTGCCTGTGCCCGGCGCGGTGAATGGTTTGCCTTACAAACTGGCGCCGCTCGCCAAGGCAACGAAGGCTTATTACCCGGACGATCCCTCGAACGTCTATCACAGCTATATCAACGACCACACCAAGTTCAGAATTCATCACGGCGGCACAGTCGCTACACACGTTCATCACCAGCATGCGCACCAGTGGCTGCAGTCGCCAAACAGTGACGAAGGCGCGTACCTCGACAGCCAGATGATCAGTCCTGGCGCGAGCTATACCTTGGAGATGACGTTCAACGGTAGTGGCAACCGAAACAAGGTGGTCGGCGATTCGATTTTCCACTGTCACTTTTATCCTCACTTCGCGGCAGGCATGTGGGCCATGTGGCGCACCCACGACACGTTTGAAGTCGGCTCGCAGTTAGATGCGAATGGTATTCCTGTTTCCGGAACGCGGGCGCTACCGGACGGGGAGATCAAGGCGGGCACACCAATGCCGGCCATAGTACCGATGCCAACGCTGCCCATGGCCCCCATGCCTTCATCGGTGTTTGTCCAAAATGGACAAGTTGTTTACGGAACGCCAGCTGCTCCCGATCCGACCGGAGCAAGTGTGACCGTGAATCCTGGTTTCCCATTCTTTATTCCCGGTATTGCCGGTGCTCGCGCGCCGCACCCGCCATTAGACTTCGCGCCGGATGGCGCTGGCGGCTTCATGGATGGTGGTTTGCCGCGACACGTCGTCACGGGAGGCACAGTCAAGTACGAGAAGCACGATCAGTTTGACTGGAGTAAAGATCTCGCCACGATGACGGCGAATCAGCTTCCGGAAACCGGCACGAACGTCGAAAAAGTGGCGATGAAATACTTTGGCGTGCGTTGTCGCCCATCTTTCTTCCCGGATGGAACGGCAGGCTCGTGTCCGCCACCAACTGTGACGTCGCCATTCATGACGCAGAGTGGGCCAAAAGGTTTTGTGTTGAATGGTCTGCCACGTGGTCCACAGATGGGCGCGCCGTTCGCCGACCCCGCAGTTGACGACAACGGCAAAGCCATCAACGTCGTAAATGGAACTCAGCAGTTACGTCGTTACAAGGCTGCTGCGATTCAGCTAAACGTCGTTTTGAACAAGAAAGGTTGGCACTTCCCGCAACAACGTATTCTGACTTTGTGGAACGATGTGAAGGATACGTACGCTTATAAACCGGGCGGTACCGGTCGCCCGCCTGAGCCGCTGTTCTTCCGCGGCAACTCCGGCGATATCGTTGAGTACTGGCACACGAACCTCGTTCCGAACTATTACCTCGTCGACGATTTTCAGGTGCGCACTCCCACCGACATCCTGGGCCAACACATCCACCTCGTGAAGTTTGACGTAACTTCGTCAGACGGTGCGGGCAATGGTTTCAATTACGAGGACGGCACGTTCAGTCCCGACGAAGTGCGCGAGATTCTTCATGCGCTCAAGGAGCCGGGCGGAAGCTGGACCTCCTGTGCGGGTTGCGCCGCGTCTCCGTTAGTTGCCAAGCCGCCACCAGCGCCAATCTGCGCCGGATCAAGTCCGCCGCCGCAGTGCACGACGGACTGGATGGGCGCGCAAACGACAGTTCAGCGCTGGTACCTCGATCCCGTTGTAAACAGCCAGAACGTCGACCGCACGCTGCGCACAGTGTTCACACACGATCACTTTGGACCATCGACTCACCAGCAGGCCGGTCTCTATGCCGGTCTGGTAGTCGAGCCAAAAGACTCGAAGTGGTTGAAAGTTGACGGTTCACCCATGGGCGGCGGCACGATCACCACGCCGCCGGTTCAACCCGATGGTGGTCCAACCAGTTGGCAAGCCAACATCATCACCACCACCGCCGCTGACAGTTATCGCGAGTTCATGCTCGAGTTTCAGGATCTGCAGCTTGCTTACGCGCAGGGCTCGATCAGCCAGCCAAATCCCGCCAAGGACAAGGGCTGGCGCAACGCGAGTTTTGCAATTAACCCGACGGTGTTTCCTGAGTTCCAGGAAGTTCGGCCGCGACTGGTAAGCACAGGAAATGAGAACCCGGTGACGGGTACCCAATCAGTGAACTATTACAACGAACCGATTGCATGGCGTCTCGGGCAGTTCAAAGATCTGTCGTACGCTTTCGACAATCAAACCGCACTCGAGGTCAATCCGAATTTCCCGAACCCGCAGAAGCCAAACCCGGATCCTTTGACACCGCTGATGCGCGCGTATCAGGGTGACAACATTCAGGTCCGCACGCTGGTCGGTGCGCATGTGTTCGCACACCAGTTCAACCTCGCCGGGCCAACCTGGTTCGCCGAGCCTTCATGGCAAAACTCCGGTTTGCGCAGCAATCAACCGATGGGCTTGTCGGAACACTTTGAATTGCTCTTCAAAGTGCCTTCTTCCTCGGCGCCGGTCCCAGTAGCTCCGGCAACGACAGTTCGGCAATGTCCGGATAAAACGTCGACCGCCAACTGCGTCGACTACTTCTACAGTCCGAGTTTTGATGAAGGTGGAATTGCCCACGGCATGTGGGGCATCTTCCGGTCTTACGATCCAACCCTGACCGCGGACAAACTTGCGGCGCTGCCCAACAATTCCGTTGCTGCGAACAAACCCGTTGGTTACGCAACCTGTCCGGCGGATCCTCAGGTTTCGCCGCGACGCGTTTACAACGTCACCGCGGTGACAGCGCAGAAAGCACTCTCAAACCGGAATCCGGCCGGCGAACTTGTCCTTCATAGTTTTGTGAAGCCAGCCACGACAACGAACCCGGGAGGGAATATCAGTACGATGCTGGGAGTCATGTACGTGCGTACTGAGGATCTCGACGCCAACGGTGTGCTCGATCCCAAAGCGCCCGTTGAACCGTTAATTCTGCGCGCCAATGCGGGTGACTGTATCGAGATCAATCTGACGAACAAGATCGATCCGTCGTCGAAGATATTCACGCATAACTTCCCGTGGCCGGCGCCGTTCAACGTCACCGTGCCGCAGACGAGCGCGACGGACGGTACGGTGCAAGTGCCTGCTTACAACTCGAAGTTCTCGAAGTACGTGGGACTGCATCCGCAACTGCTCAGTTACGATGCCGCCACCAGCTTCGGTATGAATGTGGGGTGGAACAGCAAGGGCCGTGCGGATCAGTTCGCGAACTTCAACGAGACGGTCAAGTATCAATGGTACGCGGGTAAGATCGATCGCAGCGCGAACGGAGACCTGGTCTATACTCCTGCGGAGTTTGGGTCATTAAATCTTTTGCCGTCCGCTCCGGAGTTCCAACATCGGAACGGTATGTTTGCGCAGATGATCATCGAGCCGAAGGATTCGAAGTGGCAATGCGGCGATCCGAATACCACGACTCATCCGAATAACCTTGGACCATGTGACGGCGCCGGAAAATCTCGTGCTTCGGCGACAGTCACTACTCAGGGCGGGCAAGGTTACCGGGAATTCTCGATCATGTTGACTGATTCTCTCATCACTTCGGCGCCTCAGCCGATCACGGCAATTAATTATCGTACTGAGCCGACGTTCCAGCGTTTCCTTAACCCAGGAACAGACGTCTCATGTATGACTTCGAACACTTTGGCCAAGCCCGGATCGCCAGCGGTACCGTTTGGTGAACCGCAGACACCGATTTTCCGGGCGGAGATTGGTAATCAAGTGCGCTTCCGCATGACGCATCCACTTGGTACCGGCAACTCTGAAGTGTTTACGATCCACGGTCATAACTGGCAGCGAAATCCCTACCAGAATAATTCGCGGACCATCGCCCCGAATAACCTTTCGCAGTGGATGGGATCGCGCGATAATCACGGTTCAACTGATCACTTCGACCTGGTGATTCCGAAAGCTGGGGGGACATTCAACCGCGCCGGCGACTATCTCTACACGGCTTATTTGCCTGCGGATGCTTCGGCGGGAGCGTGGGGAATTTTCCGCGTACTGCCTCCGAACGCGGATGATCCAGCGACACCCGTGGGCGTTTGCACACCGGGGGCAAGCACCGAACCGCCAACCAGTGCACGACCGCCAATTCAGAGGTTGATCGATCGCTTCCGCCGTCAGCCACTGCCGCTAACCGGCAGACCATAGACATCGGACGTGAAGAGAATTTCCTGACTATCGTTGAAGGAGGAATTTATGCCTGGCAAGACGAATGGCAAGGGGAAGAAAGACAAAGGCAAAGGCGACCAGTCGTACTGGACTGATACCGTTGCCGTGATCCTGAAGCGCGACTGTGCCGAAGCATTGTACGCCGCGCTCGTAGTCGCGCTCGGCACCCTGCCCAGCCCGAAGAAGAAAAAGAAAAAGAAGGGCAAGAAAGACAAAGGCAAGGATAAAGGCAAAGACAAAGGTAAAGATAAGGGCAAAGATGGCGGCAAGACCGGTGGTGGTGGCAAGACCGGCGGCGGCGGTAAGACTGGTGGCGGTGGCAAAACCGGTGGCGGCGGTAAGACCGGCGGTGGTGGCAAGACCAGCGGCGGCGGCAAGACCGGTGCCAAGACGGGTAGCTCGAGCGGCGGGAAGACAGGCGGCAGTAAAAAGAAGTAACTAACGCCGAACACGTTCGCTAATCCGGCCAACGCCGAAGGCGTTCGCTAATTCCAGCCCAGGGTTGGAGCTTTGCGACAACCCTGGGTTCACCGTCTAGTATCTGACTCAACCCTGAAAGGGTTCGCCGCGCATGCGTAACGCCTTCAGCGTTAACCTCCTGTGTTATGTTTCAGACCAAATGGTTGTCGCAAAGCTCCAACCCTGGTCTGGCGTTAACCCACGAGTTCGACGCGCGCCGGTAACAAGCAATCTGCTCGACGAATTCTTATCTCGTCGCACTTTTCAGAAAGAGTTTTGCCGCAAACTCTTTGACCTCGCTAGGCAGCGGTCAGTGGTATGGGAAACGCGGTGCCTCGCCATCCTGATGGCCGAACACCAGATTCTCAAACTGCGCCCGGACAGTCTCGCAGGCTTCGACTTCATTTTCACCGAGCTGAAGCTAAAAGCTCCGGGCCCGGGCCATGATCTTAATCCCGCAGTCCTGAAGGATGGTTATTCGACGACGGAGTTACGCGCCTTCGCCGTGGAGTTTCAACGCAAACTCGCACGGCTCAATCGAGTGCATGACCGGATTCGCGGCCGCAGAACTTCGGCAGCGGCGTTGCGTGAGTTTGTTGAGGTCTCGCGCAACGAATGCAAGCTCACACTCGCTCGTTATCTGTTCACGCCCGAAGAAGTCGTCGATCGAATCGTCAAACAGATCGACATTACGGACGGAACCGCCGATCTCGATCTGAATCAACCACGCTTCATCGATGCGGAAATCACGCACGCGCTAAAGGGTTTGCCGAATTACGAAGCCGCGATTCTGCGTTGTCTCTGCGAGGGACCCAAAGTCTACTGGGCCACTGACGACACCAGCTCGCGAATCAATTCGTTAGTCGAGTATCCACTCACGACCGTGGTGCTCGTGATCAAACCGCCCGGCAGTGAAGTTGAATTCGAGTTGAAACGAGCCGGCCGCAAGGGCGCCAATCCGTTCAGCGTGGTTTTCAGACGCAACGGGTATCGCGTCGCGCCTTCACATCGACTCGACGGCGGCAGCATGCAGTGGCTGCTGCGTTACGAAGCACGCAGTGCCGCGAAATTCAGATCGATCTATCGAGTCGTGCACGGCCGTGAAGCTCCAGTGCCAGGCTACGTCGCGCGCACGACGGTCTTTTCTGTTCCCACGCGCTTTGGACCAGTGGCGGCGTTTCGCTATTTCAACGATCCGCAGATCTTTGGTGACAAAGTTTTTCGGCAGATGCGCGCGGCGATGAGCGATGCCGTCGTGGCGCTGAAGAAAGAGGAAGGCGAGAACTTGCCGGCGGTGCCGGGCGATATGGGCGTGACGGCTGAGTTTCTCAGTCATGTCGCGCCGGCGCAGGCAATTCTCACCGGCACCAGTTCGTTTCGACTCGACCGGCTTGCCGTCTATCTTTCCGCGAAAGGCGCCGACAGATACTTCAGACAATATCTCGCCGTTGATTACACGAACGCCGATGCGAAACAGTTTGCGGACGCGCTGCTCGAAGAGGCGCTCGGTATTTACGAGCCGCCGGAGGTGGATTTTACCGAGTACGGCGAGTATGTAAACGCGGCGTTTGAAGTTGCTTCCAATCGTGCCCGCGCCGACGAGATTTTTTTGGATCTGATGCGACAGATCGCGGAGTTTTGGGGAACGATGCTGGGCGCGCGAGGTTATTCACGCGGTGAGTCGCTGGTAGCGCGAAACGTCGGATTGAGAAGTGTTTGGGCGCACGGCCAATGGTGCGTGAAATTGATCTTCATGGACCACGATGCGTTGTCGCTGCCCGACGCAGACATCGGTCACTTCTTCGCGCAGACCGCGATGCCCGCAATGCTGCTCGACGAGCGTCACGCGTGGGGACGCGGCAATCCGGTTTTGTTTCCGGGTACGTTGATGGGTTATCTGCTGAGTACGTATCGCATCAGCACCGAGCTTGAGGCGAAGGCGCAGAAAGTGGCCGAGCAGGAGTTGAAGGTTGCGTATAAGAAAACGCAGCAGACGATCCTGAACGACCCGCGTTTGAGCGTTTTCTTCAGCGACGTGCATCGCAGCCGGATCTTTGATTGGGACGAGTTTGTGCGCGGTTACCTACAGGGCGAAGCGAAATCGTGGAAAGCGTCGATGAAGAAGATGTTTGCGGAAAAGGGCTACGAGAGCGACGCGTTTGATTACTACAAGCAGGCCGCAGACAAAGGCCGTGGTTTTCTGGAGCGCAACGCGTTCCTCTACGAATGATCAAGGCAAAAAATGATCGAGACTGGTTTTGATCCTGGCCTGCAAGAGCATTATGAGCGGAATGGGATTGTGTTTCCGATTCCGGTGCTCTCGCTGGCGGAGGTTGAGCGTTGCCGAAGCGCGCTCGATTCAATCGTGGAGCTTTGTGGTGAAGGTAGTCTGAAACGCTTCGATAACCTGCACCTGTTTTTCCCGTGGGCGTACAAGCTCGCGACACACGAGGCCCTGCTCGATGCGGTGGAAGATTTCCTCGGACCCGATCTCGTGATCGACGGCACCCTTGTTTTTTACAAGACGCCGCACGATGCGAGTTACGCCTCATGGCATCAGGATAGTGTTTACTCGGGCTGGCATCTGACGCCTTCGATCTCAGCCTGGATCGCGTTGACCGAGAGCAATCACAGCAATGGTTGCATGCGTGTGATTCCCGGTTCGCACAAACTCGGACTGTTGGACCACGACAATGTCCACGGCGATCCGAATCTTTTAAATCGTCGCGGTGAGCGAGTCAGAATGGACGTTCACGAATCCGACGCTGTCGACGTGGTGTTGCGACCCGGTGAGATGTCCCTGCACCACACGAACATAGTGCACGGTTCCAATCCAAACGGATCGGATCGCCCGCGCATTGGGTTCATCGTGCGTTTCGTCACCAACCGTGCGACCAATCGCGATCGGCCGGTGGTGCACGCGCGTGGCAGCGGCGATTGTAGTCATTTGCGACTGGCCCAAACGCCGGTTGCAGACAACGTCGAAGCAGCGATCGCTTCGTGGCGTTCAGTCGCGCGGCAAACGTAGAGCGTGATTTGGGGAAGCGAAGACGCGCTTTGAATGCGCGTCGCGCCGGAAGAAGTGAAGGGCAGTGTTCTTTGAGACACGGTTTTGCGTAACGTCGATGCCGCGCGTGATGGCACCCTGGCGCAGCAACTGTGCTTGATCGTCAGTGAGATCGATGACCTGATCGAACCCCGTGGCCGCGTCGCACTCTTCGCACATTCTCAAGTTGGCGCGAATATCGAGTGCTTCGAGATAAATGCCGGTCTCTGAAAGTAGGACGAAGGTGCGATTCGGATCCGAACGCGCGAGACCGGTTTCGAAGTTGTCAGCGACGACGACTTCAACCAGTGGCGCGAAATACTCGTCGTAGTAGCGCCGCAGAAACGCAAGGTTCTTTGAATCAGAATCGCCCTCGTGAACGATGACGATCGTCGTCTTACTGAGTAGCTGGTCCATCTCGGCGCCGAACAGGATCAGCGACTTCTCGAGATACCAGTGACGTTCCAAACGGTTTTGAACGTCGGAATACTCGGCTTCAACCCAGGCGAGATTGGGCATGAAGCAATAGCACTTGAATCGCTCCTGAAGCAGGTAGCTATTCATGTCGAGCACGTGCCCGGCGCGTTGATTCAGCGCGATGAACTCGTCGAAGACGGTGTGCTTCAGCGCGTAAGCGTAAGTTGAGTTTGCCTTGGTGATGCGAGCCACGTGTTCGGAGATTTTAACCGGAGCGTCTTTGTGTAAGGCGCCGAAGTAAAGCATGTCCCAGTCGTCAGGGACTTCTTTGCTGAAGCGAGCAAATTTGTTTTGAAAATCCGGATCGAGGATCGTGTCGTCCTCAAAGATCAGAACGCTGGACGCGCCTGACGCGCGCGCGTCGCTCACCACCTCGACGTGACTCAGCAGGCATCCATACGCGCCCGCTGAATGCGTCCAGTTCGAAGGTAGTTCGAGTTGCGCGCCGTCGACGGCGGAGAAGCGTTGCACGGAGTGAATACCGTGTCGTGAGAATTCGTTTTGCATGCGTCGCCAGCGATCTGGTCGTCGGTCGAGGTTAATGCAAACGGTTTTTGTAGACAGGATTGACAAGATTTTCCGGATGAACAAGATATCATGCTAATCATCTCAATCATGTAATCATGTCAACTCTTAGCCTCAAACAACTGGCGGACTACGATGAATTGGGGTTCCTCGATTCGATCCCGATTCTGTCCGCGGACGAGGTGGACTACTTTCGCGGCGAAGTCGAAGAGACCTGCGCCGCGCTGGGCGGCCGTATCACTCGTCTCGATGGGCCACACCTCTATTTTCGTTGGGCGTGGGAGTTGAGCACGCATCCGCGTGTACTCGATTGCATGGAACAGCTTATTGGACCAAACGTCATGTTGAAGTCGACGCGGCTGTTCTACAAGTTTGGCAAGAGCGACTCTTTCGTGGGCTGGCATCAGGATGGTCTCACGGAGCAGGTGAAAGACGCGTCAGTGCCCGCGATCTGGTTGGGACTGACGCCGGCGACTGCCGAGAATGGTTGTTTGCGCGTCGTCCCGCGGTCGCATCGCCTCGGTCTGGTGCAACACGCTGATTTTCCGAATCCCGACA
>Ga0075424_100004904_pt1 | contig 12726 bp, 7 predicted proteins | sample SoiMethybrSBSTD3_FD_75301 | JGI IMG/M metagenome (GOLD analysis project Ga0075424, IMG submission 75301) | Bulk soil microbial communities from a Populus tree surrounding site in Tennessee, USA - Soil MetaG P. TD hybrid SBSTD3 | ecosystem: Environmental > Terrestrial > Soil > Tree plantation... | reverse complement strand
TCGACGCCGCATAGCTGTGAACCCCGAGGCGCGTCATCGTGCGGATCACCCATGCCTCGAGGGGAGCGAATCGCGAGACCGGCTGCGTGGGCCACCCACGCAGCCGGTCGTCGTTTTCAGACCAGGGCGTCGAGACCAACGGACGGGGAGGGAGAGAAGCGGTCTAGAGACGGTCGCCCTCGGGGGGCGTGCGGCGCTCTCCTCGCGCGCGCCGCTGGGGCGTGGCGCGGCGATCCGTGCCGCGCCGGCACTCGACCGGGACCTCGACCGTTTCGCGTCGCCGATCGCGGACCATGCGGCGGCCGAGATCGGTTCGCCGGGTCCCAGGGGCGCCGCCGCAGTTGGTTCTGCGAGCTTCTTTCGGTGGCCATGTGTGGTGTCCGCCGGCAACGCGCTGCATACCCAAGGCCACGCGACCCCGACGGGCCCACCAGGCTACTCCGTTGTTTCATTTGGAGATGGTCGTGTGCAAAACCTGCCGCCAGCATGCAGCACCTCAATGCCTGTCGCGGGAGCCGCAACCAACGCTGCGGCGACGCGACATGTTCGCTTTCGAGAGGGCCTGGCTCAGATCGACTCGGGCACAAAGTAGCCGACCAAGATTCATCGAGTAGGGGGCAGGAATGATCTAGATTCCTAGCGTGGGTTTCGACCCCCTTCCCCAGCAGCGCCTCGCCATCGAAGCGCCGCTCGGTCCCGTCCTCGTGGTCGCGGGACCCGGCGCGGGGAAGACGTTCTGCCTCATCGCCCGGATCAACCATCTCATCAACACCCGAGGGCTAGCCCCCGAGCGCATCTGCGCAGTCACGTTCACCAATCGTGCGGCCGAAGAGATCGCCGTCCGGCTGAAGCACACGCTGGGGGACCGCGCGGAGGGTGTCACGCGCGGCACGATCCACGCGTTGTGTCTCGCTTTGCTGCGCGAGCACGCCGAGGCGGCGGGCCTGCGGAAGGGCTTCGGGGTGGCCGACGAGCAGTACCAGAAGGTCATCCTGGGCCGGCTGCACGTGCCGCTCGAGCAGCGGGGATCGCTCCTGAACCGGTTCAGTCGGCACCGTGTCCAGGACTACCGCTTGACCGATGACGACGCGCGCCTGTATCGCGAGTACGCGGTCTGGCTGGCACACCGCAACATGCTGGACTTCGACGATCTCGTCGTGAAGGCGGAGGAGCTGGTGCGCACGCACGGGGACATCGCCGATGCGATCGCCGCGCGCTGGGATTATCTCCTGGTGGACGAGTTCCAGGACGTGAACGCGGTCCAGTACGACCTTTTGAAGCGCCTGGCGGCGCCGCACGGCAACTTCTTCGCAGTCGGCGACGACGAGCAGTCGATCTTCACCTGGACGGGGGCGGACCCCTACGTGCTCGTGCGCTTCAGCCGCGACTACGAGATCGACCGGCCCATCGTGCTGGACAAGAATTGCCGCTGCTCGCGCCAGATCTTCGAGACGGCCCGGCGCGTGCTGGCGCAGAATCCGCAGCTGTTCGAAAAGCAACTCAGCGCGGAGCAGGAGTCGGCGTACGAGGTGGGCGCGTTCGGCTTCCGAGATGAGGAAGAGGAAGCCGCGTGGCTGCTCGAGGACATCCTCGCCGACCGCGCGGTGGCCGGCCTGGGATGGGGCGACTACGCGATTCTCTACCGCCGCCACAAAGTCGGCGAGTACCTCGAGGGATGCCTCGTCCGCGCGGGGATTCCCTGCCGCTTGGCGCGCGGCCGCTCGCTCGTCGAGGACGACGTCATCAAGTACGTGATCGCCGCCCTGGGAATCGTGCGCGATCCCGGCGACCCCGTCGCGCTCGAGGCGTTCGCGCGCTGCGTGCTGTCGCCGCATTTCCTGCAGGAAGTCCTGGCCTCACCCCCCTTCCCCCTCTCCGCGTCGAAGGCCTCACCCCCTGACGATTTTCTCGCCGCCGTGCGCACCCTCGCCCGGCGCCGGCCGGCGCAGGACCCCGACACCAAGAAGCTGTGGCGCCTCGTGTTTCAGGTGGAGAACCTCCGCGCCCTGACGCGGTCGCACCGCGCGTTGGTGCCGCTGGTCGATGAGATCCTGTCGCAGAGCGTCGGGCCGTACCGGAACGCCCTCGAGGAGCGGCACGACGAGCTGACCGATCCCGCCGCGATCCCCGAGGCCGTCCGGCTGGCCGGGCGGCTCGCGGCGGCGATCGCGGCGGAGCAGGAGATCGTGATCGCACCGCAGGGAGGGCTGGAGATTGCGTTGCGGGGAATGCTCGCCGCCGCCGGCCTCCGTCACGTACCGTCCTCCGTCGCAACGGGGCGGGAGGTTAAGGAGGTTGGGGAGGTTGTGATCGGGGCAAAGGATGGTGGCCCGCACGGCCTCGCGCTAACGCTCTTCAAGGCCCTTCAGAACCTTCATTCCCTGGAGATCCTCGATACCCTCCCTCGTTACGTCACATTCGATTTGGAAACGACTGACAAGGACGTGGAGGTTTGCGAGGTCGTCGAAATTGGCGCGGTGCGCGTGGTGGGCGGCGAGATCGTAGACCGGTTTCACACGCTGGTCCGGCCCTACCGTCCGATTACGCCGGGCGCAACCAAGGTCCACGGGTACACCGAAGGCGACGTCCGGAATGCACGACCGTTTGCCGAGGTGTGGCCCGAGTTTCGGGCCTTCATCGGCGACGACGTGCTCATCGCGCACAACGGCCAGCATTTCGACATTCCCGTGCTGCGCCGGCTCGCGGCCGGCCGGGAAGGCGTGGACACCCTGGTGTTCTACGACACCCTGCCCCTCGTTCGCTCGCTCTCCCGCGACAGCGCCAAGCTCGAGGACCTGGCGCTGCGGTTCGGCATCGACGCGGGCCGGGCGCATCATGCGCTGGACGACGCGGTCACGCTGGCCCGGGTGTATCGCGAGCTCGAACGCCTGCGGGCCGTGCGGGCGCGCAAGGCGGTGCTCGTTAACCTGCTTGACTACCTCGGACTTGCTTTGGCCTTGGAGCAGGGAGCAGGGAGCGGAGAGGAGGACATGCTCTTCAAGGTCGCGAAGTTTTACACCCTGGGTCGATACAGCGATGCGCTGGCATTCTACGAGATGGAGCGCGAGCGCATCGGTGGAGACTCGGCGCCATCCGTCGACGAGGTGATCCGGCGGCTTGGCGGGCGCGCGCTCATGACGCGCCTCCGCGCCGAGCCCGATCCGGCGCAGCGCTATCCCGCGGCGGTGGCCCGGCTGCGGGCGCTGATCGATGAGCCTCCACCCGCAGAACCGGCCTCACCCCCTGACCTCAGGGAAAGTATCGATCGCTTGCTCGATCGTGTGGCGCTCTCCACGTCCGAGGGGATCGAGGTCGCGCCCGATCGCGTCAACCTCCTCACGCTGCATTCGACCAAGGGCTTGGAGTTCTCGCGCGTGTACATCGTGGGTGTGGAGGACTACCAGATTCCCGGGTTGCGCGAGGCGAAGGAGAATAGGCAGGCGGAGATCCAGGAGGCGCGGCGTCTCTTGTACGTGGGGATGACCCGAACGCAGGAGCGGCTGGTGCTGACGCGGGTCGAGCGGCGGTTCGGGATGGAGGCGGGAGGGTCGAGCTTCCTCGAGGAAATGGGGTTGGAGGCGGACGCGGTGAGAGCCGAGTGAGCGGTTACGAGACCGCGGCGAGCCTCGCGCCCGCCGGACTGTTCACTCCATCGAGTGACTTCACGAACGCAAGGTAGACCGCTTCCGACCACCAGCCGCGGGACCGCTCGATCTCCGCGAGGGCGACCTCGCGCGACAGCGCGGGCCGATACGGGCGGGCGGTACTGAGCGCGTCGAACACGTCCACGATCCCCACGATCTGCGCCGCGATCGGGATCTCGTCCCCCCGCAGGCGGTCCGGGTAACCCGTGCCGTCGTAGCGCTCGTGATGCCAGCGGATGATCGGCTTCAAGTCCCACGGGAATTCGACCGCCGCGAGCAGCTCCAGACCCCAGATCGGGTGCATCTGCACCACGGCGAATTCGTCCCGCGTGAGCGGGCCGGGCTTGTTCAGGATTTCGTGCGGGACCCGCACCTTCCCCAGGTCGTGGAGGTAGGCACCGAGGCGGATCGTCGTCTGGCTGGTGTCGTCGAGCCCGAGGACCCGTGCGACCGCCATCGCATGCTGCGCCACGCGCTCGCAATGACCAAAGGTGTAGCTGTCCGTGGACTCGATCGACTGCCCCCACTCGAGCACCACCGCGAAGTAGGTGGTTTCGAGCTCGGACACCTTGCCGCCGACGTAGACGAGGTCGACGCGTGCGTCGAGCCGGCGGAACAGGCGGTGCGCGGCGTTCAGCAGCGTGAGCGCCTCTTGGTTCCGCCCCATCGCCTGATACAAGAGCGCCAGCTCGCACGACGCCTCTGCTTCGTTCAACACCGAGCCGGCGCTCACCGCCAACTCGATCGCCGAGCGCAGCCGCGATTCGGCGAGCGCGGCGCGCCCGGTCTCGCGGTACACCATGCCGATGATGCGGTAGGCCTCGGACTTGTCGCTCCGGGCGTCGAGCTGGTCGAAGATGGCGAGGGCGGCCTCGGCGTTGCGACGGGCCTCCTCGTAGTGCCCCCGTACGACGTGCACCTCGGCGTGATTCACGAGACACTGCCCCTGCAGGTGTGCGTCGCCCGCCCGCTCGGCGATCTCATAGCTCCGTTGGAAGTAGTCCTCGGCCCGGTCATACTGCCGCAGATCCGTGTGTGCGATGCCCAGGTTGGCGTACGCGATCGCGCAGCCATGCTCGTCATTCGAGGCCTGGTACGCCTCGAGCGAACCCCCGTAGTGCGCGACGGCCTCGTCCAGGTTCCCCTGGATGTTCGCCACGATGCCCAGGTTCTGCTCCACCCTGGCGCGGAGCTCGCGGCTCTGACCCCCTCGCTCCAGCGCCTGCAGGAAATTCTTGCGGGCATCCTCGATCGCGCCGGTCTGCACATCCAGTCCGCCGAGCGTGTTCAGCGCTTCCGCGGCGAGCAGGTCGTTGCCGGCGTCGCAGGCCACGCGGTAGCTCCTGCTGCACAGCTCTCGTGCTTCGGCCGACTCGTTGCGCAGATGGCGCATTACCGCCAGCCGTCTCAACGCCTCCGCTAGCACCGTCCGCTCCCCGGTGCGGTCGGCCCTGGCGATCGCCGCTTCATAACAGCGGATCGCCTCGGGAATACACGCGGCCCGCTCCTGGGCGCGCGCGTCGTGCAACAGGTCGGCCGCGGGTCGCGCCGCCGCGCCTGGGCCCGCCTGACCCGTCATCACCACGCGATTACGTAGCTCGAAAAGTGGTTGACCTTCCCCGTGACGTACTTGCTGAACAGGTTGTCGAGCGACAGCAGGTAATAGAGGATCTGCAGGCCGTCCGTCGTGTACGCGATCCGCTTGGGGAGCAGCTTCCCGAGCAAACTGCAATTCGCATAGCTCATCGTGAGCGCGGCGGGCTTCTGGAACTGCAGCCCCTGCGGCTGGAACTTGACGGCGTTCACGCCCAGCCCGGTGGGCACGGTCATCGTGATGGTCGTGGGCTGGCTGAGGGCGCCCTGCGGGATGACCAGCGTGTGGGGCCCCGCGTTGATGACGCCGCCCCCGATCCCAACCGTCTGCGTGGTCGACGCATAGGGCAGGTCCGAGCACTTGAGCAGCCCCGTCGCGCCGAGCAGCGATCCGACGAGATCGGCCGAAGGTGGGGCAGCTCGAGGGCTGGTCGGCGCGTTATCGCCGCAGGCGGAAGCGAGCGCGAGCCCGCACAAGAGGATTATGCCGACAAAACGACGACCGGCCTTCATAGGCCTTCCTTCTCCTCTAGGGCGTGGGAGTGCGGAGGGAGCGCGAATCGGCGGTTTGGACCGCCGAAAAATTTGTCGCGTACAACATGCACACATCTGGCCCGCATATCCGTGAGTACGGTCACGCACGACGCGTTGCGGTTTTGGGTGTTTTGGTGTTTGCAGCGATTCTCAGAAAAACGACGGTCAGAAAAAAGGGGGATCGTGAAAGCCGATCGGGGGCCTCACGCGCTCGCGGGCCACAGCCATGCCGCCCCTCGTACGCCGCTCGAATCACCGTGAGCCGCGCGCACGACGCGGGTGGCCACGGGATCGGAGCTGGCACCGACGGCAAACACATGGCGTGGCAGCAGCGCGGACGCCGCTTCCGGCAGCCCGGCAATGTTCGACATACCCCCGCCGAGCACGACCACGTCCGGGTCTAGCACGTTGATCAGCGACGCGAGGGCGCGGCTCAGTCGATCGTGGTATCGGGCCAGGGTCGCTGCCGCCGCCGCGTCACCGCGGGCCGCGGCGCCCACGATCTCCTGGCCGGACAGGGTGACGCCGGCGTGCTGTGCGTGGTCGCGCTCGAACCCCGGGCCGGAGAGCCACACCTCGACACAGCCGCGCTTGCCGCAGTAGCACGGCGGACCGGGTTGCTCGTCGGGCGAGAGCCACGGAAGCGGATTGTGCCCCCATTCGCCGGCAATGAGGTTCGCCCCTGACAGACAGCGGCCGTCTACGACGATCCCACCGCCGACTCCCGTGCCGAGAATGACGCCGAACACGACCTGCGCGCCCGCGGCCGCGCCGTCGGTGGCCTCGGACAGGGCGAAGCAGTTCGCGTCGTTCATGACCCGCACCGGGCGGGCGAGCCGTCCCTCGAGATCGCGCTCGAGCGGCCGACCGTTGAGCCAGGTGGAATTGGCGTTCTTCACGAGCCCCGTTCGGGGCACCACCGTACCCGGAATGCCGACGCCGACCGTGCCCGCGCCGCCGGCGGCGCGCTCGAGCTCCCCCACCAGCGCCACGATGGCGTCGAGGGAGGCCGTGTAGTCACGTGGCGTGGTGACGCGCAGGCGGGTGATCTCCTCACCCGCGGGCGACAGCGCGATGGCTTCGATCTTCGTGCCGCCCAGGTCGATGCCGATGCGCATGCCTCAGCGCGCAACCTTCTCGACCGTGTCCCAGGTGCGCGTCGTCCCCTCCTTGCCGAACGTCTTCTCGATCAGCGTCATGAAGACCGGGCTCTTGGGGTGCCGCACGTAGGCACTGAAGGCCTCGGCGCCTTTCACGACGAGGATACGGGCTCCCTCGAACTCGACCGGGAGCGCGATTTTCAACGGGGGCCGCCGGCGCAGGAACGTGACGACGCGCTTCGCGCCGGGCGCGAGGCGAAAGGCTCGGTAGGGGTCGGACGCGAGCAGGTCCCGGAGCGCTTCGATCGGCCGTATGATCGTGAGGAAGGTCCGACCCAATCGCTCGGTCATCGCGGCCTCGGCCCGTCGCTCGAGCGACGCCTCCGAGGCGGCGCGCGCGCTGAACACGACGTTCCCGCTCGCGAGAATGGTCTTCACATCTGTGAAACCCGCTGCCTCGAACGCTATCTTCAAGTCGGGCATCTTCGCGTTGACCGGCATGACGCCGCGGAGAAACGCGGCATAGCGTGGCATGAGCTAAAAGCTAGCTCTAGGCAGGGTACCAGTTCTTCTCCCAGGCATGCGGCTCGAGCTTCGAGAGCATGCCCGGCGACAGCTTGCCCTTCTCCGCTGCCGCGACGTTCTGTTGCACGTGCGCAGGGCGCCGCATTCCGGGAATGACGGTCGACACCTGAGGTGACGACAAACAGAAGCGCAGGGCCAGCTCCGGCAGGGTCTGGACCTCGGCATCGAGCAGTCGAGCCAGCGCCTGTCCTCTCCGTTCGGCTTCGGCCCGTCTGTCACCAGCGAAATATTCTGCTCGCCAGTCGCCCGCGGGAAACACCGTATCGGATCGAATCTGACCGGTGAGCGCACCTTCGTCGAACGGGACGCGCCCGATCACGCCGAGCGGCTTGGTACGTGCGAGCGGGAACAACGCTCGTTCGGGGGAACGATCGTAGATGTTGTAGATCACCTGAGCGGTCTCGAACAGCGGATCTCCGAGCACCCGCAACGCCGTCTCGGGCGCGTGGTCGTTGATCGAGATCCCCCAGTGCAAGACCTTCCCTTCCTTCTTTAAGCGGACCATCCGGTCGTACGACGCCTCCCATTCCGGGTCGCCCAGCCAGGCGTCGTTCCACACATGCAGTTGTTGTATTTGCAAAGCGTTGACGCCGAGGTGCTGGAGCGATTGCTCCGTGGAGGCGGTGAGATGCCGGGCAGGGAAGACGTCCACCAGGGGCGCACCGGCCCGTCCGGGCCATTCCTCGTTCCGCGGCGGCACCTTGGTCGCGACGACTACGCGACCGGCGTGGATTTCGGGCTTCAAGGCCCGGCCCATCAGGCGCTCGCTATGTCCGTCGCCGTACGCCAAGGCGGTATCGAAGAACGTGATCCCTCGGTCCACGGCTGCGCGCAGGGCCTCAAGTGCTTCGCCATCGTCCACGCCGCGCCACTGTGAGCCGCCGAGGCCCCAGCCGCCAAGGCCGAGCTCGCTGACGACGTAGCCCGTCGAGCCCAGGGTTCGGGTCTTCACTCTCGCTCCTCCCGCGGGAACTTCCCAACGATATGGTTCATTCCTGAAGCATGACTCGGTACGGTACTCAATTCGGCCTCGTGGCCCGGGGGTTGGTGGACTACCTCGCGGGCATCGATCCCAGCGCCGTAGGGTTGGTTACGGCGGTGCTTACGCTGATCCGCAGACGCGGCTCCTGACCGCCGCCTACTCGAGCCGCAGGATCCGCTGCGGATCGTCGTGACTCACAGCGGAACTTGACGAGACCCGAGAGGCGCCGCCAGAGACTCCGCACGACCGCACCAATCATCCTCAACCCACCCGATCAGGTAGGAGAGCCCGGGAACTCACAAGCAATTTGGTTCATTACTGAACTGTACTTGAGCCAGTGTTTGAAACCGTGACGCGATTGAGACCGTTTGGAATGTCGATTTGGGGCTCGCCCCAACGTCTACTACAGGGAAGAGTGCTTCACCTTTATCAGACAGAAGGAGATCAGCCCGTATGCGTAGTCGCCTCCTCATGAACAATCGTGGCTTGACTGGATCGGTCGTGCTGTTGGGAACGCTCCTCCTCACCGCCGGCAGCCTGGTGGCCTGGAAGCGCGCCTCTGCCCGCAAGGCCGATCGGGCCGCCGCCAGCCAACCCGAGCCCGTGGAATCCGTAACCCTGTCGGTGGCCCGCGCGCGGCAGTATCGCCCTACGACCACCTCGGTTGGAACCGTCCTCGCGCTCAACTCCATCACCCTGCGTAACGAGGTTGCAGGCACCGTCCGCCAGGCGATGCTCGCGCCCGGACGCGTCGTCGACTCCGGCACGGTACTCGTCGCGCTCGATGTCTCCGTCGAAGAAGCGGAGCTCCAGGCAGAGCAAGCCCAGGCCGACCTGGCGGCGACGACGCTCGCGCGCCTCGAGGTCCTGCGGCAGGCGCAGGCCACGTCGCAGGAAGAAGTCGACCAGGCGCGTGCGGCGCGCGACGTCGCACTGGCACAGCTGGCGCGCACCCGGGCCGTCATCGCGAAGAAGACGATCCGTGCTCCGTTCCGGGCTCGCGTAGGGATCTCCGATGTGCATCCCGGGCAGTACCTGAACGAAGGCACCGAGCTCACCACGCTGCAGGGGGTCGACGCCGCAGCCAACGTGGACTTCACGGTGGCGCAAGCGGTAGCGGCCGAGCTGCACCCGGGCGAGCCCGTCGCCGTGTACGCGGCAGCCGACCCTCGGCCAATCACGGCCCGGATCGTCGCGGTCGATGCGCGGGTCGACCCGGCAACCCGCAACGCACTAGTGCGGGCCCGGATCCAGAGCCAGGCCCCGGCGCCCGGTGCCTCGGTGCGCGTCGAGGTCCCCACGGGACCCTCGACCACGGTCGTGGCGATTCCGGTGAGCGCCCTCCGTAAGGGGCCCGGCGGCGACCACGTCTTCCTCATCGCAGCCGACTCGGCAGGTCACACTCGCGCTCATGTGCAGCCGGTGCAGAGCGGGCCGGTGCTCGACGATGACGTCGTGATCCTGAGTGGTCTCACCCCGGGCCAGCAGGTGGCTACCTCGGGGTCCTTCAAGCTACGCGAGTCTGTGCGGGTCGCGAGCGACTCAACTCGTTAATCGGAAAACCGTTCATGCGCTCTTTTACTGATACGTTCATCAAGCATCCGGTCCTCGCGGTCGTCGTCAACCTCGTGATCGTACTCGTGGGGTGGCGGGCCATCACGACGCTGCCAGTGCAGCAGTATCCGAACATTCAGAGCTCGTCGGTGCTGATTACGACGGTCTATTACGGCGCCAGCGCCGAAACCGTCCGCGGCTTCCTCACGACGCCGATCGAGCGCGTCGTGTCGGCCATCTCGGGCGTCGACTACGTCGAATCCACCAGCCGCGCCGGCGTCTCGACCATCACCGTGCACTTGAAGCTGAACCACAACAGCACGGCCGCCCTGGCGGAAGTCACCGCGCGGTTGCAGCAGGTGCGCTCCGAGCTCCCCGCCGAGGCCGAGCCACCGGTGGTGGAGGTGCAGCGCGCCGATCGGCCGTATGCGTCGTTCTATCTGAGCTTCACCTCTTCGGCGCGCGAGATTCCGGCGCTCACCGATTGGCTCAGCCGCAACATGCAGCCCCAGCTCTCCACGCTGGCCGGCGTGCAGCGCGTGGATGTGCTGGGTGGCCGTCCCATCGCCATGCGAATCTGGATCGACCCCGACCGTCTGGCCGCGCTCAATCTCGCGCCGGGCGACGTGCACGCGGCGCTGCAGCGCAACAACTACCTCGCCGCGGTGGGGCAGACTAAGGGCGACTTAGTGCAGGTCAACCTGCTGGCGAATACCGACCTGCGCACGCCCGAGGAGTTCAAGAATCTGGTCGTGGCCGAGCGCAATGGGGCGATGGTGCGGCTGTCCGACGTAGCCCGGGTGGAGCTGGGTGCCGAGGAGGCCGATTTCATCACGAAGTTCAGCGACAAGGAGGCCGTGTACCTCGGCGTGTGGCCCGTCCCCGGCAGCAACGAGATCGACGTGGCGAAGCGGCTCCACGCCGAAATGGCCCGGATCCGGCCCACGCTGCCCAGCGACATCGACATGCAGATGGCCTACGACGCGACGGTGTTCATGACCGACGCGCTGCAGGAGATCACCAAGACGTTGATGGAGACCATCGCGATCGTGGGCCTGGTGGTGTTCCTGTTCATGGGGTCGATCCGGACCGCGTTGGTGCCGCTGGTAGCGATGCCGGTGTCGCTCGTGGGCGCCGCGATCGTCATGTACGCCTTCGGCTTCAGCCTGAACCTCCTCACCATCCTCGCGATCGTGCTGTCGGTGGGGTTGGTGGTGGACGATGCCATCGTGGTGGTCGAGAACGTCGAGCGGCACGTGCGGGAAGGCAGAACACGGATCCAGGCCGCGCTGATCGGCGCCCGCGAGCTGGTCGGCCCCATCATCGCGATGACGATCACGCTCGCGGCGGTGTACACGCCGATCGGATTCCAGGGTGGGCTCACCGGCTCCTTGTTCCTGGAGTTCGCGATCACCCTCGCCGCCGCCGTGGTTGTGTCGGGCCTCGTGGCGGTCACGCTGTCCCCGGTGATGAGCTCGCGCTTCGTGCACGAAGCGGGGCGGGAGGGGCGGCTCACAAAGTTGGTGCACCACGCCTTCGAAGCGGTGCGCCGGCGCTATGAGCGGCTGCTGGACGGCGCCCTGCAGATGCGCTGGGCGATCGTCGCGGCTGCGGTGCTCGTCATGTTGGCGGCGGTGCCGCTGTATCAGAACTCGCGGCGGGAGTTGGCGCCGATCGAGGACCAGAGCCACATCAGCTTGTTCATGGCGGCATCGCCCGACGCCTCACTGGAAGCGACCAACAAGGCGTCGCTCCAGGTGGTGAAGGCGATCACGTCGTTCCCCGAAGCCAAGTTCATGTGGTCGCTGACCGCCAACTGGGGCGGGTTCGGCGGGATGGTCGCGAAAAACTGGAAAGAACGGAAGCGGACCACCGAGCAGATGTACGGCCAGGTGTACTACGCGGTGTCGCAGGTGCCGGGATTGCAGGTGTTCCCCCGCCTCGACCCCCCGTTGCCGACGCCCGGCCAGTACGACGTGGAGCTGATTCTGGCCAGCGACCTGCCCCCCGACCAGATGCTGCAGACGGTGGGCGCCGTGCTGGGGGCCGGCTGGCAGAGCGGCAAGTTCCTCTACGTCGACACCGACTTGAAGATCGACCTGCCCGAGGCGCGGGTCGTGATCGACCGCGACCAGGTGGCCGACCTGGGGCTCGACCTCGCCAGCGTGGGCCGCGAGCTCGGCACGCTGCTGGGCGGCGCGTACGTCAACCGGTTCAACTATTACGACCGCAGCTACAAGGTCATCCCCCAGATCGGCGAGGAGCGCCGCACCACGGTGGGACCGCTGCTCGATCTCAAGATCAAGACGCCGAGCGGTCGGTTGGTGCCGGTGTCGACCTTCACGCACATCGAGTCGAGCACCGCGCCGCGCACCCTGAATCGGTTCCAGCAGAGAAACGCGGTGCGGATCTTCGGGGGCGTGAAGCCCGGCGTCACCAAGGAAGAAGGCCTGCGCGTGCTGGAGACCGCCGCGACGGCGGCCGCCGGCCCGGGTGTCGGGCTCGACTACGCCGGCGAATCGCGGCAGATCCGCCTCGAAGGGGCGGCGCTCACCGTGACGCTCGGCTTCGCCGTGATCCTGATCTATCTGGTGCTCGCGGCGCAGTTCCGGAGCTTCCGGGACCCGCTGATCGTGCTGGTGGGCTCGGTGCCGCTCGCGATTTCCGGGGCGCTGGTGTTCAGCTACCTCGATTTCACCACCATCAACATCTACTCGCAGGTGGGGTTGATCAC
>Ga0075424_100004902_pt1 | contig 12728 bp, 14 predicted proteins | sample SoiMethybrSBSTD3_FD_75301 | JGI IMG/M metagenome (GOLD analysis project Ga0075424, IMG submission 75301) | Bulk soil microbial communities from a Populus tree surrounding site in Tennessee, USA - Soil MetaG P. TD hybrid SBSTD3 | ecosystem: Environmental > Terrestrial > Soil > Tree plantation... | reverse complement strand
CCGACTCGGTCGTGTGCACGCTGGGACTATCACTGAACTGGTTCTACCCCGCGTCGACGCGCGTCCGTTCGGGATCGCCGTGGACGCTGGAAACAACGTCTGGTACACGGATCTCAGCGGTTGGCTGGGCCGGCTGGACGCCGAACGGGCTCGCGTGCGGTAGAACTTCCTAGGGTGGATTCTGCGCGCAGAGGTGAACTGCCTAACCCTCCGCCATCACCTCCATCACCCGACGTCTGAGCTCGGCTGCGCGATGTGTGCGGCCATCGCCAGGCGCCGCTGTCGAAGGGGAAGCTCGACGGCTACGTGATAGAGTGCCCGCTGCACTTCGCGACGTTCGACGTGGGCACGGGTAAGCATGGCGGCACGACGTGGGACAACATGAGCCACGGCCAGTACGTGAACGACGACACCGTCGACATGCACGGCATCCTGGTCGGCCGCTGGCGTCCCGGCATGGTGCTGGCCATCGGCCGCGCCGGCCTCTTCACGAGCAGCGACCGGGGCGGACACTGGGCGAGCGCGCGACCCGATCCGGGGGCCAGACGTATTGCCGGTCCATTCGCGAGACTCCGGGCGATCCGAAGACGATCTGGGTCGCCGCCGGCGCCGCCTTCCAGAGTGACGTCGGCACGTTGTTCCGCAGCAAGGACGGCGGCGCCAGCTGGTCTCGCGTCAACATGGGCTTCAAGCCGAAGACCGACCATGTTCGGTCTCGCCTTCGACGAGCGCCAGCCGCGGCGCATGTTCTGCGCCACCAGCGGCGGCGAGGTCTTCGCGAGCGAGGACGGCGGCGAGAGCTGGACCGAGCGCCCGATGCCGGAAGGCGCGACGCAGGTCTACGCGATGGCCTGCGCGTAGGAGGCGGCGAGCCCGCTATCGCGTGAGGCGTCGTCGCGAGCGTTCGTTCGCGGCGCTGTCGATGGCCTGCGGCTAGGAAGGGCGTGAGAGGTGGCACTCGAACGCGCATTCGAATCCCGATCTCGAAGAGACAGAGATCCGACGTCCCGCAGTAGATGTGATAGTTACGTCAGATAAGATTTCCACCTTCCAGCCTAATTAGCTAAGAGAACGCGCGACGTCTTGATCGGGCGACTTCTCTCGCCACCCGGATGAATGCCTGGACGAGGGGCTGCTCGGCTCCTCGTCGCCAGGCGATGAGGGTTTCAAGAGTCGGCCCCGCAGGGCGCAACCGTCGGTAGGCGATTCCAGGTCTCTTAAGCATCGCTGATGAGGCGGGCACCAATGAAATGCCGAGACCTGCCTCGACAATCGCCAGGATCGTTTGTGGATGCTCGAGCTCATACTTGACTTTCAACGTCACGCCCGCCTCGTGGCACGCCCGCGCAACCACGGCCTCGAAGGCCGGGGCTCTGCGACGGGAGAAGAGAATGTAGGGTTGATTGGCGAGCGCGCTCCAGGGAACTCGTTCGTAGTGTTTGAACTGGTGCCCTCGGGGGAACGCAACGGCCAGCTTCTCTGATAGCAAGCGCTCCGCTATCAGGGCAGGACTCTGCACTGGTGGCCGAAGGATCCCGACATGGATGTGTCCCGCTTCCAGGGCGGATACCTGCTCTGGGGAGGTGAGGTCACGGAGTTCGACCGCGACATGCGGATATCTCTGGGCGAACGTGCGGATTATTTTCGGACCGCCGATGAAGTCAGCCCAGAGCGCGCAGCCCACGAACAACTGACCGATCTCACCGCGGCTCGCGCGCTGCGCGATTCCAACGGCTTGCTCCGCCTGCGCGACGATCGCTTTCGCCTCCCCAAGGAGCACTCGGCCGGCGTCCGTTAGTTCCACGTGACGCCTCGTTCGGTAGAAGAGGGGCGCCTGGATCTCCGTCTCGAGGCGCCGAATCTGCTGGCTCAGGGGCGGCTGGGCAATATGGAGGCGGGCAGCTGCCCGTCCGAAATGCAGCTCTTCGGCGACCGCGATGAAATAGCGCAGGTGGCGAAGCTCCATTTTCGAGGGCAGGCCTCATATCATCGGGGTCTTAAAACCGTCTGTCAGATGTATTGGACATATCACTCGTTCCGGCCGCATCGTCGGGGCGACATAGATCGTCTCTCAAAATCGACCGTGACGGGGTGAGGATCGTACTATGCCCCTGTTTCGGGTTCTTCGACAACCTTTCGGCGCCTTCGTTGAAAACTCGGATGGCTGGCGAGGGCGTTCCCGTCTCCTTGACCCGCCGCGAGCCCCGACGGCTCGGCCCAAGTCAAACACTCACGATGCTCCAGCGCCGAAAGTTTAGCGACTTGCAGCTATTCGACCTCGAGCGGGGAGGGAACGAATGGGCACTTGCTGCACCCGGTCAGTTATATCGCGTCACACCGCCGGGGTAGACGAGATCCTGGAGGTGCTGTGGTCTGATTACCACGGTGCCGCTATCTTCGGCGATGCCGGGCAGATCGCGCGCATCCCTCACAAGGGCTGTCGTCTCGAGATCGTGGCAACCGCGATGACGGCGCATCATGGGGTGAGTCTTCTCCTACCCGGACAGGTCCTCCGGCATAAGCGTTCGCTCTTCATCCTCGATCGGCTCGAGCTGCCGGGCGGCACTAAGGTTGGGCTCTGGCACTTTGTTGGCTTCAAGCTGCGTCTTTTACCGAATAGGACGCTTCCGAAGCCAATGGCGGACAACATCGTCAAGCAGGCTCACGGCGAGGTCGTGCAGCCATCACCAGAGTGAGTCCGCCGCGTTTGCGGCACGTTAGCCAGGCGTTGAAAGGAGGCCTCCATGCTCGGAGCAAAGCATCTCGGTCGAATCGCTTCCCGTCTGACCCACAGCGTCGCGCTCTTGATTGGGTCTGCCGTTGGCGCCTGGGCTCAAGGCCGCTCAGTGAGCCCAACCGGTCCTCAGCCCGGAGCGCCTGGAGGCGCCGCGAGCACCGTGTTCATTCTCGTCTTCCTCGCGGCGGTTTTGACCGCCATCGTCATTGTGATTAGGTACGTGACCACCAGGCGGAAGCGGCTCGAGGAGGCGTTGGTTCTTCAGGCTCACGTTTCCGACGTGCTCCTCCGCGAGAGTCAGTTGCGCGGCCTGAAGATCACGCCGACAGCGCGGGTCCCCATACGGCGCGCACGACCAGTGACGATCGAGGTCACGGGCGAGGTGCCGACGCCGGAACTCCGAGAAACTGTTCTGGGACTTGTCCGGACCGAGGTATCGAGAGGACGGTCAGGCGTCATCACGGAGGATCACCTGTTCATCGCTCCGACAAAGCACCGGGCCTCGTGAACCCTGAGCGCAGACGGCGGGCCCGCGAGACTCCGAGATCGGACGCGACCTACGCCATCAACTATACGTACGGTAAGACCCTCGTGCCGGGCAGGAGCCTCGTAGGCGTGAAATCACTCGGGGCAACCTTTCCGTAAGGAGGTGCCAACGTGAGACCAGGAGAGGCACTTCAGTCATTCGTCGCGATTCTGTCTCCGCTGGCGCTGCCAGCCACGCTCGCGTGGGCACAGGCGGCGCCGACCCCGCGACGTGGCGAGGCGGCCGCCTCCGGTAACGGAGCCAGCTCCGTCGCGATGGTCGTGTTCGTTCTTGGTGTGCTGGTCATCGTCGGTGTTGGCGTCAAGCTCTATGACCTTCGGCGCAGGCGGCAGTCGGAGGCTGTCTGGCTTCAAGTCCAGATTTCGGACGCGCTTATGCGTGAGCAGTCGCTCTTCGGTCTGCCAATCATAACGATGGCCCGAGCGCCGCTGTGGAGGGGCTCGCCCGCAACCATCGAGGTCGCCGGGCAGGTGCCGTCACCGCAGGCGCGAGAGACGGCGCTCCGCATCGTTCGCGCCGAAGCGGGACGAATTCGATCCGACTTTCAGATCGAGGATCGTCTTGCCGTCGTCCCCCCGCGCGCTGCGTGACTGCGGAGAGAACCCAGAGGCGTTCAGCCGATGCGTGCAGTATTGAGCGATCCATCAGCGCCGTGGAGATGCTCGAAGTCACAGGAAGTCCTCGCTTGTATCGATATCGGCCTCCGATCGATTTGGCGAACGCGCGGCTCTGCAAGCTGGCCGCGGCGCCTCCCGAGATGAATTTGACTATATAGAAATATTCATATATCACTGGTCAGGTGCCCGAGCGGCGCCCGCGCTATGAACTGCAGACGCTGAAGGCCGAGTTCTTCAAGGCGCTCGGCCATCCGGTGCGTGTCCGCATCCTCGAGATCCTTCGCCACGGTGGTCGCAGCGTGCAGGAACTGCAGCAGTTGCTTCAGCTCGATCAGGCCATCGTGTCCCAGCATCTGGCGCGGCTGCGTGCGAAGAACGTCGTCGAGGCGCACAAGGTCGGCCTCACCATGCGCTACACCGTACGCGACCCGGCGGTCGGTGAACTGCTTGACGTCGCGCGCCGGATTTTCAGCCGGCACCTCGAGGGCACTCAGAGCATGCTGCGTGAGCTGCAACGCGAGCAGCGCATGACGCGGCGGCGCTGACCCGTGCTGCGTCAGCTTCGGCTCGCCTCTCTCAGGGGTATCGTGACGGAGCCGCCTCCGACCGAGGCGGAGATCGAGCGGCTCGGCGTGCGGCTGGCTGACGAGATCCGCGCCCGCTTCGGACGCTCGCTTGCCATCCGCCAGGTCGACGCCGGCTCGTGCAACGGCTGCGAGCTCGAGATCGGCGGCCTCACCGGCCCGCACTACGACCTCGAGCGCTTCGGTATACACTTCGTCGCCTCGCCCCGCCACGCCGACTGCTTGCTCGTGACGGGCCCCGTGACGCGTAACATGGCCGAGGCGCTGCGGCGAACCTGGCACGCGACACCCGATCCGAAGCTCGTGATCGCCGCGGGCGACTGCGCGGGCGATGGCGGGATCTTTCGCGGCTCCTACGCCGTCGTCGGCGGCGTGCACCAAATCGTGCCCGTCGACGCCCTGATTCCCGGCTGTCCTCCCTCGCCGGCGGCGCTGCTCGCCGGCCTTCTCGACGCTTTGGGACGCCCGCGCTGATGGCGATCATCGTCTATGCGCTCACGGCACTGCTGAGCGCGGCGGCGACCGCGCTCGGCGTCGCCGGCATGCTCGGTGCGCGGTGGGCCCTGGGCATCGACTGGCTGGTACCGCTGGGCGGTCTGATGCTCGAGATGGATCCGCTTGCCGGGCTTTTCGTCGCGCTGGTGGGCGCGCTGGCGGTGCCGGCGTCGCTCTACGCCATCGGCTACACGGGGCGTGAGCGTCGCGGATGCTTGGCCTATGCGGCGTTCGTCGCCGCCATGCTGGTTGTACCGGTCGCCGCGAACGTGATGACGTTCGCGCTCGCGTGGGAGATCATGTCGCTCGCCTCATATGTCCTCGTCCTCGACGGGGCCCGCGCGGGACGTGAGTCGAATGCGTCGACGCACGCGGCGTGGGTCTACGCAGTTGTGACGCACGCGGGCCTCGCGTGCCTGCTCGCCGGCATGCTCCTGCTCATGGCGTGGACGGGCAGCGCCCGGTTTGCCGACTGGCAGGCCGCCGCCCCCGCCTTGGGCACCGGCGCGCGCTCGCTGGTATGGGCGCTGCTCGCGCTGGGCTTCGGCGCGAAGGCGGGCGGCGTGCCGCTCCACGTGTGGTTGCCACTCGCGCATCCCGCTGCGCCCAGTCACGTCTCTGCGCTGATGTCGGGTGTCATGATCAAGCTCGGCGTGTATGGCCTGCTGCGCGCGAGCTTCGTGTGGCTCGCGTCGGCCCAGTCGGGCTGGGGCGTGGCGCTGCTCTTGGTCGGCGCGCTGTCGGCCGTCGTCGGCGTGCTGTATGCCGTCGTCGATCGCGACCTCAAACGGCTACTCGCCTTCTCCTCGATCGAGAACGTCGGCATCGTGCTCGTCGGCACCGGCGCCGCGGTGGTGTTCGCGGCGAGCGCGCTGCCCGGGCTGGCGTTGCTTGCGCTCGCGGCGGCCCTCTATCACGCCGTCAATCACGCCGCGTTCAAAGGCCTGCTGTTCATGGCTGCCGGGGGCGTGCTGCACGGGACGGGCACGCGCGACATGGAGTCGCTCGGCGGGCTCATCAAGCGCCAGCCGTGGACGGCGGCCTGCTTCCTCGTGGGCGCGGTCGCCATCGCCGGGCTGCCACCCCTCAACGGGTTCGTGAGTGAGTGGCTGACCTTCCAGGCGTTGCTGCAGAACGATCTGCTCCACTGGCCGGCGATGAATCTCGTCTTCGCGCTGGCGATCGCCGGCCTCGCGCTGGCTGCCGGCCTCGCCGTGGCGGTTTTCGTGAAAGCGTTCGGGATCACGTTCCTCGCCTTGCCGCGCAGCGCCGCCGCCGCCGGGGCGCATGAGGCGCCCGCGACCATGCGCGCGGCGATGCTGATCACCGCCGTCGGCTGCGCGGCCCTCGCGCTCGGCGCCTCGTGGATCGTGCCGACGGTGGGCGCCGTCGGTGCGACGCTCGTCCCAGCGCCGCCGCCGGTGACATTAGGCGAGTGGCTTACGCTCGAAGTGTCCGGAGACTTCGCGACGCTATCCGCCCCGGCCGTCGCGCTCGCGCTCGCAAGCGGCGTGCTGTTACCGATCGTCCTGCTCTTCCTCGCCCGGGCGCGACCCCGGGCGCGGCGCTACGAGACGTGGAGCTGCGGACGGTTGCTACAAACGGCGCGCATGGAGTATACGGCGACGGCGTTCGCCGATCCGTTTACGCGTGTCTTCGACTTCTTCTACCGCCCGGCGCGGCGGCTCGACGTCGACCTGCATCCAGAGTCACGGTTCTTCGTTCGGCGGATCCGCTACGAGAACCCGACACGCTTCATCGTCGACGAGTGGCTCTATCGACCGCTCGGGCGAGTGTTGCGCGCCGCTGCTCGCCACGCGGCGGTCGTGCAGTCCGGCAGCCCCAACCTCTACCTCGCGTACGTGCTGGTGGCGCTGCTCCTGCTCCTGCTGGTGGCGTGACGAACGCGGTGCTCCTCGCTGTGCTGCAGGCTGTCGTCGTGGGCCTCGGGGCGCCGCTTTTGGTCGGCACGCTCCGCACGCTGAAGGCGCGGCTCGTCGGATGCCGCGGTCCGGCGCCGTGGCAGCCGTTCTTCGACCTGCGCAAGCTGCTCGGCAAAACACCCGTCGTGTCGGACACCACGTCGTGGATCTTCCTCGTCACGCCGTACGTGCTGGTCAGCGCCATGCTCGTGGCCGCGCTTGCGGCTCCGGTCTTGACGTCTCGGCCGCCGCTGGCCTTCGCCGGGATCATCTTGCTGATGTCGTTGTTCTTGCTCGGCACCTTCTTTCTCGCCCTCGCCGGGCTGGACGCGGGCAGCGCGTTCGGTGGAATGGGCAGCAGCCGTGAAGTCGCGATAGCCGCGCTCGCGGAGCCGACCGTCATCGTCGCCGTGTTCGCGCTCGCGTTGCGCGCGAATACGACGAATCTCGGCGCGATCGTCGAGCGCCTGTCGGTGGAACCGCTTCTGGCGGTCAATGCGGGGCATCTGCTCGCGTTCGTGGCGTTCTTCATCGTCATGCTCGCCGAGACGGGCCGTCTACCGGTCGACAACCCGGCGACGCACCTGGAGCTGACGATGATCCACGAGGCGATGGTGCTCGAGTACTCTGCGCGCCATCTCGCCCTCGTAGAGTGGGCCTCTGCGATGAAGCTGTTTCTGTTTCTGACCCTGCTCGCCAATCTCTTCTTTCCGTGGGGCATCCCGGCGCAGGCGGCGCCGACGGCGCTGCTGCTCGGCCTGCTCGCCGTTGCCGGCAAGCTCGCGGTGCTCGTGGTCGCCCTCGCCACGCTCGAGACCGTCGTCGCCAAGTTGCGCCTGTTTCGCGTGCCCGAGCTGCTCGCGGGATCGTTCGCGCTCGGTGTGATCTCCGTGAGCGCGGTGGTGCTGCTGCGATGACGACGATCACGAACCTCCTCGCGTTTTTCGCGCTTGCGGCGACGGTCCTGCTCGTATGGCGGCAATCGTGGCGCGGGCGTGTGCGTCTGTTTATGGTGCAGTCAGTGATTCTCGGCGCGTTGGCGGCGGCCGTTGGTGCGCTCGCCGGCCGCCCCGCGCTGCTCGTTGTGGCCGCCGTTTTCTTGACCGTGAAGACGTGGCTCATTCCGCGCGTCCTCAGGCGCATGGCCGCCGGCGCACCGCTGCGACCCGTACGCCCGGGCCGCTCGGCCGGCATTCCCGTTCTCGTAGCCGGTGCCCTCGTCGTCGTCGCCTACGTGATCATGTTGCCGATCAGCGCGCTGTCCGTAGCCGCGCTCCCCACCCATGGTGCGATACCACTCGCCTTCGCCATGGCGCTGATCGGTTTGTTCGTGTGCGTGACCGGTCGCGACGCGCTCGGGCAGGTCACCGGATTCCTCGTCTTCGAGAACGCGATCTTCGCGCTTGGGGTCGTGGCCACCTACGGCATGCCCGGTCTTGTCGAGGCTGGCGTATTCCTCGAGGTCCTCGTTATCGTGCTGCTCATGGAAGGCGTCGTCGTCCAGATGCGACGCGAGCACGACTCGCTCGATGTCGATCGCCTGCAGGAGCTGCGCGGATGATCGTGCTCCTGCTCGGCATACCGCTGTTGGCTGCCGGGCTGTTCGCGTTGGCCCGCGGTCGCGCCGCGACCATCGTGCACGCCGTGGCGTCACTCGGCACGCTGGCGGTCGGCCTGGTGGTCACCACGGGTGCGGTTCGCGGACTTGACGCTTCGGCGCTCGGCGGCGTGCTACGTGTCGACGCGCTCTCCGGCTGGATGATCGGCGTGATCGTCGTCGTCGCAGCGCTCGCGGCAGTCGAGGCGCCGGGCTACGCGCGCGAGGGCTCGCCGCGCATCTTCTATCCGCTCTTCCATCTGATGCTCTTCACGCTGCTCCTCGCCGTCTCGACGGACGACGTCGGCCTGATGTGGGTCGCGGTGGAGGGCACCACGCTCGCCTCCGTGTTCCTCGTCAACTTCGAGCGCACGCGGGCCTCGCTGGAGGCGGCTTACAAGTATCTGCTGATCTGCTCGGTCGGTATCGCGATCGCCTTCGTCGGCACCGTGCTGATCTACTACGCGGAGGCGGTGCGCCAGCAAGGCGTCGTGGAGCACGCCTCACAGGGATTGCGCTGGACGACGCTGCTGGCGCTGGGGCCGATGCTCTCACCGCGCGTGCTGCAGTTGGCGTTCGTCTTCCTCGTCGTCGGCTACGGCACCAAGGCCGGTCTCGCGCCGATGCACACCTGGCTACCCGATGCGCACAGCGAGGCGCCCGCGCCCGTGAGCGCGCTGATGTCCGGGGTGCTCCTCAGCGTGGGCGTCTATGCGATCCTGCGCTTCAAGCCGATTGTCGATGCGTCCGCGGGGCCGGTGTTCACGCGGCGCATTCTGATCGGGCTCGGGTTACTGTCGCTTGCCGTCGCTGCCGCGTTCCTGTGGAATCCCGGCAACTACAAGCGAATGCTCGCCTACTCGAGCGTCGAGCACATCGGGCTCGTGGGACTGGGCCTCGGTTTCGGCGGTACACTCGGCGTGTCGGGTGCGCTGCTCCACATCGCCAACCACGGAGTCGCGAAAGCCGTCGTGTTCCTCCTCGCCGGGCATATTCGCGCCGCGTACGGCACCGTCGAGCTCAGCGGCGTCCGGGGACTGCTGCGCGCGCTGCCGCTCACCGGACGCGGCTTCTTCCTCGGCGTGCTCGCGCTGATGGGGCTTCCGCCGTTCGGGCTCTTCACGAGTGAGGTCATGATCTTCGCCGCCGGGTTCCGCGAGGACCAGGCATGGGCCGCGGCCGCGGCGCTGCTGCTGCTCGTCGTCGCCTTCGGCGGACTGCTGCGCGCCGCGCACGCGATGCTCTTCGGTCCGTCGCCGGGAGTAGCGCCCTCCGGACGCTGGCTCACTGCGGTGCCGCTCGCGGTGGCGCTGGCGGCGCTCGTGCTGACCGGGCTCGCGTGGCCGCCCGGGCTCGCGGCGGCGCTCGAGCTGGCAACGCGCGTGATTGTCCGATGAACGCTCGGCCGACGTTCGAAGCGGTCGTACGCGCCGTTCACGGCGGCGCGGCCGATGCGGTCGCGATCGATCCCGCGGCCGGCGCGATCGAGTGCCGTCTGCCGGTCGGTGCGGTGGTCGCGTTCGCCGATCGACTCGCCGGCGTCGGGCTGGAAGTCCAATGGATCGCGGCGGCGGACACGCGCGCGGCGAGCGGGCACCTGACGCTGGTCTATCACTTCGCGCCGCCGGTCCACCGGCCGGCGGTCACGGCTCGCGTGGATGTCGACGAGGCGTTTTCATCGCTCGCCACGCGCTCCTTCGCCGCCAGTCGCTTCGAGCGCGAGATCCAGGATCTGTTCGGTCTCGTGGCAACCGACCATCCCGATCCCCGGAGACTGGCGCTTCACCAGTTCTGGCCCGACGGTTACTATCCGCTCCGTCGCGACGCGTCGCCGCGCGCCGACGTCGTCGACGACGGCCGTCCGTTTCCGTTCCGCCGCGTCGAAGGCCCCGGGGTGTTCGAAATCACCGTCGGGCCCGTGCACGCCGGCATCATCGAGCCGGGCCACTTCCGCTTCTCCGTCGAAGGCGAGACCATTGTCAATCTCGAGACGCGTCTGGGTTTCGTGCACAAAGGAATCGAGAAGCTGTTCGAGCAGCTGCCGCCGGCAAGAAGACCCGAGCTGGCGGAGCGCATCTCGGGCGACACCAGCGTGGCGCATGCCCTCGCATTCTGCCAGGCGGTGGAGACACTCGCAGGCGCCCGCCCGCCGGAGCGCGCATTGTGGCTGCGCGCACTGCTGCTCGAACTCGAGCGTCTCTACAACCACGTAGGCGACGTCGGCATGATTGTGAACGACACGGGGTACGTGTTCGGGCACGCGCACTGTTTCCGGCTGCGCGAGCGCCTCCTGCGGCTCAACGCGCGGCTGACGGGGCATCGCCTGCTTCGTGGTGCGGTGGTGGCCGGAGGCGTGGCCGGACCGATCGCGTCTGCGGACCTCGAGCGCGCCGCGCGAGAAGTCGATCGGGTCGTCGCCGAATTCGCCGACGTGGCGCGGCTGTCACTCGACAACACGATGGTGCTCGAGCGCCTGCAAGGCACCGGTCGGCTGACCAATCGCACCGCGCGCGAGATGCAGGTGGTAGGGCTGGTGGGGCGCGCCAGCGGCGTCGACGCCGACGCACGGCGTGATGCCCCCTTCGCGGCGTACGACAGGCTATCAATCTCGGTGCCCGTCTACGACACGGGCGACGTGTGGGCGCGCACGATGGTCCGCATCGACGAGGCGCGCCAGTCCGCTACGCTGATCAGCGAAGTCGCGCATCGTGCGCCGGCAGGCCCGCTCTTCGCCGCACCGGGGCCGCTGCGCGCAGGCGCGCAGGCGGTCAGTCTGGTCGAGGGTTGGCGGGGTCCGATCTGGCACTGGGTACTGGCCGGCGACGCGGACTCGCTCGCCCGCGTGAAGGTCGTGGACCCGTCGTTTCGGAACTGGGCCGCGCTGGAGTACGCGGTGCTGAACAACATCGTCCCCGACTTCCCGTTGTGCAACAAGTCCTTCAACCTATCGTACTCAGGGAACGATCTCTAAGACGGTGTCCTTCCTGAAAACTCATCCGTCGCGATTGTCTGAAGTGCGACCTAAGTCCGGTATCGATGCCGGACAGTTGGGGTAGTAGGATCGGCGGCTATGAAGCCTGTTGGCGCTGGACCCGTCGCCTGGCTTCGCGGAACCGGCATCGCGATCGGCGCCGTGATGTTAAGCCTCGCGGTTAACTCGACTCTCGGGCTCAAGCATCCGTTCCTAGTCTCCTATCCCGCGGTTCTTCTCAGTGCCTGGGTCGGTGGGCCGATCGCCAGTCTCTTTGCGACATTTCTGCTTTCCGCGGCGGCGGCGTATTTCTGGCTCCCGCCGATCTATGAGTTCGCGGTAAGCGACAAAGGCGATGCCATCGCGCTGTTCGTTTTCATGGGAGTCGGATCGATCATCACTGGTGTTGCGGTCGCCCTTCAGCGGACACCGACGCATTTGACCGCTCTCCACCGCGCAGCCGATGAAGGCCCGAAGGCTCGAGACACCTCCAGCGACCACTTGCAAGCCGTCGCCGAGGCCCTTCGCACCTCCGAAGTCCTGATATTTGTGCGCAAGCGGGCCGAGAGACCTGAACAATCCGTCGAACGAGAACGAATCACCCGGCTGGCCGCTGTGGACATGCCGGTACGGTCGTCTATCTGGATAGCACCTAGTGACGGCACGGCGTGTGATATCTGCGGTCAGTCGATAAAGGCTCGCGATATTGCGTACGAGATCGTTGCCGCCGGCCATGACATCTGCATTGGTCGCGCTTGTTACCAGCGTCTTATCGCTGCTGTAGAACACGGTCTCCGTTTGGACTGAAGCCGAACGCCGCGTAGGACAGCATCCGGCAGCATCCCTGCATTAGCTAGTTGTCGTGGAAGTCGCCAACGAGCCTGGCTCCCACTTACCGGGGCTCGAACGGGCATTTGAGTCGCGTTCAGGGACGCGAACGTTTCAAAACAGTCGCGTTCAGCAGCGTGTTTTAGTCGCAGCCGGTTTTTCGCGGTGACTCGTCCTATAACACCCTGTCGTTCGCGAAAACGTGGCGCGACCATGACACGGGTTCGAATCCCGCCAACGGGCGGGTCGACGCGTAACGATCGTCGCTAGCGCACGCTCACGCTAACGCTCTCCGCTGGATGCCGCTCGCGGCGGCACAGTTGAGAACAGCGGGCCAAGTCCTTCCGCCATCGTGGGGTGCGCCAGCACCTCATCGCGCAGAGTCGAGTAGGGCACGTCGGCGCGCATCGCCGTTTGGACCGTGGCCATG
>Ga0075424_100004901_pt1 | contig 12728 bp, 13 predicted proteins | sample SoiMethybrSBSTD3_FD_75301 | JGI IMG/M metagenome (GOLD analysis project Ga0075424, IMG submission 75301) | Bulk soil microbial communities from a Populus tree surrounding site in Tennessee, USA - Soil MetaG P. TD hybrid SBSTD3 | ecosystem: Environmental > Terrestrial > Soil > Tree plantation... | reverse complement strand
GGCTTCCAGCGCGCCGGGATCCCGTCTTGATGGAGGCTGATCCACTGGTTGATCAGGCGGCCGTTGACCGGGTCCTCGTAGAGGATCACCCAGCCGATGCCGCGCATGCCGCCGATGGCCTGGAAGTTCTCCTGCCAGTGCTCGACTGATCCGTAGCTCTCGGTGAGCGCCCGGCCGAGACCCTGCCGGTCGGTGGGACGGGCTTCGCCGCCCGGCTTCAAGTTCGAGAAGTAGAGCTCGTGCAGGACCATGCCGTCGTACTCGTAGGCGAGCCGACGAGTTCCCTCCGCGAGGCTGAAGTCCTTCCCCGTCTCGCCGTGCTCGGTCCGCATCTCCGAGAGCTCCTGCACCAGCGAGTTCACTTGCTTGACGTATCCGGCGTAGAGATCGAGGTGCTCGGTGACCTGGGCGTCCGAGAGCCCGGTGAGCCCTCGCAGATGATCGAAGGATTTTGCGGTGTACACAGTGCGACCGTCTTTCTTCATCGTCTTCCGAACCTCCTGCGCCTGGAACCTGGAAGATCCGTGCCAGTCCGACCAAGCGCAGACGCGCGGGCACGACCCATGCAACACGATGATGGTGCGCCAACGGAGTTTCGTGGCCAGCTGGAGTGAACGGACCGCAGACGGAGGGAGATCGCGATGATCTACTACGCGCTTGTCTTCTTGATCGTGGGGCTCGTGGCCGGTGCGCTCGGATTATTCGGCATTGCCCAGCTTGCCGGGCAAATTTCGTGGATTCTGTTCCTGATCGGCATCGTCCTGCTCGTCATCCATCTCGCGAGCGGGCGGAGAGTGCCGATACGGTGACCGGCAGGACCCTGTAGTTCTTTCCCGGTCGCCTGCACGGAGCGTGTAACAAGTACACGAGGGCGCGGAGTCGCGCGGGCGGCGGCGAGAGTATCGCCGCCGCCCCTTCGCGAGCTACTTCTTGCCGAGCTCGGCGACCGCCCGGTCACGATAGGTGAAGTTGAAGAGGCGAGTGGGCGGCATGAGGTCCTTGTACTTGAGGTAGCCGTACTCCAGGCTCAAACGCTGCATCGACTCCAGCACCGCGAGGTCCATCTCGAGGTTGGCATCGAGCACGTGGGCCCGCGCGCGCCGGATCACGTCGGCCTTGGCGCCGGTGTACTTCACCATCAGGTCGATGTTCCGCTCCTGCTTCCAGCCGTTGTCCAGCGCGAGGTCACGCGCGGCCTTGAGATAGGCGACCATGACCTTGTGCGCCAGATCCGGATTCTTCGCCGCCCAGTCCTTGTTCCAAAAGATCGCCGTGATCGGCGTGGCCTTCGCGCCGGCCGGGCGCGGTAGCGGCCGGACCGCCACGCCGCGCTCCTCCGCCAGGGTCGGGAACGGCTCGGTGAGGATCGCGGCTTCGATCGCGCCGGACTCGAGCGCCGGCACCATATCGGGGAACGGCATGATCTTGATCTGCACGTCCTTCAAGCCTAGGCCGTCCCGCTTGAGAGCCTGGTCGAGCATCCATTCGACCGCCGCGCCGCGAACGTTCAGCGCCACCGGCTTGCCCTTCAGATCGCCGATGCGCTTGATCTCCTTCTCCCACGACGCCTTGCGTACGGTGAAGTAGTCCTCGACGTAGCCCGAGTGCAGGGGGGCCACGAACTCCACGGGCAGCGACGCCGCTACCGCATTGAAGCCCGCTGCGCCCATCCCGGTGCCGCCCACGTTGAGCTGGCCGGTGGCGACCTGCGACAGAATCTCACTCCCGCCGCTCAGTCGAACGATGTCGGCGGTGATGTCGGCGGCCGGCAGGTGCCGGTCGGCCATGATGTACAGCGCCGCGAACGAGTCGGACGGAATGTAGCCGACCTTGACGACGGGCTTCGTCTGCGGCGACACCGGCGTCGCGACGACCAGACTCGCCAGGGCGACCAGGATCAACCAGACTCGCGGCTTATGCGTCACACTCATGGACGCCTCCGTGTGATCGGTTGAATTTCGGACCGGTGACGATCAGCCGAGCGACTTGACGAGCCGGGCGATTTCGCCGGGCTTCGGCGCGCGCCCAGCCTGGCGTCGTGAGAACACCGTGCGGCCGTCGACGAGCACCGTCAGCTCGCGGAGGCCACCCCAGCTGATCGTCGCGGCGACCTGGAGCGTCGTCTGGAGCTCGTTGCGGAGGCGTACCGCCTCCCGTCTCAGATCCAATCAGATGCCGCAGCGCTTGATCTCGATGTTCAACATGCGCGGTTTTAGAACACATCGCGGGCGAAGGCAAGCGCCTTGACGATCCGTTCTCGCCGCTGTATATCGCAGGAACCCGTGGCGTCGTTGCGCGGTTAATCGCCCAGCATCCTGTGACGTCGGCCGTGCAGGCGTCGATCCCGATGTTCAACCAACGAGGAGGAGACCCATGAGAATGCAACGGCTCGTGTCCCTGGTCGTCGGCACCGTGCTGATCCTCGGCGCGTCGATTGCGAGCGCACAGCAGCCGGCGCCGGCGGCGGCGCCGCCGCCACCGCCGCCGTACGGTCCCCCCATCACGCTCGAGCAGGCCAAGAAGGTCATGGTCGGCGCCGAAGCCGAGGCGAAGAAGAACAGCTGGAACGTGGTAATGGTCGTCCTGGACTCGGGCGGCAACCTCGTCATGCTCCAACGGATGGACGGCGCGCAGTTCGGTAGCATCGAGGTCGCGAAGGACAAGGCCTACTCGGCCGTGGCGTTCCGGCGGCCCACGAAGGCGTTCGACGACGCGCTCGCGCAGGGCGGCGCCAACCTTCGCATTCTGAAGCTTTCTGGCGCGGCGCCCCTCGAGGGCGGTATCCCGATCGTCGTCGACGGCAAGCTGATCGGCGCGGTGGGTGTCTCTGGCGTCACCTCGGCCCAAGACGCGCAAATCGGCCGAGCCGGCATCGACAACCTGAAGTAAACGAACGAGCGGCGGGCCGGCCGCAAACTCTTGCCAGCCGGCCCGCTGCTCGAGTAGTCAGATCTGCGCGCGCGTGGCCAAGGCCCGCGTCACCCCCGAGTCGGTAAGGATATAATCCCCGGCGCCGTCCGATGCCCACGCGCGAACCCAAAGTCCTCGTGAACGAGGTCAGCGTGACCTTCGAGAGCCGCGGGCGCTCGGTCGTGGCGCTCGACCGGATCTCGCTCCAGGCCCACGCCGGCGAATTCCTGTGCATCGTCGGACCGAGCGGCAGCGGGAAGTCGACCCTGCTGCGGGTGCTGGCCGGGCTGCATCGCCAGAGCGCCGGCGAGGTCCGCATCGAGGCCGACCACCCGGGAACACCGCTCACCGCGATGGTCTTCCAGGAGCACGCGCTGCTACCCTGGCGTACCGTCCGCGACAACGTCACCTTCGGTCTCGAGAATCGCGGCGTCGCGCGCGTCGAGCGAGAGGCGCGGGCGCGCGAGATGCTGGCAATGGTCGGGCTCACGCGCTTCGCTCAGCACTACCCGCATCAGCTCTCGGGCGGCATGAAGCAGCGCGTGGGCATCGCGCGCGCCCTCGCCAACGACCCGGAAGTGCTCTTGATGGACGAGCCGCTCGCGGCGCTCGACGCTCAGACCCGAACCATCATGCAGGAGGAGCTGCTCCGGATCTGGGCGACTCTCGGCAAGACCGTCGTCTACGTGACCCATTCGCTCGAGGAGGCGCTGCTGCTGGGCGACCGCATCGTGCTCCTCACCGCGCGGCCCGGGCGGGTGAGCCAGGTCTATCCCGTCGATCTCGGCCGGCCGCGAGGGCTCGAAGTGCGCGCCTCGCCGGCGTACGGGGCGCTGCTCGAGACGATCTGGTCGCGCCTGCGCGAGGAAGTCGTCCGGGCGATGGCGGAGGACCGCGGCCCTGAATCCGACGGACTCGGCGCATGACGCGGCGAGGGCGCTGGGTCGCCGAGCACTGGATGGCGATCGCCTCGCCGATCGCGCTCCTGGCCCTGTGGGAGTGGGCGAGCGCCACGGGGCTCCTGCGCGCGGTCTTCTTCCCGCGACCGTCGACGATCGCCGTCCACCTCCGCGACCTCGCGGCCGACGGCACGCTGTGGAGCCATCTCGCGACGACCCTGGCTCGAATCGGCTGGTCGTTCTCACTGGCGGCGGTGCTCGGCGTCGCGATCGGCCTGGCGATGGGGCTCTGGCGGCGGCTTCGCGAGGGCCTGGATCCCGTCTTCGCGGTGATCTATCCGATCCCGAGCGTCTTGTTCCTACCGCTCGTGAGCTTTCTGGTCCCGCCCGGCGAGATCGCGCTGGTGGTGACGACGGCGGTGACGTCGTTCTTCCTGATCGCATTCACCACGACGCACGGCGTGCGGCAGATCGATCAGCGCGTGGTCGAGGCGGCGCTCCACTATGGCGCCCGGGGCTGGCGGCTCTTCGCCACGGTGCTCCTGCCGGGAGCATTGCCGTTCATCTTCACCGGACTCCGCCTCGGCCTCGGATTCTCGCTGATCGTCGTCGTGGCCGTGGAGATCGTGGCCGCCAGCCGCGGGCTCGGCGCGCTCCTCTGGCTCTCCTGGCAGATCCTCAAGGTCGAGGACATGTACGCGACGTTCTTCGTCATCGCGCTGCTCGGCGCCCTCCTGTCCTACGGTCTGGGGGCGCTTCGCGCGCGGCTCCTGCCGTGGGTGCCCGACGCGGGGGATCGCTAGATGGGCATCGCAGTGCCCGCCGCCGTTCTCATCCTGTGGGAGCTCTCCGCGAGGCTCGCGATCATCTCGCCGCGGTACTTTCCTCCGCCCACCACGGTGGCGTGGACCCTGGTCGATCGACTGTTCGCCGGGGACCTCGGCGCGGATCTGGTGGTCACGTTGACGCGGCTCGCCTTCGCCTTCGCGCTGGCCGCCGTCCCCGCGGTCCCCCTCGGACTTCTCATGGGCATGGCGCGGCCGGTGCGTGACCTCGTCGAGCCCTACATCGCGTTCATCTTGCCCGTCCCGAAGATCGCCTTGCTCCCGTTTCTAATGATCATCCTCGGTGTCGGCGAGCCCGCCTTCGTCCTGACCGGCGCGAGCTCGGCGTTCTTCCAGATCGTCATCAGCACCTTCGCCGGCGTGCAGACGATGGACCCGCGCCTGATCGAGGTCGGGCGCAACTACGGCGCGCACGGCACACGTCTCTTTCGGAAGGTGATCCTTCCGGCCGCGCTTCCGGCGATCTTCACCGGTCTCAGGCTCGGCCTCGGCCTGTCGCTCGTCACGCTCGTTGCCGTCGAGTTCGTCGCCGCGAAGTCGGGCCTCGGCCATCTCGTCTATCGTCACTGGCAAATGCTGAGCACTCCGGAGATGTACGCGGCCTTCGCCCTCGTCGGCGGGCTCGGCCTTGCGCTCACGCGGGGGCTCCGCGCGCTTCAGGCGCGCGTGCTGAGCTGGCAGGAAGACATCGGCGTCTAGCGGGACCGGTCTGCGCGAGGCCGACCAAAGTCTCATAGCGCGGCGATCGGCGGGCTGCCAGGATCGGCGGGGTGCGGGAACCGGCAAAGCCCTTAGGCACGATGGCAGAGGAGATGACCATGAAAGCTCATGCGCGATCGATTCGTTCACTTGCCCTGGCCGGGCTGATCTTCGCCGTCGTCGGCGGCGCCCTGGCCTCTCCCGGCCGTGGCCAGGCCCAACCGGCTCCTGGATCGGACAAGCCGTCCACTAAGGTCGAGCTGCTCTTCGTGCAGAACGGCGTGTCGGGCACCTTCGACGGCAAGACGCTGACGCTCAGGGGCGTGGGGCCCACGCTCTTCTTCTCGGATCGGCCGGAGCGGGTCACCGGACACCTCAGCACCTCCGACTTCGTCGGCCACTGGGCCAAGGGAAGCGACAACTTTGCCTCCAATCCACCGAATGCGACCTTGTCTGTCTTCGGCGCAAAAGAAGCCACCAGCAGCGTCGTCGTACTGACGAACCCCAAGCTGGACCGCAACACCCTGTCCTACACAGTCAAGGTTCTCGAGGGCAAGGTTCCGGCTTCCTTCAAGGAGTCGTCGCTGTTCATCGACATCCTCGGGCGGTGGCGGATGGCCGCCATGGGCATGGCGGTGGGGGAAGCGCGTGGAGAGGAAGAGGCCAGAGCGGCCGCTCCCGCTCCGGCCCCTGCGCCCGCTGCCGCCCCCGCTCCGGCTGCTCCTGCGCCGCGCCCCGCGGCGCCACCGGCCGCTGCGCCGGCGCCCGCGGCGGCGGGCCTGACGGCCAGCCAGGTGTCCGCGGTGACGAAGCTCAAGGAGCTCAAGTCGCTCCTCGATTCAGGCGTGATCACCAAGGCTCAGTACCAGGCAGATTCCCAGAAGCTCCTCGACCAGATCGTGCAATGAGCCGGGCGACCCGACGCGACTTCATCGCCACGGCAGCGCTGGTGGCGGCGGCCGCTCCCCTCGGATCGGCCTTCGCGCAGGGCGATCAGATCGAGGCGCTGTTCGTGCAGAGCGCGACGAGCATGAGCTACGACAAGGCCAGCGGCAAGCTCGTGCTGCGTGGGGTGAGCCCGGCCACCATCGTCTTCTCCGACCGGCCGAAGCGTATCGCCGGGCACATGGACACGAAGGAGTTCGTACCGTTCTGGAGCGAAGGCAAGGACAGCTTTGCGAAAGATCCGCCCAACGCAACGGTATCGATCTTCGGCGAGCAGTCCCTGACTCAGGTCGTGGCCACGCTTCGTAACCCGGTGCTGACCGGCGACACCCTCAGCTACGAGGTCCGGGTGCTCCAGGGTGAGATGCCGGCCAAGGGCGGGCTCGTCTCGGTCTTCATCGACATCATCGGCATGCCGCTGACGCCGATGTCGTACGCAGGAGCCGCACGCCGCCGCGCGTACTACGTGCGCTGAACGCTCAGCACGAAGACGCGCCGCCGACGCTCAGAGAAGCGTGCACGCCTCGTCGAACTCCAGCCGCGGCAGCTTCGCCATGACCTTCGACGGGTCACCGTGGCCCACGTTGCACAGAAAGTTCGACTTGACCCGGCCATCCGGAAAGAACTCGGCGTCGACCTTGGCGTTGTCGAACCCGGACATGCCCCCGACGTCGAGCCCGATCGCGCGCGCGGCCAGCATGAAGTAGGCGCCCTGGAGCGTGCCGTTACGGAACGCGACGGTCTCGGCCAGCTTCGCGCTCGCCTCGTACGGGTTCTTCATCTCGGGGCGGTGAGGGAAGAGCTTCGGGAGCAGCTCGAAGAACCGCGTGTCGTAGCCGATGATCGCGGTGACCGGCGCGGCTTTCGTCTTGTCCACGTTGCCGGGATACAGCGCCGGGATCAAACGCGCCTTCGCCTCCGGGGTCCGGACGAAGAGGATTCGCGCCGGGCACGAGTTGGCGCTCGTCGGGCCCGATCGCATGATCTGGTAGATCGCCCGCAGCTGGTCGTCGGTGACCGGCGTCGGGAGCCAGCCGTTCTGCGTCCGGGCGTTGAGAAACAGGAGGTCGAGGGCCTTCTCGTCGAGCGTCACGCAGTCCCTCCTGAGCGTTGTCCGTTTTGCTTCGCGTCCTGGATGGCCTGCCATACGCGCTCGGGCGAGGCGGGCATGTCGAGCTGTCGCACGCCGACCGCGGCGAGCGCGTCGATCACGGCGTTCATGACCGCGGGCAGGGCGCCGACCGTCCCCGCTTCGCCCGCGCCCTTGGCGCCCAGCGGATTCAGCTTCGTCGGCACCGGATTGCTCTCGATATGCATGTCGGGGAACGTGTCGCCGCGCGGCATCGCGTAGTCCATGAACGAGGCCGTCAGGAGCTGACCCGACTCACGGTCGTAGACGACCTGCTCCATCAGCGCCTGGCCCACGCCCTGCGCCACACCGCCGTGGATCTGGCCCTTGAGGGTCACCGGGTTGATGACGGTTCCGACGTCGTCGACGATCGCGTAGCTCACGATCTCGACGGCGCCCGAGTCGGGATCGACTTCCACCTCGCAGACGTGGCAGCCGTTCGGCCAGGTGGCCTGCTTCGGCGAGAACGTCCCGGTCTCGTAGAGGCCGGGCTCGACGCCGGGCGGGAGCTGATTCGGCTGGAAGGCCGCGCGCGCGACCTCCTTGAGCCCCACGGCGCGGTCGGTGCCGACGACGCCGAACTTGCCGTCCGCGAACGTGACGTCCTCTTCGGCGGCTTCCAGGAGGCGCGCCGCGATCTTCTTGCCCTTGGTGATGACCTTGTCGGCGGCCTGCCAGAGCGCGGTGCCGCCGATCACGGTCGAGCGCGAGCCCATCGTGCCCATGCCGAACGCGACCCGGTCCGTGTCGCCGTCCACGTACGCGACGTCGGCCGGATGGAGGCCGAGCCGCTCGTTCAGGATTTGCTTGAAGGTGGTCTCGTGGCCCTGGCCCTGGTTCTTGGAGCCCATCAGGACCGTCGCGCTCCCGCTGGGCGCGAAGCGGATCTCGGCGAACTCGGGCTGCGGCCCAGCCGCCTGCTCGATCGGGTTGACGATGGCCAGGCCGCGCAGCTTGCCGCGCCGACGGGACTCGTCGCGGCGCCGCGCGAAGCCGGCGACGTCGCCGAGCTTCAGCCCCTTCTCCATGTTCGTCGTGAAGTCGCCCGAGTCGTAGGTCGCGCCGAGCGGGTTCTTGTACGGCATCGCGGAGAGGGGAATCAGGTTCTTCCGGCGGAGCTCGACCGGATCGAGGCCGAGCTCGCGGGCGGTGTCGTCGATCAGCCGCTCGAGGACGTACGTCGCCTCCGGGCGGCCGGCACCCCGGTACGGGGCCGTCGAATTCGTGTTGGTCATGACGCTGGTCACGTGCACGTAGGCGGCGGCGAACTTGTAGACGCCGACCAGGGTGACCACGTTGCTGAACGTGGCGAGCAGGTTCCGGTCCGAGGAGACGTAGGCCCCGACGTTCGCGAGCGTGTGCACGCGCAGGCCGAGGAAGCGGCCCTCGGCGTCGAGCGCGAGCTCGGCGTCGCTCACGTTGTCGCGTGCGTGCTCGTCGGCCAGGATGGCCTCGCGGCGCTCGCACTGCCATCGGACCGGCCGGCCCAGCTTGCGCGCCGCCCAGAGGACCAGCTTGTGCTCGGGATACTGCCAGCCCTTGGTGCCGAAGGCGCCGCCGACGTCGCCCGCAACCACCCGGATCTTGTGCTCGGGAATCTTGAAGATGCTGCTCGCCAGCGCGTTCCGGACGCGATGCGGATACTGGACGTCGGCGTAGAGCGTGTACCGGTCGTCGTTCGGATCGTAGACACCGAGCGAGCCGCGCGGCTCCATGAACTGGGCGTGCACCCGCGTGATCACGTAGCGACGGCGGACGATGCGATGAGCCTTCGCGAACACCGCCTCGGTCGCCGCCTTGTCGCCCGACTCGAAGATGTTGCTGATGTTGTCGGGACACTCGTCCCAGACGGGCGCGGCCCCGGGCTCGGTGGCATCCGCGGTCGCCGTCACCGACGGCAGGGGCTCGTAGTCGATCTGGACGAGATCCGCCGCATCCTCGGCCTGCGCCCGCGTCTCGGCCACGACCATTGCGACCGGATCGCCGACGTAGCGCGCGCGATCGCGGCTCAGACCGTGGTGCGGGCGGGCGAACATCGGGCCGCCGTCCGGACGCTTGCGCTTCAAGGTCATGGACATCGTGCCCAGACCTTCGACGTCGGCGCCGGTGAACACGGCCAGGACCCCGGGCGCTCGCAACGCGACCGCCGAATCGATCGCGCGGATCCCGGCGTGCGCGTGCACGGAGCGCAGGATCACGGCGTGCGCCTGCCCCGGGACGTTGACGTCGTCGAGATAGCGGCCCTTGCCGCGCAAGAGCCGGACGTCCTCGACTCGCTTGATTCCCTGACCGATTCCAAACTCACCCATCAGCGCATCGCTCCTCTGTTCACGGGGGGAGCAGGCGGGCGCCGGGCGCCGCGAACTCCTTGGGCCACACCACGACCCACTTGCCGTCCTGCACCTGCTTCACCTTCGAAAGATCGTCACCGTAGTTGTTGGGGCCGTCGAAGCGGAAGCGGCCGACGATCGTCTGCACCTGATTCTTTCGGAGCCACTGGGCCAGCACCTTGTCGTCGAGGCTCTTGGTGGCGGTGACCGCCGCTTCGAGCATCTGCCAGGCGGCATACGAGCCGGCCGCCTGCGTGTCGACGTTCGTGTAGGGCACCCCGGCCTTGGCCGCGCGCTCGTGGTAGAGCGTCGCGAACTTGGTTGCCGCGGGATTGTTCGTGAACGGCGGATGCTCCTCGAAGAACGTGTTCGAGAGCGCGAGCTTGGCTTCCGGAGCCATCGCCATCGGGCCCGGGGCCGGGAACAGGTGATAGTGACGGCGCGGCGTGTAGTCGAGACGCTTCAGCTCCTCCAGGACGAGGTTCCCATCGAGGCCGAGCGCGCCGACCCAGAGCAGGTCCGGATTCGCGTCCTTGATGCGGGCGGCGATGGGGCCGAAATCGCGCGTGCCGAATTCGTACTCGAGATAGAGCACGACCTTGAGCCCGCGCTGCGGCGCGACGTCGCGCGCGCCGGCGGACTGGAACTGCGCCGACGGGAACTTGCTGGTGACGATCGCGATCGTCTTCGGGGGCGTCGCGGTCGCGGCCACGGCATCGAAGACGATTCCGGGCACCGTCTTGTTGGGCTCGGGCCCGAACGGCGCCGCCGGGAACTGCATGTCGTACTTCGCAAGATGCGGCATGCCGAAGCTGTGGTGGATGAGCAGCTTCTGGTAGCGCTGCGCCACCCCCATCGCGGCGATGATGCCTCCCGTCGCGTAGGGGCCCATCAGCAAGTCGACCTTGTCCACCGTGATGAGCTTCTCGTAGAGACTCCGCGTCACCTCGGGCTTGGACTGGTCGTCGAGCAGGATCCACTCGACGGGACGACCCAGCAGACCGTTGTTGCGGTTCAGCTCCTCGACGTAGATCTCGGCGGTGATCTTGTGCAGGAGCGCGGTCGCCGCGAGCGGGCCGGTGAGTGCCAGGGTGCCGCCGATCTTGATCGGCGGGCCCGAGGGCGCCGCCACCGCCCCGAAGGCGAGTGCCATGATGAGGATGACCGCGAGGAGGCTCGTGAGAGCCGAGGTCCTGTGCGAGAGCATCGTCTGCCTCCTCTGGCAGCGGGGAGAGTCGCGCCGGATCAGTCGTCGTCGCGCCGATCGGGCGACGTCGTACGTCGGCGGGCGATATGCGCGAGCGATCGCGGCGAGCCTAACCGGGCGGGGAGTCGTGAGTCAAGGGGCCCGGGGCCCGAAGTGACTAGTGCGTGTGGTCGGCCAGCTCGAGGCGTAGCTGCGACAGCTCGACCGGCTTGTGGAGCACGGTGAGGACACCAGGCTCCACCCGATAGCCGTGCGCGTCGTCATCGAAGCTGGTGATGACGATGGCGGACGTGTTGGGCTCGTAGCGTCGCGCGAAGCGAAGGAGATCGAGCACGTTCAAGGTGACGTGGCGCTCGGACTGCACGTTGTCGTCCAGCAACAACAGGTCATAGGGGCGCGAGAAGATCGACGCGAAGCCCGCCCACATGTCCTCGGCCAGCTTCACGTCGTGACCGTCCGCGCAGAGAATCTCGCGAAGCCCTTCCCGGGCGTGACGCTCGCGCTCGACAACGAGGATGCTCAGCGACATGGTCACCCCTTGGTCATTCCAAGAGCAACGACCGTGCCCGACGCGAGAGTGAGGGTCACGGGGGACAAGTAGCCGAAACTGCGGGCCCCCGACGGAGCTGGCTTCCCGCCGGCCGGGCTTGTGTGAAAGAACTACCTCGTACGAGTTACTTGGTTGCCGCGGCGAGGTCGTCGGTCAGCGCGCGAGCCTTACCGGCCAGGTTCGCGGCGCGCTGGTAGTCCTTTTGATCGAGTGCGCTGCGCGCCTGATCGAGGAAGTTTTTCGCGGTCCGCAAGGATTCTTGCTGGGGCGGCTTCAAGGCGCGCCCTTCGAGCTCCCCCAGAGTTCGCGCGACATCGACGATGTTCTGCTGGGTGCTGTCGAGGAGCCGCTGCTCCTCAGCCGGCGGCACTTCCGGCCGGAGCGGTCCCGCCGGCGAGGTCGCGCCGGGTCTGGGCGTCGGAGCGGGGCTGGTGGCGGTCGTCGGTGGCGCCGCCGGAGCGGCCGGTTTCTTGACGACGGCCTCGTTCCCGGCGCAAGCGGACAGGAACAGCAGCGCCGACGCCGGGAGCAGGATCCGCTTCGTCACACCTGCACGCTTCCCGACGCCACCGGAAGCGTCAGGATCATCACCGTGCCGCGATCCACTTCGGATTCGACGTCGATCCGGCCGTCGTGCATCTGCGCGATCCGATACACCATCGAGAGCCCGATGCCGGACCCCTGCGATTTGGTCGTGAAGTACAGGCGGAAGATCTTCTCGAGATCCTGCGCGGGAATGCCGACGCCCTCGTCGGCGATGCGGATCTCGACGGAGCCGTCGGGTCCCAGGCGCGCGCCGAGGGTGACCGTCCCACCCTTGGGCATCGCCTGAATCGCGTTCGTCACCAGATTCGTGAGCGCCTGCTGGAGCAGCTCGCGGTCGCCGGCGACCGGCGGCAGCTCGGGCGCCACGTCCTCGGTGATGCGCGCTCCGGCGCGGGCCGCCTCCGGCACCATGAGGCGCGCGATCTCGGATAGCAGCGCGTCGACCTGGACCGGCGCCAGCCGGATCTCCTCCGGGCGCACGAACTTCAGAAACCCCTGAACGACGCGATCGAGCCGGACGATCTCCTGGGCGATCACGTCGAGATTCTCGCGGATCGGCGGCTGGCTTGCGCCTAGACGCGCCTTGAGGAGCTCGAGGTGAATGCGCATCGCGTTGAGGGGATTTTTCACCTCGTGCGCCACACCCGAGGTCAGCCGGCCGAGCGCCG
>Ga0075424_100004900_pt1 | contig 12728 bp, 12 predicted proteins | sample SoiMethybrSBSTD3_FD_75301 | JGI IMG/M metagenome (GOLD analysis project Ga0075424, IMG submission 75301) | Bulk soil microbial communities from a Populus tree surrounding site in Tennessee, USA - Soil MetaG P. TD hybrid SBSTD3 | ecosystem: Environmental > Terrestrial > Soil > Tree plantation... | reverse complement strand
GGCGAGGATGAACAGGACCGCGGTGGCCCGCCCGACGATTTCCCCCAGGCGGCCGGCGGTCACGCCCCACCAGATGAGGTAAATGCCGGTGACGAGGCCGAGGCACGCGCTCAGGACGCCCGTCACCTGGATGGCCCGCCGCCAGGCCGACGTCACCCGGCCCGTGCAGCACAGCGCCAGGAAGCTCGCGGCATCGGCCGCGATCGCGCTGCCGAGTATTTTCATGCCGGTCTCGCCGAGGCCGGCCCACAGGACGCTGATGATTCCGAGCACCGCCGTGGCCGATAGCGAAAAAATGACGAGGCGCAGCAGGAACTTTCGCGTGGGCAATTTCACAGGTATCACGTCCTCAGGCGAATTTCTCCTTTCTCACGCTAGGGAATGCCGGGCTGCGGCGCCTGAGTAGGCATACTCAGCTGCGCGCGCTCTCCTACCTACATCCGGGCTGACTGTGCCCGGTCAGACGGCGTGGATGGGCGCGTACTGGGGCTTCCACATGGCGGCGTCCACGCTGTCAGCAGTGACGCCGGGCTGCCCGGCGACGCCGTCCTGGGCGGCGGCCTGGGCCACCGCGAGGGCGACCCGTGCCGAGGTGGTGCGGAGGTCGTCGATGGGCGGGAGGAGAGGCGCGCCGGGCGTGGCGGGGTCGGCGAGCCCGGCGACGGCCCGGGCGGCGACGGTGATCATGTGGTCGGTGATGCGCCGGGCCCGGGACACGAGCGCGCCCAGGCCGAGGCCGGGGAAGATCAGGGCGTTGTTGGCCTGGCCGATCTGGTAGGTGACTCCCTCGTAGGTGACGGGGCCGAACGGGCTGCCGGTGGCGATGAGGGCGCGCCCGCCGCTCCAGGCGAGCAGGTCGGCCGGGGTCGCCTCGGACAGGGTTGTCGGGTTGGACATGGGCAGGATGACGGGGCGGTCCACGTGCGCGGCCATCTCCCGCACGATCGGCTCGGTAAAGGCGCCGTGCTGGGTGGAGGTGCCGATCAGGATGGTCGGGTGCACGCGCGCCACGACCTCGGCGAGGCCGATGCCGCTGTCCGTCCCGTGGCCCGGCCAGCCGCGCACCTCGGCGGCGGGGCGTGCATAGGGGACCTGAAAGTCACGCAGGCCGGTCATGTCGTCGGTGAGCAGGCCGTAGCGGTCCAGGCACCAGAATCGTGCCTGCGCCGTGGCGGAGTCCAGCCCGTCGCCGGTCATGGCGTCACGGAGCTGGTCGGCGACGCCGATGCCCGCGGTGCCGGAGCCGAAGATGACCACCCGGTGCTGGGTGAGCGGGGTCTGGCTGGCACGGGCGCCGGCCAGCACGGCGGCCAGGTTGACCGCGCCGGTGCCCTGCATGTCGTCGTTGAAGGTGAGTATGTGGGCGCGGTAGCGGTCCAGGATGCGGCGGGCGTTGCCGGGGCCGAAGTCCTCCCAGTGCAGCAGCGCGTGGGGGAAGATCTTCAGCGCGGCGGTGACGTAGGCGTCGATGAAGGCGTCGTAGGGCTCCTGCGCGGGCCGCCTGTGCCGTATGCCCAGATACAGCGGGTCCTCGAGCAGTTCCGGCCGGTCGGTGCCGACGTCCAGCATCACCGGCAGGGTGCGGGCCGGGTTGACGCCGCCCGCCGCGGTGTAGACGGCGAGCTTGCCGGCCGCGATGTCGATGCCGCCGACGCCCCAGTCGCCGATGCCGAGGATGGCCTGAGCGTCGGTGGCGACGATGAGGTCGACCTCGTCGGCGGACAGCTCGGTGGCGCGCAGGGCGGTCTCGATCTGGTCCGGCGCATCGATGCTGAGATAGACGCCGCGTGGGCGGCGGTACTGGTGGCTGTACTGCTGGATGGCCTCGCCGATCGTCGGGGTGTAGACGATGGGCAGCAGTTCGCTGAGGTGGTCCGTGAGCACCCGGTAGAACAGGACCTCGTTGCGGTCGTGCAGGGCGGTCAGGTAGACGTTCTTGTCGAGGTCGCTGGCCTGCTGTGAGCACTGCCGATAGGCCCGCTGGGCCTGCTGGTCCAGGGTGAGGACCCGCGATGGCAGCAGGCCGGTCAGCCCCAGTGCGGCGCGTTCGGGCTCGGTGAACGCTGTGCCCTTGTTCAGCCAGGGATCGCTGAGCACGCTGTAGCCCCGGCTGGTGGTCTCCCATGCCTTCTCGCCTGGATTCCACCGGATCACGGATCGGGGGTGCGAGGGCATGATGATCTCCTTCGTCCTGTCTGGACTAGAGTCTGCGGGCCAGACAGGACGGGCGGCAAGCGGCTCGCCGTCCGCCGCCGGTCAGGGCGAAGGAACCGGGTTCGTCAACTGGCCGGCCGACGCTCCGGCTGGACGGACTGATAGCCGGAGCACAGGACCCGCATCCAGGTGATGCGCCCGCCCTCGGTGCTGTAGTAAGCCTGCTGCTCGACCAGGTGGTCGCCGCCGGAGCGGCGGATACGCATCCGGTACGCGACGTGCCCGCGCTGCGACACCCGGCCGGTGCTGACCGAGCACAGCTCGATGATGTCGGCCCCAGGGCCAAACCAGTGCCCGAAGATGATCTCCTCGGCCACCTGCCTGCCGGTGGTGGCCTGCCAGTGGCGCCCGGGCGTCAGGGCCTGGAAGTCGACCGGGTCGGCCAGCAGCGCGCATAGCGCGGCGCTGTCCTTGGCCGCCAGGGCCCTCGCAAAGTGCTCACCCGCAGTAACCATCGTTGTTCCTCCCGCCGCGATCGTGGCTGCCCTCACAGCTCCTGACGATGGCGTGCGGCGGGTGATGCGCGCATGGGGCAACTGCCCCATCTTCACCGGGCCGGAGGCACCGGCCAGCGGGAGGCACCGGCCGGCGCTGGCCGGCCGGGGTTTGGCGTACAGCGACGCGGGCGCCCATGATGAAGGCATGGCTACCGGGCTTGACCGGCCCGGAGCGGCACACGGCGCAGACGGGACAACACGGTGAAGGTGCAGATCAGCTCCGAGCGCTGCCAGGGGCACGGGCGCTGCTACGACCTCGTCCCTGACCTGTTCGGCGAGGACGAGGAAGGCTACAGCAGGCTCCTGGGCGATGGCACCGTGCCGCCGGGCAAGGAGCGCGAGGCACGTCTGGCGGAGTCCAACTGTCCCGAGCGCGCGATCGAGGTCCTTGAGGGGACGTGACATGGCCGCCGATGACCGCTTCACCGACGACTACCGGGGCAGGCGCGAAGACGGGCCGGTCGGCACGCGCAACGAGATCATCACCGGCCCGGTCTCCGACTGGGCGACCGACTTCTCCCATCTCGAGCCGGAGTGGTCCGCCGATCCCTACCCGATCCAGGACGACCTGCGTGAGCGCTGCCCGATCGCGCGCACCGAGCGGTTCGGCGGCGGATGGCTGCCGACGCGCTACGAAGACGTCGCGGCGATCGCCTACGACACCGATCGCTTCTCCTCGCGGGCGATCATCATGAGCAACTTCCGGCCGCCCCGCGAGCTGGCGCCGGTCGGCGGCTCGCCGCCGATCTCCTCCGACCCGCCGTTCCACCACGACGCGCGCAAGCTGCTGCTCCCCGCGTTCACCAAGCAGGCGGTCGCCAGGCAGGAGCCGTCGACGCGGGCGTTCTGCCACTCGCTCATCGACGCGTTCGAGGGGCAGGACGTGGTCGACGCCGCCGCCGATTATGCGCAGCACATCCCGATCCGCGTCATCGCCGACATGCTCGGCTTCCCGCCGGAGCACGGCCCGCAGTTCCGTGAGTTCGTCGAAGACCTGATCGAGGGCATCAACCTGCCGCCGGACGACCGCATCGCGCGGGTTTCCCGGCTGTTCGACTACCTGCTTGCCCAGGTGCACGAACACCTCGACGACCCGCGTGAGGACCTGACGACCTACCTGATCAACGCGGAGCTCTACGGCCAGAAGCTCGAGCCATCACACGTCGTCGGCACGCTGGTGCTGCTGCTCATCGCCGGCATCGACACGACGTGGAGCGCGATCGGCGCGTCGCTGTGGCACCTGGCGAAGACCCCGGCCGACCGCCACCGGCTCGTCGCCGAGCCCGGGCTGCTGCCGACCGCGGCCGAGGAGTTCCTCCGGGCCTACGCGCCGGTCACCATGGCGCGGCTGGTGAAGCAGGACATGCACTGGCACGGCGCCGACATGAAGGCCGATGACTGGATCCTGCTGTCGTTCCCGGCGGCCAACCGCGACCCGGCGCAGTTCGACCGGGCCGGCGAGGTCGTCATCGACCGCGAGGTCAACCGGCATGCCGCGTTCGGCCTCGGCATCCACCGCTGCCTGGGCTCGCACCTGGCCCGCATGGAGCTTCGGACGGCCCTCGAAGTATGGCTCCAACGGATCCCGGAGTTCAGCCTCGACGACCCGCCGGCGGTGACGTGGTCACCGGGCCAGATCCGCGGACCGCGCACGCTCCCGCTCCGCATCCGCTAACGGGGACTCAGATCCGGACCCCGCCGGGGCTCCGGCCTGGTCCGATGAGCGCGATCTATCATCTAACCCATGGCGCTTCCGCCGCCTGGCCGTGGCGCCTGGGCTGGCTGTTGCGGCACAGGCAGCGCAGCAGCGCCGGTCAGGCCATCGGGGGCGGACGTCATGCGACCGGGCTAGGGGGGAGCGCCGGGATGGATGGCCTCCAAGCACTGCTGGTGGTGACGCTGGTGGCGGCGCTGGCGCCGATGATCGTCGCCGCCCTGCCCGGGCCGCGCGTTCCCCAGGTGGTCGTCCTGATCCTCGCCGGTGTCCTGATCGGCCCGCATGTGCTGGGACTGGCCGACACCACCGGCATCAAGCTGCTCTCTAACGTCGGGCTGGGGTTCCTGTTCCTGCTCGCCGGGTACGAGCTCGACCCGCGGCTGCTGCGCGAGCGGGCCGGCAAGCTGGCCATCGGCGGCTGGGCATGCAGCGCCGTGATCGCCGTCGGCGCCGTGGCCGCCCTCGGCTCTATCGGGTTCGTGCGCGACTTCGTGCCGATCGGGCTCGCCCTGACCACGACCGCGCTGGGCACTCTGCTGCCCATCCTGCACGACAACGACATGCTGTCCGGCGTGTTCGGCCGGTACGTGCTGGCCGCGGGGGCCGTCGGGGAACTCTTCCCCATCGTGGCCATCTCGGTGTTCCTCACCAGGCGCGGTGAGTTCGTCGCGATCGTCTCGATCCTGGCCGTGGGCGTCCTGGCCATCCTGCTGACCCTCCTGCCGCGGCTCATCGGCGACTCCAGGCTCCGCGCGATCTTCCGGCAGGGAAGGCGGGCGACCTCGCAGACGACCCTGCGCTGGTCGATCGTTTTGCTGCTTCTGCTGCTGGTGGCGGCCCAGCGGTTCGGGCTGGACGTCGTGCTCGGCGCGATGCTGGCGGGGATGGTGCTGCGCAGCTGGACCCACCGGATCGACGTCGACGTCACCCCGCTGGAGGGAAAGCTCGACGCCCTTGGCTACGGCTTTTTCATCCCCGTGTTCTTCGTGGCCTCGGGCATGGCGCTCGACGTCCAGTCGATCGCCCAGAACCCCCTGCGGCTCATCGTCTTCTTCGTGCTGCTGCTCGTGGTCCGCGGCCTGCCCTCACTGCTGATCTACCGGCATGCCCTGCCGGTGCGGCAGCGGGCCGAAATGACGTTCATCACCGCGACCACCATGCCGCTGCTGATCGCTATCGCCGCGATCGGCCTGAGCGACGGCGTCATGATCCCCGCCAACGCCGCGGCCCTGGTCGGCGCCGGCGTGCTATCGGTACTCGTCTACCCGGCGGTCGCCATCGCGCTGGCGCGGCGCGGCCGCACCGTTCCCGCCGGGCCGGACCCGGCAGCGGCCGACCCGGGCGCCGGCGGGATCGTGGGCGCGGCTCGCGCCGCGGGCGAGCCCGGCGCCGGGCCCGAGGCCGACACCGACGGCCGCGGCGCTCCCCCGGCAGAGTAGGGATCTTGCCGTGGCCTTGTTTGTTCCTCCTGGATGGGTAAGGATTTCGCAGATCGGGCATGCCCGGAAGGTGACTGGCCGGTGAGGGCGGCCAGCGGTCCGGGCCGGTCCGGCATGGGGGCCAGGATGCGCGCGTACGGCCCATGACGAATCTGCCGGGGATGCGAGTGGCCGCCGGTCAGCCTCAGGCGCCGCGGGCCGGCCGGGTGCTGTCCGCCACGCGGTACCGCCACCCCGGCGACGTGATCCGCCTGATCGCCGCGGCCGTGGTGCTGGCCATCGCCGGGACGGTCGCCGCGCTGGTCCCCAGCACGCTGCTCCGCCCCGATGCCGCGGAGGTCGGCGGCACCGGGCCCTCCACCGCGGCCGGGCAGGTGCTGACCGGGCTGGTCCAGGTCACGATCGCGGGTGCCGCGCTGGTCCTGCTGATCGCGGGCTTGCGCCGCCGCCGCTTCCGGGTGATCGCCACGGTGGCCGGCGGCTTCGTCGCGGCGGCGGCGCTGACGGCTGTGATCATGTACCTGACCGGGCAGGGCGCCCTCGGCCCACTGACCGCGGGTTTGCGAAGGCATTCCTGGCTGACGGGGGCGGGCTTCCCCGATCCGGCCGTCATCGCCGGGCTGGCCGCCGTCGCCGTGGCCGCGGCGCCCTGGCTGAGCCGGCCCTGGCGCCGCGCGGCGTGGGCCGCGCTGCTGCTGATCGCCGCGGCGCGCCTGATCACCGGCGGGCTGTCGCCGATAGACCTGGTACTGGCGGTCGCGGCCGGGGTGGCCGTCGGGGCCGGCCTGCTCGTCGTGTTCGGAGTGCCGGACCGCCGGATGAACGCCGCGGGCGTGGCCGCCGCGCTGCGGACGGGCGGGGTGCCCGCCCGCGAGGTCACGGTGGCGAGCGCCACCGCCAAGGGATCGCGGCCGTTCCGGGCGGTCACCGACGACGGGCATGCCCTCTTCGTGAAGGTCTTCGGCTCGGACCAGCGTGACGCGGACCTGCTCTACCGGACCTACCGCGCCATCAGGCTCCGCGGCGTCGGCGACACCAGGCCCGCCGCCTCGCTGTTCAAGGCGGTCGAGCACGAGGCGCTGGTCGCGGTCATGGCGGAACGGGCCCGGGTCGCGGTGCCGCACGTCGGTCAGCTCATCAAGGCCGGCGACGGGTCGGTGCTGCTGACCATGGACCTGATAGCCGGCCAGCCGCTGGACGCGATCCCGGACGACGGCATCACCGACAAGTTCGCCCGTGACCTGTGGCTCGAGGTGAGCCGCCTGCACCAGGCGAGGATCGCGCACCGGTCGCTGCACGCCGGCAACATCATGGTCGGCGAGGACGGGTGCCCCCGGCTGGTCGACTTCAGCTTCGCCGAGCTCGCGGCGACCGGCCGCCAGGTGGCGATCGACACCGCCGAGCTGCTCACCTCGCTGGCGGGCCGGATCGGCCCGGACCGGGCGGTCGGCAGCGCGCTGCCCGCGATCGGCCGCGACGGCGTCGCCGCCGCGGTGCCCCTGCTGCAGCCGCTCGCCCTGTCGGCCAGCACCCGCCACCGGATCAAGGGCCAGGACGCGCTGCTCAAGCGGACGCGCCAGGCCGCCATCGCCGCGAGCGGCGACCAGGCCGACACGCAGCTCGCGCAGCTTCAGCGCGTCCGGCCGCGGACGCTGCTGACCATTGCCGCCCTGGCCGGCGCGTTCTACTTCCTGCTGCCCCAGATCGCCCAGGTGAGCAGCAGCTGGCATGCGATCCTCAGCGCGAACTGGGCCTGGCTGCCGGTCGTCATCCTGCTGTCGGCGCTGACCTACGTGGCCGGCGCGATGGCGCTCATCGGCGGCGTGCCCGGCCGCGTGCCGTTCTGGCCGACGGTGCTGGCCCAGTTCGCATCGTCGTTCATCAACCGGGTGTCGCCGGCCAACGTGGGCGGGATGGCGCTGAACGCCCGGTTCCTGCAGAAGGCCGGATCCGACGCCCCGGCCAGCGTCGCGGCGGTCGGCGTGAACAGCCTCGCGGGCGCCATCATGCACCTGGTGCTCATCGTGGTCTTCTTCGTGCTGGCTGGCCACGACCTGACGAAGGCGTTCAAGCTGCCGTCCGGCAGCAAGATCCTGCTGATCCTGGCGGTGATCATCGCGGTGGTAGGCATCGTCCTGGCCACCCGGCCCGGCCGCCGCTGGGCCAGGAAGCAACTGGTACCCGCGCTGCGCTCCGCGGTCTCCAGCCTCAGGCGCGCCGCCGCCAGCCCGGTCAAGCTGGGCCTGCTGTTCGGCGGCTCGGCGCTGGTCACGCTGTTCTACATCGTCGCGCTGGCCGCCTCGATCAAGGCGTTCGCCACCGGTCCCAGCCTGGTCGTCGTCGGAGCCGTGTACCTGGCGGGCGCGGCGCTGGCGGCGGCCGCTCCCACACCCGGTGGCCTCGGAGCGATCGAGTCGGCGCTCATCGCGGGGCTGACCGGTGTGGGCATGCAGGCCGGGCCGGCCGTCTCGGCCGTGCTGCTCTACCGGCTCGCGACGTACTGGCTGCCGGTCCTGCCGGGCTGGGTGTCGTGGCGCTTCCTCCAGCGGCGGGAGTACCTGTGACGGCCGGCCCCGTCAGGAGGCTTCGAGAATCGATTTCAGCCGGGCCAGGTCCTTGCCGTTGGCCCGGCGCATCGCCCCGGCGACGAAGGGGGCCAGGACCCGCGCGAAACCGGCCGGCTCACCGCGGTTGCGCAGCGTCATGCGGGTCGCGCCGTCGCCGGCCGGTGCCCAGGTGTAGGTGGTCTCCATCGGAAACGGCCCCTGGGCCGTCCGCATCACCAGCCGCTCGCCGGGGACGAACTCCGTCACCTGGTAGGTGTACTCCAGCCGCCGCCCCAGGAAGTGGGCGGCGAACGCGATCTGAGCGCCGGTGCGCAGGGGCGGCGGCGTCCCCCATCGCGCCGACTCGATGTTGACATACCAGTCCGGGGCGTTGGCCGGGTCGGCGGCGTAGGCGGACACGGCCGGTGCAGGCCGGTGGATGATGACGTCGGTCAGGACATCGACGCTGGTCATGGGCTCTCCGTTCTCATCGGTGGCGGGCCGGGCCGCGGGTCGAGCTCGGCCGAGGCCCCCCACCAGTCGCAGATCCGCTCCGGATCGGTCCAGTACCGCCAGACCGTCTCCGGCCGGGCGCTGATCCGGATCGTGTGCTCCACGACGCCATCATCCGTGCCGGTCAATTCGCGGCCTCCCGGCTCCTGCGGCGCTTCGCCCGTTCGCGGGCCGGCCACTCTTCCCGTTCTGCCGCCGCCTCGAGCGCGGCCAGGCGATCCGGCCACATCTGCGCCAGGAATGCCGTCACATCGCTCAGTCCTTCGGGCCGCCAGCGGTACAGCCGCAGGTTGCCCGAGGGCCTGATCATCACCAGCCCGGCGTCGGCGAGCACGCGCAGGTGCTGGGAGACCGCGGGCCGGCTCATGGCGGGAAAGTGGCAGGCGATCTCGCCGGCGGCCAGCTCGTCATCGCGCACGAGCCGCAGGATCGCCCGGCGCGTGGGATCGGCGAGCGCACGCAGCGCCCCATCCATCCACGCCACCTCCCGCCCGGCCGGCCCGGCGCGGCCCAGATCTGCGTAAGCAACATCTTACATAGCTACGGGCCCGCGGCGGCGCCGCGCCACCGCCAGAGACCCGGAGCGGACGCTGGAGCAGGCCGTCCCCGGTGAGAACGCGGGCAGATCTTTACTTGACGCTCGCTGCCCGGCTGCGGAAGCCTGGGCGGGGGGATTTCACTGCGTCATGAGGGAGCGGCCATGGCCTGGCGGCTTGACGGGACGTATTTCGAATCGTGCTCATGCGATGCGGTCTGCCCGTGTACCTGGTCGGCGCTGACGGCGCAGGCAACGCTGAACCGGTGCCGGGCGCTGCTGGCCTATCACGTGGAGTCGGGTGAGATTGACGGCGTCGACGTCAGCGGCCTGAACTTTGCCCTGTTCCTGGACACGCCGCCGGTGATGAGCGAGGGCAACTGGCGGGTGGGCGTCTACCTGGACGACACCGCATCGGACGGACAGACCGAGCGGCTCGGCGCGGTCCTGGGCGGCCAGCTGGGCGGCCCGCCCGCGATGCTCGGGCCGCTGATCGGCGAGATGCTCGGGGTGGAGAGGGCGGCCATCAGCTACCGCGACGATGGCCGCGGCCATCACGTCCGGATCGGCGGCGACGTCGATCTTGGCGTCGAGGACTTCGTCGCCATCGAGGGCCACGATCCGGTTCAGCTGGCGAACGTGTTCCACCCGTCGAACACCACGCTGACCGTCGCCCCGGCCCGCGCCGCGCGCCTGTCGACGTTCGGGATCGACTGGGGGCGCGAGGGACAGAGCGGCTTTTCCGCGCCGTTCTCCTGGGCCGGGTGAGCGCCTCCCCGGGGCCCGGCTCTCCCGGGCTCGCCCGGCCACGGCCCGGCCTCGCGGCCCGTGAGGTCGCGTTCCTGCTGATCCTGGCGGCTGGTGCCTGGGCCGCGACCATTGCCCTCGCCCGCGGGATGGCCGGGATGACCGGCACGATGGGGCTGGGCCTGGCCGCGTTCATTGCCATCTGGACCCTGATGATGGCTGCCATGATGCTGCCCTCGGTGATGCCCACGGCGTCGCTGTACGCCCGGACCATGCGGACCAACCGGGCGATGAGGACCGCCGGGCTGGTGGTGGGTTATCTCGCCGTCTGGGCCGCCGTGGGCCTGCCCGCTTTCGGGCTGGCCTGGCTTTCGGGGCGGCTGACCGGCATGCACCCCAGCGCGGCGCACATCCTCGCCGTGGCGGTCTTCGCCGCCGCCGGGCTGTACCAGCTGACCCCGCTGAAGGACCGCTGCCTCACGCACTGCCGCTCCCCGCTCGGGCTGCTCCTGCACTACGGCTCCTACCGTGGCCGGACGCGCGACCTGCGGGTCGGCGTCCATCACGGCGGCTACTGCCTGGGCTGCTGCTGGGCCCTGATGCTGATCCTCATCGCGGTGGGCGTGATGAACGTGGCGGCGATGGTCGGCCTGGCCGCGCTGATCCTGATCGAGAAGGTCTGGCGGTGGGGCCGGCTGGCCAGCCGGCTCGCGGGCATCGCCCTGCTAGCCCTCGCGGTGGCCGCCATCTGGCTTCCCTGGCTGGCCCCCGGCCTGCACGCCGCGCCGCAGATGATGCCGGGCTGACCCGGGTTAACCACCTCCAGACGAACCCGGCGCCGCGCTTGGCCCCTGCGGGACGGTGCTGGCTCCAGGCGGCTGCAGGATGCTGATGGGCATGCGGATCGCCATGGGGGTCGGGGCTCAGGTCATGGGTGCGGCGGTGCGCCCGCAGGACATCGTGGACGACGTGGTGCGCGCCGAAGCAGATGGATTCGGATCGGCCTGGAGCGTGCATTTCTCGCGCAGCGTGGATGCGCTTGACGTAGTCGCCGTCGCTGGCGCGCGGACCAGCCGGATCGACCTGGGCGTGGGGGTCGTGCCGACCTACCCGCGGCATCCGCTGGCGCTCGCCCAGCAGGCGGCCACCACCCAGGCGTTCTGCGGCGGCAGGCTGACCCTGGGCGTGGGCGTGTCGCACCGGCCGGTGATCGAGGACCTGCACGGGCTCCCCTACGCGCGCCCCGCGGCGCACATGCACGACTACCTGTCGGTGCTCATGCCGCTGCTGCGCGAGGGCAGCGTCCGCCACAAAGGTGACTTCTACCAGGTCGACGGGGGCTTCGTGGTACCGGGCACCAGCCCAGTGCCGGTGCTGGTCGGCGCGCTCTCGCCGCTGATGGTGGAGGTGGCCGGGGAACTCGCCGACGGCGTGGTGACCTGGCTGGCCGGGCCGCGCAGCCTGGGTGAGCGCATCGTTCCGCGGCTGCATGCGGCGGCCCGCGGGCGACCGGCGCCGCGGGTCGTGGCCGCGCTGCCGGTGGCGGTCTGCACCGATACCACCCTGGCCAGGGACGCCGCCGACGACATGTTCGGCCGGTACGCGGTGCTGGACAACTACCGCAGGCAGCTGGAGCGCGAGGGCGCGGCGTCACCGGGCGGCCTGGCCGTCACGGGCACCGAAGCCGACATCGAAAGCCAGCTGCACCGGCTGGCCGACCTCGGCGTGACCGAGTTCTGGCCGATCGTTTTCCCGGTCGGAGGCGACCCCGCGGGCAGCCGGCGCGAGACCAGGGCGCTGCTGGCCGGGCTCGCCGCCGCCTCCTGACGGCGGCAGCGAACGGACGCCGTCCGGGCATCCTGGGATGATTCTCGGGTGGGCAGTCATGGTCTCCTCCAGGTGCGTCAGTGTGCCCATCCCGGCGAGGTCAGCGCCGGGCTGGGAAGAGAACTGATCGACTGCTGGGTGGCGGTCAGCAACGCCGGCGGGGCGGTGGGGTTTCTCCCGCCCGCGGACGGCACGCAGGTGGCACGGGTGGCGGCCGAGCTGATCGCAGGCCTGGACCCACAGCGCAGCAGGCTCCTGCTGGCGCTGGCCGACGGCGTGCTGGCGGGCTGGCTCAACATCCAGCGTGAGCTGAGCCCGCTGATGGCGCACTGGGGAAACGTCAACCGTCTGCAGACACACCCCGCCTTCCAGGGCCAGGGAATCGGCACCACCCTGATGACGGAGGCCAGGCGCGTCGCCCGCGAGGAGATGGGCCTCGAGCAGCTTCACCTGGCGCTCCGGGGCGGCACCGGCCTCGAGCGCTTCTACGGCCGGCTGGGCTGGCGGGTAGTTGGCAGCTGGCCCGGGGCGCTGCGTATCGCCCCCGGCGACGACCGCGACGAGATCCTCATGATCCTCACCCCGCTCTGACCGTCCCGGCCACGAGCTGCTCGGGCCGCTACGGATAGCCGGCCCGGTGACGGGGCGTTAATCGGTTGACACAGACATCCGGGCACGCGGACCATGCGTTCA
>Ga0075424_100004898_pt1 | contig 12734 bp, 9 predicted proteins | sample SoiMethybrSBSTD3_FD_75301 | JGI IMG/M metagenome (GOLD analysis project Ga0075424, IMG submission 75301) | Bulk soil microbial communities from a Populus tree surrounding site in Tennessee, USA - Soil MetaG P. TD hybrid SBSTD3 | ecosystem: Environmental > Terrestrial > Soil > Tree plantation... | reverse complement strand
CCGGTGATCACCTTGAAGCGGCGCGCGCCGATTGAAATCTCGTCGCCATGCGAAAGCCGGCGGTAGGACGGTGGCAGGATTGAAACCCGCTTCAGATAGTCCTGTCCCCTGCCTAACAATTTGTCGGTCAGATTCTCGTCCATGCCGTGGCGGCGGAAAAACAGCCGCTGTGCGTTGCGCCGCTCCTCGGTGCCGCGATTTTGGTGGTAAACCGATTGCAAATATTCGACCTGAGACATGTGAAGCGGGCAGCCGAACCGCTCCACGACCCAACCCGCGAGCCCGACGTGGTCGGGATGAGAATGGGTTACGATCAGCCGTTTGATCGCTATGTTCTTCAGGGGGCCTTCAAGCAGCGTGGTCCAGGCCGCAATCGAATCTTCATTGCCGAAGCCGGAATCGATCGCTGCAAAACCCTCGTCGTCCTTGAGCAGATAGATGTTCACGTGGTTGAGGCGGAACGGCAGTTTCAGCCGCACCCACAACACACCCGGGAGCACCTCGACGACCTGTTCCGGTCCCGGGTGACTTTCAAACGGGTAACGCAGTGCTTCGGCCGAGGATTGAATCTTGTCTGTTTTCGAATGCATGCATCTGCTTAACCGCAGCTCCGGCACCGCGCCAGCCGAAAAACGTCATGTCAGGCCGTCGTTCCCCCTGGGATGCGTGAACGTCGACCAAAATCAGGGGATTCTGATCAACAATTTTGCGCATCTGACCGTTGACCCTTCAGGCCGTCACGGAAGGACGGCCCTCAAGCCGCGCGGATATTGCTGAGGAACGCGTGAATTTCCGAACGCAATCCTTCGGCCTCGCTGCGGAGCGCGCCGGACGCATCTAGAACCCTGGAAGCAGCCGCCCCCGCTTCGGTGGAAGCTGTCGATACGCCGACAATGTTGGATGACACCTCGCTGGTGCCGCCGGCGGCATGCTGGATGTTGCGGGCGATCTCGCGTGTCGCCGCGCCCTGTTCCTCGACCGCGGCTGCGATCGCAGTGGTGACGTCGTTGATCTCTCCAATGGTTTGGACGATGTTGCGAATGGCGTTGACGGCGGATGTCGTCACTGCCTGCATGCTGGCGATTTGGGCGCGGATTTCGTCAGTCGCCTTCGCGGTCTGGCTGGCGAGACTCTTCACTTCGGAAGCGACCACCGCAAAGCCGCGTCCCGCTTCGCCGGCGCGCGCAGCCTCGATGGTCGCATTGAGCGCAAGCAAGTTCGTCTGAGACGCGATCACCTGGATCAGATCGACGACCACAGAAATGCGGCTGGCATTCTCGGCCAGTCCCTGCATCGTGGCATCGGTGCTGCCAGCTTCATCGACCGCCTTGCGGGCGATTTCGGCCGAGGTGACCACTTGACGACCGATCTCGGCGATCGACGAGGACAATTCCTCAGTGCCGGCGGAGACCGTCTGCACGTTGACCGAGGTCTCTTCCGCGGCCGATGCGACCGCGCTGACCAGGGCGCTCGACTGATCCGCCGTCGTCGACATGCTCTGTGCCGTGGTCTGCATGGAATTTGCGGCTTCCTGCAGATTTTCGAGCGCCGCGCGAACAGTCGCTTCGAAGTCGGAGATTCGGGCTTCCATGCGCGAGGCGCGCTCGGCCTTGGCGATCCGGTCCTTGTCCTGGTCTGCGGAAAGCGCACGCGCTCGGATCATGCTGTCTCGGAACACCTGCAGCGTCTCCGCCATCGCCGCAATCTCATCGTTCTGGCTCGAGTGGTAAATCTCGGTTTCGAGATCGCCGTTCGACAAGAGCTGCATCGAATGCTGCAGGATGCGGATCCGCCGCAGGATGTTCGCGCCGACATAGCGCCAGACGAACAGCGCCGAGCCGACCAGCGTCGCAAGCCCCATCCCCAGCATGATCATGGTCGCAAGCGAAATCTCCTGCCGCGCCATGAAGGTGGCGCGATCGGTTTGCTTCTGCACACCCTCGACGAGCTGCTGCACGCTAATCTCGAGGCCGACATTGAGCTTGCGGCTCTCTTCAAGCACCGTCTGGCCGTAGTCGTCGGCGTCGAGCTCCTTCTGGCGAACGCTGATGACCCCGGTTTTGCCTTCGCCGAATGCGAGCAGCTTTGCCGCTGCCTCGCGCAGCGCCTTGGTTTCCTGATTCTCAGGCAACAATTCGAGGTTTGACCTGACGCGTCCCGCAGCCGCCTTGTATTCCTTTTGGATGTCGTCGAGCTTGTCGCTTGAGCTTGCCGACAGCGCCGAGATCAGGTCGGCAGCCGCCAGATTGCCGCTGGCGACCACATTGCCGAGCTGGTCGATGGTCTGAGCGGCTTCGGCGGCATCGCCGGCGGAGAAATTGGACGCGCTGAGAATGGCGTTGATGCGGGTCTGCGCGTCCATCATGGCAGGACCTCCGGCTGCGACGAAGGCGCCTTGCGCTTTGCGCAATGCGTCATATTGCTTGTCATGCTGGGCGGCGAGCGCGAGCCGCTCGCGGGCGGCGGAGACGAGGCTCTGGGTGGCTTCGTTGATGTTCTTGACGGTATCGCCGAGGGCGGAAACCACTGTCCTGTCCGCGCCGAGTTCGACGATCTCGCCGAGCTTCTGCTGGGTGACGTTCTGGATTTCCTTCATTTTCCTGATGCGCTCGCCCAGTGCGTCCTCGTTTTGCGAAGCAAGCACTGCGGGCCCCTGCGCGGCCAGTGCGGCGGACTGCGTCGACAATTGCAGGCTCGCGGCAAGCCGTGGAATGCTTTGTCCGGACAGGTCGATCATACTGCCTTCCAGATGGTGCAGAACCAAGCCGGCGCAGGCCGATATGACGATCGCCATACCGGCAATCACTGCAAAGGCCGCCAAGAGGCTGCCCCTGACCCCCAATCGCAACCGGAGAGCGCCGAAGATCCTGCCAAGACCCAACCGAAACGCCATGTGTCCGCCCCCGCCACTACCTTAAGATGAATGCGTAGCGGCAGTATCGCGGTAGGGGGTTAACAAAATCGTGCGGCGGATGGCTTTGGCGCATTTTTGGCGTCGCAAGAAAAAAGGCCGGCAATGCGCCGGCCTTCCTCGTCGAACCACGTCGTCAAACGCGCGGTTCAATACCGTCCGATCGCCGGCCCGCTCCAGTTGAAGCGATAGTTGACCCCGGCCTTCACGACATGATCATCGGTGGTGAAGCTGCCGAACGGCACCATCGCAGCCGGCGCCGTGAAGCGGGCGCTGCCAAAGTTGTAGTATTGATACTCGGCCTTGGCCGACCAATTGGGCGCGAACATGTATTCGAGACCGGCGCCCACGGTGTAGCCATTCGTATGGTCGTCCGTGGTTGCAAACAGGATTGGCACGCTGGCAAGCGTCACCGTCTCGTTGTTGTTAGAAAAGGCATAGCCCCCTTTGACGTAGAACATGCCCGGGCCCCACGTATAGCCGATGCGACCGGAGATCGAGCCAAGCCCGCTCTGGTCGTTGGTATAGGCAAATCCGCCGGGAAAGACCGCGCCGACGCTGCCGGACAGCCAGCTGTACTGGCCTTCGACCCCGACCACCCAGTTCGGATTGAACTGCCAGTCGTAACCTGCCTGCACGCCTCCGAGGAAACGGCCGTTGCCGTTGTTGCCGGTCGTAAGGCCGGAGAAATTGCTCTCGCTCGCGAACGCGCCACCGACGTGACCACCGAGATAGAAGCCGGTCCACGTGAAGATCTGCGGTGGGTAGCTAGGCGCGTTGTAGTAATTGGGTTGCGTTCGCGCACCGAAGTCGGCGGCGCGAACCGGCAGGGTGGCGCCGAGGACGGCGATCGCCACCGTGGCAGGCAGAATCTTGTTCATTGGTTACTCCGACACATCACTTGCGGGGCGCTGACTCCAGCGCGCTATTCAAGCGTGGGCCAGTTAGAACCGTTTTTGGTAAAATGCTGTCACCGAAGGAGCACAGCGGCTTTCAATCCAACATATTGGAAAGCAAACGTTTTCTGTGACTAACGAAGTCTTAAACAGAGCTGAAGAAAGAGTTAAATTCCTTCAATCGCCGTGCCGTGTTGGCACAGCGACGTTGAGGGTGACCGTCGCAGCGCCATGCGAAACCCGATTTCCCTCGTGAAAGATCCCTGCTGTAATCTCTCGGGAGGTCCGCTCAAATCACTCCTAGGGGTCGCAATGCGACGACGCGATTTCATGGTGGGAGCAGCCGGTCTCGCGGCCGCGTGGCCGCTTGCGGGCCTGGCGCAACAGTCGAACCTGCCGGTGATCGGGTTTGTCAATTCGGCCTCGCCAGGCAGTTACCCTCCAGTAACTGCTTTCTTGAAGGGATTGGATGAGGCCGGTTTTGCCGAAGGTCGCGATGTGGCGATCGAGTATCGGTGGGCCGAGGGGCACTACGAGAAGTTGCCGGCGATCATCAGCGATCTTATTCGCCGCAAGGTAAATGTAATTGCCGCAACCAGCACGCCCGCCGCGGTTGCCGCAAAGGCTGCAACAAGCACAATACCCATCGTCTTCACGACGAGCGGCGATCCGATCCAACTCGGACTCGTCTCCAGCCTGAAGGAGCCCGGCGGCAATCTCACCGGAATCTCACAGATGAACGTGGAGTTGGCATCGAAGCGGCTGGAGCTCATGCACGAGATGTTTCCGAAAGCCACGACGATCGTGCTGCTCGTCAACCCGCCCGGCCCTCTTGCGTCGCCGATGTCGAGGGAAAGTGCCGCTGCCGCGGAAGCACTCGGGCTCAGTCTCAGGATCCTGCGCGCGGGCAGCGAGCAGGAATTATCCGCGGTGTTTGAATCCTTGAGCCGCGAGGCCCTTGTGCCGCTTGTCATTGCCTCGGACGCCTACTTCAGCAACCACGGCGAAACGATCGGCGCGCTGGCGCTTCGCCATCACGTGCCGGCGATCTTTCAGTATACGGAGTTTACGGAAGGCGGTGGCCTGATGAGCTATGGCGGCAACGTCGCTGAATCTTATCGTCTGGCTGGAGTCTACGTGGGTCGCATTCTCAAGGGCGCGAAGCCGGCAAATCTACCGGTTCAGCAAGTCACCAAGGTAGAACTTATCGTCAATCTGAAAACGGCCAAGGCTCTTGGCGTAACCTTTCCGCTCTCGTTGCTTGGTCGCGCCGACAAGGTGATCGAGTGAGGCGCGCGGCTGCGCTTACGCACGCAAGTGACTGGCTGACGACCCGACTTACAAGGAAGTGGCAACGTGACTCGACGCGGGCTACGCAGCAGCCGTCGTGCTGGCTGACTTCAGGTCTTTCAGTAACATTAGTCTTCCCAAAAACTTTTAGGTTGTGCGAACCTTATGCGTTAGTATGAGCTGCTGGCCAGCGCAAAGGCCCTATTGCGAACAGTCGGAACAGCAAACGCGCAGCACTGGACGAAATCGAGCCATGCGATGTGCCAATTGCGCGAAAGATAATACGCCAAGCAGCAAGTTCTGCAGGAGCTGCGGCATCGCGCTGGACATCGTCTGCGCCGGGTGCGGGCGCGCCTGTCATCCGGCGGCGCGTTTTTGCGGCTGGTGTGGCGCGTCCCGGACCACGCCCTCTGTCGTCGAGCCGCACGGCGAACGCAAGCAGGCGACAGTGCTATTCGCCGACATCGTCGGATCAACTGAAATGATCGCCGGCCTCGATGCGGAGGAAGCGGTCGGTCGACTCCGACCCATAGTCGAGTCCATGGCCCAGGCGGTCCGGCGGTTCGACGGGACAATCCTCGGCAGGCTTGGCGACGGTCTGAAGGCGATTTTTGGTGCTCCGCGCGCACAGGAAGGGCACGCGCTCATGGCCTGTCAGGCGGCGCTCGCCATGCAGGAAGTAATGGCCTCGCAACCGATCAGAATCAGGGTCGGGCTTCACTCCGGGGAAGTGGTCGCTGGCGCGATGAATGGCGGGTCATCCCACGGGCAGGAAGCCCACGGCATAACGCTGCATATCGCCAGCCGCATCGAGCAGGCTGCGGAGCCAGGGGGAATTCTCCTGAGTGCCGCCTGCCGCGAGCTGGTCGGCCCCTATTGCGACACGCGCTTGGCGGGCACGCGCATGCTCAAGGGCATTGCGACTCCAGTCGAGGTGTTTCACCTGCTTGGGCTGAAACCGGGGGGTGGCAATGAGCGATTCCGGGACGAGAGCCTGGTGCGGATGCGTGGTCGGGAGAAGGAGTTTGGGATTCTCAAGCAAGCCTTGCTAGACGCCGAGCAGGGAGCCGGCAGCGCAATCGGCATCGTGGCCGTCCCTGGTATCGGCAAGAGCCGCTTGTGCTACGAGTTCAGCGCTTGGTGCCGCAAGCGCCAGGTCGATGTTTTCGAAGCACGGGCCCACATTTTCGGCAAGGCCACCCCGCTACTGCCGGTCCTTGAGCTGATGCGAGCTTTCCTTGGCATCACACCGTTGATGGAGGCGGCGACCGCGCGCCGGCAAATCGAAGAAAAGCTCCTCGCCATTGATCCGTCTTTCGCAGACGACTTGCCGTTTTTGGCGGATTTTCTCGGATTGCCCGTCCCTGGATTGGAGAGCCAGAACATCGACCCAAAAGCTCGGCGGCGGCGTCTGCTCAGCGTCGTCCGGCGTATGATCGAGGCGGCCGGCCCGCGGACGTCGGTGATCGTCTTCGAGGACCTGCACTGGCTGGATGAGCCCAGTCAGGATTTTTTGGAAACCATCGTCAAGGCCGCGAGCGACACCAACTTCGTCGTCGTGCTCAACTACCGGCCGAGCTGGCCGTGCCCCTGGCTCGGCCTTCCGCACTATCGCCAGTTGCCTTTGGGCGAGTTGAATGGCGGCGATATCAACGGGCTCGTCCGCGATCTGACCGGCGACGACCCGTCGCTGGATAAAATCATCTCCCACGTTGCACGGCAAAGCGACGGCAATCCTTTCTTCGCCGAGGAGCTGGTTCGGGCTCTGGCGCGAGGCGGCGTCCTGACCGGCGAGCGCGGCCACTACCTGCCGGCTTCATCCGAATGGAATGAGCCGGTCCTGCCGCCGACTATCGAGGCCGCGATCGGCGCGCGCCTCGACATCCTGCCGGAGCGCGAGAAGAAGCTGCTGCAGGTCGGAGCCGTGATCGGCAAGGAATTTCCGGCGGCCCTGGCGCGCGAGGTCGCCGGAATTTCGGAAGGCGAGGCCAGGGAGCTGTTCGGCCATCTTTGCGCTCTCGATCTGGTCAAGGCCAGCACCACGGTTCTTGGAGCGGGGTTCGCGTTCCGCCATCCGCTTATCCAGGAGGTCTGTTACACAATGCAGTTGCGATCGCGCAGGATCGCGCTGCATGCCGCGGTCGCAGACGCCATCGCAGAAAGCGAATGGGGGTATCTGGACGAATTCGCCGGATTGCTGGCCCATCATTACGAGGCGGCCGGAAAGACGACGGCCGCAGCGCGTCACCTTATTCGCTCGGCAACCTGGATTGGCCGGACCAATGCGGGAGAGGCCCTGAGCCAATCGAAGAAAACGCGACAGCTTCTCGGCTCCCAGGCTGCGCCCAGAGACGTCGAGGTGATGCGCGCCATTGCGAGCGCCTCGGTTCTTACGTTTGGCTGGCGGGTCGGCATGACGCCAGACGAAGCCGATCCCTATGCCGAAGAGGCGCTGCGTTACGCGCGCGAATTCGCCGACGACGAGGCAGGGCCGGAAGTGCTGATGCAATATGGCCGCTTCAAGGCCTCAACGGGGTCGGCCGATGCATATGCCGCCCTGATGCAAGAGGCGCTGGCGATGCCGGTAACCGACCTCGGGCGGACCGCAACGATCCAGGGCTGCCTTGCCCAGGCGCACTGGATGAGTGGCTTCCTGTTGAAGGCGGAAGCCGCCTGCGATGCCGCCCTCAAGACGTTGCTCATTCGTCGGCGGCAAGGCATCAACGGCATTGTCGGTCTCGACTCCCCGCCTTACACCTCGTTCGATGTCGAGCTCTGGATAAGCCGCCTGAAAGCCCGCATTCTGGTGTGGCTTGGCCGCTTCGACGAGGCAAATGTCTTGCTTGGCGATGCGTTTCGGGCCGAAGGGACGAATCGTGAGGCGCCCGTCGTTCAATTCATCGCATACCTCGCATCGGTCGAGCTGGCATGCCATCGAAACGACCCAGTTGCTGCACACCGCCATGCAGAGCGAATCCGGGCCTACGCGGACCAATCCGACATTCCGTATTTGCACGTTTATGCGCTTTTCGCGTCAGCCCGTGCAAAAACCTGCTCTAACGCCCGCGCCGAGGCTGTGCGCGATCTTCAGGCCGGTCTTGAGTTCGCTGCGGCGGCGAACCCGGGACGTGAATACCAAGCGCACCTGCTGGCCGAACTGAGCTACGCGCAATATGGCAATGGTCTTTTCCGCGAGGCGGCGGAGACCGCCCGGACCGCGATCGAGATGGCGCGGGATCGTCATCACCGTACGGCGGAGTGCCTGGCGAGCATGGTGCATGGCGCCGGGATCGCAAGAGGCAAACGTACGGTTGTAAATGGGGTGGCTCAACAGTATCTTGCGCGGGCTGAAGACCTGTTTTGTCAGACGGGCGCGGCCCTCTTGGCACCGCGGCTGGAAACGCTGCGAACCGACATGACGGCGCGCCTGCACTGACCAGACAATCAGCAGGTCAGGCAAACGATACTTTACTTTTTGGGGGGAAAACGAATGGGCGCATTGGTCAGCGACAGCGCCACGCGCGATGTGATTGCGCAAATCAATGCACGGTTCGAGGCTGGAGAAGCGATCGAGGAAATGGCCGCGCTGCAGAAAGAGTTCAAGATATTTTCGCCGAAGCACAGTTTGTAAGACAGCTGGCTGGTGCTGAATATCAAGGCCTCGGATCCAAAGGAGCGGACGAGGTGGAGAAGCTGGGCGGAAAAATACATGAAGAAGAGCGTTCCTTCTGACTTGAAGGGCGTCAACGGGCACGACCGGTTGGTGAGGGCCTATCAGGAAAATCTTGAATCAAGGCAGCCGTTGCCGATGCTTTACACGCATCATTTGGCAAAGGATGATCCACGGGTGCTTATCTCCAGAGGCAAAGGACCGCTCCATTCGGTCGTTGACCACATCGTAATGTCGATTCCCATCAAGCCGATCGCCAGCAAAAAAAGGCGAGCTTGAGGGCGCAATCCGATATGGTGGCTGCTCACGTTGGAGGCCGTCCTGTCATTCCGGCAGGGGCAGGCATTCTGCATCCGGTGTATGCGCGGATTGAGGCTTACTATACGGACAAGATTTCGCGCCATGGTGCAGGGCCGCGCGGCGTCGATTGGACATGCACGCCGACACAGGAATTGCGCTTCGTTCAATTGCTGAAAGTTTGTGATTTCAGTCGACCGTTCTTGTTGAATGACGTCGGTTGCGGTTATGGCGCGCTGGCCGAGTTCGTGGCGCGGCGACACCCGAAAGTCGACATCGACTATCTTGGCGTCGATCTTTCACCCGTCATGATCAGCCGCGCCCGCCGCCGCCACCGCGGTTTGCAAGGACGTCGTTTCGCTGTGGGAAACGAGATTCCGCGTATCGCCGACTACTCTGTGGCCAGCGGCGTGATGAACGTCATGCTCGATCATCCGCGAGTCCTCTGGGAGGAATTTGTCGCCGATACCCTGCGCCGCATGCACGCGGCGAGCCGGCGTGGCTTTGCCGTCAATTTCATGGCTCAGAAAGCGGATGGTACGTCGGCCAAGGGACTCTATCGCGTCGATCCATCGCGCTGGACCTTGTTCTGCCAGCAAACTCTCGGCTGCGTGGTCGAGATTGTCGGCGGATACGGCATGCAGGAGTATACATTGTTGGTGCGACCTGACCACGAGCCGTGAGAGGCGCCTTGGCGAGCCATGCCAGGCTTCGCCGGCCTGATCGAGGCGCATCGAAGTATTTATAGGGTGCTTTCACAGGGCAGTGACATGCGTCGCCTTTTTCTGTTTGTAATCGCCATTGCTTCCATCGCCGACGCCGCTCCGGCCCAAACCCTGGAGGGAAGGTTAAGCCAAATCAGCTCAACCAAGGTTGTGAAGCTCGCGCACCGAACTGACGCAAATCCTTTTTCCTTCGTGAACGGGCAGGGGCAGCCTGACGGCTATACTGTCGATCTTTGCAAATCTGTCGTGCACTCCCTCGAGCTCCAACTGGACGCCAAGCTCGCGATCGCATGGGTGCCCGTTGACACCCAGAGCCGGTTTGACGCGGTAGCCGGCGGCCGGGCCGACATGGAATGCGGTTCATCTACCGTGTCATTTGAGCGAATGGCGAAGGTGGACTTTTCGAGCATTATCTTTATGGAAAATACCGGCTTGTTGGTTCGAACAACCTCCCAAATTTTCGGCATCACAGACCTGGGCGGCAAGAAAATCGCTGTGATTGCCGGAACGACAAACGAATTGGCACTCAACAAGGAATTGCAGCGACGCCAGCTTCAAGCCTCGCTGGTTCGCGTCAAGGACCGACAAGAGGGTATGGCGGAATTGAAGAGCGGAGCGGTCGATGGGTTTGCCAGCGACAAGCTCTTGCTGATCGGCGCCCAGAATGCTGACGCGTCAACCTATAGGATGCTCCCGGAGAACCTGTCCTACGAACCCTATGCCATTGCCTTGCCGCGCGGCGATTGGGCCTTCCGGCTTGCTGTCAATAGAGGTCTCTCTCAGCTTTACAGCAGCCCCGAAATTCTCGACATCTATCTGAAATGGTTCTCTGCAATAGGCCCGAGCCCCGATCTGATGCGTGGGGCGGTCTATATCTTTGGCACCTTTCCCGAATAGGCCTGCTGCTGCGCACGGCGTCACATGGCGGCGCAGTTTTCCCAGGTTCAATTTTCGGTCACGCAGGCAGTGCAGGAGTGGGGAGCGATCGATGGGGGAAGTCTCGATCCTCAAAGCTTCGATGGTGCTGCCGGACAGGATTGAACTGTCGACCTCTCCCTTGTCGACGGTCGGCTCGTCGTCGCCGCCAAAGTGAAGTAGCTCACAATCGATCGAAAAAATATCGCTTGACCACACTCGTCGTCCGAAGATGTATTGGTAGCATATAGCTCCTTTAGATTGTCCTGCTTTAATTTTCGTCATCGGAGGCGACCATGGCCAGCATGCCGGTGTCGGATGGTGGAAGCCTGCACGATTTCGTCGCCGCCGCCGACGACAGCGTCAAGGGCACCCTCGTCGGCGGTGTTGGGCTGCGAGATTTTCTCGCGAACATCGATGCTCTCACGCCTGGTGAGACCAATCTTGTGGTGGAGCAAGCGATAAAGTTGCTCGAGGGATTTTACGTGCATCTCCCCCTCAAGCGCGCAATGCATGCGGTCGATCCGCTTCAGCGCCTGCGACTTCTGCAGCGGCGGCTGACGAAGCCGCAGTTTGGCAGCGAGATCGCGTTCCACCACGAGATGACGGAAATCTTCACTTCGGTGCGGGATCTGCACACCAATTACATTCTGCCTTCTCAGTTCTCTCAGATGACGGCATTTCTTCCCTTTCGCGTGGAGGCGTGCTTCGAGAACGGTCATCGCAAGTACATCGTTTCGCAGACCGTTCCGGGCTTTAACCATGCGACCTTCGTGCGTGGCGTCGAACTCATCTACTGGAACGGAGTTCCCATCGAGCGGGCCGTTGAGATAGCGGCGTCCTACCACGCCGGGAGCAATCCCGCTGCCCGCCATGCGCGCGGTGTCGCAGGCTTGACCAAGCGCGCCATGAACATCGCGCCCCCACCTGACGAAGAGTGGGTCTTGGTGGGTTACCTCGATTTAGCCGGCCAGCCGCAAGAGTTTCGCGCCGAATGGACCATCATCGGACTTCCGCCGGAAGCCGACGCCGTGCATCCGGATGCGCCGACGGCGGTCGCAGCAGCATTCGGTCTTGATCTTGAAGGCGATACGTTCCGCCGCATCAACAAGGTGTTGTTCGCGCAAAATGTCGTCAAGGCGAAGAAAGAGCTGGCAACCGTGCGCAGGATGGCGCGGGAAGCGACTATGACCAGTATTACCGCCTCGGCCGCGGACGCAGCAACGGCGGAAAGCGAGGCCGCCGTAAGGGCAGTGCAAGGCACCACCGATTCGACGATGCCAGACGTTTTTTTGGCCAAGGTCATCTCGGTTGGCGGACGCAACTACGCTTACATCAGGATATTTACGTTCGCCGTGGGCGACGACAACGCGTTTGTGAACGAGTTTCTGCGACTTATGGAATTGCCGCAGATGCCGAAGGACGGTTTGATCGTCGATGTGCGCGGCAATGGCGGGGGCTTGATCTGGGCGGGCGAGCGGCTACTCCAGCTTTTCACGGCCCGGCCGATCGAACCTTGCAGGGCGCAGTTCATCAATACGACGGTGAATGCCCTCCTTTGCCAGAACGTGGACTTCCTTGGTAAGTGGGCGGCATCGCTGGACCGCGCCGTTGAAACCGGAGCCACGTTCTCGGCGAGCTTCCCGATCACGCCACCGGAGCTCTGCAATGACATCGGGCAACGGTACTATGGACCGGTCCTCCTGATCACCGATGCGCGTTGCTATAGTACGACGGATATTTTCATCGCGGGGTTTCGCGATCACAAGATTGGTCCCATCCTCGGCACTGACAACAACACCGGCGCCGGCGGCGCGAATGTCTGGACTCACCAGCAAATATTGAATTTCTTTGCAGGTGCGAACGTCACGCCTCCGCTGCAACAGCTGCCGAAAGGCGCCAGCATGCGGGTTGCGATCCGCAGGACGATCCGGGTGGGCGACGAGGTGGGTACCGAGTTGGAAGATCTCGGCGTTGTGCCCGATCAGGAACATCAACTTACCCGTGACGATATCCTGAACGACAATCCA
>Ga0075424_100004896_pt1 | contig 12735 bp, 8 predicted proteins | sample SoiMethybrSBSTD3_FD_75301 | JGI IMG/M metagenome (GOLD analysis project Ga0075424, IMG submission 75301) | Bulk soil microbial communities from a Populus tree surrounding site in Tennessee, USA - Soil MetaG P. TD hybrid SBSTD3 | ecosystem: Environmental > Terrestrial > Soil > Tree plantation... | reverse complement strand
ATCCGCCCCTCGGGCTGCCTGATGTTGGTGGTGTAGAGCGTTTCGAATTCCTGCTGCTTCGGCGCGGGGCGCCGCGTGATGCCGTTGTCAGGCGCGTAGTCGTACTTCACCAGATCGGCGGTGACGACACGGCGCACCTGACCATCGATCTTGACGGTGAACTCGGGGGCGTGAAGGTCGGTGACCGGCTGGCCCCGGCTGTCGACGGCGCCGACGTCGACGGTGATCACATCGACGCCGGTGCGGAAGGTTGGCTGCTGCCCGTCGGCTGCAGCCGGAGCCGGCTGGTTCTGTGCCTGCTGCGCGGCGGCGGCCGTCGCGGCGGCAAGGACGGCGAGCGCCAGGAGAGTCCGCTTCATGGCTCTGGCTGCGGATGTTACCTCCAAATGCCAGCGTTTCGTAGCCTTTAGCGGCTCATCCACGTCGCATCGATGCCGCATTTCCTGCGCAAACGTCGATAGATCGCGCCGTCACCGACGTTAACACCGTTTAGCATCACGTCACTCGGATCCCCAACAAAAGCAGGAGTCCCTGGTGAAGATCAAGAACAACAATGTCCTGGATCTCGAAGCCGCTCAGGGCGAACGCCTGACGTTGTCATTCGACGATCCCGGCAGCATCGCGGTTATTTCGTACACCTCACCCGGTGGCCAGGGCCAGTTGATGCCGGGAACGACGCATTCCTTCACAGTGCCCGCCGCTCCCCCGAACATGCCCGTCGTGGTGAGCGTCATGTGCACGTTCAAGGGCGCCGGCACATGCGAAGTTCGGTTGACCGACGGCAGCGGCCGCGTGGCTGCGTACACGTTCAGTTCCGCGTTCGGCATGGGCGCCAATGCGGTTGTCTATGCGATCGACGTTCGCTAGTCGCATGAGGCCTTCAATCAGAACGACGATGCGGCTGACGATCGCGGCACTCCTCTTTTTTTTCTCATTCGCAATCGCGCAAGCCCAGACACAGGATCCTGGGCAACAACTGACCTCCGCGATACGAACGACCGTCGAGCGGCTGCGCGGCAACGGCGCTCCACTGAGCGCGCAGGCGGATTCGGTGATGTTGGTGCTGGCCCTCGGCGTCCGCGACGATCAATTGCTGGCGGCCGCGGAGGAGAACCGCACGGACAAACAGCTTGGCGCCGACGGCCGAACAGCCGGATCGACGTCGCTGGTTTCCAAGGGTGGCATTCCGCGCATCCTTGCCTTCGCCGTCGAGAACGGCGGGCTCGAAGAAACACAGAGCGGCACAACAGTCACGTTTCGCGGAACGCCTGCAGGCATCATCCGCACGCTGGCCGACAAGGGTTATCTGCAGACGACGGTGCGAAACGACCCCGCAGTCCGCGTCCTTCAGAAATTTGCGTTTGGCGTGTCCTTCGACACAAGCCGCGGCGTCGACTCGGGAGATCGGCCAACCTTCACCGGAAGCAACGACCAGCTCTCGGCGGTGTCGGGCAGGTTCAGCATACTGGACCAGCGCGATCCGCGGCGGGCTCAGTACGATCCGCAGTGGAACATGCTTGCCTCGGGAGTCGGAGTCACCGCCGCCGCCGCAGCCGGTTCTTTCGTTGCTGCAGCGCTTGGCGATGCGGCGTTTACGGCCTGGTTGACTGCGGCGCGGAATGCACTTGCCGCTGCGCCAATGAGCGCCTACGAGGTGGTGATCCGCGATCAGCTTCGCGAGCTTCGAACGGCCGGTCTCGCCCCGAACACACTTGCTGCCGCCGCGACGCTTCGCAGCAATTACGATCTTCTGCTGGCGCAGCGTCAGAGGATTCTCGACGACGCCGCGCGCGGCGCCCAGCTCGTGCTCGACTACACGAACGACCGTTCCGCAAACGGTGAGGATACGAGCAACGTGCGTCTGGTCGCATCCGTGGGACAGCAAATCGACCTGACCGGCAACGTGTCGGCGACCTTCTTCAACGGCACATTACCCTCCGCCACGACGAAGCGGCTCCGTGACTTCCAGGGCGCCTTGCAGCTCGATATTCCACTCGGCCGCGCGGAAACGACGGGACGGTACGTGCTGGCATTCGCATACAAGATTGAACACGTGCTGAACGACATCGTCAGCGTCAACGGAATTACCCGGAAGGGACTTGTGTCGGTTGGTCAGTTGAAACTGACGATCCCCGTGAAAGACACGGCCGTGCGCATACCGGTGTCGGTCACGTTTGCGAACCGGTCAGAGCTCGTGAAGGAAAAAGTCGTGCGTGGAAATGTCGGCGTCACCTACGACCTCGACGCTGTCTTTGCACGGTTCAAACCGTAGGCGCTTACACGCCGTACAGATCGGGATCCCACTGGAGCCCGAGTTCTGACGGCGGGGCCATATAGCCGGCCAGCGCCGAGGCCGCGACGACGGCGGGGCTCGCGAGGTAGCCCTCGCCGCCGACGCCCATGCGGTTCTGCCAGTTGCGATTGAAGGAGGTAATCGCTCGCTCGCCCTTGTGGAGCGCGTCAGGACCCTGGCCGAAGCACGGTCCGCACCATGACGCGCGAATCTCGCCGCCGACCGAGCGAAACACTTCGGCGATTGATTCGCCGCCAAGCCTCGGATCGGGCCGCTCGATTTGTTTCGCCACGCCGCCCGATCCCGGAAAGACGACGAAGGTGCGGTGGGCCTTCGTGACGCCCAGTCGGCGGGCGTTATAGATCACCAGCGCCGCCTGGAGCAGGTCGTCGTAGCTTCCGTTCGTACAGGAACCGATCAGCGCCTTGTCGAACTCGATGCGCTCGCGCGCCACTTCCGCGGCCGGATAGGCGTTGCCGGGGCTGAATGGCTTGGCAATCATCGGCTGCACGTCCGCGAGCGAGAGCGTCTCATCGATCTCATAACGGGCATCAGCGCCCGGTTCGATGCGCGGATACGGCAGGTCGCGAACGCCTTTGCGCTCGTACCACGCGTAGGTGATGTCGTCAGCCGCAAAAATCCCGTTGAGCGCCTCGCCCTCCGCCATCATGTTCGCGATCGTGTTGCGATAGGCGATTGGCAGCTGCTGGTTCGCATCGATGAATTCCACCGACATGCCCTGCGACTGCTGCGTTCCCCACCGGCGGAGCAGTTCGAGGACGATGTCCTTGCCGCTCACCCAGGGCTGCAGGCGTCCGCCGAAGATCACGCGCCGCGCCTTCGCGAGCGTGAAATAGACGTAGCCTGTCGCCCACCCGAACCCGAGCGTCGTCGATCCAACGCCGATGCCCACCGCCCCATATGCTCCGTACGCGCGACTGTGCGAGTCGGCGCCTGGAATGAACTGGCCCGGCACGACCAGACCCTGCTCGGGGAAGTAGAAATGGAAGATGCCGTCGCCGGGCGTGGCGTAGTACGGCTTCGCCATGCCGTGCTCCATCGCGAATGCCCGGCCGATGCTCGTCTGACGCTCGTCGTCCTCCCGGCCGGTGAAAACGAAATGATCGTTGGCGATTGCGGCCTGCCGCGGATAGATCGTGTTTCCTCCGGTGATCTGGTTGAACGTGTGGATCGCGAACGGCGCGGTGCCGTCGGAGGCCGGCAATAGATCCGCATAGACCTGCAGCGTGTCGCCCGGCTGCAGGTCGCGTCTGCTCTTGTCCACCCGATGCGCCCACACGATTTGCTCCGTCGTCGTCATGCGAGCCGCGAGTTCGGGCGGGGGAAATTCAACCTGTGGCTGCCGCTCGACCGACGCGCGGAATTCGCGGCGTCCAACAGCGAAGATGCCGCCCGAGCGCCGGATTTCATCTTCCTTCGGTGTGAGAGGAACCGGCTCGTAGGACTTGCCCTGCGTGACGTTCGTCAAGAGGCGGGTCGCCGGATCGAACTCGAATTCGTCGCCATCTCGAGCGTCTGTCACCGCTTCGGGACTCTGAACAACTTGCAGACCGAGGTTCAGCGCGTTACGGCGAAAGATGTCGCCCATGTTGGCGCCGCAGACGATCACCATCTCGAGACCGGCTTCCTCGGCCACCCCCTTGAGACCGGCCGGGCTCATCTCGCGCGACGAGCCGATCGCGAAGCGATCGCCTGCAATGACGAACGTCTCGCCGCGATGTACGCGCTCGCGGAAATCGGGCATCAGGTAACGGAACGATCCCGCTTTCCACCGCTCGTCCAGCGTTTGGAGGCTCTCTGACACGCAGTCGGCGGCCGGAGTTATCTGATCGGTATCGATGGCATCGAGTTTCCGGCCGAACTTCGTCCCCGGCAGTTTCGGGTCCCAGAAGATGAGCGCTTTCCCGCGGATGGTGTGTCTAATCACGCGGTCTTCGGATGATTTAACGGGACTTTGGTCATCCAATCCGATGCCTGGTTTGAGCCGCGCCGGCGAGATCCTGTGCATCCTTTCGAATGTTACGGCAGGACGCCTGGTGGCATCCGTCCTGCAGAGTTTTCGTTCGGTTGACGGATAGGCTGCGAAGCTCAGCCGCGTTACATGCATCTGGTATGATTCGCGGCCTCGCTATCCCTACCGGGTTGATATGGACTCCCCAGCAGACGCAGTAGTTGCAGAACGGCGCGCACGGCCTGACCGGAGGTCCCGGTCCACCACGCGCGCCAAGCCGGTATTGCGTGTTATTCCGCCGCGTACCGCGGACACATCGATCGATCCGGCCGATCTCAAGAACCCGGCGCTCTATGTGAACCGCGAGCTCAGCTGGCTGGAGTTCAATCAGCGGGTGCTCGCGCAGGCCACCGATCCGTCACACCCGCTGCTCGAACGGCTGAAGTTCCTGTCGATCGTCGGGACCAACCTCGACGAGTTCTTCATGATTCGCGTGGCGACGACGCTGAAGAAGCTGCGCGAGGGGATCGAGGATGTCGCGCCGGACGGGTACAACACCGAGCAGCAGCTCTACGCGATGCGGTCGCGCGCGCGGAAGCAGATCGACGACCAGGCGTCCTGCTGGGACGAGCTGCGCACGCTGCTCGCCGCCGAACACATCACGCTGCTCGAAGCGGACGCATGGACGCCTCAGATTCGCGAGTTCCTCGCGGCCTACTTCACGCGGGAGATCTATCCGGTCCTGACGCCGCTTGCGTTCGATCCGGGACATCCGTTCCCGCTGATTTCGAATTTGAGCAAGAACTTCGCCGTCGTCGTGCGCCACGGCAACCGCACGAAGTTCGCGCGCGTCAAGGTGCCTGACGTGCTCCCACGGTTCGTGCAGCTGCCGGAGAACATCGCGGACCGCGAGGGGCAGACGTTCGTGTTTCTCGAGGACGTCATCCAGACGAACATGCAGGAGCTCTTTCCTGGAACGCAGGTGAAGAGCGCGCATCTGTTTCGCATCATTCGGGATGCCGACCTCGAAATCGAGCAGGACGAAGCCGACGACCTGCTGGAGACCGTCGACCGAAGCCTGAAGCAGTTGCGTCATGGCGCGATTTCGCTGCTGCAAGTCGATGCGGCGATGCCGCCGCGCGTGCTGAACATCCTCGCCGAGAACTTCGAGGTCGGCGATGACGTCATCATGCGGACGGCGTACCGCCTTGGTTTCGGTGACTGGATGCAGTTGACGGGGATTCATCGTCCGGAGTTGAAGTACCCGCCGTTTTCACCGCGCAGCCTGTGGCGGCCCGACGAGGACCCCGAGGTGCTCTTCGACCAGCTGCGTTACCAGGACGTGCTCGTCCACCATCCGTATCAGTCGTTCGGATCGGTTGAGGCGTTCCTGCGCGCGGCGGTGAAGGACCCTCACGTCATCGCCATCAAGATGACGCTCTATCGGATCGGCGCGAACTCGCCGCTGATCAATCTGCTCATTCAGGCGGCCGAGGCCGGCAAGCAGGTCGCCGTGCTGGTGGAATTGAAAGCGCGCTTCGACGAGCGCAACAACATCCTGTGGGCGAAGCGGCTGGAATCGCACGGCATTCACGTCGTCTACGGGTTCGCGGATCTGAAGACGCACGGCAAGCTGTGCCTGATCGTGCGCCAGGAAAGCGACGGCATCCAGCGATACGCGCACACGAGTACCGGCAACTACAACCCGGAGACGGCGAAGGTCTATACGGACCTTGGTTACTTTACCGCCGATCCCGACATCGTCAGCGACGTCTCCGACGTTTTCAATTACCTGACCGGCTATTCGAACCAGAAGGAGTACCGCGCGATGCTCGTCGCGCCGGTGGACCTGCGCACGCGGCTCTGCGAGCTGATCAACCGCGAAGCCGAACACGCCAAGGCGGGACGTTCGGCAAGGATAATTCTCAAGGTGAACGCGGTCACTGACGATCAGATGATCCGCGTCCTGTACCGGGCATCGCAGGCCGGCGTTCAAATCGATCTCATCGTGCGGGGTATCTGCAGCCTGCGTCCCGGCATTCCTGGCGTCAGCGAGAACATCACCGTGCGGTCGATCGTCGGCCGGTTTCTGGAGCACTCGCGCATCTTCTGGTTCAACAACGGTGGACACGAGGAGATGTACATCGGCAGCGCCGACTTGATGGAGCGCAATCTGGACCGCCGCGTCGAGACGCTCTCGCCGATCCGCGATATTGAGATCGTCGAGCACCTGCGCGACGTGGTGCTGCACTCCTACCTGCAGGACACCGAGCGCGCGATGGTCCTGGATTCAGCTGGCCACTATTCGAAACCGGACTCGACGGCCGCGCCGTTCGACTCGCAGCATTTCCTGTTGCAGCACTATACCGACGCTGGGGACTGACGCAGCAGCGTCAGAAGTTCACAAAGACGTACGTCAACCACGAAGATCGTCTTCGTGACCTTCGTGGTTACCGCAGCCACCACCAGGCCGCCCCAAGGGCGGCCGCGAGAATCACGCCGAACAGCGGGAATGCGACGGCAGCCACCACGAGCAATCCGGCGACCGTAATAACGAAGGCAAGCGGGCCGAGCGGCCAGAGGAGAGCAAAGCTGAGGCGTGTGGCGGCCCCGCCCTGAGTCGCGATGAGACCCACCAGCACGCCCACGATGTAGATCGTTGCCATCAACATAGGTGAGCGTTCGTCCTGCTCCCGCAGGTTGCGTCGCGGGCGTAATCTTAGCTTCGAGAATGTTACGAGAGGGTGCAAAATCGTGCAGGCAGCGTGCACAGTCGTCATCGTGACGACTGGCAGCGACTGACGGCCACTGGAAGGCTGCCGATAAAGAAAACGCAGACATTTGCCGTGGTGTTCATCAGGCGCCGCGTTGCTCCCCGGAGGAATCTGATGAGGATCTTTCTCCGGCTGCTGGCCGCCATGACAGTGGCACTGGCAGCCGTCCCTGCAGTTGCGCAGCAGACGACCGGTACGATCACGGGCCTCGTGATCGATCCGCAGGGCATGGCCGTTCCTGGCGCAACGGTGACCGCGATGAACGCCGCGACCGGCTTCTCGCGCAGCGACGTCAGCGACAGCGAAGGGCTCTATCACCTCAACGCCCTGCCGGTCGGCGCCTATGACGTGGTTGCGGAGCTCCCTGGCTTCACGCGTCTTGAACGCAAGGACATCCTCGTCGACGTATCGGAGACGACCAACCTGAACCTGACCCTTCGTCTGGCGCAGATTGCCGAAACCGTCACGGTGGTCGGCGACACACCGCTCATTCCAACTACGTCCTCATCGGTCGGCCAGGTGGTCGATCTGACGCGTATCGAACGTCTTCCGCTCGACGGCCGGCAGTTCGCGAATCTCGCGGCGACGGTTCCCGGCGTGGGGCTCGGTTTTCACTCGGACCCAACGAAGGCGACGCAATATTCGCCGCAGATCGGCGGCGGCAACGGCCGGAACGTCGACTACATCGTCGACGGCGGCGACAACAACGACGACACCATCGGCGGTCTCGCGCAGATGTATCCGCTCGAGGGCATCCAGCAGTTCAACGTGATGACGCAGCGTTTCGACGCGCAGTACGGACGAGGCGCCGGCGTGCTGAACGTGGTGACCAAGAGCGGCACCAACGATGTCCGCGGCAGCGCCTTCACGCTCTTTCGGGACACGTCGATGAACTCGAAGACGGAGAGTGAGCGGCTCAGTCACGTGCCGAAGCAGGACTACCGCCGCTATCAGTACGGCGGCAGCGTTGGCGGACCGATTGCCGAAAGCAAGCTGTTCTACTTCGGTGCGTTCGAGCGGACGCAGCAGGAAACTAAGCAGACGGTCAACACGCTGGGACTGTTCCCGTCGGAAGAAGGCGTGTTCCCGGTGCCGGTCCGGGAGAACCTGTTCACGGGCAAGCTCACCGCAAACCTGCGTGCCGGCCATTATTTCGCGGTGCGCTACGGCTATGACGGCAACGCATCGCCAAGCGGCGCGGGCCTCCGGGCGGCGCGTTCGACATGGTCAACGAGCACGAACACGTTCCACTCCATCAACGCCAACGACAATTGGCTGTTTGCCGGCACGAAGCTGAACGAACTGGTCTTCCAGCTCTCAACCTTCGACAACGCGATTCCGGGCAGCACGACGCAGCCCGTGCTGATGTTCCCGAACGGCGTCGTCGCCGGCGCGAACCAGGCGGCGCCGCAGACGACCGAGCAGACCAAATGGCAGCTGCGTGATGACGTGAGCTGGACCGCCCGGCGGTTTGGCGGCCTCGAACACAATCTGAAGGTGGGCGGCAACTGGCTCCACGAGCCGCGCCTGTTCATCAGCACTGAATCGGGAGTCGCGGGCTTTTTCACGATGGGCGCCAACGACGTGAATGCTCCAGTCCAGACCGTCCAGGTGATCGGCGGCGCGGTGAGCGCGAATATCCCGCTCGACTTCTACTCTGCGTACGTTCAGGACGACTGGCGCACGACGACCAGGCTGACGGTGAACCTCGGCATCCGGTACGACTATGTGTCGGGGATGCCGTTGAACCAGGACAAGAATCCGAACTTCCAGGTGATGCAGGCCGCGGGCACCGCGGGCCGCTTCGCGGGTACCATTCTGGACGAGTTCGGCAGGTCGACCAGAGGCGACGCGAACAACGTTCAGCCGCGCGTCGGATTCGCGTACGACGTGCGCGGCGACGCGCGTGACGTGCTTCGCGCGGGCTGGGGCATCTATACCGACTTCGCGTACACGAACCAGAACGCGCTCAACGCGGCCATCGACGCGCAGGGCGGCGGCGGCATCGTGTTCCTGGCAAATAACCCTGCGGGCATCCGCAAAGCCGACGGCTCGTTCTTCCGTTCCTCGGATCCGCTGTCGACCATCGCCTCACAGAACCTCGTGAATCCGAATCTTCCACCGCTTGCGGGGCAAGTGCAGTCACCCCGCCTCCAGCAGCCCTACACCCGACAGGCAAACGTGGGCTGGATGCACCGCCTCGACTCGTCCACCGCGTTGAACGTTGACGTCGTCCGCGCGGACGGCCGCGATGTGAACACACGGCTTCGCGTCAATCAGCTCGTCAACGGCCGGCGGTATCTCGTGGATCTCGCGATTCAGCCGAACTCGAATCAGTTTCGTGTGGCGTTGAGCAAAGGGACGAGCCTCTACGAGGCGCTCGTCATCGGACTGAACCGCCGCATGTCGAATCACCTCGACGTCAGCGCCTCGTATACGCTGGCGAACGCGACCAGCGTCATCGGCAGCGCCGCCGACGAGACGGACGCGAATCTCGTGCAGGACATCCGTGATCCATTTGGATCGGTTCAGGACGCGCCGCTCACGCGTACCGACGCGCGGCATCGCGTCTCGATGAGCGCCATCGTCGAAGCGCCATTCGGGATCAGCGTCGCGCCGATTCTCTTGTATCAATCGGCGTTGCCAACCCACTCCTTCGAGGGATTGGACCTCAACGCGGACGGCAACAACAACGACAGGACCGCACGCGCATACCGGTACACGGGACTCAACGACGCTGGGACCGCGACGTTCAAGGACGCCGGCGAGTGCAAGACGGTCAATTGCAGCTGGCGCGCTCCGTACTCGCAAGTCAATCTGCGATTGAGCAAGAGCTTCGGTCTGGGAGCCGGCTCGTCGCGGCTCGAAGCCATCGCCGAGGTGTTCAACCTGCTGAACGCGAAAAATCCGTCGATCCCTCTGACCACGCGTCGTCTCGGCACGTCCGGCGCACCGCTGTCGTCGTTCATGCAGCCGACCGCCTACGCGGGCGACTTCGGTCAGCCGGAGCAGCGCGTCGGTCAGATCGGTTTCCGCATTACCTTCTGACGGCCACGAGCCTCGGAGACGCAGAGAGCATAATTTCTCTGCGTCTTTGCGTCGCTGCGGCTCGTCACCGTGACAGAACTCCGCCCCCTCGTCCGGCTCGCCGGTCCTGTCGTTCTGGCCGAAATCGGCTGGATGAGCATGGGCCTCGTCGACACCGTCATGGTCGGTGGCCTCGGACCAGCGGCGATCGCGGCAACAGGCATGGGGACCGGCGTCTTCAGCGCAATCATGATCTTCGGCGCCGGCCTGATGCTCGGTGTCGATGCGCTCGTCTCGCGGGCCGCCGGCGCCGGCCGCCGCGATGAATGCGTTCGATGGCTGCACCAGGGCGTCATCCTCGCGCTCTTCGCCTCGCCGTTCGTCATGATCGCGACGTGGATCGCCTTTGCGACCATTGACGCGTGGGGACTGAACCCGCAAATCGGGGCGCTCGCCAAACCGTACCTCGAGGTCATTGCCCAGAGCGCTCTTCCACTGCTGCTCTACGCGGCATTCAGGCGCTACCTGCAGGGGATGCACATCGTTCGACCGGTGATGTATGCGCTCGTGTCGGCCAATCTCGTGAACGCGGCTGCAAACGCGATCCTGATCTACGGACGCTTCGGCGCACCCGCCCTCGGCGTGACCGGCTCGGCGTGGTCAACCTGCATCGCCCGCCTGTATATGGCCGGATTCTTGTACGTCGCCATCCGGCGCTACCATCGGCGCCAGGGCGCAGCGCATCCGCACGTGCGGTTCTCCATCGACTCGGCGCGGCTGCGACGACTGATTGCCCTGGGTGCGCCCGCCGCATCGCAAATCACTCTCGAGGTCGGCGTCTTCGTGCTGGCGACCGCGCTCGCCGCGCGCCTCGACGCCGTCTCGTCCGCCTCGCATCAGATTGCGCTCAACATCGTCAGCACCGTGTTCATGGTGCCGCTCGGCCTCGCATCGGCCGGCGCTGTACGCGTCGGCCACGCGGTCGGCGCGCGTGACGTTCGGCGCGCGCGGCGCGCGGGTTGGACTACGCTCGCGCTTGGCGCCTGCATCATGATCATGCTGGGGCTGACGCTTTTCCTCTTTCCAGTCCGCATGCTGAGCCTTTTCACCACGGATGCGCAGGTGCTTGCAATAGGCTCGCGGCTGCTCGCGATTGCGGCGGCCTTCCAGCTGTTCGACGGCACACAGGCGGTCACGACAGGTGTGCTGCGCGGCATCGGCGACACGAGAACGCCGATGATCATGAACGTCATCGGCCACTGGGTGCTCGGCCTGCCGGTTGGCTATGCTCTGTGTTTCCGATTCGGATGGGGCGTTATCGGCCTGTGGATCGGGCTCTCGATTGGCCTGATCTTCTGCGCCGTTGCGCTGACCGCTACATGGATCGTGCGAACCCGCGGGCTGGAGCTGCCGCCCGATGCGCACGCGCCTGAACCGGTGGAGATGCTGTGACCATCAACGACGCGCACTGCCACTTCTTCTCCTCGCAATTCTTCAGCGCGCTGGCCCGTCAACGCGTCTCTGCGTCGGAGTCGACAGAGCGAGCAGCTCAGACCGCGAGCGAGATATGCGGCGAGCTGCAGTGGGATGATCCTGGACCGGCCGACGCGCTGGCGGATCGGTGGATCGCTGAGCTCGACAGGCACGGTGTGAGCCGCGCCGCGATTATCGCCAGCGTCCCCGGCGACGAGGTGTCGGTCGCCGAAGCAGCCGCTCATCACCCGACGCGCCTGGTCGGCTGCTTCATGCTGGATCCGTTGGCAGCCGACGCCGCCGAGCGCACGCGGCGGGCGTTCGACGAGCTGCAGCTTCGCATGGTGTGCCTGTTTCCCGCCATGCACCAGGTGCCACTCCGCGACCAACGCGTCATGCGGATCGTCGAGATCGCCGCGTCACGTCCGGGCGTCGCCGTGTTCGTCCATTGTGGAGTTCTTTCAGTCGGCGTGCGCGCAAAGCTCGGTCTTCCAAGCCGCTTCGACATGCGTCTCGGTAATCCACTGGAAGTGTCGAGGCTGGCCCTCGCATTTCCCGGCGTCCCGTTCATCATTCCGCACTTCGGCGCGGGACTGCTGCGCGAGGCGTTGATGGCCGCCGATACGTGCGGGAATGTCTACCTGGATACGTCGAGCTCGAACGGCTGGATCAAGTACACGCCTGGCCTGACACTCGACATGGTCTTCAAAGCCGCAGTCGCCGTCGCTGGAGCGTCACGCGTCTTGTTTGGAACCGACTCGTCGTTCTTTCCGAGAGGCTGGCAGAAGACTATCTACGAAACGCAGAAACAGATCGCTGAGAAAGCCGGCGTCAGCGCCGCCGATGCGGCGCTGATCTTCGGAGGCAATTTCGAGCGGCTATTTCCCGCCGCGAGCTAGCTCCTCGTCGATCACGGACTGGAACACTTCAATCGGCTGGGCGCCGTTGATCATGCGACCGTTGACGAAGACCGTCGGCGTCGAACTGATTCCGAGGCGCCCGCCGACGCCGAGGGCGTCCTGCACGCGCGCTTCGTACTTCGAGCTGTCGAGACATTGATTGAACTTCGTGCTGTCGAGCCCCACGTCCGCGGCGTACTTCTTCAACGCGTCCGGTTGCAGCGCCGACTGGTTCCCGAACAGCTTGTCGTGGTACTCCCAGAATTTCCCCTGCTCGCGCGCGCAGTTGCCGGCCTG
>Ga0075424_100004894_pt1 | contig 12735 bp, 10 predicted proteins | sample SoiMethybrSBSTD3_FD_75301 | JGI IMG/M metagenome (GOLD analysis project Ga0075424, IMG submission 75301) | Bulk soil microbial communities from a Populus tree surrounding site in Tennessee, USA - Soil MetaG P. TD hybrid SBSTD3 | ecosystem: Environmental > Terrestrial > Soil > Tree plantation... | reverse complement strand
ATCAGCTCGCTGCCGCGCTCCGGCGCGCGACGAAAACCGACGCGATCGTCGGATCGAGCGGCGCGGGCGTCCTCACCGGTGAAGGCGAGGTCGAGGGGCGCTCCGGCTTGGCCGTTCTCGTCGTCGCGTCGGACGGTCTCGAATTCCATCCGTTCCTGCACCGGCCGCTGCGCGCCCACGAGGGACGCATCGGCATGGAGATCGCGCGCGCTCGTCCCGCCGGCGAGGAATCGCTGCTGGTCGCGTTTCCCGATGCGTACAACGTCGAGCCGCGCGCGCTTTTTCGCGGCGCCGAAGAGGCGGGCTTCGTGCCGATGGTGGGCGCGGGCTCGGCGGAGAACGGCACGTTCGGCAAGACCTTCCAGCTCTGCGGCGACACGGTCGCGAGCAACGCCATCGCCGGCTTCTCGATGAGCGGCGGCTTTTCCGCGACGATCGACATCACGCAAGGCTGCCGCCCGATCACGCCGCCGATGACGATCACCAAGACCGAAGGCAACCTGATCCTCGAGATCGATCACCGACCGGCGTTCGAGGCGTTCGCCGGCGTCGTCAAAGGGCCGCTGCTGGAGAATCTCGGCCGCGCGCTCGCCTATATTTTCGTCGGCCTCCCGGCCGACCGGACGAAGAACGAGCTCGCGCCGGGAGAATACGTTGTGCGCAACATCATCGGACTCGACCCGGCGCGCGGCATTATCGCCGTCGCGGAGGAGATCTTCGAAGGCGAGCGGCTGTGGTTCACGCTGCGCGACGGCGAGCGGGCGCGCGAGGACCTGGAGCAGATGGTCGAGCGGCGGGCCGCCGCCCTCGGCAAGCCGCCGGCATTCGGGCTTTACTTCAACTGCTGCGCGCGCGGCCGGTCGCTTTACGGCCTGGACGACATCGATACCGCGTACATCCATCGGGCGCTCGGCGATTTTCCCCTCATCGGCATCTTCGGCGGCTTCGAGATCGGCCCGCTCGGGCGCGAAAATCACCTTTTCGCCTATACGGGCGTGCTCGCGCTTATCGACGAACGGTAAAATGCCGCTCGCGCTCTCTCCGGCCGACCTGCTGCTGCTCGGGGGCGGAGCTTTTCTGGCGTCAATGCTCGCCGCGGTCGCGGGCTTCGGCGGCGCGGCGGTGCTGCTGCCGCCGCTCGTCGTGCTTTTCGGCGTTCGCGACGCGATCCCGATTCTCACGGTCGCGCAGCTGCTCGGCAATTTGAGCCGCGTCGCGTTCAACCGGCGCCAGGTCGACTTGAAGGTCGTCGGCTGGTTTGCGATCGGCGGGGTTCCCGCCGCGGTCGCGGGCGGGCTGCTTTTCGCGTCCGCGCCGCTGTCGTTTCTCACGCGCCTGCTCGGCGTCTTCTTGATCGCCGTCGTGCTTTACCGCCATCTCGGGAGCGCCGCGGCGCTGCGCGTCCCGCTCCGCGGCTTCGCCGGGCTCGGCGCGGTGTTTAGCTTTCTTTCCGCCCTGCTCGGCAGCGTCGGGCCGATCATGATTCCGTTCTTTCTCGCGTACGGACTCGTGAAAGGGGCGCTGATCGGGACCGAGGCGCTGGCGACCGTTGTCATGCACGTGACCAAAATCGCCGTGTACGGCAGCACGGCCGTTTTAACCGCGCGCGGACTCGCCGTCGGGCTCATCCTCGGCTCGGTGATGATCGTCGGCTCCTATGCCGGTAAAAAGCTCCTGGATCGCCTGCCCGAAGCCGTCTTTCTCCTCCTGATCGAGGCCGCGCTCGTGATCGCGGGCCTCAATTTTCTCCTCCGCGGGTGACAACTTTTTAATATTAATTTAATTCCTGCAACCGTTGACTTCGCGGGCCAACGGTTTACCCTGAAATCGTGCTCGCCAAACGACCGGTCGCCCCGCTTGCCGTTCTGTTTTTCTTCGGCGTAGCGGTTCTCTACGCCCACAGCGGCCGCTCGGCGCTGGTGCGTTACGATTCGATCGCCTCGCGTGCCGCCGAAAGCGGCCGCGCGCCCGTAGGGCAGCACCGGCCGCTCAGGCGCAGCGCCTGTGTTGAAAATGCCGCTCCGTCCGACGGCGTGCGCGTGGCCGCGCGCTACCTGTCGCCCAAAAATCCGCGCGTCAGCGTCCAATCCACCGTTCTTGCTCTCGCCTCTTGCGAGGGCGCAGCACCCGTGCAGAAAGTCTCGACGAATTTGTTTCTCTCCGTCCTGAATCTCTGATCGGCCCGCCGGATCGCTGGTTACTTTTTCTCGGAACTTATTAACTCGATGGGTCCGTGCGCGCGCGCACCCCCGTTAACAGAATCGCTTTCGGCCGAGGCCGCAAGCTTTAGGAGAATTTCAAATGAGCCTTAACAAAGATGCGAAGATTCTTTACGCCGCGGCGGCGTTCGCCGCCGTGATGGCCCTGCAGGCCGCGCCGCTCGCGGCCGCGGACGTGGGCGTTTGGACCCCCGCGGACGAACACTCGGCTCCCACGGTCGTGCCCGACAACTACTGCAACATCAAAATACCCGCGCCCGACAACGACAAGCCTTCCGGCAACAACGAGGATCAGATGACGGCGCAGTGGGACGACTGGGTCGATTACTCCGGCCCGTGCGATCAGGCGGACGAGGCGCACGCCGTGCAGCAGATGAGGGAGGAGACCTCCCCGGACGATTAAGACGGGCGAGTCGGATCGCGGCGGAATAATCCGTCGGCGGTAAAAACTCGAAGGGGAGGGGCATCGCCCCTCCCCTTCGTTTTTATTCGGCAGCGCCGGTTGCGGACTTAAGACCGGCCGATGCGCTTGCGCTTGTTGGCGATGTAGTCGACGACGATGTAGTTGCCGATCTGATCGGGCGAGGTATAGAAAACGCGGCCCGTATTGAGGCGCGAGAGCTGGTCGATGAAGCCGCGGCGGTAGAAATCCGTGCCGAGCATGAAGGTGTTGATCTTGATGCCGCTCTGCGTGCAGCGCCGGACCTCTTTCAGCGTCTCCTGCACGATACGCTCGTGCAGCAGCGCCGAGCCCCAGCCGCTGTGCAGCCGGCCGCCCCGGTCGAGCGTCACGGCGGTGGGCTCGCCGTCGGTGATGAGGATGATCTGCCGGTTGCTCGCCTTCTGCGCGCCGAGGATCTGCCGCGAGAAGCGCAGCGCCTCTTTGATATCGGTGCCGTGCTCCATGAAGTAGGTGATCGCGACGATCGAAGGCAGATCCTGCGCGCGGATGACCTTCGCGTTCGAGCGGAAGGCGACGAGATGGAGAACGTCCTGCGGATATTTCGTCTCGATCAGACGGTGCAGCGCCAACGCCACTTTCTTTCCCGCGTGGAGCGCGTCGTTCATGAGCATCGAATAGCTCACGTCGATCAGCAGCACCGTCTCGCAGTCGGTGGAAAATTCCTGGCGATGGACGGCGAAGTCGTTCGGGCCGACTCTGAGCGGCACGCTGCGCCCGCCGTTTTCGAGCGCGTTCATGAGCGTCTCCCCGATGTTGACGTTCATCGGGTCGCCGTACTCGTATTTTTTGGTCTCCTCGAGCGTCTCGCCGTGCAGGCCTTTGACGACCGTGTTGTGATCGCCCCAGCGGTTGCGGTTGAGCATCTGGAAAATTTCGCGCAGCGCCTTATCGCCGATCTTGCGCATGCCCTTGGGGCTCAAGCGCAGCCCCTGACCGGTGCGGACGAGATAGCCGTCCTCTTCGAGCATGCGCTCGATGCCTTTCAGGTACTTGAGCTGCTCGAACGCTTCGTCGCCGAGGAGGTCGCGGATCTCGTCGAGGTTGAGATCGGCGATGTCCGCCATGCCGCGCTGGCCCCAGCGGATGAATTGCTCGAGACGCCGGAGCTGTCCCAGCACCTGGCCCGCTTCGCCCATGCCCATGCGCTGCGAGCCTTGGAACGGATACTGGTTCAGCAGCTCCTGGAGCTGCTCCATCTGGCTGAGCGCGTCGCTCAGCTGGCCGAGCTGCTCCTCGCTCATCGAGCTTAAATTCTCCAGCAGATTGTCGATGTCCTCGACGGCCGCGTCGAGCATGTTCGGCAGGTTCTTGAGAAAATTCTCGTCCTCGAGCAGGCGATTCATCCGCTCGAGCATCTCCATCAGATTTTGATGGCCCTGGCCGGTGAGGTCCTGCGGGCGCTTCATCTTGCGCTGCGCGATCTGGTCTTTCAGCCGGTCGCGCAGCTCCTGATAACGCTGGAAGCTCTCCTGCATCTTCCGCGCGAGCTCGTCCATGTTCTGCGCGTAGCGGCCGGAAAGCCGCTCCATGAAGTTGCGCATTTTCTCTTGGTACGCTTCGAGCTTTTCCGCGAGGCTGTTGAGCTTGTCGCTGAGCGCTTTCGCCTCTTCGGGCGTCAGCTTGAAAGATTCGGGGGAATACTTTTCCAGGAGCTCTTTCTTCTTGTCTTCGGCGTCGCGCAGAAAATCGCGCAGCCCTTTGACCGAGCGAAGACCGTCTTCGGACGAGACGCCGCGGCGCATCAAGTCGCGCAGCGCGCGGCGCACGCCTTCTTCTTCGAGAAAATTGTCGGAGAGATGTTTGAGGAGGTCCTCGGAAGTGGGGAAGCGAATTTCCTGTGTGCCGTCCCACTGCGTGTAGCGGTGGACTCTCATCAGGGACACTATAGCGCAGTTGATCCTGGATGCAAAGAGAGTGACGCGAAGGCCGTCGCGCCGCGTGCGCCGGCTGCGGACTGGCCGAAAAGGCCCGAATAGGATAGAAAAAATAGGAACAGGAGGACGCCATGAAGATCACGGTGGTGCGCGAGAAATGCGAAGGATACGGGAAATGCGTGCAAGCCGCGCCCAAGGTTTTCCAGCTCGACGAGAAATTCATCTCCGTCGTGGTCGATCCCAAGGGCGACAGCGACGAAAAGATCGTTCTGGCCGCGAAGGTATGCCCCACCAAAGCGATCGTCTTGGAAGAAGAGGGCACGGGCAAAAGGATCTTCCCTCCGGCGTAGTGTCCTCATGCCGAATCTGACCACCGCCGACTGCGTCATCATCGGCGCCGGCTTCGCCGGCGCGGCGACTGCGTATCATCTGACGCGAAGTGGCGCGCGCAACATCGTCGTTCTCGAACAGGAGGCGGTCCCCGGCGTGCACTCGTCGGGCCGAAACGCCTCCATGGTGCGCCAGGTCGTGGCCGACGCGGCGCTCGCCGAGCTCACGGAAGAGGGCGCGGCGTTTCTGCGCTCGCCGCCGCCGGATTTCCCCGAGCCGCCGCGCTTCGAGCAGAACGGGTCGATGCTGCTCGGCTCCGGAGAGGGCTGGCGGCGGCTCGCGCGCGACGCGGAGATGGCCCGCGGCCTGGGAATGTCGGTCGAGTGTTGGACGCGCGACCGCGCCGTCGCCTGCGTGCCCGCGCTCGAAGGCGCGGAGTTCGAAGGCGCGGTGTGGTGCTCGACCGACGGCGTCGTCGATATCCATGCGCTGCTCACCGGGTATCTCAAAGGCGCGCGCTCGGCGGGCGCCGAGGTCCGCTATCGGTCGCGCGTGCGCTCGATCGACGTCTATGCGGGGCGAGTCGCCGGAGTCGTCACCGACGACGGCACGATCAAGACCGACCGCGTCGTCGACGCGGCGGGTCCGTGGGCGCTGACCGTTGCGGGTCTCGCCGGAGCGATCGAGGCGCCGCTCCAGCCGTGCCGCCGTCATCTTTATATGACGAGTCCTATTACATGGGTCGACCGGAAATGGCCGTTCGTCTGGGACGTCACGCACGAATTTTATTTCCGGCCCGACTCGGGCGGGCTGCTGCTGTGCCCGTGCGATCAGGAAGAGATGGCTCCCTGCGACGCACAGACCGACGAGGCCGTCGCCGAGATTCTATTCGACAAGATCCGCCGCTATCTGCCTGCGCTCTCGGACGTCGCCATCCGCAAACATTGGGCGGGGCTTAGAACGCTGTCTGCCGACGGCCGCTTCATTATCGGGCCGGACCCTAAAGTGAAGGGTTTCTTTTGGGTCGCCGGCCTCGGCGGTCACGGCGTGACGACGAGCTCCGCGGTGGGTGCGCTGGCGGCGCGAATCATCCTCGGATCCGACGCTGCTGCGGCGGAATCCTTTTCTCCCGCGCGCTTCGCCGCCTGAAATCGTTCAGACGGCCGCTCGAAACTCCGGTACGCCCGTAGAATTCTCTAGTCGAAGCTCGCTTGCGCGAGCCTGCCATGCGAGAAAGATCGCGGTCGCGATCCAAAGAAGCATAATCGGCGCAGCGACGAGGAAATGAAAACGCGTGGTGGTCATCAGGCTGATCGGGAGGAGCCACGTCGCCACAATGAGCGCCAGCAGGACTCCCGACTTAACGTCGGTGCCGTCTCCCGGCTGTGCGCGCTTGGTTAGACGAAATAACGCAACGGCCGGCAGCAAGAGAAGAACATCGTCGTACAGGCGGTGATAGGTCCAGAAGCGCGCGAAAATCGCGGCCACGCCGATGAGGAGCCAGAGGTCGGCCTTGCGGTTGCGATGCGTCCACCAGCTAAAATCAACGACACCGGCAGCCGCGGGCCGGAGACTTGTGGATTGGGACCGCTCATGGCGTCCGCAAGAGAAAGGTCTGGCCGGTAATGTGTCTCGCCGGCTCGGAAAGGAGGTAGCGCACGAGTCCGACAATCTCGTCTTTCTCCGTCAGGCCGCCCATCATCGGCGGCACTGCCGCGCGCTTGTTCCATTCTTCTTCCGTCGAGCCGGAGCGCGACATCGCGGTGTCCGTCGCGCCCGGCGCGATCGCGTTCACGGCGACGTTTTGCGGCGCGAGCTCCGCGGCGAGCGACTTGACGAACGCGATCACGCCGCCTTTCGAAGCGGCGTAGTGCGCCGCGCGCCGCTGTCCCGCGATGCCGCGGCCCGAGGCGAGGCAGACGATCCTGCCAGAATGGCGCTCGGCCATATGGCGCGCGACGGCCTGCGAGCAGAGGAATGTGCCTTTGAGATTGATACCGAGCACGCGGTCCCATTCCTCTTCGGGCATCTCCAGCACGGGCATGCGCGAGATGACGCCGGCGGCGTTGATGAGGACGTCGATCTGTCCGAAGCGCTCCAGCGTGTCGGCCGCGAGGCGCGCCGCGCTGGCTTTATCGCGAACATCGAGCTGCTGGAAGACGGCCTTGCCGCCGCTTCGGACGATCTCGTCGGCGAGCGCGTTGCCCGCGTCCGCCGCGAAATCGGCGGCGACGACGCTGTAGCCGTCCTCGGCCAGCGCGCGGCATAGCGGCGCGCCGATCCCGCCCGCGCCTCCGGTGACGATAGCGATGCGTGACATAGCCGAACTCCCTCTATTGGTTCGTAACGACGGCGATATCGCCTACGGTCAAAAGACGCTTCGGCTCTCTGCCGATATTGGCGACAAGCTTCGGAAGTTTTTTTTCTTGCACAAAGACGATGAGCCGCGCCGGAGCATGCTCCCACACGGCGGCGAATTTGTCGAAGCTCAAAACGGGCTCGCCCGATCCGCGTGAGGGCCGCGGCTTCTTTTCCGCCATGTAATGGCTTCCCATAATTACGTTCGGTCTCTCGGGGACGACAACCCAAAGAGGCTTCTCGGAGCGGAGATAAAAAGGCAGGCTGGAGAGGTAATCGTTGTAGACGACCACCTGGTCGCCGGACTGAATGAGCCGCATCGTTTTTTGCGCAAGCTCTTTGGACGAGCGGCTTTTCGCAATACGGTCGAATATCCCCATGGCGAAGAGATGTAATACGCAGAAAACGATGCAGCTTGTGACGTAGTACTTCGGGGGGCTTGCCCACACGCTTGCGGCTGTCGCCGCGAGCAAAGAAACGAGAAGCGCCGGAATAATCAGCGTTGAGCTCGGCGTTAAAACAGACGAAACCCCGGCGGCAGCGCCGGGCGGCGCGAGCGACGGCGCGAAAAGCACGAGGGTGAAACTCCCCGCGGCTAAAAAGAGCACGATCCAGGGAACCGCGAGCGGGCGGCGCATCCGCGGCGACGCCGCCTGGAGCGCGTTTGCGATCGCGGTTCCGACCAGCAACGCCAACGGCGGAAAGGCCGGCAGAACATATCCCGGCTGCTTGGCGGCCGAGAAGCTGAAGAAGATAAACGGCACCACGGTCCAGAGAACGAGAAGCAGCCTGCCATCTTGCTTCAAGGCCGGCGCGCGCGTAAACGGAAGCTGGAGCACGGCTGTCCAGGGCAGGAAGCCGACGGCGAATACTTCAAGATAGAAGTACCACGGCTGCCCGCGATCAAATTGCGGCGTGAGATATCGCAAAAAGTTTTCTTCGAAGAAAAAATAGCGCAGGTAGTCCGGATTGTGCGCCTCAGCCCATAGGTACCACGGGGCGGCGATGAGGAGGAGAAGCGCGGCGCCCTGGAGCGGCTTCATGCCTCGGAGCGCCGGCTTGCGCCGGACGAGCAGGTACGGGCCGATTACCAATACCGGAATGGCAACTCCGATCGGTCCCTTTGTCAGAACCGCGGCCGCGGCCGCGATGTACATGATGAGATAAAATCTGCCGGCGGCATTCGCGTCCGCCGCGTTGCCTCGTGCGAAGGCCCACAGCGCCAGGGTAATGAAAAACGACAGCGGCATATCGAAGATGACGGCGCGGGAAAATGCCATGAAAATCGGACAGGTTGCCAGAACGAGACCGCTCCACAGCGCCGCCCACGGGCCGGAGAATCTCCGGCCGAGATCTAAGACGAGCAGCACGCACCCGAGCCCCGCGAGGGCCGCGGGCAAGCGCGCGGAAAATTCGGAGATTCCGAACAGCTTGTATGCGCCGGCGGCGAGCGAGAAGAAAAACATCGGCTTGTCGAGATAAGGAATGAAATCGTAGTGCGGCGTCACCCAATCGCCGAGCAGCAGGATCTCGCGCGCGACTTCCGCGTTTCGTCCCTCATCGGGCTCGACGAGCGCGGGACCTCCGAGATCGTGAAAAAGGATGAACGAACAGAGGACGGCCAAAGCTGCGAGCGCAACGAAGGCCTGATGGTCTTTCGTCTCAGCGGTAGTGCTCGACATATCTTTCGTGCCAGATCTGGAAAATCAGCAGGGTCCAGAGGAGCTTGCGGTTGTCTTTCTTCTTTTTCAAGTGATCGTCGATCAAGCCTTTGATGTAGGAATAATTGAAATACCCCTGCGTTTTGATCCGGCGCTCGTCCAAATAGTCGAGCATGAAATCCTTGAGGTCGTCGGCTAGCCACTGGGAGATCGGGATGCCGAAGCCTTTCTTTTTCCGCCGGATAACCCGCTCGGGCAGGATCCCGGCCGCAGCCCGCTTCAGCAGATATTTGGTCGTGAGGCCGCGGAGCTTGTACTGCATCGGCAGGCGGCACGCGAATTCGACCAGATCTTGATCCAACAGCGGGCAGCGCACTTCGAGGCCGTTCGCCATCGATGCGCGGTCGACCTTTACCAGGATGTCGTCCTGCAGATAGAGCTTTGCCGACAGGTAGAGAATGCGCTCGAGGTCCTTGTTTAGGCCGCTCTCGCGGACGTAGTCGAAGATATCCTCATACGTGTTATCGCGCGCGAGGGCGGCGTTGCAGTCGTCGGTGAAAAGCATCTTTTTCTCGGCGTCGGTAAAGCTGCCCATCCAGATGAAGAATCGGATTTCCGAAGAGACCCCGGCGCCGCGCAAGAACTGCTTGATTTTGAAATCAGGACTGATGTCGTGATGGGATACGGGCAGCGCCGCGGCGATCGATTTGATCGCCTGCTTCAAGGCCTCCGGCAATAAGTCATAGTACGTGACGAGCCGGTGCGCCTGGTACGTCGGGTATCCGGCGAAGATCTCGTCTCCGCCGTCTCCGCTGAGCGCGACTTTCACGTCTTGCGATGCGGCTTTTGCGAGCATGTACGAAGGCAATATCGAGGCGTCGGCGAGCGGCTCGTCAAGAAAATCGGGCAGGCCGTCGAGCTGCGCGAGCATTTCCGCCGTCGTGAACGTTCTCCGCGTCAAGTCGAGATGGAGAGCGTCCGCGACGGAATCCGCGTAGGCGCTTTCATCGAACGACTTCTCCTCGAATCCGATCGAAAAACACTCCACGTGTTGCTGCGCTCGCACAGCGTAGGCGGCCACCAAGCTCGAATCGATCCCGCCGCTTAGGAAGACGCCGACAGGGACATCGGCGGCGAGCCGCGCGCGCACGGCGTTGTCGAGAATGCTGCGCAGCTCCTCGGCGTATTCTTCTTCGGTCTTGTAGCCGATCGGAAAATCCGACAACGGCAGGTCCCAGTATTTGTGCACCGTGGACTGGCCGTTTTTATGCCACAGGTAATGTCCCGGTTTGAGCTTGAGGATCGAGGCAAAGATGGAATGCGGCGCCGGGATGTATTCCAGGGCGACGTATTTGTTAATGGAGGCTAAATCGAGCGAACGGTCGACGGCCGGATGCTGGAGCAGCGCTTTGATCTCCGAGGCGAACGCGATGCCGCCGTTATACGAGGCGTAGTGCAGGGGTTTCTTTCCTATGCGGTCGCGCGCGAGAAGCAGCGCGTTTTTGCCGCGGTCCCAGAGCGCGAAGGCGAACATGCCCTTCAGCCGCTCAAGGCAGCCGACGCCCATCTCTTCATAGAGATGGACGATGACCTCGCTGTCGGAGTTCGATCGAAACGCATGTCCTTTGTCCAGGAGTTCGGTCCTGAGTTCGCGAAAATTGTAGATTTCGCCGTTGCAGGTGAGCCAGACCGTGCCGTCTTCGTTTGACATCGGCTGACGCGCCGCGGCGGAGAGGTCGAAGATGCTGAGCCTTTTGTGTCCCAAACCGACGGACATGCCGGCGCGCCGCTCGATATGTTCGCCGTCGTCGTCCGGTCCGCGATGGACCAGAGTGTTTCCCATGCGCCGCAATAAGTCGGCATCGACCGGCTCGTGGCGCGAGAGATATCCATATATGCCGCACATGATTATGATCCTTGCGACGCGCGGGATTGTCCGCGCGGTCTACCGTTGTTTCGGGGCGCCCGTCGGCCGAAGCGCGGTCGCCCGTCCCTAAAGATGATTCTCGCCTATAGCAGGGTGTCGTGCTCGATATGTAGGCGCGAACGCTCCGGAGAAAACGCCCGGCAATCAGAGCAGCAGGATGGCGCTGTATTCGCGTTGGCGAATCGCGGGCTCGGGCGGCGAATGCGTCTCACGAAGCGCAACCCGGAAAATTCGATTTGTGTAAAAGAGCGCGGGAAGAAGCGCCGGCGCCGTCGGCGAGTGGTCGCGCGCGGCGAGCCATGCGGCCGTGTCGGAGTGATTCGAGGCGCCGATCGCCTGCCCGAGATCGGCGAGCGCGGCGTCGAGAGCGAGATCGGCCCAGGGAGCGAGATCGTCGAAAAGACCGAGGTCTTCGCAGAAATCGCCGGCCAGCAGGATCAGCCACACACAGAGAAAGCCTGCCGCTATGATTCGGCACCGCACGAGACGAGTATAGGAAGGAAATATAGAAGGTGTCAACTCGCTAGGCGAATTCCATCTCATGTTTATCGACCGGCCGCGGCCGGGACCCAGCGCCGACTGAAAAAACGGAAGAGATTCGTCGCGAGACGCCACGCCATCAGCAGGCTGAGGCCGATCCAGATGCCGCGCAGCCCCCAGTCTTGGCGCAGCGACAGCCAGGCGATCGGCACGAAGATGCCGAGGGCGCCGACGAGCATCGCGCGCATGAGATAGCGCGTGTCGTTGGCGCCGAGGAGAAAGCCGTCCGAGGCGAACACCGCGCCGTTGATCGGCTGAAAGACGGCGAGCAGGATGAAGATCACGCCGGCCAGCGTCGCCTCGACTTCGGCGCTGCGGGTGAAAAAGGCGACGATGGATTCGTGGAACAAAAAATACGCGGCGCCGAAAACGATTCCGGTCGCGGCGCCGCAGAGAATCAGGACGCGCCCCATGCGATAGGCGCGCTCGGCGCGCCGCGCGCCCAAATGGCCGGCGGCGAGCGTCTGGCCCGCGACGGCGATGCCGTCGGTCGTGTCGGAAGAGAGCAGGAACAATTGCAGCGCGATCTCGTGGCTCGAAAGCGCGACCGCGCCCATGCGCGCGACCGTGCCCGTGGCGAAGACGAGCGAGAAGCGCAGCGCGCCGGTGCGCAGCGCGAGGTCGCCGCCGATGCGCGAGAGCGACCGAAGCCTCCGCGCGTCGAGCCGCCAGCGGTCGAGGCGGTACGCCGCCGTATACGACGAGAAAAAAACGACAGCGATGCAGAGCGAGCCGGCGAGCATCTGCGAGAGGAGCCGCGCCGTCGCCGCGCCGCCGAGTCCCAGCGCCGGCAGGCCGAGGCCGCCGTAGATCAGGAGAAAGTCGAGGACGATGTTGAGGCCGTTGGCGGCAAAGGCGATCAGCATCGGCGTGCGCGTGTCCTCGACGCCGCGGAGAAAGCCGATCGCGGCGAAATACAAAAACGTGAACGGCGTGCCGAGGATGACGACGCGGAAATAGGCCGCGCCCGGCTCGAGCACGCCGGGCCCGGCGCCCATCCATAGATACAAACGCTCGGCGAAAAAATGTCCCAGCAGCGCGACGGCGGCGCCGCCGCCGAGCGCGACGAACAGCGCGTGCACGAAGAGCTCGCCGCAGGCGTCGGGCTCGTTGCGCCCGCGGTGAAAGCCCACCAGCGTCGTGGTGCCGAAGATGAGAAACGCGAAGATCCAGTAGATGCCGCCGATGAGGGAGGAGGCGATCGAGCGCGCGGCGAGCGGATCGACGCCGAGCCGTCCGATCATCGCCGTGTCGGCGAGCACGAAGACGGGCTCGCTCGCGATCGCGAGCATCGCGGGAACGGCGAGGCGCCAGATTTCCTTGAGATCGGAGCGCGCCGTCGCGTTCTCGGCGGGCGCCGCGT
>Ga0075424_100004893_pt1 | contig 12736 bp, 13 predicted proteins | sample SoiMethybrSBSTD3_FD_75301 | JGI IMG/M metagenome (GOLD analysis project Ga0075424, IMG submission 75301) | Bulk soil microbial communities from a Populus tree surrounding site in Tennessee, USA - Soil MetaG P. TD hybrid SBSTD3 | ecosystem: Environmental > Terrestrial > Soil > Tree plantation... | reverse complement strand
GCGGCCGCGCAGGAGCCTACCGTCGCGCAAGCCGTCGATAAGATCGTCACGCAGGAACAAGCTGAGGTTCAGTCGCTGCGGCAATATTCGCCGCTTGTGGAAACCTATATCCAATTGGTGCGCCCGGACAAGGATTTGGGCGCCGTGACCGACGGCGACCGCTATTTTCTCGGCCGCGCCGCGCTCGCCAAGGGCGTAGAGCTCGAGCCACTGGTCACCAACAACGGAACCAGCAACTCCGCGAAGCAAAAGTTGTTCTCGAGCATCGGTAATTTTTTCTCGGCGGAATTCTTGCCACGCGGCTTCTTGCAGATGATCTATCTCGATATGGACGGCTTCGATCGCCAGCATTACAAGTTCACTTACGCGGGCCGCGAATTCCTGGGCGAGGTCCGCTGCCTCGTCTTTGATGTAGACCCGCTGCCCAACAGCGGCAAAGGCCGCTTCGCCGGGCGCATCTGGGCGGAGGACGAGGGTTACCACATCGTGCGTTTCAACGGCGCGTACGGCGGTTCTTCGCGCAGCAGCTACTACTTCAATTTTGACAGCTGGCGTGTGAACACCGGCAAGAACGAGTGGTTGCCCGCTTACATTTACAGTGAAGAAGGCAACGTGCAATACGGCGTTGCCAAGCACACGGCGTTTCGCGCGTTCAAATCACAAACCCGTCTCTGGGGATACGACCTGAACCAATCCAAGGAAGAACAGGCGCTGAGCAGCGTTTCCATTGAAGCGCCAAAAATCAACGATCAGTCGCAGAAGGGTAACGGCTATTCGCCATTGCAGGCCCGCCGTGCGTGGGGCCGCTTGGCCGAGGACAACGTCACGTCGAAGATGCAGGCGCTAGGCTTGCTTGCACCTTATGGCGACGTTGACCGCATCCTCGAAACCGTGGTGAACAATCTGGAAGTCACGAATGAGCTGGACATTCAACCGGACGTCCGTTGCCGCGTGCTGATGACGTCCACGCTCGAGTCGTTCACGCTCGGCCACACTATCGTAGTAAGCCGGGGACTCATTGACGTCCTGCCTGATGAAGCCAGCCTCGCCGCGGTTATTGCGCATGAACTGGCCCATGTCACCCTCGGCCACCGCATGGACACGCAATTCGCATTTTTCAACCGCACGCGCTTCGATGAAAAGGAAACCTTTCACCATTTCGGATTCGCGCGCAACAACGAAGAAGAAGAATCCGCTAATCAAAAAGCGCTGCTTTTGCTGAAAAAGTCGCCATACGTCGATCAATCCGGAACGGCGCAAGCATTTTTCCAAGCGTTGCAAAGCCGCGCCAAGGAAATTCCTAATCTGATCAGCCCGCATCTGGGCGACCGTGTACCAACCAACTGGACTCTTGCAGACTCTGCTTCCGTCAAGACCGCCACCGCAAATCTGGGCGCCGCCACAACACCGGCACTGCCGCTCGGCGGCCGCATCAAAGTCGAACCGTGGAACGATCAGCTCACGCTGCTCAAGCCGCAAGCCGAAGGCGGCGCAGTTGCCGAGTACGAGAAAATGCCGTTTGAAGTCGCGCCCTTCCTGGTATACCTGACCCGCCAGGACGCTGCGTCCAAAGTCACATCCAAGTCCGCGGTGATCAACGCCGAAGCCGTCGTCAACCCCAACCACCAATAACTTTGGCATAGGCTCGCATCAATCTGAACGTGCCCGCCGCACGCCTGGGCGGACACGTTCACTTCTCTCCGCCGTTCGCGCCGCTGTAAACATCAGAAACCTTGCCGGTTAGAAGCCTTCGGCAGTCACCGCCACCTTTGAAGCTCCGGAAACCTTTCGCGTCGCCACGCATCAGATGGGAACCCAAATCGAGTTACAATGAAGCTGAAAGATAGGAAGGAAATCTCATGACTGAACTTGCAACCTTTGCCGCAGGATGTTTCTGGGGAGTCGAGGTCAAATTTCGCATGATCCCCGGCGTGGTTGACGCCGCCGTAGGCTATAGCAACGGCCACACGGAAAATCCGACATACAAAGATGTGTGCACTGACGAAACTGGCCATGCCGAAGTCGTGCAAGTAACCTTCGATCCCGCCAAGGTGAGTTACGAAACGCTGGTTGAAGCCTTCTGGCACATGCACGACCCGACGCAGATGAACCGCCAGGGCCCCGACTTTGGCCAGCAGTATCGGTCCGCGATTTTCACGCACTCGCCCGAACAGGGAGCGATCGCCCAGAAGTCCAAGGCCGCCCTCGAAGCCAGCAAGAAGTTCCACCGGCCCATCGCGACCGAAATTACTGCCGCCGGCACGTTCTATCGCGCCGAGGAGTATCACCAGCGCTATCTCGAAAAGCGCGGCATGGCCAGCTGCCACCTCTGATCGATCCACACCGAAACCAAGCAGAAATCGTTTGCTGATCCTCGACGGCGCTCAGCTACTTGGGCGCTGTCTACTTTGCAGCTTTCTCGTTGGCAATTGCGTCAAGCCTCTTGCAAGCGAAAGCTCGCGCCGGAACAAAAACGTGGAAGTCCGGCCACTCTAAGTTTCGCGTCCACTGCTAGCGGCTGTCAGGAGTGCCCGGGTGCACGCTATCGGATGCCGCGATCCACATGAGCGGGTTCTATGCGCTGCCGCTAAGCACACAAAAACTCTCCGGAAAACAAATAGCCACGTGCCTGAATGTTTCTGGGGTTCAGTTTAGGAGTGGCGCCCAGGTGGACGACTTTAGAACTTTCCTGGGCGAGTTTTGTGTCGAAGGGTGCAAGAGTTTGGCCGTTTCACGATCTGAGACATTAGATCATCGGCATTTAGCGCAGTTTCATTATGACGGCGTCCAAGCGAGACGGCCGCGTACGAGTGCCAACGAGCGGTCGTAATGGCTCAGAAACCCATTTGAGCGCGCCCGAGTTCGGTCAGATCCTTTTCTGTCGCCCGACCCTCGAAGTCGACTTCGAAGTCCATGGCCGCGAAGTCAGGAGCGGAACGTCCCTGGAGAAAGGCTTGCCGTTGTTTCGGAAGATATGCGCGGTTCTTCGGGCAATCGGGCGCAGAACCGATGTAGATGACGCTGGCGTACTCGCTGCCCCGGTGCTCGTCAGCGACGGCATGGCAGATGTCGGTATGCCAGAACACCGTGTCGCCGGGCATGACCTCCGGAATCGAGACTAGGCCGGGTAGGAGATCGGGATGCCACGCCGAGCTCACCCCAAGCGCACGGCCTGGGGCCGCGCCGCACAGGTCAGCTTCGTCGACATCGTCTTGTAGGGCGCGAAGGAGCACATAGGCGATGCCCTCCGCAATTGGAATAAGGCGCAGGGTGCCGTCGTTCGGCCCTTGGCGTGTCAGCGCCGTCCAACCCTGATAGGTGCGGAACATACTGCACACCGCAGGCGACGGAATCTCCTGCGTTTTCAAACGGTGCGTAGCGTCGAACGGGTCATAACTGCGCCAGTCGCCGGCGAAGATATTCTCGTATACCTTCTGATAGCCAGGGTCGATCCAGCGCTCCACAGTGCCCGCATCCATGTGTGGAGAAAGTCCAAGCGTCTTGTCTCCGGGCTGCCGCCGGCGCACGCGATCTGCATAGGTGCACTGCCTTTCGGGATTGAAGACGCCTTCGTATTTCCACAGGCGATCGAGAAAAGCACGCGTCTCGGCGAGTCTCGGATCCTGCCGCGCAGTGACCTGCGGCCTGGACCAGTAGACGTTGAACACTTGCGGCTGTCCGGCTTTCAGCGCGGAGAAGTACTTGTCGAGGCCGCGTTTCTCGACTTCCTGCTGTTCGTAGTGGTTCCTCTCGAGATACTCGCCGATTTCTGCGAACCAATCGCGCGCGAGATCGGCGGGGAACACCCCGCGAACCACCGCACAGCCGGTGTTACGAATCAGCTGACGGATTGCGTCCGGGACTGTGTTGTTCCGTATGTCTCGGTAGTCGAGCTCCGGCACCACGGTGCGCCCTGCATCGACATCCCTGAGGATAATGTCGGCCGCTCGTTTGACGTGGTCCCTTACGTCTGCATAGGCGCGTTTCAAGGCCTCGCGACGCGGCGCAAGCTTGCGCTTAAATGCGATGATCTGGTTGCTCACGTCAACTTGTGCGACTGCCATGCCCTTCCCTCCTGCGTTTGGCTCCGCGAAGGACGATTCAACGCCTACTTCGGAAATGCCCTTTCTGGAGTGCCGATCGGCATCGTGTTGAGTGCGGCGTGCACCTAATTCTGTGCCGAGAAGCGCCGTTCGATACTTCCGAAGATCGCGTTTCGGCAATAAGGAACGATTCTACGCTCAATTTCGACGGCATTGCGAGCCTCTGGACAAACGCCGTATCGGACCTTGGTGGTTTTCATTCGACGGAGCGTGCAGGTTGGTTCGAAACGAACAAAAGGCAGTCGCCGGAAGCCGTTGAAAACAAACTGCTCAAGGAGGTGGCGCGCCCGGAGACTCGCGACCTTCTGGTTCGTAGCCCACAATTCTAAAATCTAACTCGCTTGGTTCCAGTCGGTTGCGAGCTAGAGGGTAGCAGAAACGCCATCTAGTACTTCTATAATCTTTCGGCTTCGACCTCATCAGACTGCTTCATCAACCATCTGAATAAGAGCGCAATCATTTTGAGATGTGCTCTCTCCGGCTGCGGAACCCGAGTAGAGTCGAAATTTAGGCGTCGTGCTTATGCTGGGCGGACCAAGGGTCTGGCTGCAAGGAAAACCCGTAAACATTCCGGCGAAGGCCATGCGGGCCGCTGTTATCCACTCCGCCATTTCAGAGCGTGCCTAACAGGCTCACGTGTAATTTAGTTATAAGATAGGAATGTTTCTCGGTCAGGCAGGAGGCAAAATGAAGGTCTGCATCCGTGTCATCGCTCTTTGTCTCTTTCTAAGCCTTTCCTCATATGGACAAGGAAACAGCTTTGACCGCGTCCGTTACAACGGCGGTTCGGTGGATTCAAAGGTTGATCCGAAAGAATGGAAGAACACGCTGACAGTTACGTCTGACTTCATCACGCTATCGCTGAAGGACGGCAAAACGGTAGAAATCCCTCCAAAAACCGTCACATCTCTAAGCTATGGCCAGGAAGCCCACCGCCGAGTCGGCACTATGATCGCCCTGGCAATTCTAGTCGCGCCTGTTGCTTTGTTTGGTCTGTTTCATAAGACCCGACTTCATTACATCGGAATTCAATACATAGACGGCACGAACAAATCCGCAGGAATTCTGCTTCAAGGCGACAAGGATAACTACCGGGCAATACTCGTTGCGCTCCAAGGTGTGACCAACGTACCGGTTTCGGTTGCCGAAAAAGATCGTGAGTTCGTTCCCGTGGGTGTTAAGTCCGAAGTCGCAAAAGGAAACGAAGAACGCGCCGAATCGAACGGCGATTCGAAATCCGGAACCACGGCCGAAGCAGCTAAAGGTGCGGTCAACGTGTCTTCCAATCCGGCCGGCGCCGACGTTTCACTCGACGGGAATTTTATTGGAAACTCGCCCGCAAGTCTGAAGCTTTCGCCAGGCAAACATACGATCACGGTCAAGATGTCGGGATGGAAGGACTGGACGAGAGATATAACCGTTCAAGCCGGATCGGAAGTACAACTTACGGCGACACTGGAGAAAACTCTGTGATTCAAACGCGAACGCTCGCGATCTTCTTTTTGTCCCTGATACTTGCGTTCTTCGCACTGGCAGGAGCCAAAGGCCTTTTTGCAGCGACTTGCACAGGGACCGATCCCTGCCACGCTTGCAAGAACTGCAAATACTGCCGACACTGCGCAAAGCTTGGCGGGAAGTGCGGAGTTTGCAAGTAGGCTGATGACAGCGGCTCCACCGTAGCCGCATCAGAGCTTAATCAGCGTCAGTCCACTCCTCAAGGTCCAAATATATATGCGAAGTCGTGTCCCACTCCTGAAGATCGTGCCTCTGGATGCAGTGTTTCCGAAATCCTGAATAGCACAGCTTCAATTGTTCGTCGCTCAGTTCTGAGACTCGATAGCCCCAATCGCAGTCAGGCATTCCACATCTAATTACGAGAGTCATTAAAGGGGATGAGATGGTCCCCAAGTCCGTTAAGCCGGAAGAGTATGGCCTGATGTCTACACGCGTATGAAACGAGCACGAGTCGGGGGAAGCTGAGAATCCTCCCTAGACGCGTCCCATGAGTACGAGAATGATCACAATCAGGAGGGCAACGCCCACGCCGCCCGATGGCCAATAATGGCGGCAAACCTGCGGTCTACGTTTGACAGGATACGATTACTGGCTTCACCAATCTGTACAATTTTCGACACCGATCATTTCGGATGCCGTCTTCGCCATTCTGCGCGACAAATTTTCAACTGCGCATCAAACGCACTCGGAATCGTCGAGACGATCGATATGATCCGAGCGGGCTCGGTGACGGTATATTTCGAAATTCAAAGGCGAGGAAAACCCGCGCCCTTACAAGCTAAGGGCGCGGCGCCCAGCCAAAACGTCTCTCAGGGTGAACTAGGGTTTTTTCGGGGGTGGAGGTGGCTCGGACTTTTGTGCCTCGGGCGTTGGCTTAGGAGGAGGCTGAGTTTGCTGTGCGGGAGGCCGAGTAGATTTCTGCGTTTCGCTGGAGACGACGTGGAAATTGCCGCTGACATCGCGAATTTCAACGCTCTTTGACTGCTGTGCTACCGGAGATTGTTGCGTTCCGGGAGTGGCGTACTGCACGACATACTTCGTTCGCGCGGTGACTTTGGGACCATCACTCGGATTAGCGGCATTGGGTTGCTCGATCTGCTGCTCGGTTATTTCTCCACCCGAGTCTTTTTTCTTTACGGTCGTGACTCGCTGGCTCACATGCATGCGGCCGTCGCTGTAACCTGGAGCGTCAACTGAATAGGTTTCAACAGTACTTCGCTTTTCTCCCGTGGGGGTTTCGGCTTCTTTTGAAACGGTGCGTGAACTTTCTTGGAGTCTGCCCTCTACATCGGAGCGCGAAACGCGCTCCTCGGTGGTGCGATTCTGGCCGTCATCCTTGATCGTCCTTTCGGTGACGCCGCTGACTCTCCATCTGCCGTTGCCATCCGACGTCAGCGTGGTCTTCTTCACCGCGACGCTGTCATCTGCGCCGTGTGTTTTCAATTCCTGCGTCTGTTCCGCCTGCGCGAGTCCACCATAACCGTCCGCTTGGTATACCGTGCTTTTCGTCTCCTCGACGTTGGGGCTTATTTTTTTCGTGTCGGCGATTTCCCGTCGAACGACCTGGAGATGTCCGTTCACATCCGCACTGGAGGTCTTGCGTTCCATGTGAGCATTGCCGCCGGCTGTGGTGTGTGACTCTTCTTCGGTCACCTGAGCCAGAGTTCGCTGTCCATTTCCTGTCCACTGATAGGTGCGCACTATGGTGCGTGTCGCGGTGTCATTTACCTGGACCGTCTCCCTCTCCGTTTCCGAAAAGGGCTGGTAGCGGCCGTTGGGATCTCGGAATTCCACCCGCTGCTTATCCACAGTGCGATTGCCGGACTTGGTGTGACTCTCTGTAGTGCGCGAAGGATTGGCGTTCGGGCCGCCAGCCTCACTCGTTGCCGTCCAGGATTCGTCACCGCTGCTTTTCGGCGACTCTTGCGCCTGGACGCGGACTGCCCCGGCGGTACAAAGAGCCACAGAAATGATCGAAAGGAAAATCGGGGACGGAACGATGTGAGTCGGAAGTTTTGCGGATGGCATGTTCGTTACTCCGGCAATTTGATGTTTCGAGTACAATGGAAAACCACCGTCAGTTAGCCATCTTAATGTCGTGGAAAGGAGAGAGGCGCTCGGGTAGTCACAAGCGCCTCCTCTACTGCGTCAACGTAAACCGTACCTCACTGGATCACCTCCCTCTCGGCGTGGGCGCCGATATCGACGAAATGTCGCATGATGCGAGTATAGCGCCTAGAACAGGAAGAGGAAGGTCCTTTCTCTGGGAATCATCCATCGTTTTGCAAAAAAAGGGCGAAAGAATGGGCTACGCGACAAAAGGTGCCCGCTACAAAGAGCTGGTCTAGGCGGAAGCGGATGCGGCGGATCCTTTGCAGAAGGCCAGCAGGTCCACGTTGATTTGGTCGGCTTGAGTGGTGGGCATGCCGTGCAAAGGTACGTGTAGGTCCTAAGCCACGGTCCAGCCAATTAATGCTGTATTATTCGGGACCATGCGTAAGAAAAAAGCGCAACGCGAGCATCACTACATTCGGGTTGTAATCACGTACACGGACGGCGAAACTTCCGCCAACCGAGTTTTCAAGGACAAGACCAAAGCTAAAGAATACGCAGCACGGCAAAGAGCGTCACCCACAGTAAAGAAGGTGACGCTTAAACCGTTCGTGCGCGATACATACGCGGCAACTACGGTGCGGAATGGACCGAAGCCGGTACGTTAGCAAAGAGCGAAATCCTACCACCGCAAACCGAATCGTTTCGCAATCGTAGGCAATGCCTTCCGGTTCCGGCGAAGACATTGCAAGCCGCTGTTATCTGCTCCGGGATTTCCGTCCCTAGGTAACGCTGTTTGTACCGATTCACCGTCTTATGGCCGTGATTCGCAAAAGTGAGACCGGCTTGAAACGACTGCGCCCATTCCGTCACTACTACTGCAAAGCATGCGCCAGTGGAGACTTCAATGACGCGTATCTTGTACGCAAAGCGGAAAGCTGCCATCAGACAACATAGCTCTCGGGCAGGTGGATTTGTCAGCACCGAGAAGAGTGGCACTAAGCTTGCCGCATTCTCGAACACTTTCATTGCTGTCATCCGACATCTAGTTACTACCGTATTGTGCGTTGCGATATTCGCGGGATGTGCTGTTAACCGCTATCAGGCGCCCGTAAGTGCGTTTCGTGACAGAACACAACAAACGATCGGAGTGCTGGGCGATTTTTATTCATCGCGGAATTCCTACGAAATCGACGCGTACTTGCAAGTGGTCGCAGCCGACAGCAAGCTCGAAGTTTTGGAAACCGATGCCCAGGGTCAGCCCACACCGCTAGGACGTCCAGTTTTCTCGCCCGCTTCCATCAAGGCTCGTCTCGACGCTCTCAACTTGGTTGGAATTTATGCCGGCAGGCTGTATGACTTAGCGAACACGACGGCGCCTGCGAGCTTTCAGACCTCCGCGACGGTATTGGGAGACAATCTCGGAAGCTTGGATAAGACATTCCAAAAGTTACAAGGGGCCGCAGACCCCACCGCAAACAAATACATCGGGCCAATAAGCGGCCTGATCGGAACAATCGGCCAGATGTTCTTGGAACATGCTCGCGACCAACTTATAAAAAAAGCTATTGCCGATGGGGCGCCTCAAGTGGATTCGATCCTCGCTCAAATGCGCGACGACATGGATAACATCTTTTCAAAAGAAGTGGTTACCGGGGCCAAAGAAAGACTGGCAATTCTGGCGCACGCCTACAATGTTGAGCGCAGCCAGCTCACCTTTGAACAGCGGACGGCACGACTTCTTGAAATCAAGGCGGCGTCAGCGGAGGCCGCAGCAAGCGTCGGTTCGGCTCCCTCAAACGTGGTTTCTTCGATGATGAGTGCTCACAAGGCGTTGGTCGAAGCTGCTGCGTCGTCCGACAAAGCGAGACCTATGAATTTGGCGGCGCTTAACTCTGCATTGGAGGCGTGGACAACGCAGATACAGAGTCTCGCCGCGCAAGTAAAGCTTCTCATTCACTAAAAAAGGAACTTCTTATGCTCAAAGTCGATACAAGTACCCTAACTGATGTCATCAATCAGTGCTTCGACTACTCCATGGACGGACGATTTGATCTGAACCAACAATCGGCCTTCCTGGCGGAAGGCAAGAGGCTTCGAGGTCTCCTCTTAAACCTACTTTCGGCGCAATTCGACGACGCGACACCAGCAGTTCTGAAAGCAAACAAGCAGCTTGACGCTGTCAATACATCGCTCTCGAATGCCACGGCGGTTTTAGCTAAAACCGTACAAACTCTGAACGAGATCGCAGCCTTGGTCGGAAATTTGGATAAGCTTTTGAATGTGGCTGCAAGTTTCATTTAATAGAAACAAATGAGGCCGCTACAGTCGATGAGCGTCTATTCCTAGTATTTCCGTACCCACGAACACCAAGCTCGTCGGAACCCAGAGCATGCTTTATGGATATCAACTGTAAAAACTTCACGCGAGTGTTGCGTCGACCGTCTGAGCCGGCAGCGCTTACCGGACATCTCTTCCAACTCGGGAAAGCGAGAAGCTTAATAGTGGTGTTCCCTATGCCGATGGCCGTGGCTAGCGCGAAAGAACCGCCCATCGCAGGCCGCACAGCGATAAGGATTTTGGAACATCATGAAGTGCCGGAACCAGTCCTTGACGCCACTTCTTCTCGACCGGAAGCATTGTTTGCCGCCGCAATACGGACAGCTAGAGGATTGAGTGCGAGAAGTGGTCTCCTTCATGGCAAATCCTTTGGCGCGGGGATTTATGTTACAACGTCTGGCCGCTCTCGTAGAAGTGGAAGCGGCGGTCAGCGGATTACAGTCTTTCCAGATTGCCAAAATGGGAGAAACTTTTGCAGGTTAAGCCGAACGGGACTTCTTCCATTCCAACAACGGCATTTCCAGGTGCCCTGCTTTGTGTAGATACGCCCTCGCATATGCTGCCGCTCTGTCCTTTCCTTGTTCAATGTCATCCGCCGGCTCAGAAGGCGCGATCCAATTCTTTGCGGTGACGTTGTAAACAGATGCCTGAACGCCCTGCGCGTTTTGCTCTGAGAATAATCGCAAGTGCTCATCACCGACTTTGATTTCGGCCCAGACACCTTGGTCTAGCATCAAGCAACTCCGGAAAAATGAGATCATCCTGCAGCGCTCAGTCTACCAACGCCCAGTTTATTGCTAAAGCTCCGTTGTGCGAGGTATTTCCTGCGCGCAGTTCGCTCAAGTGGAATAGCGTCACAGACGCCCGCCCTGGAGTTCTCGTAGGAAGTGCCTCTCCTGCGATGATCCTTGCTGGCTGGACGAGCTCGCAGCCCTGGCGCGGAGCGGCCTGTTGCCGCGCTCAAACCGCGTCGGAGTTGCGATGATCAACACATAGCCCAGTGCCGTAAGCGGACCGACGCCAGGATGAGTCATCAGCCGCATCGCCTCGGGTCGCTTCCTGGCTTCCCGCTCGACAGCGGCCGTCAGCTCTGCAATCGTCGGATTCATGCGGTCCAGCAGCTCCAACAACTCTTGCCGTCGCCGACTAGCCCAGGGAGCCAGCGCCAGCTTCTCTAACTGCACTCGCCCCTGTTCGCTGAACAGTTTTTTCTTCCAGCGATAGCCCTCGTTCATGGCCAACGCCTGCAGCTGATTCATGATCCGCGTGCGCATCTGCACCGAGCTAGGTAGGTCGACCAAACGGTCGAAGCAAAAAGCGCACTGCCAGAATGATCCGGCAACTCCGAAACCTCGGCTACCGGATTTCAACGCCCTAGTCCAGTGCAGGCAGAGTGATTTTCGACGCGATGCCGGTGCCACAGCAGTTGTCGCAGATCCCGATTCTCCGCATCAGTCGCAGCAGGAGTCGAGCATCCTCGCGGTCAAACTTCTGCTTCTTCACTCGCTTGGCCTTGATCTCCGCGGGATCGCCCATCCATACCTCGAACCCCAACTCTGCTAGCAGTCGCTCAAAGCAACGTGAATAGCCGGTAGCCTCCAGGCCTACCCGCACGCGGATTCCTCGCTGCTTCACCCGAGCCTATGGTCGAGGAGCCGACATTGCTATGCAATCAAGTCCCGATCCGCGATTCCACATCGGCTATCTGAGTGCGTCGTCGAACCCAAAAAGAATTAGCGCGGCGGTTGCGAAAAAAGTCAGGGTCAGAGCAATGGCCGAGGCCCATGATAGTTCTGGCAGAAGCGGGTCGAGGCCATGTGCGCTCGGATCAAAAACCGACCACAATCGAATGGCACCAGCGTACATGCCCACCCAGCAGAACGCGAAGACTGAATAGCCCGCAAGAGTGCGCCGTTTCATATGCCACCTCACGTTGTGACCGATATCATAGATTATTGTGGTTTTGAGTAGCGTTTGATTTCCCAAAACGCTAGAAGTGAAAACAAAGAACGGCTTTTACACTTCGACGAGCGCAGGAAGCGTAGACTTGCTCGTGCTGCCACTCGTTCTCAGCTCGTACTATGGAACGAAAGAGTTTCTCCCCAGCCAATCTCTGCAGTCGAGGATGGTCTCTCATGAATAATTACGCCGACCTGGCTGAGCGATTTCGTCTACTCAACGAAAAAAGGCCAGCAAGTCCAACATCAAACGGAGATACTGACTGAAAGCGGAGAGAAGTGACGTGCGACCCAAAACCCTGTGTTATCCTTTTGGCTGCATGTAAACCTCCGTACTATTCGGACCTGCCCCACAACTTCCCAGAATTGAGCTAGTTGTCCCAAGTCCATGGCTTTGATCAATTCGCCACAGATGGTCAGGCTCTTGCGCAGTCTTCAATTAAGCCTGCGGACTAGGCTATTACTGCCACTGGTGTTCGTCATCGCTGGTCTAACCGGCGCCACGCTCTTCCTTGTTCGCCACTCAGTCGAAACCCAAGCCCAGGCCCAGATCGAGCAGGAAGCCAGCAATGCCATATTGACGGTTCAGGCGGCTCTCAATCAGCGCGAACTCATCCTAAGCAAAAAGGCCGATCTTCTGGCGATGGTCGCATACATAAGAAATGGCGACCCGTCTGCGATCGAGGATATCAGTGAGGACGCGTGGCAATCGAACGACTGTGATCTGTTTGCGATTGCTGACGCAAAGGGCAAGGTGTTGAGCGTACA
>Ga0075424_100004892_pt1 | contig 12737 bp, 15 predicted proteins | sample SoiMethybrSBSTD3_FD_75301 | JGI IMG/M metagenome (GOLD analysis project Ga0075424, IMG submission 75301) | Bulk soil microbial communities from a Populus tree surrounding site in Tennessee, USA - Soil MetaG P. TD hybrid SBSTD3 | ecosystem: Environmental > Terrestrial > Soil > Tree plantation... | reverse complement strand
CACCCCGCACGCGATGAACTCGCCGGAGTTCTGGACCGTGCGCAAGGAGTTCATGGCTCGACACGGCGTCGAGTACGCCGGCGTCGACGAGCCTGCCCCGAAGGATGCCGCCGAGCAGCAGGCCCAGGCGCGCCACAACTTTGGCGTGGCGATGGGCGTGCTCCGCGCCAACACCGCCCTGGTCGACGCCATCAGCGACCGACTTGTTGAGGTCGCGGGTCTGGTCCCCGACCACGTCGAGGGGTTCAACCTGGGCGGCCGCGGCGCGGAGATCTTCAGCGACCCGCGACTCACCGACGTGAGCGCCTATCCCCCGGAGATGTGGAAAGCGCCCGGCGAGAAGGCCGCCAACCGGTCGGCGCTGGCGACCTGGGGCTCGTGGATCAACGCCTATGCCAAGCAGGAGTACGGGCGGCCGCTCTTCATCGTCTGCTCAGCCGACCTGGCCGAGTCGACCAATATCGCCGGCTTTGCCAAGGACTTTGGCGACATGCCCGGCTGGGGCTGGTACCAGCGCGACACCAATCCGCGCGGCGCCCTCCTGCCGCAGCAGATCACTGAGTTCACGAACTCCGGCGTCACGGTGGGGATCGCCACCGTCAACCTGGCGGATGACCCGATGACCGCCTTTAACGGGTTCTGGGCTGCCTGCTCGACCTACGGCTCCTTCTCGTACCTCAAGTACGGCCCGATGCGCCTCTTCAGCCAACTGGCCCAGGACTCCGAGCTGAAGGTCGGCAAGGTCATCTGGGTGGCCGGCCACTCCGGCCCCGAGACGGCCGAGGACTCGCGCACCCACTTCGGCATCTACGAGACCGGTGTGACGCAGCTCTTCCCGGAGGGGCACATCATCGACCTGCACCCGTGGGAGTACAACGAAGTTCCGGTCGTCCTCGCCGCCGCGTTGGCAACCGACGTCCCGATCATTGCCTTGCACCTCACCCGCCCGACCGTCGAGATCCCCGACCGCGCAGCGCTGGGGATGGCCTCGCAACTCGATGCGGCGCGCGGGGCCTACCTGATCCGGGATGCCGATTCGGGGTCGCCGAGCGCCGGCACGGTCTACGTGCAGGGCACCGTCACCACTGCGAACGTCGTGAAGGTCCTGCCGCAGCTCGACGAGCGGGGGATCAACGTGCGGATCGTGGCCTGCATCTCGCCGCAGCTCTTCCATCGCCAGGACGCCGCGTACCGGGAGCGCATCTGCTCCGACTCGGACCGATGGAGCGGCATGGCCATCACGAACCGCGCCTTCAAGCTGATGACCGACTTCGTCCAGGGCCCCGTCGCGAAGGAGTACTCGCTCTCCTCGGACTGGGACGACCGCTGGCGCACCGGCGGCACCGTGGACGAGGTGATGGACGAGGCGCACCTTGGCCCGGGGCACATCCTCGACGCGATCGAACGCTACGCGGCCGAGCGGGAGGAGCGGCATGCGCGACTTCGGGAGATCGTGGCCGGCCTCGGGCGCTAGGCTGGGACGCGACATGAGCCAGACGCACCCGTACGAGCACCAGCGCCCGCGCCGGCCGTCGCACCTCGCCCGCCGGACGACGCCGCCACCCGAGCGGCCAGCCCCGCCGAACCTGCGATACCTCGCCTACGTCGGGCTGGCGCTGACCGCGGTCGTGGTCGCGCTGGCGGTGCCGTACATCATCGGCTACCTGATCCAGGCGGTGACGCGTTAGGCGAGGGCGGTCCAGACCTGGACTGAGTCGCCGAGGACCCTGACCCGCGGCCGCGCCAGCGGCGGCAGGTCGAGCGGGTAGGCCGCAGAGTCGCCGAGGTAGCCGTGGCCGGCAGCCCAGCCCTCGCGCCCGTTGGCCAGCTTCCCAGAAAGATCGAAGCTGGCGCCGTGGCACGGGCAGCGGAGGTCGTGCCAGACCTGGCGGTAGATCAGCGTGCAGGCCTGGTGCGTGCAGACGGCGCTCAGCGCACGGATGGTGCCGGCATCGTTGACGACGTAGCCGTCCAGCGCGGTGGTGCTGAAACGGAGCGCCGCGCCGACCGGCAGGTCCGCCAGGGAGGCGACCTCCACCCACTGGCCATCGCCGACGAGCTGGCCATCCGACGGCGATTCCGAGGCGGAGGGAATCGGCTCACGAGAACCGGCCCGAAGGATCGCGGTTGCGGCCGCAGCGGCGGCCAGCCCACCGGCCGCGCCAATTCCGAGCCGCAGCAGGTCGCGACGCGTGATCCGGGCGCGGCCGAGCTGCACGTCCCCTGGCAGAACCCAGTCCTGCACGGCGGCGATCCCCGCGTCGGCGTCGCGCATGCGCAGGCGGAGCTGCTCGATGAACGCGGCATCGGGCTCGCCCTTGTGCGGATCGCCCGCTGCGGAGAGCTCCGCGGCGAGCTGCGCCATCGGGCCTTCCTCGTCGACGACCTGGTCGGGGGAGGGGCGACCGCCGGAGAGCAGCGTGTCGACGAAGCGGTCGAAGGCTTCGGAGCGTTCGTCAACCATCGGTGTCCACCAGTGCGGCCGCTCGGCGCAGGGCGCGGTATTGCAGGACCTTGGCGTTGCCGTGGCTGACGCCCAGCCGGCTGGCGGTCTCGGCCACCGAGAGGCGGTTCAGGAAGCGCAGCTCCAGGACGCGGGCGTACTGCTCGGGGAGCCGCACCAGGAGCCGCCGGACAGCGGTGGCGGCGCGATCGGCATCGGCGTCGGCATGCGGCGAGACCTGCGGCACGGCGGGCTCCCAGGCGCCGGCCACGTGGTCGACGCCGACCTGGGGGAGGCGGTAGAAGGCACGCCAGTAATCCGCGACCGCGTTCTGGGCCACTCGGAATAGCCAGGCGGAGATCTGCGGCGCAGGTCGGTCGACGTCGAGCTGCTCGACGGCCCGCATGAAGACCAGCGCGGTCAGGTCCTCGGCATCGGGACGGTTGCCAACGCGCGCGTAGACAAAGCGGTGGATCGCCGTGACATGCTGCTCATAGATCGCCTCGAAGCGAGCTATGGCGTTCGCCGATCGGTCAGCCCGTGCCATTCAGTTCGATACGCCATCGGTTACGCCCGCAACCCCGCTAGGCAGCCGATGGCTGGCCGTCCCTCGGCCGGAGCGGTGCCAGAAGGGCGGCGATCTCCTCGAGGAAGCGCGCATCGGTCTCGTCGAAGGCGGCAAGGTCCGACCCGTCGATATCGATCTCGCCAGTCACCTGCCCGTCGGCGAAGATCGGCACCACGATCTCGCTCTGCGTCGAGGTGAAGCAGGCGAGGTAGCGGGGATCGGCGTTCACATCGGCGACGATCTCCGTCTGGCCCGATGCGGCAGCCGCACCGCAGATCCCTGACCCCAGCGGGATGCGGGTGTGCTCGGTCGCTTCCGGACCGATCCACGGGCCGAGCACCAGCTCGGTGCCGGTCGCGTCGAGCCAGTAGATGCCGACCCAGTCGTAATGGGCGAAGCGATCGTGGAGGAGCTCGACCGCCCGTTGGGCGGCGGCTTCCAGGCCGGGCGCCTCGGCGATCGCCGTTCTGATCAGGTTGAGGGCGTCGCCGTGCTCGACGGGCCGCTCCTCCGCGACCGTGTGGCTCACTGCCCGGGCGCCCACCGGGTGGCCCAGCGGTCGATGCCGCCGATGGCGCGGCGCAGGTCAGCGCCCTTGTCGGTGAGCGAGTACTCGACCCAGGGTGGAACCTCGGAGACGATGGTGCGGTCGATCAGGCCCTGCTCCTCAAGCAGCCGGAGGCGCTGCGAGAGCGTCGCCGAGTTCGCCCCGCCGAGCGCGTCCTGCAGCTCGCAGAAGCGCTGGGTCCGCTCACCGAGCGAGTGGACGATGCGCATGACCCATTTCTGGCCCAGGACGTCGAGGGCGTCGGTGGCGGCCGATTCGCGGCGGAGAGCGGCGGCACGACGCTCGGCCCGGGAGCGGTGAGGCGCTTTGTGGGACGGAGCGTGCTGGCCGGCGTCCATCATCAGGCGGCGGACGATAGCACCGCCCTCCGGGAGGGTCAATCGAGGTGCGGCGAGCCTGCCCTCAGCCTCTGCTAGCCGTGGGTCGTGCGGGCCACCGTCGGCAGCGAGTCGTAGCGCTTCCAGCGGTAGACGAGGGTCGACACCGTCCAGCTGACGATGAAGATCCCGATGATGGCAAAGCCGATGAGCCCGAAGTCGAGCCGGTCGACGAGGGTCCAGATGCCGCCGCTCAGGTGGAACCGCTCGCCGATGATCGAGAGGACCTCGACGCCGCCGATCGCGAAGGCGATGAGCACCGAGACCAGCGTGATGTTCAAGTTGTAGTAGAGCTTCCGGATCGGCTTCACGTAGGCCCAGCCGTAGGCGCCCAGCATCAGCACCCCGTCCGTGGCGTCGACGAGGGACATCCCGGCCGCGAAGAGGGCGGGCAGAACCAGGATGTAGGCGATCGGGACGTGGTTGGCGCCCGACGTCGCCGCCAGGCCCAGCAGGGCGACCTCCGAGGCGGTGTCGAAGCCGAGGCCGAAGAGGAGCCCGAGCGGGTACATGTGCCAGGAGTGGCGAATCGCCCGCAGCATCGGCCGGAACACCCGTGCGAGCAGCCCGCGCTCGTTGAGGAACTCCTCGAGCGTCTCCTCGCTGTATGAGCCGCCGCTTGCGACCTTGCGGAACATCCGGTAGATGTCGATCAGCACGATCAGGTTGATCACGCCGATGAGGAGCAGGAACGCCGCGGAGACGCCCGTGCCGATCAGCCCGCCGATCTCCCGGAGCGCCGGGATGTCGGTCACGAAGCCGGCGGAGAGCGCGATCACGACGGAGAGCGCCACGACGATCGTCGAGTGGCCCAGGGAGAAGAAGAGGCCGACAGCCACGGGGCGCTGGCCATCGGACATCAGCTTGCGGGTCGTGTTGTCGATCGCGGCGATGTGGTCGGCGTCGACGGCGTGGCGCAGGCCGAAGGTGTAGGCGAGGAGCGCAGTCGGCAAGAGGATCGGGTAGGAGACCGATGCCGCCAGCGCCAGTCCCCAGGCGACGAGGTTGAAGACGCCCAGGACGACGTAGAGGCGGATGATCCGGGAGCGGATCGGCCCGGGGGTTCGCAGGAGTCGGAGCGCGCTGTCGACCATCGGGTCCTCCACCGCCGATTCTAGATGGCAAGCCCTCGCTACTGCAATTCGTTGCAGTAAGCAGGCACACAACCTATACGCAGTGGAGCGCTCGTCGCCTCACGGGAACAGAAACGGGGCCGGCGCTGACGCGACGACCCCTTCTGTGGCGTGGCTTGGGCGTTACTGAACGTGCACCTTCAGGTGCATGGAACTGTGGATCTTGCAGGTGATGTCGTAGTCGCCCGCAGTCGTGAATGTCACGGCCTCCGTCTCGCCGGCCTCGATCGGCTCATCGACGCAGGCGCCGGCGGCCGCCGTGCCGTTGGTGCCCTGGGTGATGGTGTGGCCGATGCTGTCGTTGTTGGTGAAGGTGACGCCTTGCCCGGCCTGGATCGTCACGTCGTCCCCGAACGAATTGCCGGAGATGGCGACCGTCGCACCGCCGGATGCGCTGGAGGTGACCGCGCACGCCGCACCTGCGGCCTGGCTGCCACCTGGTGCAACGCTGGACGCTGGGCTGCTGCACGCCGCCAGGGCGAGCACGAGCCCGCCAAGGCCGGCCGCGAGCCCGGTCGGGCGGTTTAGCGCGGAGATCAATTGGCTCATCGACATGGGGTAATGACTCCTGCCTATCTGGTAGACCCTTATGATCGCCGATCGCGGCGGCGCGTGCCGGCGCCAGGAATTACGAGGACGAGGCCGGAAGGATCCGGGCCAGGCTAGCCTCGATCTGGGCGGGCGTCATCGGGCCGAAATAGCGGTCCCGGATAATGCCGTCGGAGCCGATGAAATAGTGCGTCGGCGCTCCCCAGATGCCATACGCCTCCATGAGATCGCCTGACGTCGCGAAGGCGATCGGATACTTCGACGGGTGCGCGGCAAGGTAGTCGCGCGCCGCCGCTGACGTGTCCCATACATCAATGCCCAGCAGGGCGAGCCGGTCCGCAGCGTGTGCGGCGTAGGCTGCGGCTACGTCGGGTGCCTCGGCCTCGCACGGCTCGCATGCCGTCTTCCAGAAGATGATCCAGATCGGCCGCCCCGCAAGATGGGTCAGGGCAACCGGTGCCCCGTCGACATCGGTCATCGGCAGGGGCGCGGAGCCGGCCTGGATGCCTGGCGCGATCTGGCCGAGCTGCAACCCAGGTTTGGAGCTGCCGATCACGAAGAAGGACGGCTGGGGCTCGCCGCCAAGTGGCCGGGTAACGAGGTAGGCCAGGGCGACGAGGCTGGCCGCGACCGCAGGGATGACGAGCGCCAACGGCACGCGAGGCCGCGGTCTGCTGATCCCGCCCGGTTCGCTCAGCGCAGCACCGCGTCCAGGGCGGCGGTCAGCTCATCGGGGTAGGCCATCCCCTCGAACTTGGCCGCGACCTTGCCATGCGCATCGACCACGAAGACGTACGGCTCGGTGGGGAGGCCCCACTCGACGGTGGCCGGCACCTGCTTCGGATAGCCGGTCACGTCGAGCTCTGGCTGGGTATGGCCATTCGTGATGGTCAGAACGTACGGCTCAACGTGGATGAAGTTCACGCGACCGACGTAACCAGGGGCGACCTGCTTGACGAGGTCCAGGGCCGGGCCGCACGTGCCGCTGACGCAGAACGCGGGGGTGGCAAAGACGAGGACGAAGGGCTTGCCAGCGGCGATCGCCTGCCGGACCGATAGCCTGTAGAACGCCGGATCCGGATTCGTGTCGGTCGAGATCACGACCAGCCCGGCCGGGTCTGAGGAGGTCAGCGTGTCGGAGGGCGGGGCATCGGCGCCGATCGCCGGCGTCTGGGTGGTCGCCCGCACCGAGAAGGTGACGCGCGCGGTGCGATCGTCCTTTCCCGCCTGGTGGGCCGTCACCTCGACGCCCCAGTCTCCGGCGTGAGCAAAGTCCGTGTACGACGTGTAGATCGCCTTGGTGTCGGGGATCAGCCACCGGAACGTGCCGGCCACCTTGCTGGCTGGCGTGTCGACGCTGGCGGCCAGGTCGTAGAAGCTCTCGTCGACCGTCACGTCCGAGGCGGCCAGGGAGCGGCCCGCCTTGTCTTCCAGCGTGATGAGAACCCGCGCGTGGCCCGTGCCGAGCTCGGCGGAGACGAGGATCGGGATGAAGTCGCCGTTGCCGACCACCGTCCCGCTCCCTGGCCAGCCGGGGTACTGGGCAGTGCCCGATGCCGGTGCCCCGCTCTGGGTCCCCTGGCTGACGCACGCACTTGCCGCAAGGCCGGCGAGGAGGGCAGCCCCTGCGCCCAGGCGGCTAGCAGCTCGGAGCATTGCCGCATGATCGCCCATCGCCGGGCCAGGTGTCGCGGCGCCAGTTGACGGCTCCGGGAGGGGGCCGCACACTCAGCCTCCAACCCACCAATCGCCCCGCGCCGTCGAGCATGCCGCAGACCACCATCTACGTCGCGCCCCGGCTCGCCGGGACGCTCGGGACCCTCCCTCCGGCGGTCGCAACCGTCGATCTGGCGCGCCTCTTCCAGCGGAGCGCGGCGCTGGCCGGCGTGTCGCTGACCGTCGAGATGGGGCGGACCATCGCCCTGCTGGGGCCGAACGGTGCCGGCAAGACGACCCTGCTGCGACTCTGCGCCGCCGCGATCCGGCCCTCGTTCGGGTCGCTGGCGATCGATGGGGTCGATGCCGTGGAGCATCCAGAGGTGGTCCGCGAGCGCGTCGTGTACCTCTCCCACGCCACGGCCCACTACGAGGACCTGACCGCCGAAGAGAACCTGCGGTTCGCCACGATCATGTTCGGCTGGGGCGCCCGCGAGGGACGCGAAGTGGCTCGCGAGGCTCTCGCGACGATCGGGCTCGAGTCCGTCGCCGACGAACGCGTCCGCGTCTTCTCCGCGGGGATGCGCAAGCGACTCGCGATCGGCCGCCTGCTGGTGGCGCGGCCCTCGCTCCTCCTCCTCGACGAGCCCCATGCGTCGCTTGACGCGGCAGGGATGGCGCTCGTCGACGAGCTGATCGGGCTCTGGCACGACGCCGGGGTGACCGTGCTGGTGGCATCTCACCAGGCGGAGCGGGTCGCGGGGATGGCCGATGGCACGGCGCGCCTGGACGGCGGGCTGCTCGCCGAGGTGAGCGGCTCCGGCGTCTTCGCCGGCCCGGTCGCGCCCCAGCCGCGACGCCGGATGGCGGTCGCCGGGATGGACCGATGACGCAGCTGCGCCGCAGCCTCACGGTGGCGATGGCGATTGCCCGCAAGGACGCCATCTCGGAGCTGCGCGGCCGGCAGGCGGCCGGTTCGACGCTCTTCTTCGCTGCGCTGGTCCTGCTGCTCTTCGGCTTCGCGCTCGGGCCCGATGCGGAGCGGCTGGCGCAGGCGGCCCCCGGCCTCCTCTGGCTGGCGATCGTCTTCGGCGGCCTCATCACGGTCGCGCGGCTGCACCAGCTCGAGGCGGAGGACGGGGCGCTCGAGCAGCTCGCCCTCTACCCGGTCGATCGCCGCGCGATCTACGCCGGCAAGGCGCTCGCCGGGGCGGCCGCGATGCTCGTGCTGGGCGGCCTCCTCGTCCCGGCGGCAGGCATCCTGTACGGCATCCCGATCGGCGCGGCCTGGGTCCCGCTGCTCACCGCCGTCGTCCTCGGCGCCATCGGCTTCGCCGCAGTGGGGACGGCCTACGCGGGGCTCACGGTGCGCATGCGCGCTCGCGAGGTGCTGCTGCCGCTGCTCCTGCTGCCGATCGTGGCGCCGCTCCTGCTCGCCGCCGTGAAGGCATCCAGCGCGGTGCTGGCTGGCGATCCGCTGGGCGAGGCCGGATCATGGCTCCAGCTGCTCGCCGCCTTCGACGTCATCATGCTCGTCGTCGGAGCCGGCACCTACGGCTTCCTGCTGGAGGAGTGATGAAGACCCGCATCCTCGGTTGGGCTGCCCTCGTCGCCGTCGTCGCGGCGGCGGTGAATGGCCTCTTCGTCGTCCCCGCCGACCTCAACCAGGGCGACGCGCAGCGGATCATGTACGTCCACGTGGCGTCGGCCTGGCTCGCCTACGCCTCGTTCGGCGTCACTGCGCTCGCCGGCATCGGCTACCTCGTCCGCCGCGACCTGCGCCTGGATGCCATCGCCCTCGCCGGAGCCGAAGTCGGCGTCATGTTCACCGCCTTCACGATCTGGGGCGGGATGATGTGGGGGAAACCGGTGTGGGGCGTCTTCTGGCAATGGGAGGACCCGCGCCTGACGACCACGGCGCTCCTCCTGGCGTTGTACATCGGCTACCTGCTGCTGCGACGCTTGACCGATGATCCCCATCGACGGGCCGCCCGCGCCGCGGTGGTCGGCCTGATTGCCGCGGTCGACATCCCGATCGTCCACTTCAGCGTCCTCTGGTGGCGCGGCCTGCACCAGGGCCCAACGATCGGCGATCCGTCCAAGCTCCTCCATCCATCGGCGCCGCTCCTGTTCGTGCTGGCGCTGCTGGCGATGGTCGGCGCGTTCACCCTGACCTGGGCCTACTTGCTGATTCGCCGCTACCAGCTCGCCCGCCTCGAGTGGCAGCGCGAGGAGGAGGCCCGCCTCAGCCGGATCGTGGCTGCCCGGCGAGCCGCGCCGCCGCCGCTCGTGGGCAACGTCGAGGAGCCGGCCAGATGACCGACGTCGGCTTCGTGATCGCCGGCTATGGCGTGATCCTGGGCGGGATCGGCCTCTACGCGCTGCTGCTGGCACGCCGGCTGCGAGCCGCTCGCGACGCGGTCGGAGCGCCGACCGACGCCGACCCGCCGGCGAACGACGCTCCCGCGTGACGCTGGCGCCTCCGGTCCCACCGCCCGTGCCGCCGCGGGGGCGGCGATGGGGACTGCTGGCCGGCGTGGCCGTGGTCGTCGGAGTGATCGCGTACCTGGCGTTCAGCAGCGTCGGCAACGCGCTCGTCTACTACGTGACCCCCACCGAGCTGCTGGCGCGCGGCCATGCCGCTATTGGAGAGACGGTCCGGCTGGGCGGGCTCGTCAAGGCGGGGAGCATCAGCGGCGCGGCCCCCAACCTCCAGTTCGTGCTGACTGATGGCACGCACGAGATCACCGTCCACGCGGCCACGGCGCCGACCCGCTCGTTCCGAGAGGGGATCGGCGCAGTCGTTGAAGGTGAGCTCGGAGCCGATGGCGTCTTCGAGGCGTCGCAGGTGATCGTGAAGCACGACGAGAACTACGTCGCTCCCACCGAGGGCGCGCTGCCGACGCAGGCCTTCGAGCCCGGCACGTGATCCCGACCCTGGGGCACCTGGCCGTGGTCATCGGCCTGGCGACCACGGCGTACGCGGTCGGGGCCTTCGTCGTCGGGGGCCGACGGCGCGACCGGGCGGTCCTGGCCACGGCACGGCGGGCCGTGTACGCCTCGTTTGCCTGCGCCGCCTTCGCCTCACTGGCGATGATCACCTCGCTGCTCGGCCACGACTTCAGCGTCCTCTACGTCGCTCGCAACAACGCCACCACCACCCCGCCGTTCTACTCGGTCATCTCGCTGTGGGCCGCGCTGGAGGGATCGATCCTCTTCTGGACCCTCCTCGCCTCCGGCTGGGCGAGCCTCGTCCTGTACCGCTATCGCAGCCGGCTCCCGGCGCTGATGCCCTGGGTCGGCGCCACGCTGGCGCTGGGGATCGGCTTCTTCTTCGCGGTGATGGCGTGGGCCGGCGACCCGTTCGTGCGGGTGACGCCGGTCGGGACCGAGGGGAACGGGCCGAACGCGCTCCTCCAGAACCACCCGTTCATGGGGTTGCACCCGCCGCTCCTGTACCTGGGCTACACCGGGATGGCGATCCCCTTCGCCTTCGGGATGGCCGCACTCATCACGCGGCGCACCGACGAGGAGTGGCTCGCCGTCGTCCGGCGCTGGACGCTCGTGCCGTGGATCTTCCTGACGATGGGGATCGTGGCGGGCGCCTGGTGGAGCTACGCAGTGCTGGGGTGGGGCGGCTACTGGGCCTGGGACCCAGTTGAGAACGCCGCCCTGCTGCCGTGGCTGACGGCGACCGCCTTCATCCATTCCTCGATGGTCGCTGAGCGGCGCGGCACGCTCCGCGTCTGGACCCATGCGCTCGTGATCGCAACCTTCGTGCTGACGCTGGTCGGCACGTTCCTCACCCGGTCAGGGGTTGTGATCAGCGTGCACTCGTTCACGTCTTCGGGCATCGGGGCGTGGTTCGCGGTCGCCATCCTCGTCACCCTGGGCACGGCCCTCGGCCTGCTCATCTGGCGCCTCCCGGACCTTGGCGATCGGCGGCCGCCGGGGGGGATCGTCAGCCGTGAATCAGCATTCCTCTTCAACAATGTCCTCTTCCTGGGTATCACGTTTGCCGTGCTATTCGGGACCTTCTATCCGCTCGTGGTCGAAGCGGCCAGCGGATCACGCGCCAGCGTTGGCGCCCCGTGGTTCAACCTCGTCAACGCGCCGATCTTCGCCGCCCTCCTCTTCCTCGCCGGCGTCGGCCCGGCGCTGCCATGGGGCGGCGCCAGCTGGGCGACCGTGCGGGAGCGATTCGCCCTGCCGATACTGGCCGGTGTCGCGGCTGTGGTGGCCGGCTGGGCGCTGGCGGTGCGCGGCCTGGCGCCACTTGCGATCCTTGGGCTCTCGGCCTTCGTGCTGGTCGTGATGGGTGACGAGGTGGTTCGCGGAGCTCGCGCCCGTGCCCGCAGTCGCTCGGAGGCTGCGCCGCTGGCGTTGGTCCGGTTGGCCACCCGAAACCGGCGCCGATATGGTGGCTACCTGGCCCACGCGGGGATCTGCGTCATGGCGGTGGCGATCGCGGTCTCCGCCACCCAGGGCAGGGAGACGACGGCGACGCTCAAACCCGGCGAGTCGGTCAGCCTGGGGAGCTATAGGCTCATCTATGAGCGTCTCGTCACTGAGCGCCTCGCCTCGGACCCGCGCATTGTTGAGACCCGGGCCGAGGTCACGCTGAGCGGACCGCAGTCTGGCAGCCTCGCACCCGCGCAGCGCGACTACCCGAACTCGACCACGTCGATCGCGACGCCGTCGGTGCGCACCGCGGCGGGCGAGGACCTCTACGTCAACCTGCTCGCCTTCGACTCGGCAGCCGGCACGGCGACGCTGCGGGTCTTCATCAACCCTCTGGTGATGTGGATCTGGGTCGGCGGCGCGATCGTGGCACTCGGCGCCCTCTTCGCCATCTGGCCGGATCGCCGCCGCCTGCCAACGCCCCTTCCCGCCCTGGAGACGGTCTGACCGATGCCTGGCCCTCCACGCCGCCGCCTCTCCCTGCGCTGGCTCGCCCTGCCGGTCGTGCTCGTGCCGCTCGGCTGGCTCCTCTTCGCCGGCCTCGGCCGCGACCCGCGCGAGATCCCGTCACCGCTGATCGGGCACCCGCTGCCGACGCTTGAGGCAATGACGCTCGACGGTGACGCATTCGCATCGGCCTCGGTTGCCGGCCATCCGATCGTCGTCAACATCTGGGCCAGCTGGTGCACTCCCTGCATCGACGAGCACGCTGTCCTGCTCGACGCGGCAGACGCCCATCCCGAGCTGCACGTGGTCGGGGTGATCTACCAGGACACCGCCGACGGGGCTCGTCGCTTCCTGGCCCGATATGGGGACGGCGGCTGGCCGAATCTCCTCGACGACAACGGGCGTATCGCCATCGACCTGGGCGTCACAGGTCCGCCGGAGACCGTGTTCGTTGACGCCCGCGGGATCGTCAGAGCCCGCCACATCGGTCCGCTCACCGCCGACGTGATGGCCACGCTGCTCAGCGGGATCGGGG
>Ga0075424_100004890_pt1 | contig 12738 bp, 4 predicted proteins | sample SoiMethybrSBSTD3_FD_75301 | JGI IMG/M metagenome (GOLD analysis project Ga0075424, IMG submission 75301) | Bulk soil microbial communities from a Populus tree surrounding site in Tennessee, USA - Soil MetaG P. TD hybrid SBSTD3 | ecosystem: Environmental > Terrestrial > Soil > Tree plantation... | reverse complement strand
CAGCGGTTGACCTGGGACTTGCGCTATCCCGCTGCGAATCTCTCCGCCCCACCACCACCGGATGCAGATCCGGATTTCGAACCGCCGTCTGGCCCACTCGTCATGCCCGGCACTTACAAAGCTACGATTGCGAAGCGAGTTGATGGTGTGACGACGTTGATCGGTGCCGCGCAACAATTTCAGGTGACGGTGGAAGGCGAAGAGTCAATGTCGAGCGCCGATCACTCGGCGCTGGTGGAGTTTCAGCAGAAAGCAGTACGTCTCCAACGCGCGGCGAGCGGCGCCACCCAGGCGGCGAACGCGCTCAAGCCTCGACTCGCGGCCATCAAGCGCGCGATTGGCGAAACGCCTTCTTTGCCGCAGCGTTTGCAAGACGATGCCGCGGCACTCGACAAACGGACAAACGAGATCCTGCGCGCTTTGAGTGGTGATGCTGCTGCGCGCCAACGCAACATGAACACATCGCCATCGATCAACGATCGAATCGGTTACGTGGTTGGAGCGCAACGCATGTCGATCTCGCGACCGACACAAACACAGGTAGCGCAATACAACGCAGCGGCACAGGATTTCGAAACTACGCTGGCGCAATTGCGGCAGTTGATCGAAGTCGATCTGGCGAGGTTGGAGAAGCAACTTGAAGCGGCTGGCGCGCCGTGGACACCCGGGAGAATTCCAGAATGGAAGAATCAGTGAGGTACGGATTTCACGGATTAAGAAACGGATTTTTCTTATCGTTGTTATTGATCTGTTTCTTCACGGCCCAGGCACAAAAGCCGCAAACCTTGACCGAGAAAGTCGCGGGCATGGAGAAGTTTCCCGGCTTCTTCCCGTTTTACTGGGATGCGAAGGCGGGAAAAATCTGGCTCGAGATCGACAAGTGGAACACGGAGTTTCTCTACGTCGAATCGTTACCAGCGGGCATCGGTTCGAACGACATCGGCCTCGATCGCGGTCAACTCGGCGACAGCTCGATTGTCCGCTTCGATCGTTCCGGTCCGCGAGTTTTGCTGGTGGCGCCGAATTACGGCTATCGCGCCAGCAGTAACAATCCGGATGAGCGCGCCGCGGTAAGAGATGCGTTTGCGGAATCGACGTTGTGGGGCTTCGAAGTGGCGGCTGAAGAAGGCAATCGCGTGCTGGTTGATGCGACCAACTTCTATCTCCGCGACGTTCATCGAGTCACCAACACGCTGCAACGTTCGCAACAAGGCACTTATCGCCTCGAGCCAAGCCGCAGCGCGTTCTATCTTCCGAACACGAAGAACTTTCCGCAAAATACGGAAGTTGAGACCAGGCTGACATTCATTGGCGAACCTGCCGGACAATTCGTGAGGGAAGTTGTGCCGGTAGCGGATGCGATCACGGTGCGCGAACGGCATTCGTTTGTGCAACTGCCGCCCACGGGGTTCAAGCCGCGAGTCTTCGATCCGCGCGCCGGTTACTACGGTATCGATTACATGGATTTCGCAACGCCGATAGAGGAACCAATCACAAAGCGCTTCATCGCTCGCCATCGTCTGCAAAAGAAAGATCCGAGCGCGCGTATCAGCGAGGCAGTCAAACCCATCGTCTACTACGTGGATCGGGGTGCGCCCGAGCCGGTGCGTTCGGCGCTCATCGAAGGCGCGCGTTGGTGGAACCAGGCATTTGAGGCGATTGGTTACAAGGATGCGTTTCGAGTTGAAGTTATGCCGCCTGAAGTCGACCCCATGGATGTGCGTTACAACGTCATCCAGTGGGTGCATCGATCGACGCGCGGCTGGTCGTATGGCAACTCGCTCACTGATCCACGCACGGGCGAGATCATTCAGGGACGTGTTTCGCTTGGATCGTTACGCGATCGCCAGGACTTTCTGATCGCCGAAGGCCTGCTTGCTCCTTACGATAAGACAAACACGGCTTCGCCAAAACTGCTCGAAATGGTGTTGGCTCGTTTGCGACAACTCGCGGCGCACGAGGTCGGTCATACGTTGGGATTGCAACACAACTACGCGGCGAGTCCCGTCGGGCGTTCGTCAGTCATGGACTATCCGGCGCCGCGCGCAACTTTGGGCGCGGACGGAGTTCCGGATTTGTCCGACGCTTACGCCAAAGGCATTGGTGAATGGGACAAGGTCGCGATCGCTTACGGCTACCAGGACTTTGCTCCCGGAACTGATGAACAGTCGTCACTCGATCGCACTCTGAGTGACGCGTTTGCACGTGGCCTCATGTATCTGACCGATCAGGACGCACGCCCTGCGAGTAGTTCGAGTTCGGTGGCCCATCTTTGGGACAACGGCACTAATGCAATCGACGAACTCGACAACGTCATGAAAGTGCGTGCCGCGGCGTTGCGACGCTTCGGTGAAAACAATATTCGCACCGGCGCGCCGATGGCGACGATCGAAGACGTGCTGGTACCGATCTACATGTACCATCGTTACCAGGTGGAAGCTGCCGCGAAGGTGATTGGCGGACAGGACTACACGTTCAGCCGCAAAGGAAAAGGCGATCGCAATCCGCAGATCGTACCGGCTGAAGAACAGCGTCGCGCGCTTGCAGCTGTGCTCGACACATTGAAACCGGAAGCGCTCGCCTTGCCCGAGCCGCTGTTGCGATTGATCCCGCCGCGACCACCAGGTTATGGGCGCACGCGTGAAGACTTTCGCATTCGCACGCAACCAGTCTTCGATGCGCTCGCGCCTGCGGAAGCGGTGGCGGACCATGTCAGTGGATTCCTGCTGAATCCGGAACGTGCGGCGCGGCTGGTCCAATTTCATGCTCGCGATCCACGAAATCCGAGTTTGCCTGAAGTGATTGACAAAATACTGGGGTCGACGTGGAAGGCGCCGGCGGCTGCAGGTTATGCGGGTGAGATACAACGAAGCGTGGACGCGATTGTGCTTACTGATCTGATGGCGTTGGCGGCTGGTGAACGAACGTCGAACCAGGCGCGCGCTGTTGCATCGTGGAAAATAGAGCAACTCAAAAACTGGCTCGCGTCGCAAAGTCGTCTGGCGGTTGACGAAAACCGGCGTGCCTTTCTGTTTTATTCAATCGATCTGATCAAGCGTTTTCAGGACGATCCGAAGAAGTTCAATTTCACGCCGGCGCAGCAGCCACCGGATGGACAGCCGATTGGGATGGATTGGTGGGCAATGGCCGATCAGGACTGTGCGTTCGGATGGTGACAGTCCGAACTTCATAGTCGCTAACAAGTGCGATAGCATTGGAGCCTCATGCCAGCAGTTGAACAATACGTCGGAGAGGTGCTTGACGAGAAGTACCGGCTCGAACACCTGCTGGGAAAAGGCGGGATGGGCGCGGTTTACCTCGCCACCCACCTCGGTACGGAACGCTACGTCGCGCTCAAACTGATCTCTCCTCAGTTCATGCGTAACAGCGAGTTTGTCGAACGTTTTAAACGCGAGGCGCGGGCTGCAGGCCGGCTCCGCCATCCGAACGTTGTAGACGTAACAGACTTTGGTTTTGCGCGCGTGAAGGCCGGACAGGTGGCTTATCTCGTGATGGAGTACCTCGATGGCTGCACCCTCGGCGACGTTCTGGCGGAAGAGAAGCGTTTACCGCTAGAATGGGTGGCGGACATTCTCGATCAGGTTTGCTCGGCAGTGCATGAAGCGCACCAGCAGGGCATCATCCATCGCGACCTGAAGCCTGACAACATCTGGTTGGAACCCAATCGGTTGGGAAGTTATCGAGTCAAAGTGCTTGACTTCGGTATCGCCAAGCTCGGTGAAGCTGCTCCATCTGTACCAGACGACGACCCAGCCTCAACCATTATTGATGATCTCTCGGCCTTTGCGTCGCTTACGAATGCTCAACTCGAAACGGATACGCTCTTGCGATCTTCGAGCGATGAATCGCATCCGCAGCGTATTGAACTCAACGTTGAGGGAGAGAGCGTTGGCACTCTACTAAAGAACCCCCTGACCAATCCGGCAGTCAAGCAAACAAAGCATGCCGCTGACGAAGATGGAACGTTGCTCTTCGATCAGGAAACTCCGCATGTCGACCGGCACCTCGCACCTCATGCGACCACGGTCGAGGATGGCGCGGCGCTGACTCGTGTCGGCGCGATCATGGGAACTCCGTTGTACATGTCGCCCGAGCAATGTGGTGGTGGACACGTCGACACGCGCTCGGATATTTACAGCCTCGGGGTGATTGCTTATCAGATGCTTGCCGGCGAGCCGCCATTTACCGGCAACACCTCGATCGTTATGCGCGCGCATCGGGAAGAGAAACCGCGGGACCTTCGCGAAGGCGCTAACAAGATCCCAAAGCGAGCAGCCAGAGTCGTCATGTCCGCACTCGCGAAGAACCCGGCGGAACGGCCGCAAACTGCGTTTGCGTTTGCGAGTGCGTTGCGCGCAGAAAGCGAAGGCGTGGGAGCGCTTTATCGTCGTGCGTTTGCTCTTTACAGCGAATATTTTCCAAAGTTTCTCAAGCTCAGCCTGATTGCCCACGTGCCGATGATCATCGCCAGCATTCTCGTGGTAAGCGCGTTCCTCTGGTACAAATACTGGCCGCCGGTAAGTACGCTCAACAAGGTCCTGGTGATCTCGACGATCGGCATTCTCAGTTTACTGAAGGTTGTAGCAACTACCGTTTCTGCCGGCGTAATCTCCGGAGTGACGGCGATCATCATCACGCAACTGACTGCGGCGCCTTTGCGTCCGGTGAAACTGCGCGAGGCGTTCGCGATGTTACGCAAGCGCTGGCGTCCGTTTCTCAAGACGCTGGTCCGGGTGACTTTGTGGATCTTCCTCGGGATAATTCTGTTCATCGTTCCGGGCATCGTGATGTGGATGCGTTACTCGCTCTACGCCCCGGTAGTGCTCGTTGAAGGACTGCAAGGCAAAGCTGCGATGCGGCGTGCCCGTGAGCTTGCATCGCGCTCCTGGAAAACCGTTATCGTGGTTGGAATACTCCAATTCGGTATCCCGATGATCGTCAGTTCCTTTGTGGGCTTCATGGCGGGAAGATCAAAGGTCGACAAGAACTCGGTTTCGGCGCAAGTTTTTCAGCAGATAGTCGATCTCGCAAACATCTTTGTCATGCCGCTACTCTCGATCGTGCCGGCACTTCTTTACGTCAAGATGCGCCAACTCGGAGGCGAATCGCTGACCCAGGTCTGGACGCAGATTGAAGAGGGCGACGTCAAACAAAGCGCCTGGCAGAAACGCATGCGCACCCGGCTCAGCCTGCACACTCCGATCAGCCAGAAGACCACCACTAGTTGAGCCGTGTAATCCGGGGCCCCCTGATGTGGGCCGAGCGGTCCATTCCTAAAGAATTTATTGACTGGATCCTTTCTTTGGATTAATCTGGCGCTCCTCCCACCTTTACTCAGTCTGTTAACCCCTCGACGAACTTTGAATTACTCATTTCGAGGAGTCCTCGCACATGTTTTCTATTCGCTCACGCACTGCTCCAATTGTTTCCTTGCTTCTCTCGTATTTGTTGGTCCTCGCAGTTCTAGCGCCGTTCGCAGTGGCCCACAGTTACTTACCGCCGGTAAAACAAGCCGGAGCAGCACCAGAGCGAACACCCGCGCGTTATCGTGAGGGTGAAATACTCGTGCGTTTCAGCAACAGCATCTCGTCGAAAGACAAAGATGCGATCCTGGCCCGGCATGGCGCGCAACGAAAGCGAGAACTGCGGGGCGTGTCTGGTCTCGAAGAGGTTCAGTTGGCACCAGGACGCGATGTGAAGGCAGTAGTGCTGGAGTTGGCGGTGAATTCGCAAGTGGAGTTCGCTGAACCCAACTTCCTAATCGCCAAAGAGGATCTGACTCCCAACGATCCGCAATTTAACCAACAGTGGGCGCTGCGCAATACCGGCCAGAACGGCGGTTACTTCGGTTCCGATATCGAGGCGAGTAAAGCTTGGGAATCGACCACTGGATCGCAGACGACGGTGATCGCCGTAGTGGACAGCGGCATCGACTTCACGCATCCGGATCTCGCAAACAATCAGTGGACCAACCCTGCTCCGAGTGTGGGAGGCGATCTGCATGGTTGGGATTTCGTAGCCGCTCGCGGCGAAATTAAAGACGAGCAGGGGCACGGTACGGCCGTGGCAGGCATCATCGCTGCCGATGGCAATAATTCGCTGGGCATCAGCGGTGTCATGTGGCGCGCTAGTCTGATGAGTCTGCGAGTGTTGGATAACACCGGTACGGGTGACGTGGCAAATGCAGTCGAAGCGATCGATTATGCGGTAGCCCACGGGGCGCAGGTAATCAACCTGTCGTGGGGCACTAGCGGCGAATCGATCGCACTGAAAGAGGCGATCGAGCGCGCCTTGCGGCGGAACGTGGTAGTGGTCTGTTCGGCTGGAAACAACGGCCAGGATTTGGATACAAACCCTTACTATCCTGCCTCCTTTGGCCTGAGAGATCTAATCACGGTGGCGGCGAGTGATAACTTGGATCAGCCGGCCACCTGGTCCAACTGGGGAGCGCGCCAGGTTACGATCGCCGCGCCGGGAACGAGCATTCTGACAATCCAACGTGGCGGCGGTTATGGAAGTGTAACAGGTACTTCAGCCGCAGCACCGCTGGTTAGCGGCATTGCGGGGTTACTTAAGACTTCTCGCCCGCTGGCGGGGGCACGACAAATTGCAAACGCAATCTCAGAAGGCGCCCGCAGAGTGGCGGCACTTTCTGGGAGAGTGGCGAGTGGTGGCGTGGCGAGCGCAGCCGGAGCACTGGAGAGACTACACGGCTCACCAAATCAGCCCCGACCATTTGTGATCGGCAGCGGCGGTACCGGCCCAGGTGGAAGCTTCTCCACCACGCCGCCACCGACGCTCACAGGTCTGCCCGGGCCGAAGTTGCCAAACCTGGACCATGTACGCAATAAGAAATCACAGCCACCTGTTGCCAAAGCTCCGATCCAAGCCAACCTGCCCTGTGCAGACTGTGATCCATATGGCGGCGGTGGCGGTAGTGGAAATTATCCGCTCAACGATCCGAATTTTTCGACCGCTCGGCGCCGGCCGGTTAATGAAACCGGACAGCCCGGCGTCGATCTTGGTTCGCGCAATTTCAATTGGAGTGTGCCCCTGCTTTCGCTTCCGGGCCGCGCCGGGTTGGACGTGAGCCTGACGCTTTCCTACAACTCGCTGGTATGGACCAAAGACGGGTCATTCATAAAATTCAACGCCGATCTGGGCACGCCTGCTCCAGGCTTTCGTCTCGGTCTGCCCACGTTGCAGCAGCGATTCCTGAATTCGCAGACGGGCATTTATGCCTACATGCTGGTTACGCCCTCGGGCGGACGGGTGGAGCTAAGGCAGATGGGTTCGTCAAACATTTACGAGTCGCAGGACAGCAGTTACACACAACTGGATGCTAGCAATACAGGTTCGATGTTGCTGCGGACGAGCGATGGCACGCAACTCACTTTCGTCCCGGTGTCAATTAACGGCGAGTATCGTTGCACACAGATCAAAGATCGCAATGGCAACTATATTTCTGCCAGCTATGACACCACGAACGGTCACTTGTTGACGATCACAGATACGCTCGGCCGAGTGATTACGTTTGTGTACGGGGCCGACAACAATCTGCAGGCGATCCGGCAAAGCTGGGGCGTTAACAATCACGATTGGGCCACTTTCGTTTACGATCAAGTCTATGTCGCGCCGGCTTTCGGCAGTGGCCTGCTGATTAGTGGCGCCAACAACAACTACGTTACCGTACTGAGACGAGTGAATCTTCACGATGGCTCGTATTTCATTTTCGACTACAACACGGCGTTTGCGCAGGTGAACCGGATCAATGAATACGCAAGTGATGGAACCTTGCGCAATTACACCTTCTACAACGTGAGTTCGAGTGCCGGGCAGACCGATTGTCCCCGATTTACCGAGCAGCACAACTGGGCCGAGAATTGGAACAGCGGTAGTGAAGCAGTGACCTATTACAGCGTGGCGACTGACGGTTCGTGGAGCCAACAAACCGCTCCCGATGGCACGATTTATAAAGAGTTTTTCTATACTTCCGGCTGGCAGTCAGGCTTGGTAAACACGACAGAGATATGGTCGGGCGGGTTGAAGAAGAAATGGACCACCGCAGCCTGGACGCAGGATGATACTGGCCTGAGTTATCAGAAAAATCCGCGCGTCACTGAAAACAATATTTATGACGCGGAAGGAAACCGTCGCCGGAGTACCGTCGCTTATACGACCTTCACGTTGCCCAGTGGCGCGTTGTGCAATTTGCCAGGCGACACTTACGAATACGCGGCCGATGCAGTCACGTTGCTACGACGTACTCACATGGATTATCGAACCGAGTCTGTCTACCTGGATCGGCGCATTATCGGTCTGCCGTGGGTGCGGTCGGTTTATGACGGCAGCGGCGCGTTGGCTAGTAAAACCTCATACGACTACGACTGGCCGGCGGCCTGGACTCATTTGGTGGCTACACCGCAGCCTACTATTCAGCACGACAACAGTTACGATACGAATTTCGCTTACGGTCGTGGCAACCTGGTGCTGGTTTATCGCTTTGACGTCACCGATCCGGACAACACACTGGGCTCAGGGCAAGAATTTAAATACGGTTACGACACGAATGGGTCAGTGGTGTTTACCCGCGATCACTTTTGGCGCCAGACTAACGTGAGTTATCAGGATTCATTCTCAGATGGCTTCAACAGCCGTAACACTTATGCCTATCCCACCAGCGTTACCGATCCTGATAACTTTTCATCGACGATGCAGTACAACTATGACTTTGGTGCGGTGACGCGAACGCAAGGTCCGCCGCCGGCCGGACAGTCGTTAGGCTTGATTCAGACCTTTACTTACGACGGTGCCGCGCGCCTGGACCGAGTGACTACTGCGAACAATAGTGCTTACACGCGCTACATCTACGGTCCCTATTACATGCAGAGTTTCTCGAGCGTCAACAACGTTTCCGACGACGCCTATTCGTGCCAGATTTTCGATGGCGCTGGTCGCGTTATAGCTCAGTCTGCTTTTCACCCCGGCAGTACGGGTGGCTACATTGGACAGCTGACAACTTACGACGTGATGGGACGCGCCATTCAGCAAACGAAGCCGACGGAAATCACTGGCACCTGGGTGCCAACTGGCGACGACGCAGCGTGGGTTTATACGTATCAGGCATACGATTGGAAAGGCCGGCCAACTTTAACAACACTGCCTGATGGCTCAACACGAGAGAATACTTATGGTGGTTGCGGCTGCGCTGGTGGCGAAGTAACTACAATCAGAGACGAACGCGGGCGACGGCGGAAGCTCATCATGGACGTGCTGGGCAGATTGAAACAGGTCGATGAACTGAATTGGGATCAGAGTATTTACGCGACCACCAGTTACGCTTACAACGCGCGCGATCAGTTGACGCAAATAAATCAGGCCAATCAGATTCGCAGCTTTGCATACGACGGCCATGGACGATTGCAGACTCGGACCACGCCGGAGCAGGGCACAACCACTTACAGCTATTTCCGCAACGATACAATCCAGACCATCACTGATGCACGCGGTGCGACGACCACCTTCAGCTATAACAACCGGGATCTGGTGACCGGCATCAGCTATGGCGTGCCCTCAGGCGTAGCCGCGACCCCCAATGTCAGCTTTGCTTATGACGGCGCCCGTAATCGGACCTCGATGACCGATGGACTCGGTTCGGTTTCCTATACCTACAATGAGCTTTCGAGGTTGACTAGTGAGACACGCACATTCACGAACGTAGGCTCATTCGCTTTAAGTTACACCTATAATCTGGCCGGCGAGTTAACTTCGATCACCAATCCGTGGGGCGTGCAGGTGGGCTACGACTACGACCAAACGGGCCGGCCTGCGAGCGTCTCTGGTTCCGGCTACGCAGGCGTTTCCAGTTACGTCAACAGTCTGTCGTATCGCGCCTTTGGTCTGAAACAGATGAACTATGCCAATGGTCGCACGCTCTCGGTGCAGTACGACAATCGCATGCGCCCGACGCAGTGGAACGTTCCCGGCGTGATGGGGTGGAACTATGCCTATAACTACTTTGGCGAGAACACTGGCCGATTAACATATGCGCAGAACCTCAATGATCCAACCCTGGACCGCAGTTTCAACAACGATGCTTTCGGTCGCTTGCAATCCTCCTTTACCGGTTCTGCGGCGCGCGCGCATGTGGGGATTGGCAGCGATTGGACCTCTGATGGTCCCTATGCCATGCATGACAACGTTTATGACGTGTGGGGCAACATCACGTCGCGCGTGGGTTGGGGCGGAGACAATCCCTCAGACAGCGCCAGCTATGTGAACAACAAGCGCGTGGGTTTGGGTTACGATGCGGCAGGTAACCTCACGATCAATGGTGGAATGGACGCCACTTACGATGCTACCAGTCAGCAGGCCTCGGCTTACTACTCAGGCTATCTATTGCAGCAGTATTACGACGGCGACCGGCTGCGGGCCAAGAAGGTTGAGAATAGTGTGACGACTTACTTCCTGCGAAGCAGCGTGCTAGGCGGGCAGGTAGTCTGTGAGCTTAGCAGCGGCGGGGGGTGGATGTTTGGTTACGTCTATCTGGGAGGTCAGTTGTTGGCGGTGCAGCGTGATCTTTCGGTTTCGTGGGTCCATCAGGATCCGTTAGTGAAGAGCAAGCGCGTGACGAACAGCGCGGGCGCAGTAGTGAGCATGGTTGAGCTTGACCCGTGGGGCGGCAACACGAATCGGGATGTGAACCCCGCCTTCCAGCCGCATAAGTTTAATAGTTACTTTCGCGATCAGAATGCGGCGGACGACGCGATGTTCAGGCGTTACAACCGCTGGTGGGCTCGCTTCGATCAACCCGACCCTTACGACGGCAGCTACGATCTGACTGATCCGCAGTCCTTCAACCGCTTCGCATATGTCAACAATGATCCGATTAATCTTACCGATCCCAGCGGATTGCTCCCCGCTCAATGCAACGGTACCGAAGTGACCGATCCAGCTACCGGGCAATCTACGTGCATCCCATTTATCAGCGGGGGCACAGTAACCATTGTAGATACTACCCCCGACGTAACGACCTGGCGATTTGTATTGAATTCCTCATTTCAAGGGTTTGGTGGAGTTGGTGGCCTGGGAGGAGCACTCGGCAATTCGCAGAAATTTAATCCTGCCGTTATTGATTTAGTAAACAAGACGTTCTCCGATGCGGGCTGCCAGACATTTATGAGTGACGTACTGAACGCTGCGTCAACAAAAGGAAATCCCGTACTACATGGTGGAGACATTCAGCAAATATTTAAGGACTTTCTTGCGCAGACCCAAGGAGGAATCTCACGTCAAAGAATTACGAAATATGGTTCCGCAGGCGGCAAAATTGGTGCGAACGGAACACTCTATCTACCAGCGTATGCCAATCCCGTACCCAGCCAGGTTTGGTTGGACGCCTCTGGAATTGTGAACGAACTGCCTCACATGGCGGGAAGCAAGGGAGGATGGCCCGATCATTCGGAATACGACGATAAAGCCTTGTCACTCGCAACGTCCAGAGCCGGATATCATCGATTTTTTAATTTGAGCGCAAGCAACAATCCGTTTGTGGGCAAGAAAGCGAAACCTGACGATGTTAGATGGAGTAACTACTTCCATAATATTCTTAGACAGTTTTGTAAGATTCCCGGAGGTGGATAATGAGTTTTCTCTTTATAAGTTCAGTTATCCGTTTCTCTACATCTTTCTATTTTCTCGTCGGAACATGGGCATTGCCGACGGAGGTTTGGACCTCTTTCCTGCAATCGCAACAGTCAGCGATCCGGAAGGAATGCGCTGTACAACCACTTGCAGGCTCAGCCCCAAACTCTTGGCAAGATCTCGTACCGTTACATTCAACTCGGCAAGACGTTGAACGAAAGCTTGGAAAACCAGATGCGTCACACGGTTTCACTTATATCTACAAGACCGCCAAAGAAAGGGTCGATGTATTGTATTCCTCAGGATGTTGTGAGTTGAGCGGTGTGGAGCGATGGAACGTACCAACAGATACCGTCATCAGAATCGAGGTGGCGCCGAAAAGGAGAGTATTTGTTCGCGACCTGCACCTAGATAAAAAGTATGTGCGAATTCAGGAAGCTCACCCAGAGAACTGGGTCATGTATTGGGACACTGAACGCGGAATAATGGTACATGCCGCCGTGAACAAAGGACGGGAAGAGGTGATGACTATCACCTATCAGCCGACAGAAAAAGACAAAAGCATCTATTGTAAATTAACCGATTGACATTTATTAGACGCTGACGACGCGAATACTGCAACAAGACGATGCGATGCGTCGTTACAACCGCTGGTGAGGCCGCGTCGAGAATCTGATCCCTACGACGGCAGCTCCGATCTGACTGATCCGCAGTCGTCAACCGCTACGCATACGTCAGCAACGATCCGATTAATCTTACCGATCCAAGCGGATTGCTCCCCGCTCAATGTAAGGGTACCGGAGTGACCGATCCAGCTATTACGGATTATTTAATGAAATGCTGCGGAACAATGTTGCGCATTTTGGTTTGCCTGGCGATTGCGATCGTTGCTGTAGCTTGTGATCGCAAGAGCGACATTGCGAGTACGCCCACTGCTTCACCCATTCCCACCGTAAGCAAACCAGCAAGTGATAAGTCGCAACCAACGTCGCCGATTCGTCAGATCGACTTCGAGAACTTCATCTACCCACACCTTCCGACAGACAAATGCAGCATGAAGAACGTCCGTCTGAT
>Ga0075424_100004889_pt1 | contig 12739 bp, 13 predicted proteins | sample SoiMethybrSBSTD3_FD_75301 | JGI IMG/M metagenome (GOLD analysis project Ga0075424, IMG submission 75301) | Bulk soil microbial communities from a Populus tree surrounding site in Tennessee, USA - Soil MetaG P. TD hybrid SBSTD3 | ecosystem: Environmental > Terrestrial > Soil > Tree plantation... | reverse complement strand
TCCGGCACGCCTGCCAGCGTCTGCTTCATGCCGCCGCCCTCGGGCAGGGAAAAGGCCACGCGTAGACAACGGGCCCGCACGCTTCGATGAGCGGCTCCCCACCACAATCGCCGGCCGCCATCACCTCACAACAGGATCCGCGCTTGCCCCAGGTGGTGTGCTCCACGCCCTCATTGCTGCTCAAGATCATGGCTCGAGCCCGTGGAAACTGCGCACCTGCGCGACGAGGTCGGCAAATTCCCCAGCCGGCTTGAGCTGCGGGTGCAAAATCATATCCTGCAGGTCCGGGTCGGGAAGGTTCAGCATGCGCTCAAACGTTCCAAGCCTGTCCGTCGAGAAGGCGCCAACCGTCGCGTCGGCGAAACGCCCCAAGATCCAGTCCATTTCTTTGGTACCGCGGTGATGCGCACGATAGACTGCGCGCCGGCGGCGTAATTCGACGTCGTCGGTCATGTGATGAGCTTTGATAACCCGACACAGGTCCTTGACGGCGCAGATTGTCGCCGCCACCTTTGCCGGCTCGCGCGTCACATATAGGCCCGCGCGCGCCAAGAGAAAAGGAGAAGTGGGGCGGGTCCTCGCGCAACAGGCCTTGCGCCACAACAGCAAACCATGAGGCGAGGGGGCTACCCCTTCACGGTTCGTGCGCCCAGACCAACTCACCCCCCTGTTTGCCGCGGCGCGAAGCCTCGCCGGCATCGGGCTGCGCATGGAGATCCTGCTGAAGAAGGCGCTCAGATTGCCTCCCGGCGTCAACGAACCGCGCGTCATTGATCTCCTTTGGCACACACCCACCGGCGTCATCGACCGCCGTGCCACACCCACGGTCGCCGCCGCCCTTCCCGGCACGATCGCCACGTTGGAGGTGCGCGTCGGCAAGCACAAACCCGCCCCACGCGGCAACACACGGGCGCCCTACAAAGTGATTTGCGAGGATGACAGCGGCCGCATCGATCTCGTCTTCTTTCATGCCGAGCGCAGGTTCATCGAGCGCCAGCTGCCGACGGGAAGCGTCCGGACCGTGAGCGGCCGCGTTGAAAGCTACAACGATCGCAAACAGATGACGCACCCCGACTACATTGTGGCCCCCGAGGTGCGCGCCGATCTGCCCTTGCTCGAGCCGATCTATCCGCTGACCGCCGGGCTCTCCGGCAAGGTGCTGCTAAAGGCCGCCCGACAAGCGCTCGAGCGGGTACCACATCTGCCGGAATGGCAAGATTGGGCCTGGCTTGCACAACGCGGCTGGCCCGACGCAAGGTCGGCGCTTCTGCGCCTCCACCGACCGCAGGACGCGCACGATGTATCGCCGGCCTCGCCGCCCTGGCAGCGGCTCGCTTACGACGAGCTGTTGGCGGGCCAGCTGGCGCTCGCCCTAGTGCGCCAGAGCCTCAAATCCCAACCCGGCCGACAAGTCGTAGGCGATGGTAGCGTCCGCGCCCGTATCGCCGACGCCCTACCCTTCGGCCTCACTGGCTCGCAGCGCCAAGCGCTCCAGGAGATCGCCGGGGACATGGCGTCTCCACACCGCATGCTGCGGCTGCTGCAGGGCGACGTCGGTTCCGGCAAAACGGTGGTGGCCCTGATGGCCATGGCCGTGGCCGTTGAGGCAGGTACACAGGCCGCGCTCATGGCGCCGACCGAGGTTCTGGCACGGCAGCACGCCGACACCATCGCTCCCTTCGCCGAAGCGGCCGACCTGCGGCTTGCCTTGCTCACCGGCCGCGAGAAGGGCCGCACGCGCACCGAGCTGCTGCAGCGGCTCGCGGCCGGAGAGATCGACATCCTCATTGGCACACACGCCCTGTTCCAGACGGATGTCCTCTTCCAGGACTTGGCGTTTGCCGTGATCGACGAACAGCATCGCTTTGGCGTGCATCAACGTCTCGCCCTGCAGTCCAAGGGGGGAGGGGGACGCGGAGCCGGAGTTCTGGTCATGACCGCAACGCCAATCCCGCGCACGCTGCTCATGACACACTACGGCGACCTCGACGTCTCCAAGCTCACTGAGAAGCCGGCGGGCCGCAAGCCGGTCGTCACCAAATCCCTGCCTGTCGACGCCATCGAGCGGCTGATCGACCGTCTGCGGGTGCAGCTGACGGAGGGCGCCCAAATCTACTGGGTGTGCCCGCTGATCGAGGGTTCCGAGAAATCTGAGCTCGCGGCTGCGCAAGAGCGTCACGCGCACCTGTCGCAAAGGTTCGGCGCCGACGCAGTCGGCCTCCTGCACGGGGCCATGCCCGACAAGATCAAAGATGCCACCATGTCGGCCTTTGCCGCCGGTACGTTGAAGATCCTCGTGGCAACGACGGTGATCGAGGTCGGTGTCGATGTCGCCAACGCCAACATCATGGTGATCGAGCACGCGGAGCGCTTTGGCCTCGCCCAGCTGCATCAGCTGCGCGGCCGAGTGGGCCGCGGCAGCCGTGAGAGCTACTGCATGCTGCTCCACAAACCACCCCTCGGGGATGCTGCGCGCCAGCGCTTGGAAATGCTGGAGGCCACCGAGGATGGTTTCAAGATCGCCGAGAAGGACCTTGAGCTGCGCGGCGGCGGCGAGGTGCTCGGCGCGCGCCAGAGCGGCATGCCCGAGTTTCGCCTGGCCACTGTGCCCAACTTTGCGGAGCTGTTGGCTGCCGCCCGCGACGACGCACGTCTCGTGCTGGCCCAGGATCCGCGCCTCACCTCCCCGCGCGGCGAGGCGCTGAGGCTCTTGCTCTATCTTTTCGAGTGCGATGAAGCGGTGCGCCTGTTTCGGGCGGCGTGACCCCCATCGAACCGCCCTGCGGCGCCCCCGTCACTTCGGTCGTCCGGAAAGTTGCATAGGCCTCTCGCAGAGGAGATGGCGCCGGTGTGGGGCTCGTTATATCCCGCGCGTCAAAGGCTGCGACCGCGGCCCGGCCCCCGGAGCAAGCTTGACCGCCCGCCGCGCCTGAGGCGCGCCTCCAAGACCTATGCTGCACGGGAAATAGCCTATCGCTGCATGTCAACCGGCGGTGGTGTAATCTTTGCTTACAGTTTTTGATGCTACTCCTGCCCACAGGACGGCATAATGGCAGCAACAACCGACAGCATCTGTGCGGCCGTAGGCACGAGTTCACCGGGGGGACCCGAGCGTCCGCACGAAAGGGGAACCATGGCGCGCCGCTATTTCGGCACCGACGGTATCCGCGGGCTCGCCAACAGCTTGCCGATGACCTCCGAGACTGCTCTCAAAGTCGGCATGGCCGCCGGCAAGCTCTTCTCCAATGGTCAGCGCCGCCACCGGGTTGTCATCGGCAAGGACACGCGCCTCTCCGGCTACATGATCGAGTCGGCGCTCATGTCGGGCTTCACCGCTGTCGGCATGGACGTGTTCCTATTGGGACCGATGCCAACACCGGCCGTGGCCATGCTCACACGTTCGTTGCGCGCCGACCTCGGTGTGATGATTTCCGCCTCCCATAATCCCTCCGAGGACAATGGCATCAAGCTCTTTGACCCCGACGGCTACAAGCTCTCGGACGAGGCCGAAAGCGAGATCGAAGCCTTGATGGTGGCGCCGACCGAAGAGCTGTTGGCACCCGCCGCCCGCATCGGCCGCGCCAAGCGCATCGAGAGCGCGCAGGAGCGCTACATCGAGTACGCTAAGCGCACGCTGCCGCGCGACATCCGCTTGAACGATCTGCGCGTGGTGATCGATTGCGCCAATGGTGCGGGTTATCAGGTGGCTCCCGACGCCCTGTGGGAGCTCGGTGCCGAGGTGATCAAGATCGGGGTCGAGCCGAACGGCCACAACATCAATCTCAAGTGCGGCTCCACCGCACCCGAGACGGTATGCGACAAGGTGCGCGAGATGCGCGCCGACATTGGCGTGGCGCTCGACGGTGACGCCGACCGGGTCGTGATCGTCGACGAGAAGGGCCACATCGTCGACGGGGATCAAATCATGGCCGTCATTGCCGAAAGCTGGTATCGGCGCGGCCGACTGACGGCCGGTGGCATTGTCGCAACCGTCATGTCCAACCTGGGGCTTGAGCGCTACCTCCATGACATCGGTTTGGTGCTGGTGCGCACCCCCGTCGGCGACCGCTACGTCATGGAGCACATGCGCAAGCACGGCTACAACGTGGGCGGCGAGCAATCGGGGCACATCGTGCTCTCCGACTTCACCACCACGGGCGACGGTCTCGTGACCGCATTGCAGGTGCTCTCGGTCGTGGTTGGCACGGGCAGGCCGGTGAGCGAAGTTTGTAAGCGCTTCGAGCCCTTACCCCAGATCCTGCAGAACGTGCCCTATCAGAACGGCGCGCCGCTCGAGCAGGATCTCGTCAAAGAGGCCATCGATCGTGGCAAGGCCCGGCTCGGCGGCAACGGCCGGCTGGTCATCCGTCCCTCAGGGACCGAGCCCGTCATCCGCGTGATGGCCGAAGGCGACGACGAGCGGCTCGTGCATCAGGTGGTCGGCGATATCGCCGACGCCGTCCGCAAGGCAGCGGCCCAGGCCGCCTAGGCGGCCCCACCTGTGCCAACGGCCGGGCGCCGCATTGGGCAACAGCAGGCATTTTCAAGTGACACCTGCCGCGGCAACCGAGGCGCCGGTCCCAAATTCCGTTCACGAGCAATGAGGGAAATGTCTACCGCGGCACAGTGGGCGTCGGCGCATACCTGACGCCGCACATCAGAGGCGACATCACATTTGACTGGCGCCAGACCAGTCCAACAAATTCGCTGGCTCATACACCTACCCCCCTATGCGCCAGCACCACCAGATACCGTCAACGGAGCAGTTGCGGACTCCCTCAGCTTAGCAGCGCCTTAGGCCTCGTGAACGGCTATTTAGAGCTCCTGCCGCGCGGGATGTTCACCCCTCATGTCGGAGCTGGCATTGGCTTCGTTTATAACCAAATCACGCGCTCCTACGTCAATACGGAGACGCTGGTGGATGGTTCGGGCACGACGTTATCCACTCGCTCGCGACTGGGCGCGGGCAAGGACAACGATGTGGGCCTCGCCCTAGCCCGCATGGCTGGCTTCTCCTTTTCCCTAGACAATCGTTGGGCGCTCGATGTCGGCTACCGTGCGCTCTTCATGGACGGAATGAGCTCCACGATCGACACCTACTCGTTCGTCTCCAGCACCACCCAACACAGCCAGCGTCGCCACGCTTGGCGAGACGTGGGAGCACCAGGTGCGGATCGGTGTGCGCCTCAACATCTGGTGACGCTGTCCCTCTGCGCGCGTGAGCATCAGCAGGCGCAGGCCAGGGTGAGGGGAAGCAAAAGCGCGCTACTCTGGGACCGTCTTTGCCTCACCCGGCTCTGATCTCACCAGCGCAGTGAAGGAAGCCGCCCTCGCCGCCTCCCATACCGCCAGTGCCTGGCGCGTGGCGGCGACATCGTGCACGCGCAGGATTTGGACACCTTGAGCAGCGCCAAGGAGCGCCGCCGCGATCGATCCAGGCAGGCGATCGGCGGCCTCAGCACCCGTGAGATGGCCGATGAAGCTTTTGCGCGAGGCGCCAAGCATCATGGCGCAGCCAAGGCCATGGAAGATGCTGAGGGCACCGATAAGCGCCAGATTGTGTTGCAGCGTTTTTCCAAAACCGATGCCAGGATCGACGATGAGGCGCGCACTGGGGATGCCTGCCCTCTCGCACGCTTCGATCCGCGCTTGGAGGGTATCGTAAACGTCGAGCACCACGTCGTTGTAGCTCGGCGCATCCTGCATCGTCCGCGGATCGCCCTGGGCGTGCATCAGCACGATGGGCAGGCCGAGCCCAGCGGCAACCTCCATGGACCTGGGATCGTGCGTGAGCGCCGACACGTCGTTGATGATGTGCGCACCTTCGAGCGCTGCACGTCGCATCACCTCGGCCTTGCGCGTATCGATGGAGAGCCGGGCACGCGTGCGCTTGGCCAGCGCCGCAATGACCGGCAACACGCGCGCGCATTCCTCCTCGAGCCCCACGGGCCCCGACCAAGGCCGGGTGGATTCACCCCCGATGTCCAGGATATCCGCGCCTTCCTGCTCGAGGCGAAACGCGTGCGCGATGGCCGCATCCTTGGCAAGATAGGGGCCGCCGTCAGAGAAACTGTCGGGCGTGACGTTGACGACGCCCATGAGACGCACGCGATCCAGGGCAATCCCGGCCGCGTCGGCGCGCGGGCGGCCAATGCGGGCCAGCACGGCCTGTGCTGGGCCGGCCGGGAGGCCTTCCTGAAGTTCGGCAGCGGCAAGCTGACGGCGGTGGACGGTGTCATCCTCGCGCTCGATCACCTCAACGGCGGTGAACGACAGATCCATGCGTCCGGCGACAGCAATCGTCGGGATTTGCTGCGGCCCTTGGATTGGCGCCAGCCGCCCCAAGGGCCGAACGTATATGCGCCTTCTCGACACCCTTCGATTCCAGGCGACCGACCAACGGGGTTCGCGCCGGACAACCTGCCTCAAGGCTCGGCAGTGCGAATTCCGGCGGGGCCGCCCTTGGTCTTGATGGCGCCCGCCTTTTGTAGGGACTTGCCGCCGAGCCCGGAGAAGCGGACCACCGTGATCTCCTCCTCGACCATGCACTGCACCAGAAGCGTCTTGCTGTTGCTCGACCAGGCAATGCCCTGGCACCAATGGCCAACGGGCAGCTCGGCGATCTTGGAGAGCTGGCTGCCGCTGCGAGCCCAGATCTGCAACAGTCCGTTGCCACTGTAGAAGGGCGAGTCTGTCGGCTTGTTGGAGCCGTTCATGACACCCACGGCGACAAATTTGCCATCGGGCGACATCTTCAGGCCTTCTGGCGTCTGCCCCACGGAATAGGTGTTGACGACGCGCGGCGGGTCAAGCTTGAGGTCGATCACGCTGATGGTGTCGGCGTCCCCGCCGCCGATCCCTATATTGGCGACGACCGCGACCTCGCCTTTCGGCGAGACATCGATGCCGTATGGACGCAGGCCGGCGGCGATCTCCCGTTTCGTCACTTCGACCTTGCTGCCATCGATGGACAACAGCGAGATGCGACTGTCGCCGTCGCGGGTGACAAGCGCACTCTTGCCATCAGGGGTGAACACCACGTGGCAGGGACCCGAATCCGGCGCGCCGATCCTCACTGTGCCCGCAGGCGTCACGGTCGTGCCGCTTATCGTGAACACGGAGATCGTTCCTTCGGACCGGTTCGCCACCAACGCCAACGTTCCGGCCTTGTTGATGGAGACGCCTGCGGCACCTTTGCCGGCCTGCAAAGTGGCGAGGATCTTCGGCGCCGCCGAGGCTCCCTTGGGCGCTGCACCAACCGCCGAGCGCAGGCGCGCGACCAGGCTCGGCTTCAAGGGCGAAAGATCGATCACGGTCAACTTGTCGTCGGGGATCTGCTTGGTCGGATCGCCAGGGTCGATCTGCATCGCGCCGGTCACGAGAGCAATATCTTCTTTGGGCGATATGGCCACGCTCATCGGGGGGCCGACCACACTGGTGGGAGCCTCGATTTCGGCCAATACCCTAGGTGGTGACGCGCGCAGATCGATGAAGGTCAGCGTATCCGTACCGCCCTTTTGCACCTCGGTTTTGCCGTTCACTAGCTTGAGCTTGGAATCATTGGCGGAAATGGCAATCTCGGCCTTGCCAGGCACCGCCGCGCCGATTCCCACCAGCGCTGCAGCAACGACAGCCAGCAACCCGTCCCTCATCGAGACCTCCCCGGGGCGCCTTGGCTTGCAACTGGCCCCTCGCGTGCCCCTGCCCGAGGCTACCATCGCCCAGTCGCCGAAACCAGCACTGCCCTGTGCGGGCGCCCCCGTGGGCCAAGCGCGCGCCAAGCCCAAGCGCGGCCCAAGCGCGGCCCAAGCGCGGCGGTGACCGGCGCCATGATCCATGTTAAGAGGGCCATTCCATGGGGAGGCGCCTCTCGGAGTAGGGCATCGATGTTCACCAAAAAACCCGAGCGAGATGGTCCGTCGGACGGCAGGACCGGACCAGCACCTCAGCGGCTCGCTCCCGCTGGCCCACCGGGCGCGGTCAGGCCCGGACCTGCACGGGGCAACGGCTCGGCCTCAGTCATCGGTGCGGATCTCTCCATCACGGGCAATCTTGAATCGAAGGGTGAGGTGCAGATCGAGGGCGAAATCCAGGGCGACATCCATGCCCAGCGAATCGTGATCGGTGAGCGGGCGCGGATCATTGGTGCTCTCATCGCTGAGGAGGTGGTGGTGCGCGGCAGCGTCCAGGGTTCTATCCGCGGCAACGCCGTAACCTTTCAGGCCTCGAGCCGAATCGAGGGGGACGTGTTCCACAAGTCGCTGGCGATCGAGCAGGGAGCCTACTTTGAGGGCAAATCACGCCGCTCTGAGGATCCCATGTCGCTCCAGCGCACGCCCAACGTCCCGCCGCCGGTGGCATAAGAGGCGTCTAGGGGTCAATCGTTTCTGCTCCCTTTGGCCTCGTCGAGAGGGCGATATCGCTCCTGCGCCTGTATGAGCGTGATCCGCAAGGTGGGCTGCGTCAGCCCATTCCCGCGCCGATATGCGCGATCGCCTCGATCTCGACCTTGAGGTCGGGCGAGGCTAAGGCCGCAACCTCGACCAGCGTGCTCACCGGAAAATTACCGGTGAAGACCTCTCGGCGCGCGCGCCAGACTTTCTCACGGTTCTTGATGTCGGTGACGAAGATGACGACCTTGACGACGTCGGACATGGCTCCCCCCGCCGCCTCGATGAGGCCCCCCATCTTGGCGAAGATAGCCTTGGCTTGGTGGTACTCGTCCCCCTCCACGACTTTGCCGTCCGCGTCGCGGGCGACGAGCCCGGCGACGTAGGCAACCCCGTTCACGACCAGGCAATTGGACCAGGTCCCGGGCGGCGGCTCCGGTGCGGCCGGACTGGTGACGCGTCTGATGCGAGAGTTGCTTGGGGCTGTTGGCATGCGTCGGTTCCTCCACTTGCGGTTCCTGCGCTCATCCTGGCGCAACAGGCATGAGTTGGTCGAGTGTCAGGATCCTGCTAGCTGCAGCCGATCTCTGCGGATCTCGTAAAGCATGAGGCCCGCCGCCACAGCCAGGTTGAGGCTGTCGAGACGGCCCGCCATCGGGATCTTGACGAGGCGCGAACAGGCAGCCGCTAGCGCCGGCGACAAGCCCGGGCCCTCGCTGCCCATGACCAGCAGCGTTGGCGGCCGATAGACGACAGCGCGGAAGTCCTCGTCGGCCGACAGTGAGGTGCCGATGACGTCGCCGTTCCATGCCTCTGCCCAGCCAAGAAAGCGCTCAAGGCTCAGGCGCACGAGGACGACGTTGAAGATCGAGCCCATGCTGGCGCGCACGGCCTCGTGCGCGTAGGGATCGCAACTCGTGCCGATTAACATCACCCCGTTTGCGCTCACGGCGTCTGCCGTTCGAATGATCGTGCCCAGATTGCCCGGATCGCGGATGGCTTCCAGCACGACCCACAGCGCTTCCTCGCGCGCACGACCGGGGGGTGGTGCATCGGCCCACCGCTGCGCAAACACGCCTAGCATGGTCTGTGGATTGTCCTTGGCCGCAACCTTGGCAAGGACGGCTGGCGTGACCTCCAGGCACTCGGCGCCGGCGCCGGTTGCCCACACCAACAGGTCGCGCGCAACCCCCTGCACCGCGCTGCCGGCGAGGAAGAGCAGCACACGCGGTGACCATCCCGCCTCACGCGCTGTCAGCAGAACCGAGATGCCCTCGGCCACGAACAAACCACTGTCGCGCCGCGCCTTGCGCATCTGCAGGGATCGGATGAGCTTCACCCGCTCGTTCTGCAGGCTGCTGATAGCCCGCACGCCCGGGTGTGGAGGCTCAGGCCGGCTCATCGCGCGCTGTCCAGCGGGTAAAGAGCGAGGTTGGCAGCAGCCGTCCTGTGCCCTCCTCAACGACGGCCAGCTCGCCGCTCTCAACGTTCCCACTGCGGCCGGCAAGACTCTCGCGCACCAGCGTGTCCATGGCGAGGGCCGAGGCGCGGATAGCATAGGTGGTCAGCACCAGCGCGGATTGGCTTGCCGCCAGCAGCCGCACGCAATCGCGCAACAGCGGCGGCAGATGCACGAACACGTCCCACACCTCGCCGCCGGGTCCTCGCCCGAACTTGGGTGGATCGACGAGGATGGCATGGTAGCGCTTGCCGCGCCGCACCTCGCGCGCCACAAACTTGCGGGCATCCTCCAAGATCCATCGGATCGGTGCCTCGCCCAGCTTGGACACTGCTTGGTTCTGCTTGGCCCAAGCGATGGCTCGCTTCGAGGCGTCCACGTGGGTCACCTCGGCGCCTGCCCTGGCCGCAATCAGTGAGGCCGCGCCAGTGTAGGCGAAGAGGTTGAGCACGCGCGGGGTCTCGCCACGCACCTCCCCGAGGCAACCGAGCATCCACTCCCAATGGGGCAACTGCTCGGGAAAGAGGCCCAAATGACGGAAATTGGTGAGCCGGCCGAGCATCGTGACATCGAGTACCTTGATGGCCCAGCTCTCTGGAAGCGGCTTGTTGCGCAACCAGCGTCCACCTTCCCCATCCAGCGCAGCGTCGCCGGCTTTGAAGACCGCGTCGGACCGCAACCAACGCCCAGGCTCGAGCACGGGCTGCCACATGGCCTGTGGCTCAGGGCGGTCGACCACGAACCGGCCGAACCGCTCAAGCTTGCGCCCGTGACCACTGTCGAGGAGTGCATAATCAGCAAAGCCCGCGGTGGCGATGACGCGCAAGCAGGGCGCATTTTGCGAGGGCAGGGACTTCCCGCCGTGCGCTTCTTCACCGCTTGCTTCGCCGATCCCGCGTTTGGCCGTCATGGGGCTTGACCTCGAGCGGCGGATTCGTTCGCACGCGGAGCCAACAGAAGCCCCATGAAGATGAGGTCGTGGTAGACGCCATCGACTAGGACGGCGCGCCGTTTTCGTCCCTCGATCTCGAACCCCACCTTGCGATAGAGCCCCAGGGCACGGGCATTGTCGTGCCGCACCGAAAGCTCCACGCGGGTGAGGCCGAATGCGTGTGCCGCCTCCAGCGTCATGAGCATCAGTTTCTCGCCAAGGCCGCGTCCGCGATACTCTCCGAGCAGCCCAATCCCCAATACGCCGCTATGGCGCATGGTGGGCCGCTGAACCGGGTTTACGTCACACCACCCCACGACGCGGTCTGCGCTGGTGGCTAGGAGCTGCGGGGTGCCTTTGGCCATATTGGCGCGCAGGAACGCGCGCGTCTCCTCGATGGGCGGCGCGTCCAGGAATGCCAGATAGATGCGCTCCCGGCTCACCGCATCGAGCGCGGCGTGAAAGCCGTCGATGAGGTCCTCGCGGATCGGTACAATGTCGATAGTCATGTTTTGGGCCTCAAGCCGGGCGCGCTTGGCCCTTCGAAGCGCAACAGCAAACTGAGGTCAAGGCCGTAACGACTGCGGCAGAAACAGAACGTTGCGATTGCGGATGGGCGATCCCCAGGTCGTGTTGCTGCCGAGGCTGCGTAGGGCGGGCAGCGCCTCCCACCGAGCCCCATCCGCCCTGACGAGCCAGGCGGAGTAGCCGAAGACAGTGCAGATCGTCTGTGTCATGGCGACAGGATCGCTATGCGCACCCGTCAGCAGCTCCACGATCAGCGCCGGTCGATCGCGCAAGATCGCTGTGCGCGCACCCTCGAGCACATCCATCTCGCTGCCTTCGACATCCACCTTGATGACGCGCACGTCGTTGAAGCCGTAGCTGTCGAGTGTGCGCACATCGACGTCAAAGTGCATGGTTCCGGCAGCAACGCCGCTGTCTCCCGCCAACGCGCCACCCAAATGCAAAACCAGACCTTCTTCCGACACCGGCACCACGAACTTCCGGCGTCCGGTACGGTTCGACAAAGCCACAGTATGCACGCGCGCTCGTCGTCCGAGCATCCGCCGCGCAAAGGCGGCACAATCAGGGTTCGGCTCGAACGCCTCGACCCGATCGGCGATTTGCGAAAAGGCGTAGGCAAAGAACCCCTGGTTGGCCCCCACGTCCACCGCCGTACCGCCTGGCGCAAGGATGGCGCGCAGCGCGCTGAGCTCGTGTTCTCCCCAGCGGGCCTCGTCAACAATGCGCCTCCAGTAGTAAAGGGTCGCGGGCACCAGGTGCATGATGAGGCGCTCTTTCAGGGGCAGCGTCATGGAGCCTTGAAGCCTGCTGGCCGGCGCCGCCAATCGGCGCGCAAACTACATAACCCAAAGGCCGGACCAGCGCGTGCCGCTCCAACCGACACCCTTGCAGTTGCTTGCGCTCTGAGGGTTGGTTTGGGCACGGTTCATTGGCGCATCGCCCGCGGCGGGCGATGCGTTGCCTCCCACGTGCGCCCTCAGATTGCGGATCGAGCGCGCGGCGACCCCGCCGCGGCCGGTTTGGAGAGCGCAGCCGTGCTCGCGCGCACCGCGGTACGTGCCGCGGTCTCCTGCCGTTTCTTGGCCACCGCACCCAAGCCGCCGCGCGTCTCGGTGAAAAGTGAGAGTGCATCAAGCTCGCCGTCCTGCCCGGCAAGCGCCAGATCCGTGTACTGTTTGCGCGCCTGGTCCGCCTTGATGCGCCGACGCACATGGTTCATGCGCAAGATCCAGTAGGCCATCCAGAAGTGACTGCGCACCGTCTCCCAGGCGTAGCGCGGGTAAAACGTGAGCGGGCTTTCGCGCGGCATGCTTGGACGCCGGTCGCGACGGAATTTCAGGCGGAAATAGCCGCTTTCCAGCGGATGCACGCGGTCATAGCGGATGGAAAAGAAGAACCACAGCATCATGAACATGACCTTGCCGACGCTGA
>Ga0075424_100004887_pt1 | contig 12740 bp, 13 predicted proteins | sample SoiMethybrSBSTD3_FD_75301 | JGI IMG/M metagenome (GOLD analysis project Ga0075424, IMG submission 75301) | Bulk soil microbial communities from a Populus tree surrounding site in Tennessee, USA - Soil MetaG P. TD hybrid SBSTD3 | ecosystem: Environmental > Terrestrial > Soil > Tree plantation... | reverse complement strand
CAAGACGAGCTCAGGCGTGATCGCTCGTCGCCGGCTGAAGGAAGACCTGTCCGACGGCCGGATCTCGCCGGCGCAGGTCCTCGATGATCCGCTCGGTGAGCTCCTCGACCTCGGGCACCGTGAGGTCGTCGCGGAACTCCACGCGGCCAGCGACCAGGACGTCATCGGGGCCGACGTGCATCGTCCGCAGGTCGGGGACGGACACGACCTCGGGGTGGCTCTCGATCCGCCGCTCGAGCAGCTCGCGCATCTCGGGCCATGCCGCTTCGCCGAGCAGTAGCGCCTTCGCGTGGGTGCCGACGCCGACGGCGGCCGCCGCGAGGATGAGCCCGACGGCGATCGACGCGAGCGCGTCGAAGACCTCGCTGCCAGTGATCGCGCTCGCCGCGAGCCCCGCCGCCGCGACGAGCACGCCGGCCACGGCCGCGGCGTCCTCGAGCAGCACCACCCGCGGCACCGGGTCGCGCACCTCGTCGACGAAGCGCCGAAATGACGCCCGCGATCGTGCCGCTCCCTGCTGCAGCTGCCGGGCTGCACGGATCAGCGACGTGCCTTCGGCCACGAGCGCAACGGCGAGGACAACGAACGACGCCGCGGGGTTGCCGAGCGAGTGCCCGCCGCGCAGCGCCAGGACACCCTGGACGATCGAGAAGATCGCGCCGGCGAAGAAGATCCACACGGCGGCGACAAAGGCCCAGAAGAACCGCTCCTTCCCGTGCCCGAACTGGTGCTCGTCGTCGGCCGGGCGGCGGCCGAGGCGAAGCGACGCGAGCAGAACGAGCTGGTCGACCGTGTCCGCCGTGGAGTGCGCCGCCTCCGCCAGCATCGCCGCGGAGCCGCTGGCGAGCCCGGCCAGGAGCTTGGCGACGGCGATCACGGCGTTGGCGGCGAGCGCGACGAGGATCGTGCGCCGGCTCTCGCCCTCGGCGCCCCGATCCGCGCCTTCCCGGGCCACGCCGTCGATCCGGCGCACCATCGCCTACGAGTCTGCGGTGAGCGGCGCGGCCACGTCCTCGAGCTGGCGCTGCTCCGCGTCGACGCCGAGCCACGCCTCGGTGAGTCCGCCGAGGATCATGAGCACCGCGCCCAGCAGGTACCCGAAGAAGACCGTCGTCCGGTTCCCGCTGGCGATGTTGTGGCCGTAGAGCGCGGGCCCGATGATGCCGCCGATGCCGGTCGCCACGGCATAGAAGAACGCGATCGCCATGGCCCGGGTCTCCATCGGGAAGATCTCGCTGACGGTCAGGTAGGCGGAGCTCGCGCCGGCCGATGCGAAGAAGAAGATCGCCGACCAGCCGATCGTGAGCTGGGTCGCCGAGATCGTGTCCTGCTGGAAGAGGGCGCCGACGACGATGAGGCCGATCCCCGCGACGACGTAGGAGAGCGTAATCATGACGCGCCGGCCGACCGTGTCGAAGAACCGGCCCAGGAGGAGCGGCCCGAGGAAGTTCCCGGCGGCGAAGGGCAGGAGGTACCACCCGATCGCGTCCGCCGAGATGTCGTAGAAGTTGGTGAGGACGAGGGCGTAGGTGAAGAAGATGGCGTTGTAGAGGAACGCCTGCGTGACCATCAGCATGAAGGCCAGGAACGACCGCCGCCGGTGGTCGCCGAAGACCGCCTTCACGACCGGGCCGAACCCGATGTGGCGACGCTGCTCGACCTCGATCGTGTCGCCGGGCTTCGAGAGCCGCTCGCCGGTGTCTTCGCGCACGTCCTCCTCGATGTTCTCGACGACCTCGTCGGCCTCGTCGGCGCGGCCGTGCGTCATGAGCCAGCGCGGGCTCTCGGGGAGGAACTGCCGCAGCAGCAGGACGCCCACGGCCAGCGTCGCACCCAGCCCGAACCCGACCCGCCAGCCCACATCGACGGCGAAGTACGCCGGGTTGAGAAGCACGACCGAGGCCGCCGCGCCGACGGCCGTGCCGATCCAGTACGACCCGTTGATCGCGAGATCGACGAACCCCCGGACGCGAGCGGGGATGAGCTCGTCGATCGCGGAGTTGATCGCCGAGTACTCACCGCCGATGCCCGCGCCGGTGAAGAACCGGGCGGCCGCGAACTCCCCGAAGCTGTGCGTGAAGGCGGTGGAGGTCGTCGCGACCAGGTACAGCGCCAGCGTGATCATGAAGAGGCGCTTTCTGCCGAAGCGGTCGGTGAGGTAGCCGAAGCCGAGCGCCCCGATCACCGCTCCGGCGACGTAGATCGACCCCGCGAGGCCCACCTGCGAGGGGCTCAGGGCGAGCGTATCCTTCAGCTCGAGCTGGCCGGAGATCGCCCCGACGATCGTCACCTCGAGCCCATCGAGGATCCAGACGGCGCCCAGCGACAAGACGACGAGCCAGTGCCAGGTCGACCACGGCAGCCGGTCCATGCGGGCTGGAATGTCGGTCTCGACGACCTTCGTCCGGCGCGGGCCCCACACGCCCCCGGTGCTGCTCACTGGTTCGCCTCGGTGGACATCGTGCGCCTTGATGCCCGCGCCGGGCCGCTCCGAAACGAGCGGTACGAAGACGGCCTCGAAGAGTTTGTGGCGCGCGCGAGGCGGGTAGCCATGACCCGGGATGCGGCTCGCGAGCTATCACACGGCACACGGCAGCCACCGTGGCGTCTGGTGCACCTTCCACGAGGTGCGGTTCCTCGCGATGCGGGTGACCGAAGACGGCCCGCAGCTCATCGAGTCGTCGGACGAGCTCTACGAGGGAGCGATCCTGCGCACGCACGACGGCCGGTACCTGGAGGTCTTCATCGCCGACGGCCGCGGGCGCTACTTCTGCGAGACCGTCGACGTCGGGGAGACGGCGGCGTGACCGCCGCGGTGCGCGACCGCCGCACGGCGTACGCGCCGCCGGAGGCCGACATCCCGCTCCGCGGCTACGCGGGAGTCATCGCCACGTTCTCCTCCATCGGCGCGGCGGCGCTGGCCGTCGCCGTCCGGCGCGGCCTGCCCGAGCGGATCGGGCTCTCCGACCTGGCACTGCTCTCGGTTGCGACCCATCATGCGGCGCGACTCGTGACGAAGGACAAGGTCACGAGCGTGGCGCGGGCACCGTTCACGGAGTACGAGGGGTCGGGCGATCCCGGCGAGGTCGAGGAGCACGCCCGCGGGCATGGCATGCAGAAGGCGGTCGGCGAGCTCCTGACCTGCCCGTACTGCATCGGCCAGTGGATCGCGCTCGCGGGCGTCACGGGTGTGGTGCTGGCGCCGCGCACGACGCGGACGGTCGCGTCAGTGCTCGCGGTGTCGGCGGCCTCGGACTACCTCCAGCTCGTGCATCGAGCGGTCTCGCCGAGATGAGCGCGTCGGCCGGCTCACCGGGCAGCGTGGCCCGGGTGGGTGCCCGGCTGGCGGCCGCAGAGGCGCGGCTGATCGGCGCGGAGCTGCGGCGGGCGATGCGCTGGGCGGCCGCGGCGACCGCGCTGGCGGTGGCCGCCGCCGCGCTCGCCGGCGCCGCGGGAGCCTGCCTAATCGCGGCGATCGTCCTGGGCCTCGCGACCGCCATGCCGGCCTGGCTCGCGGCCCTGATCGTCGGCGTCGCCCTGCTGCTTGCCGGCGCCTTCGCCGCGCTGCTCGCCCGCGAGGCGGCCAAGGACGCGGCCGGCGCGCTACGAGAGACCGGCGACCGGGCCCGAGAGGAGGCCGAATGGATGGGGACGCTGATCAGCTCGAACGGGAGGTAGCCGACCGCAAGGCCGAGCTGGCCGCCGAGGTGGAGCGGCTGCGGGCACGCGCGGTCGGGGTACGCCGGTCGGCAGCTCGCACGGGCGCGGTCGCGGCGGGTGTCGCCGCGGCCGGCGCGGGAGCCCTGGGGCTGCGGCGGTTCTGGAGGTAGCGGGCGAAGCCACCGCCAAGTGTCGTTCGCGGGAACATGCAAAGTGGCGGTCGCCGGCACCGCCAACTGTCGTCCGCGGGAACACGCACGTAGCGCTCGCCGGCACTGCCAAGTGTCGCTCGCAGGACCACGCACGCAGCGGCCGTCGGAACCGCCAATGTCGTCCGCGGGAACACGCACGTAGCGGTCGCCGGCAGCGCCAAGTGTCGTCCGCAGGACCACGCACGCAGCGGCCGTCGGAACCGCCAATGTCGTCCGCGGGACCACGCACGTAGCGGTCGCCGGCAGCGCCAAGTGTCGTCCGCAGGCGCACGCACGTAGCGGTCGCCGGCAGCGCCAAGTGTCGTCCCGAGCCCTACCGACCCGCGCCGACGCCCTGCCGGCGCCCGTCCTGCTGCGTTTCGAGGAGATACCGCGGATCCTCCGCCGCCTGGAAGCCGGCCTTGAAGACGGCGAAGCGGCTGGCGGCGGCGCCCGCCAGCAGGAGCCCGGCCCCCAGCCTCCGCACGCGGCGCCCGCGCGCGAGCGACAGCGCGAGCCCCGCGCCGTCGAGGATCCGGGCCGTCCGGCGGTAGCGACCCGCCTCGCCCGTCGCATACGCCCTGGCGACCGCGCCGATGCGACGCTCCATGACCGTCTCGGCCACCTGCGAGCCCACGGTGCCGAGGAGCATCGCGCGCCGGGCCGGGCCGGCATGCTCGGGCGGCGTCGCGAGGACGCCGGCCGCCCCCGCGCTCGCCGCTGCACCGGCCGCGAACAGGAAGGGCAGGTCGCGGCGGCCCTCGTGCCAGGCCGGGTTGGCAGTGTCGCCGAGGAGCACGGCTGTGTAGACCGAGAGCGGGAGCCCCGCGACCCCCGCGATCGCCTCCAGCACCGCCCGCGTTCTCGGGGCGATCCCCGCCAGGTCGAGCAGTGTCGCCCCCGTCGTCGCGGTGCCCGAGCCCAGCAGGACCCAGCTTCCCAGGTTCATCGGCGAGCTGGGCTTGAAGACACGCATCATGTTGAGGAAACGCTCCGGCCGGCCGAGATCCTTCACGAGCAGCGCGGGGCTGACGTTCACCGCTGCGGTGGCGACGAGCGCCGCCCGCCGGGCCAGCACCGGGTTCCCAGACGCTCGCGCCATGGCGGCCATCGTCGCCGACGCGCCCGCCAACCCTCCGGTGAAGAGGTACCAGCCGATCTCGCGCTTCCACACCGGCGGCTTCACGATCGGGCGCCCGTAGTACGCCGGGTCAGTCACGAGCCCGCTCCGTCCCGGCCCGCAAGGAACGCCGCGCCGAGGCCGGCGAGAAGCGCCGCCCCGGCGACGGCCGCGGTGCGCCACATCCCGCCCAGGTCGCGGGTCGAGTCCCGCGGCTGCGGCGGGAGCCCATAGGTCTCGGGCTCGTCGAGGAGCAGAAAGAACGCGCCGAACCCTCCCACGCCGTCGCCCGGGTCGTCGCCGTAGAGCCGCGCGCCGGCGAACCCGTCGGCGACGACCTTGTCGAGCCGCCCGGCGGCGCGCTCGCGCAGCTCGTCGAGCGGCCCGTACTGGATGGACTCGGTCGGGCAGGCCTGTGCGCAGGCCGGCGTCATGCCCTCGCGGGTGCGGTCGTAGCAGAGCGTGCACTTCCAGACCCGCCCGTCCGCTCGCCCGCCGCGGTCCGGCGCCGGCAGCTCACGGCGGTCGAGGACGCCGAACGGGCAGGCCGGCACGCAGTAGCCGCAGCCGTTGCAGACGTCCTCCTGGACGACGACCGTGCCGAGCTCCGTCCGGAAGATCGCGCCAGTCGGACAGACGTTCAAGCATGCCGACTCGGTGCAGTGCTTGCAGACGTCGGAGCTCATGAGCCATCGGAACGGCTCCTCGCCTTCGCCGTCAGCGCCATCCCCGTCGACGCGAAGCGGCGTCGTCTGCTCGACGAACGCCACATGGCGCCAGCTGTTCGCGCCGAGCGCCGAGGTGTTGTCGAACGACTCGCCGCTCCAGACGAGCCCGTCCTCGGGGACGAGGTTCCACTCCTTGCACGCCACCTCGCACGCCTTGCACCCGATGCAGACGCTGGTGTCGGTGAAGAACCCCATACGGGGCCGCGCCTCGGCGCCGTACGTGTCCGGCCACGCCTCGGTCCGGGCGCTCATCGCGGCACCGCCCGCCCGCTCCCGCGCGAACGTCGCCCCGGGCGGATGTCGCACGTCGCGACCTTCGACTCCTGGATGTGGACGTTCGGGTCGAGCACCGCCTCGAGCAAGTCGTTGGCGGAGTCGCCGGTCGTGAGGCCGCGGGAGCCCCAGTGGTACGGCAGACCGATCTGGTGGACGACATCGCCTTCGATGGCCACGGGCGCCATCCGCTCGGTGACGACCACCCGGGCCTCGATCTCGGCACGGGCCGTGACGACCGTGGCCCAGCCGCCGTGAGCGAGGCCGCGCTCGCGGGCCAGCTCGGGGCTCACCTCGCAGAACATGGCCGGCTGGAGCTCTGAGAGGTAGGGGACGAAGCGGCTCATCCCGCCCGCCGTGTGGTGCTCGGTCAGGCGGTACGTCGTGAACACATAGGGATACCGGTCGCCGCGGGGGTTCCGCTCGTTGAGCGGTCGCCGGAACCGCTGCCGGGCCGGGTTCGCCTCCTGCGCGTAGAGCGGGTTCGTGTGCGGCGACTCGTCGGGCTCGTAGTGGGTCGGAAGCGGCCCGTCGACGATGCCGGCCGGGACGAAGAGCCACCCGCGACCATCCGGCTGCATGATGAACGGGTGGTTGCCCGCGATGGCGTCCTGAGCCTTCGCGCCGTCGGGAGGCCGGTAGTCGGGCCGTTTGTCGGGCTGGAAGTCGGGCACATCCTCGCCCGTCCACCGCCCCTCGCCCTCGTCCCACCAGACGTACCTCTTGCGCTCCGACCAGGGCTTGCCCTCCGGGTCGGCGGAGGCGCGGTTGTAGAGGATGCGCCGATTGGCGGGCCACGCCCATGCCCATTCCGGGGCCACCCACGACTGCTCGCTCGCCGGCGTGCGCCGCGCCGGCTGGTTCGTCTCGTCGGCGAAGCAGCCGCAGTAGATCCAGCACCCGCAGGCGGTCGAGCCGTCGTCCTTCAGGTCGAGATAGGACGAGAGCGCATCGTCGTTCGCGTCCCAGCCGTTGATCTCGCGCAGCACCGCCTCGGCGTTCGGGTCGGCGATCTCGCCAGCGGTGGGGTAGTGCCAGCTGAGCTCCTTGACAGGCCGGTCGCGCTCCTCCTCCGAGTCGGCCAGCTTCTCGCGGATCAGGCGCCCCAGGTGGTAGTAGAACCAGAGGTCCGAGCGGCAGTCGCCCTTCGGCTCCACCGCCTTGTGGTGCCACTGGAGCAGGCGCTGGGTGTTCGTGAACGAGCCGTCCTTCTCGGTGTGCGCGGCGGCCGGGAGGAAGAAGACCTCGGTGCCGATCGCGGCCGGGTCCAGCTCGCCCGACTCGACCTCTGGCGAGTCATACCAGAAGGCGGCCGACTCGGTCTCGACGAAGTCGCGCACCACGAGCCAGTCGAGATTCGCCATCGCCCGGCGGTGAAGACCGGAGTTCGCCGACCCGACCGCCGGGTTCTGGCCCACCACGAGGAAGCCCTTCACGGAGCCGTCGAGCATGCCCATCACGGTGGGGTAGATGGAGTGGTCGCCCGTGATCCGCGGGAGGTAGTCGAAGCAGAAGTCGTTCTCGGGCGTGGCGCGCGACCCCCACCAGGCCTTGAGCAGACTCACCGTATAGGCCGTCATGTTGCCCCAGAAGCCGCTCGGCGACGTGTTCATCTCGACGAACTGCCCGAGGTTGTCGTGCGCGTGTGCATGCGGCATCGGGATGTACCCGGGCAGGATGTTGTAGAGCGTCGGGATGTCCGTCGAGCCCTGGATCGACGAGTGCCCGCGCAGCGCCATGATCCCGCCACCCGGGCGGCCGACGTTCCCGAGCAGGAGCTGGATGATGGCCGCCGAGCGGATGTACTGGACGCCGGTCGTGTGCTGCGTCCAGCCGACCGAGTAGACGATCGATGACGTCCGCTCGCGGCCGGAGTTCTGGCAGAGCGCCTCGGCCACCTCCACGAACGCCTCCCGCGGGACGCCGCAGACCTCCTCGACGAGCTCGGGCGTGTAGCGCGCGTAGTGGCGCTTCAGGATCTGGTAGACGCAGCGCGGGTGCTCGAGCGTCAGGTCGACCTCGGGTGGCTCGCCGTGGCTAAGCCCCGCGCCGTGGCCGCCGTGGCCGGCGCCCTCGCCCTGGTTGGCGCCCAGCTCGCGCTGACCCGCCGAGGCATGCACCTCCATGCCCGCGTACTGCCAGGTCGAGGTGTCGTACGACCCCCGCTTCCGATCCCATCCCGAGAAGAGGCCGTCGAGGTCCTCCGTGTCCTGGTACCCCTCGTCGATGACGACCGGCGCGTTCGTGTAGTTCAGGACGTACTCGCGGAACTCACGGCCGTGCTCGAGGATGTAGCGGATGATCCCGCCGAGGAACGCGACGTCGGTGCCCGCGCGGGTGCGCACGTACCGCGTCGCCATCGCGCTCGTGCGCGAGAAGCGCGGGTCGACGTGGATGACATCCGCTCCCCGCTCGCGCGCCTCCATCACCCACTGAAAGCCGACCGGGTGGGCCTCGGCCATGTTGGAGCCCATGATGAGGATGCAGTCCGAGTGCTTGAGGTCACCCGGGAAGGTCGTGGCACCGCCGCGCCCGAACGACGTCCCCAGACTGGGGACGGTGGCGGAGTGTCATATGCGGGCCTGGTTCTCGACCTGGACAAACCCGAGGCTCGTCATCAGCTTCTTGATGCAGTAGTTCTCCTCGTTGTCGAGTGTGGCACCGCCCAGGTTGGCCACGCCCAGCGAGCGGCGCAGGGTGCGGCCGTCCTCGTCGGCGTCCTCCCACGTCTCCGCACGCGTCGCGATGATGCGGTCGGTGATCATGTCCATCGCGTCGTCGAGCGAGAGCTCCTCCCACTGGGAGCCGTACGGGCGCCGGTACTTGACGCGGTACTCCCGCAGCGGCCCGGTGACGAGACTCTTCGTGGCGGCGCCCTTGGGACAGAGCCGGCCGCGCGAGACGGGGCTCTCGGGATCGCCCTCGATCTGGGTGATCTCGCCGTCGCGGACGTACACGCGCTGCCCGCAGCCCACTGCGCAGTAGGGGCAGACCGAGCGGACGACGTGCTCGGCCTCGGCGGTGCGCGGGCGGAGCGCCGCGGACCGAGCAGAGCGGGCGACCCGGCCGAGCGCGGCCGGATCGCGCCGCCGCAGCTGTCCGACGAGCGGCCAGCGGGCCGCGAGGCCGCCCCCGTCCTCACGCCCGCCGACGCTCAGGTCGTCCGCCTCAGAGCCTCGATTAGCTCCCATTGGCCATCTTCGAGCGTCCTTCTTTCCGCCGTCGTCGAGTGGGCGAATACCCCCGCTGGTACCCGCAGAAACGCGGCCGCTGCACCGTCGCCGCGGTTCGGCCAGAATGCAGCCGGTGAGGGTCAGGGACGGTGTCCGGCGCGCCTCGGGGCGGTCGCTCGCGACATGGCGGCTCGAGGTGCTGCTCGGGGCCGCCGTGCTCGAGCTTGCGGTCGCGGCGCCGTTCCTCGTCATCGACCCGTCGCGGCTTCGCGGCGTGCCCGGCCCGCTCCTGATCGTGATCTCCCTGGGCGGGGCGTTCCTGCTCGGCCCGCGGCTCGGCGTCGTGCTCGCCGTGCTCGGGGTCGCCCTCGGCGTCGGCATCCTGGACGAGCACCCCATCGGCGAGCCACTCGTCTGGATCCCTGCCGCGATCGCGGCAGGGATCATCGGCGACCGCGTGCGCCGCGGCGACGAGCTCCGCCGGGAGCTCCTTGACGAGCTGCGGGCATCGCTCGTCGCCCTGCCCGGCATGCCCGCCGCAGCGTCCGTCACGATCGCCAGCCGGTACGTGCCGGCCGAGGGCGCCCAGGTGCTCGCGGCCGACTTCTACGGCATCCTCGACGTGAGCCGCGGGGCGATCTCGATCCTCGTCGGCGATGTCGCCGGGCACGGGCCCGCGTCTGCGGCCGCCGCGACCCGCCTTCGCGCCGCCTGGCGCGGCATGGCGCTTGCCGGGGTCGGGCTCCCGGAGACCATGCGGTCGATGAACGCGATCCTCACCGCGGAACGGGTCGCGTTTGACCAGGTGCAGTTCGCGACGGTCTGCCTCGCGCTCCTCGAGCCGGACATGTCGAGCGCCTGCATCGTCTGCGGCGGGCACCCGCCCCCGATCCTCCTGGCCGGCGGGCGAGGGGTCGAGCTCGACGTCCAGGCGGGGCCACCGATCGGCGTCGACACCGCCTCCCGCTGGCGGGAGGTGCGCATCGAGCTGCCGCCGCGGCCGTGGTCGCTCCTCGTCTACACGGACGGATTGATCGAGGGCCGCACGAGCCCCGCCGGCCCGCGGCCGTTCGGGTACGAGCGCCTGCTCGGCATCCTCGACGGCCGCCCGGCGCCGCTCGGCGACGGCGACCTCGAGGAGATCCTGGCGGCCGTCCGCACCGCCAACGGCGGCCCGATGCCCGACGACGTGATCATGCTGGCGGTCTCCCCCGCCTGACCCACCCTCACGGGCGCGCGCCGCGCAGCCCGGCCAGCGCCGGGTAGAGCCGACCGAACTCCGTGTATCCGCGCGCGTACGCGTCGCGCCAGGCTGGATCGGGATCGACCCGCCCGGTCACCTGGACACACGCCTCGACCGCGGCGGGGACGTCGGCGAACGTGCCGGCCGCGACGCCGCCCAGGAGCGCCGCGCCGAACGCCGCAGCGTCGTCGGTCGCCGTGATCTCGAGCGGCAGGTCGAGCACCGTCGCGACGATGCGCCGCCACAGGTCGCTGCGGCTCCCGCCACCGCCGAGCCGGCCCGACGCCGGCCGAAGGCCGAGCCCGCGCAGCAGCTCGAGCGAGTCGCGAAGTCCGTACGCGACGCCCTCCAGCACGGCCCGCGCGAGCGCGCCGGTGTCGTGGCGAAGGCCGAGGCCGACGAAAGCGGCGCGCGCATCCGGGTCGGCGTGCGGCGTCCGCTCTCCCGCGAGGTACGGGGCGTACTGCAGCCCCTCGCATCCCGGCTCCCAGCCGGCGGCGGCATCGAGCAGCGCCTCGATCGGCGTGCCGGGGACGACCGAGCGCTGCAACCATTCGAGCGCGCCGGCCGCGGACAGCATGACGCCCATCGCGTGCCAGGTGCCCGGCACCGCGTGGCAGAACGTGTGCGCCGTCCCGCGCGGGTCGGCGGCCAGCTCCGGCAGGACGCCGAACACGACGCCGGAGGTGCCGAGGGCGACTGACACCGATCCCGGCCGGACGACCCCGACGCCGACCGCGCCCGCGGCCTGATCGCCCCCGCCGGCCGCCACCGGGACGCCCGCCGCGGTCGACCCCGAGACGGCGGCCGACTCGAGCGCCGGCGGGAACCACTCGCCCGGCAGGCCCAGGAGCTCCAGCACCTGCTCGCTCCAGCCCCGGGCGCCGACGTCGAAGAGCAGCGTGCCCGAGGCGTCCGACACGTCCGTCCCGAGCTCGCCCGTCAGCCGCAGGCGCACGTAGTCCTTCGGCAGGAGGACGTGGGCGATCCGGGCGTAGACGTCGGGCTCGTGCCGGCGCACCCACAGCAGCTTGGGCGCGGTGAACCCGGTGAGCGCCCGGTTTCCGGTGAGCTCGATCAGCCGCTCGAGCCCGACGGCGCGCTCGATCTCCTCGCACTCGGCCGCCGTGCGCTGGTCGTTCCAGAGGATCGCAGGCCGCAGCGGCCGCAGCCGCTCGTCCAGGAGCACGAGCCCGTGCATCTGCCCCGACAGGCCGATCCCGGCCACGTCCCCGGCGTCCAGCTCGTCGAGCGCCGCCTGGGCCGCCCACCACCACAGCTCCGGGTCCTGCTCGGCGTGCCCGGGGGCCGGGGTGCTGACGGCGTACTCGCCGCCCGCCCGGCCGATGACAGCCCCATCGGGGGCGACGGCGATCGCCTTCGTGGAGCTCGTGCCGACGTCGAGCCCGACGAGCGCCGTCATCCGCGACAGGCTGCGAGCGAGCTTCGGATGAGCGGCAGGATCTCGTCGTCGGCCTGCTCGAACGGCGAGAAGACCTCGATGAAGACCGGCACGTCCTCGAGCCCCGCGTCGCGCACCTCGCGGAAGAATCCGGCCGGGTCGTAGGCCCCGCGCGCGTCGGGCCACCCCCAGTGCGCGTCGGCCCGGTAATCGTGGTTCTGGAGGTGCAGGACGCCGATCGAGTCGCTGAGCTCCGAGAGCCATGGGACGAGCGAGGCGTCCTCGCCGTAGAGCGGCCGGTAGAGCGCGTGCCCGACGTCGAGGACGAAGAGGATCGGCACCGCGCCGCCGGACGTATCGGCCACGAGCCGCCGGGCCTCCGCGACCGTCGAGGGGATCTCGCGCGGAAGCGGCGTCGGCTCCACCAGCAGCGCCTCGAGCCCCGCTTCCGCGGCCTGGACGGCGAGCTGCCCGAGGCGCTCGACGACCTCGGCGTAGAGCGCCGCCCGCCGCTCCGGCGAGGCGGCATCCGCGACGCTCAGCGCCCCTACGGGCCCGCCCACCGCGCGGGCCCCGAGCTCCGTCGCCATGTCGATCGACCGCCGCCACCAGTCCTCGGCGATCCCGCGGGCGGCCGCGTCGGGATGCAGGAGGCCGTTGTAGGTGTAGCCGGCGAGGCCGATCTGGACGCTGTGGATCGCGATCCCGCGCGCGCCCGCCTCCGAGCGGGCCCGGGCCGCCATCGCCGCCCGCAGATCGGCCGGCCACCAGGGGTCGATCAGGTCCATCGTGAACTGGACGCTCGCGACGCCGAGCTCGTCGGCGACGATCCGCGCCCACTGCTCGGGCTCGGGCCAGCGCTTGATCGCAAAGCAGAGGTTCACGCCGACGTCCATCGTCACTCCAGGTTCGTGTGCCGCTCGCGCATCTCGTCCGGCGCCTGGCCGGAC
>Ga0075424_100004882_pt1 | contig 12742 bp, 12 predicted proteins | sample SoiMethybrSBSTD3_FD_75301 | JGI IMG/M metagenome (GOLD analysis project Ga0075424, IMG submission 75301) | Bulk soil microbial communities from a Populus tree surrounding site in Tennessee, USA - Soil MetaG P. TD hybrid SBSTD3 | ecosystem: Environmental > Terrestrial > Soil > Tree plantation... | reverse complement strand
GACCCGACCGCGACTTCGTCATCGTTGCCGACGTACTTCATATTGAGGAGAGGTTCGCCGGTCCCGCCTACAGGGCTCTGGATGCGCGAATCTGCGATCATTGCGCCGACGCCGGAGTCGCGATCCGTGACCACGAGCACTTGCGAAGCGTCGCGGTAAGCTTCCATCACTTTGCCGACGACGCCTTCGGGAGTGATGACGCCCATATTTTTGCGAATGCCGTCGCGCTGTCCCTGGTCAATATAGAGGACGTTGCTGTTGGGATCGGCGCTGGAGCCGATCACGCGGGCCACCACCATGGGAACCTTGTTTTGCTTCTGTTTGAAGTTGAGAAGCGCAGCGAGGCGATCCGCTTCGGCCGACTTTCCTTGCAACTGCATGATTTCCAGTTTCAGTTCGCCGTTTTCGCGGTGCAGTTGTTCATTCTGGCGCGCGGTATCGCTCAACGCGAAGTAATGGCGCCAGGCATCGCGGATCTTGCCGACGCCCCAGGCGCCGCTGCGCTCGACGGGAGAAACCGCGGAAACGGTCCAGACGCGAATGAGGCGGCCCTGCGAATCGCGCTTAATCTGTACGGCCAGCAGCAACACCTGTAGCAGCACGACTCCGATCAGGAGGAAGAGCGAGCGGTGGCGAGAGGGCAAGCCGGCCATTGGGGACAGTTAAAGACTCAAAGTTTAAAGTTCAAAGCAAAACCAAAATCTTTGGCCGGTGACTAGTGAACTGGCGACTAGTGACCGGCGAAAATCGATTGGTATCCACGGTTGCAAAAACAGATACCCCGCTGGCGCTCGGCAATACCATGTAGTGTCAGTCAATGCAGACCTGGCGCAGCAGTTTGAAATCGCTGAGCATCTTGCCGGTACCGAGGACGACCGAAGCCAGTGGGTCGTCAGCAATGGAGACCGGCAGGCCGGTCTCTTCGCGGATACGCTTGTCGAGATTCTTGAGCAGCGCGCCGCCTCCGGTGAGGACGATGCCGCGGTCGCTGATGTCGGCGGAAAGTTCGGGCGGCGTACGCTCGAGGGCTACACGCACGGCGTTCACGATGGTGGCGACACATTCCGCAAGCGATTCGCGAATTTCGCTGTCGTCGATCGTAACGGTTCGCGGTACGCCTTCGATTAGGTTACGACCTTTGACCTCCATCGTAAGCGGTTTTTCCAGCGGATAGGCGGAGCCAATTTCCATTTTGATCTGCTCGGCGGTGCGCTCGCCAACCAGAAGGTTGTACTTGCGCTTGAGGTACTGCATGACCGCTTCGTCCATTTCGTTTCCGGCCACGCGGACCGAACGCGAATAGACGATGCCGCTCATGGAGATGACCGCGATGTCCGTCGTGCCGCCGCCGATGTCCACGACCATGTTGCCGCTTGGTTCTTCGATGGGAAGACCGGCGCCGATGGCCGCGGCCATAGCCTGCTCCACGAGATAGACTTCGCTGGCACGCGCGCGATACGCAGAGTCCTGCACAGCGCGCTTTTCAACTGGGGTGATCTCGCTGGGCACGCCGATCACGATGCGCGGGTGCACGAGTACGCGGCGGTTGTGCGCCTTCTGAATAAAGTACGTCAACATTTTTTCGGTGACTTTGAAGTCGGCGATGACGCCGTCCTTCATCGGTTTGATGGCGACGACGTTGCCGGGAGTGCGGCCGAGCATCTCTTTTGCTTCGCGGCCAACCGCTACGACTTCGCCGCTGACCTTGTTGATGGCGACGATGGATGGTTCGTTAACGACGATGCCTTTGCCGTGCGAAAAGACGAGGGTGTTCGCTGTCCCCAGATCGATGGCAAGGTCGGACGAAAACAAACTGAACACCGACCTCATGTTGTAGCCGTTCTTGTTCATTCCCTCAGTCCTTTCACTTCTCCGCCAATGTGCTTACGCGACCGGCGCTCTGGGGAGCGCGACCAAATCTCCCGGCCAACGGATAACTCTTCATTCTCCCCGAAGTGGGCGGCGGACGCAAAAGGCCGCATAGGTCCGGGAAAATCTATTTGGGCACAACGATGGTTACTTGCTGCTTTGCCGTGCCCCCCCGGCGGTTCTGCCCAACGATCACTATAGAGTGTTCGCCGGGGTCCAACGGCTCGGTAAAGTATCGGAAACTGCCGTCCGGACCGATGTTAGGAACCGGCTGGCCGTTCACAATCAAGGCAGCGCCAGGTTCTGTCCTGCCGAAGATTTCGGCTACGCGGCCGTGCAGCTGTGTGCCGCCGATCTCCAGCGCCATTTCCTGGGACTTGCCCTGGACTACGATGGTGAACTTAAACGTTTCGCTGATTTCGCTCGTCTGTTTCTTGCTGTCCACGGCCACGACGTTCCAGAAATAGTCGCCGGCGTCGAAACCGCTGACATCCGCGGAAGTCGCCGCCAGTTTCAGGTCCTTGACCAGCTTTGTGAACATGGCGGTAGTGCTGATCCGCAGGTTATAGGAAACGGCATCTTTTACCGGGTGCCATTCGAAGTGAACTGACGTCGTCTTTGGAACCTGCGTGATAATGGGCGCCAGGTTTAGCGGCTGGGCGAGATCGGGCGGAGCCAGCACATCCGACGTCGAGATGGGGCTACCCGACCTCACATTGGCGCGTTGCCACTGTCCCAATTCCACTCTTTCGGCACCTCGCTGTACCTCGCCGCTGCCACTGGTGATCGTGAATTCGGCTTCCTTCGATTGCGGATCGGATTTGACGCTCGCCCGGCTGTTCGGCCGGATCTGCGCTACGGTATCCTCAACACTCACGGCGGTGTGCGAGTTGGGTGAACTCGCGGTAGAGAGGTCGACGGCGCCGGTATTGATGCGGACGGCCGTTGTTGCCTGATCACGAGTAACGTTGTTTTCTTCGACCGTGACCAGAGTGTCGGCTTTGATGGTGTATGACGTCGTATCGGCAAAGCTGATTCGAGCCGCACCGTCCGAACCGGTCTGAATCAGATCGCCCTTGTCCAAAGTGGTCCGATAGTCGGCATCCACCCATTGCACCGAATTCACTTTTTTTACCTGAACGCGTCCGTCCAGGTTGACGAACTTGGCTTGGGTGCTGGCGAGAGGCACGACGTCGCCATCGCCGCCGGCAACCGCGTTGCTTACTTTCTTAAGGACCGCAGCATAAAACCCGGGGGTGACGAAATACACGGCGGCGAAAATGACGGCAGCCAGGATCAGACCATATAAGATCAGCGTTTTATAGGTGACCGCGTGCCAATACACTTCTACCCGTTTTACTTTTTCCGGGCCCTGGAGACGCCGTGGGTCGTTTTGGAGTTGACTGTTCACACGTAGGCGCAAGCGGCGCCAATTTCGCAATGTAGCACACGGCTTTGGAGGCCGAAGTAGCGGCGAGTACAGTGGTGGTCAAACTGCAAATAGCGAACCGGTTACAACGGTTTCGCTATAAGCAAAAGAGCAGCCAGCTCAGGTAGTGACGATAGCGCACTGAGAGCGACGGTCGGATTCTTGGCTGGCCTCTGGTGCGAGGTGCCGCCGTGCGGCTCCTCCCATCGGCACCGCGCGGCGAACTAGTGTGCAGGTTAAGCGGCCAGTTCAATCTTTTTTACATGCAGTATGTTGTTGTTCTGGTCCAGCGTTCCGGTCACAACCACATTCTTGCCTTGATATTTCTTGGCAAGCTTCTGGTTGTCCAGAATGAACGCCGTGCTCTTCGAGGTGTCTTCCAGCATGAACTTTCCGTTGTTTCCCTTGGTGATCTTTCCCGTGAAGGAATTTTCGGCGGCCGTTGCTTGTCCGTTGTCGCGCGATTGAGTTGAGCTCTGATTGTCGGGCGCTTCGCGCGGCTCTTGCCCGGCCGCGCTGGAGGGAATGGCCAGACTTAAAGCTCCCGCCAGAAGGGCGCAGCCTAATGGAATCACTTGAAAACGTTTCATTGTACACCTCGCTGAAATTTGGGTGGATGTTCAGCTAAGAGCAAACTTCACTCCATTCTTTAGCGGTGCAAACGGTTGTGGCTTAGGCACCTGATGGCCATAGGGTGAATACCCGAACGGTTTTTTTTTGCTGTGCGGGTCAGAATCGAATATACGGACCGAATGCGACTCGTAAATTGTGGTGCGTGCCGTTGTTGAAATACATTTCGTCGCCGACGTCCAACCGCAAGCCGATCGGCCCGACGCGACCCTCCACGCCGCCGCCGGGATAGAACACGCCCATCACATTCTTTGCGCGCAAATTGTCAACGCTGCTGAAAAAGGTGTTCAGGTTCGCCGGCCGCGAATCGAACATCGTGTCCAGAAAGCCGCCTTTCGCCGTCAAGAACAGATGGAAGTTTGAATGTCCCAGAGAAACCTTCGGCCCGAATAACCCATGCAGTATGCGCACGTTCGAACGCTGCACTGTGACCGTGGTCCCGTCGCTAAAGTCCTCGTTGAACGCCTGATTGAAGTCATAGTTCATCTCACCTTCCAGCATGACGTGGCTAGTAAGTCCGAATCCGGCACGCGCCCCGAGCCCTGCGAAACTTGTGTTTGTCTGGGAGAGGTGAAAATAGTCGACGTAGGCGCCTACTGCCAAGTGATCCTGGGCAAACGAGCGTGGCGCCCAAACGACTCCGCACAGCACAAACAATAAAGCAAAGCGCTTCATCTGGATCTCCTGACCAAAATTGAGTATGAACCGCGCCGAGCGCCGGGGCCGGAAGGTGACTGGGGCGACTGCTCTTGGCACTAGTAGATGCCCGCCATCCCCGCGCGTGTTGCTCGGACTTTCTGGTAGGAATCGCGGCGAATTACGGTAAACCGGAAAAGAAAGATTACGGTTGACGCTGCTTAAGCTAGGTACTAACGTACTACCGCTGGTTAGGATGTTTTGGTACTGCTTCGCTATTGTCTCTGCCGCGGACAGCTGCGAAGATGGCTGCACGAAGGACGCTTGAGTCCCGTCAGCACTTGCAGCAAGACTCGGCGCATTTTCGCCGAGCGGCTTTCGAAAGGCTCTGTCTCCCTCGCGGAAGCGTCCCTAAGATCGAACCTGGCGGAGCGTGGTTGCACGTATGTCCCTACTTCACTTTCGCTGTAAAGAACGCCGGCGCACTCAGCGCGTTTCCCTCATCGTACCCTTGGTCATCAACGGGCAGAATGAGAACTCAGAGAAGTTTTCCGTTCGCGTGAAGACGAATGCGGTGAGCCAGCACGGCGCGCAGATTGAGACCGAGCATCCCCTTGTCGTCGGCCAGGTTGTTCTGCTGATCAATGAAAACAGCGCGCGCAAAGTGGAAGCGCGGGTTGTTTCGATTCAGCGCAAGCGTGATGGTAAGACCCATATCGGCGTCGAGTTCCTTTCCACCGACATTAATTTCTGGAATATGACTTTCCCGCTGCCCGGCGCCAAGCCGCTGCGCCGCGCGATCCCCAAGGTAACTGCGAACAAAGTGACCGCATAGTTTGCGTCTGCGAATCATCTTCCTCTAGCGTCCTTCCTTGCCGCCTTTTTCTTCAATGTTCTGCGCCGCCTGTCTCCGCAGACAGCCGCAATTTTCTCGGTCACGGGCCACAACCAAATGCATAGGATGCACGCAGCAACTGGGCGAGTTCGTCTCACGCAATCGCGTCGTGTCTCTCTAGCCCTACCCATTTGGCCCGGGCTAAATCGGGGGCGGGAGTGATGTTTCGGGCGCGGTAAGTTCGGCGAACGCTTCATCGGAGTACTTGAACGCCAAACAAACCGCCGCAGATTCTAGCGCGGTGATCGCAAACATCTTGCCAAGCACTTTGCAAAGGTCGTTGCCCTATTGAATCTGCTCGGTTGTGTGTGGAAGCGAAAGGCAAATCTTGCGCACCATTCAATGTCCATGATGTGGCCGCGCTTGCTAGATGTGTGGCGGTGCCGATCTAGTTGCTGGAGCTGCTCGCGTAGCGTTTGAAAAACGAATCCGCCTTCCACTGTGGACGCTGCGCATCATTGGCCGTTTCCACAAGCAAACGCCGGACGATCTGTTCGTATAGGGCAGCCGAGTGCAAATCTACCGGCTGATCCGTGTCGTCGCTCGGAGCATGATAACGCTCGGTCAGCCAGTCCTTGAACGTTTGCGCTTCCGGGGAATTCGCTTCGTAGAACACGTCCATGATGACTGACGGGATTCCATGCCGGATGAAGTTGTACTGATCGCTGCGGACAAACAAATTCCGAAGTGGCTCCGGGTCGGGAGCGGCTTTCACACCAGATGATTTCGCAATCGCGGTTACTTCGTCGCCCAAGGTCGAATCATTGATTCCTTGCACGCGCAAAACTTTCAGCGGAACGATCGGCAAAAACATATCGATGTTGATGTCTGCCACAATGGCCTTCGCGTCCACCGTCGGGCGGGCGACGAAATACTTCGAACCCAACAGCCCTTTTTCCTCCGCCGTCACCAGGAGAAAGATTACCGACCGCTTTAGCTTTTCCGGATGCCGTTTCAGCGAAGCGGCAATGTCCAGCACCGCGGCTGTTCCGCTGCCGTCGTCCATCGCTCCGTTGTAAATCCGATCGCCGTTCACCGGTTCGCCGATCCCGACATGGTCAATGTGCGCCGAGAGAACCACGTATTCGTTTTTCAGCCTGGGATCGCTTCCGGTAAGCTTGGCCACCACATTCGCCGATTCAATCTGCGCCTTTTCAATTGCCGCCTGCGCTTTCAGTGAAACTGCCAGCGCAAAGAGCGGTAGTTTCTTGCGGTCGCGGGCCAGCGCCGCCACTTCGGCAAAGTTGTGTCCAGAGCCGTCAAATAGAGCATCCGCGGAAGCCGGGTTGAAGATCATGGCCACTTTCAGGCCCGCCACTTCATTGAATTCTGGGTCCGCTAAATCCATAGAGGGATGCGCGCGATTGAGCGACATGCGAGACCAGGGAATGTCCATTGACGCCGGATTCGGAATCACGATGATCCCCACGGCGCCCGCCGAAGCGTAAGCCTTCCACCGCTGTGCGAGTCCGCCATAATGTGCGGCCAGCGAACCGGGAACCGTGGCCGGCGAGCCCGCCAGATACACCACCACTTTCCCTTTCAGGTCGAGCCCAGCAAGCTCATCAAGGTGACTCTCCGGAACTTGCAATCCATTGCCCGCAAACACGAGCGGAGCATTTACTTCTTTATCGGAACCTTCTACACGCGTCGAAAAATACGCGTCGTCGCCAAGCGCCACAGCGGTCGACTGACCATCCTTGCTTAAGAACGCGTAGGAATTCTTCTCGTCAATCTGCCGCTGCACGAATTGGATATTCTGATAAAAGCCGTCGGTCCCTGCGGGTTCCAATCCGGCGCGCTTGAGTTGTTCCACCGCATACGCTTCGGCTTTGCGAAGTCCCAGACTTCCCGTCTCGCGGCCCTCCATGCTGTCGTCGGCAATTACCTTGACGTGGTCCCACCAGGTTTCGCCATCGAACAGCAGCTTCGCGGGCTTTTGCTCGGCGACCGCCGCTCCCGCAAACAGCACCAGGCAAACTGCCGTCACTTGGCGAATCTTCTTCGTGTTTGTCATCGCATCCACACTCGATTTGAGGCAGAGTTTCTGCAAATCCGAACTGCTGGTTCATGGAATGAAAAAGTCCGCTATTTGCTACGGCTGAACTCCACAAAATCGCGCCCCATGTACAGCCGGTACCTTGCTCCTTCCGTTGCGTCTATCTGCAGAGGCACCGGCCGCTTCATCTCCGCGTCATGTTGCGCCGGCGCCTGAAAAATATCCTTTGCTGCCAGGTCCATCACCACGAACTTTGTAGCCTCGATGAAACCGATTCCGTACGCGCCCGGCTTCAACGTTTGTCCGCCAATCTGCAGCGTCACCTCGCTCAGCAAATATGCCTGATACTTTTCCCTGATCCCTGTCGAATAGCCGGAGTTGTCTACCATTCCTGCGAGCACATAAAAATCATCGGAAAAGTGCACGCCGCCCGTGTTTCGCATCTGTACCGGCGACGACTGTCCGCGAAAGAAAACCGCCTCCGGAAAAAGTTTTGCCTTGATGTCCGCAGCTTTTAAGACTGTATCTTTGTCGGGTCTAGGCAGCGCCGACTGCGCGTCGGTCCGCGTTGCCACTCCGATGGAAATCGCGAGGATGATTAAGGCCGCGATGAATCCAAGTGTCTTGCTCATGGGCGTCTCCAGGCTTAGAAGCGGCTAGATGGTACAACAGGAGAACCTTTGCCGGGCGTGGCAGCCTGCCGCGATCTGCGACCGTCAGTAGGAATTGCTGTAATCATGGCTCGGCGGCGAGATTTGTAGTGCTGTTCTTCTCTCCGTTACGGTTTCTCGCCCTTGTGAACCGGAAAACCCTTCTCAACCCAGTCGGCGTTAAAACTGGTCGGCAGGATCAGCACGCGTAGCCGTGCGAAGCCGCTATCTTTCAATGCCGTAAACGCCGGCCGCAAGTTCGGGCACTTTTCCAGCGGACAGCAACCGCAATAGAGCACAACATCCGAATTCGTCGGCATTGTCGAAGTAAACTTTTTCAGCTCGGCCAGTCCCTGTTCCGTCGAACCCGGTCCATAGAACACCGCTCCAGGAATATGAGCTCCTTCATAGAGGGTTTTCACGCCTACATAAATCACCGTCGGATACGGATCTTTTTCCTGCTGCAGTTCTCTTGCGAAATCCACTGGCTGAACGGTCTGCTTCGGCGTCCACGGATCGTCAGGATTGGCGCGCAGCGAGGCGGAGTCAAACATCAATGTGGTTAGGAGCGCGCTACAGAGCAGAGCCAACTTCTTCGCGGGCATGTAAAAGGGCTTGCCTTTCTACTTTTTCGATTCGGCACGCTGACGGTGTAATTTTATCGCAGTTGTGCGTAACGTTTCCGGCACATTCTTGCTCATCGTCAGCTTCTTCAAATCGAGCGGGTTCAGCATCGGAAGCAGATTCAGAGTAACGTCCAACGGCGCTTTCCCATTATTTAACAGATTTCGTACTACCGAATAGTTCTTGCGGAAATTCCGATTCTTTCCGATCAACCGCAAAATCTCGTCCGTCAAGTTGCTCATGGAAGCGAACGCTTCCACTTCTTGGTCTGTCAGACGCGGCGACTGCAAAACCGCGCGCTGCACCACTTTGTTGGTGTCGCGAATTAGCACGCGCCGCGCGTCCGCGCCGCCCTTCATTGCGAACTTCACGCGCTGCGCCACGGTCATCGCCGAAATCTGTTGCAGTAGCGTCTTGCGCTGGTCCTCGTCCATTTCAAGATCTTCGACGGCCAATGTGAGCGCTGCTTCGTCCGGCTTTTCGTCGCTCAACAGTTCGTTGAGCTGTGCTTTTTGTTCCAGCGTTACGGAGCTCGACTTCTCTAGAGCCGAAACTAGATCTCGCGAATCCACCACACGTTCCAGTTCTTCCATCAGCGCCTGGATATCGAGCGTGGAAAGGTGCGGCACTATCGGGAGCAGATGCTCAGGCCCGCAGCTTTTGTTTTTGATCAGCGCGTTCAGCACAGGGGGCTTGCCGGCCAGATTAGTGGCAGCGTATTGGAACAGCGGTTCCAGTGCCGTTTCACGGTTCAAGGCGTCCACAAAACTTTGAATGGGAAGAGACAGGATGGATTCGCGTGCGCGGCTCGCGACGAGTTCGTCTTGGTCCAGGGCTAACACGGAAAGAACTTCCGCCAGGTCAGCTGGGGGAATTTGTGCGCCGCCCGTGCACACCGCCAGCTTGTGTTCACGGCTGGCTCGCCCCTGCCGCAAATCCTCCAGCACTTCAGCGCTGAGTGTCTCCACTGGTGGCCTGCCTCAAATCGTTCTTGGTCAAGACGATTGTACCGGAGGAGCTGGGAGCTGCGAGCGGCGCAACGCTTTGCCCGTTCAAGTTCAGCAACAGTGCGGATGAGTTCGCAGCCGTGACCTCCGGCCGTTCCCCGGCGGCAAAAATCCGACTCTCGCCCGATTGAAAATCGCTATCGAATGCCACGCGACCGTCCGCAGTAACTCGCACATGTGCCGGCGAAGCGGTTGCGATTCGCAGATCAAGCGTCGCCGCAGGACTCGTCGCCGCCGGCGTGGGTAGTGGCGTACTGGAAACTGGTAGCCATTGCGCCATCACCGCCGGAGGCAAACCCACAATGGCCGAAGATTTCTTTTGCGCGCGGTGCGCTTGATAAGCCTTCCAGGCGTAGCGCCCTGTAAAGACCAGCGCCGCCACCAGTGCGACAAGCGCGAGCGTGGCCGCGGCGGGTATCCATTTCGGCGGCGAAGGAATTCGCTCTTCGGGTCTTTGTGGAGGATTTGCGCTCTCTCCGCGCGCGAGGTCGTACTCCGACAGGAGATTTTCTTCGCTCAGTCCGAGATAGCGCGCAATGCTGCGCACAAATCCGCGCCCAAACACGCCGCCGGGCAGCCTGTCCCACTGTTCGTTTTCGAGTGCTTGCAGAAAGCGCGCCGCGATGCGTGTGCTCTTGGCAACTTCCTCCAGCGACACTTCGCGCAGCTCGCGCTCTCGCTTTAAACGCTCTCCGAACGTGCCTTTGGCCATTGCGTCGAACCGATCCCTGGTGCTGGCATGCCATCATCATCCCAGGGCTCGTAGGGTCGCGGGTGCTTGCCCTGAAACTCGAATTCTGCGAAGCGCATCGCTCCGGCAGCGGCTGGCAAGAAATCTCCGCATGACTATATTGGCGCGGCCAAGCCGGTGTCAAACCTCCCTGGATTCCACCAGATCATCCGGCGCGAGCGCCGTGCAAAAGTCCCGGTACGGCGGTGTGGCGAAATGGTTACGCCTGTACTACGGACTGGTTGCGCCTGATTTTGCGCGGTGCCTATACTGGCGGGGAAGAGCAGACTCAACCAGGCTGCCAACGGCGTAGTGTTTTTGCAGCACAAGATTTGAGCCGCGTGCGCAGAGGACAGGAAATGCCCAGCGTGGAGGAGCCAAAACAGTTTCCAGCCGTGGAGCGGCGGCGCAATGCGACTGGTGCGGAAGTGCGACGCGAAGCTGGCGAAGTCGCGGTCTTCCAGGAACTCGGCAAAGCGCTGACATCGTCGCTGCAGCTCGACCAGGTGCTGCGCACGATCATGGAAAAGATTGATGAGTTCCTGCGCCCGGACAATTGGTCTTTGCTGCTGCTGGATGAGGCCAAGCAGGAACTGTATTTTGAGCTGGCGGTTGGAACGGCGTCGCAGGCCCTGAAAGACGTGCGCGTAAAAATGGGGCAGGGCATTGCCGGCTGGGTGGCGGCGCATGGCGAAACCGTGGTTGTGCCTGACACGTCCAAGGACACCCGCTTTTTCGGCAAGGTGGATGAGAAGACCAAGACGGAGACGCGCTCGATTGTCGCAGTTCCCGTGCGCTTTCGCGATACCTGCCTGGGCGTAATCGAGCTCATCAACTGCATAGGTCCTGAAGGGTTTGATCCTCGTGACTTGAAGCTGCTGGAGGCGCTTTCGGACTTTGCCGCGATCGCCCTGGAAAACGCTCGGCACGTGAAGCGCATTCACGAGCTGACGATCACCGACGACTGCACGACACTCTACAACGCGCGGCACATGAGCTTCATTCTGGAAACGGAGATTTACCGGTCACAGCGCTACAACTATGAATTTTCGCTGATCTTCATTGACTTGGATCATTTTAAACAGGTGAACGACACGCAGGGGCACCTGGTGGGTTCGCGGCTGCTGGCGGAAATAGGCAATTCGCTTAAAGGTCATTGCCGCCTCATCGATTTTGCGTTCCGTTACGGCGGCGACGAATTTGTGTTGCTGCTGCCGCAAACTTCCAAAGAAAACGCGATGAACGTGGCGAAGAGGCTGCACAAACTGCTCCGCGAAACCACCTGGCTGCGGAGCGATGGACTTAACATCAAGCTGACCGCCAGCATGGGCGTGGCTTCCTACCCGGTGGACTCACGCACCAAAGAAGGATTGCTGCATTTGGCCGACGAAGCCATGTACCTGGTGAAAAATACAAACCGCGACAGCGTCGCTGTGGCCAATATCGGGATCCTGCCGCACCTACCTGCGGCCACGGCCGAAACGGCCGGCTGACGGTTCACCGGAACTCTCCCGTTTCGTTACCAACACAGCGGCGACCGTGCGAAACAGCGGATGCTGACTTAGAAGAGGGTGTGGTTGACGGCGTCCGCTGAGGGCCCTACGCGGCGCAGCATTCAGGGGAGCTTTGCGGCAACTTTTTGTGCGGCGGCCTTCAGGACATCTGCAGAAGGAAGCTGCTCACTGACTTCGATTAACCGGAAATGGGAAAGGTTCTTATGAACCCAAACCTCACCGTCGAAAGAGCCGTGGTCGGGCGAAATTTGCAGGTAGGCTTCTGAGCCGACGCCACTGAGAACGGTGAGATTTTTTCGGCCCGGCCGAAGGCTGCGAAGGGTCTTCTGCTGGTCCCAGGCAGAAGCTTCGTCGGACGCGGACTTATACATGGAGATGTTTACTGCAGCATTTCGGTGCCAGCCGCTTGATGATGTTGCCTTTTCGGCTTCATAGGCGCAACCGACGGTCCCTATGGACGTGGGCCGGACGGCAACACCGATGACCTGAGCGGCGTCGGCGGCGGTGAAGACCGTGCACCCATGAAAATTCATGGGCTGTGGATCGCCTTGGCCCGCGATGCGAGCTGGGCGATCCGGCGAAAACAAGCGTCAGAACATGACGATTCCGAGCGTGACGAGCGTGCATGTCGAACAAGCCAGAGTGGAAAGGCATGGATCCGTCCTTTGCTTGCCAGCTTTGGCAATTGCGCAGCAGGGCAGGAAGCGCTGCAGCCAGTGCATGGTAATCACGGCGGTCGGGAAGGAAAGCAGCCGGGCA
>Ga0075424_100004881_pt1 | contig 12743 bp, 9 predicted proteins | sample SoiMethybrSBSTD3_FD_75301 | JGI IMG/M metagenome (GOLD analysis project Ga0075424, IMG submission 75301) | Bulk soil microbial communities from a Populus tree surrounding site in Tennessee, USA - Soil MetaG P. TD hybrid SBSTD3 | ecosystem: Environmental > Terrestrial > Soil > Tree plantation... | reverse complement strand
TGCTCGCCGCGTTCGACGGGTCGCTGCGGCGCTTCGAGGTCCCGTTTCCACGGCCCGACGGCAACGATGGCACCGCGCAGGTGCTGCTCGCAGCAGTCCGGGAAGGCGGCCGCATCCCCAAGGTGCTGATGCTGGTGCGCGATATCACCGAACAACGCCGCACGCAGACTCAGCTGCAGCAGGCGGAGAAGCTCGCCGCCATGGGTCAGCTCGTCAGCGGCGTCGCCCACGAAATCAACAACCCCGCCGCGATCATTTCGGGCTTCGCCCAGACGCTGCTGCTCGATCAGTTGACCCCTGATCAGCGTGACACGGTGCAGATGATGTACGACGAGGCAACCCGCATCGGCCGCATTACGTCGAACCTGCTCGCGTTCGCGCGCGCGGGAAGCAAGGAACGAACGCTGGTGGAGCTGAACGAGATGGTGCGCCGCACCTTCGCGCTCCGCTCCTACCACCTGACCACACTCAACATCACCGTGAACCTCGAGCTGGACGACGCAAACCCCAAAGCATGGGCGAACGGGTCGGAAGTTCAGCAGATGCTGCTCAATCTGCTGATCAATGCCGAGCAGGCGTTGACGACCCTTCCCGCGCCGGGGCGGCGTGCCATCACGATCCGCACCATGACCGCCAGCGAGGACGGTGTCCAGCTGCAAGTCGCCGACACCGGGCCCGGCATCCCGGCCGACATCCAGGAGAAGATCTTCGATCCGTTTTTCACCACGAAGCCGGAAGGCATGGGAACGGGCCTCGGACTCTCGATCTGCTACGGCATCGTGCACGACCACGGCGGCCGCATCGGCGTGCACTCCGTGCCCGGACACGGGGCGACGTTCACGATCTCGCTGCCGCGGGACGCGCGCCTGCGGCACCGCACCACGCCTCCGCCGATGGAGATCCCGGAAGCGGCACGCGAGCCCGCAGAGGGGGGAGCGCTGTCCATCCTGCTGGTCGACGACGAAGAGGGTCTGCGCCGAGCCGTGATGACTTTTCTCAAGCGACGCGGCATGAACGTCCTGGCGGTCGAAGACGGCAGCGACGCGCTGCGCGCGCTGCGCCGCGAGCGCTTCGACGTCATCGTGTCGGATGTTCGCATGCCGGGGATGAGCGGCGCGGAGTTCCTGCAGGGCCTGCGGCGCGAGCATCCGGCGATGGTCAACAGACTGATTTTCACGACCGGAGATACGTTCGCCACTGACACGTCGTCGCTGCTGCGCGACGCGGGCGTCCCGTCGCTCGTGAAGCCGTACGATTTTTCCAAACTGGAGAGCGTCATCCGCGAAGTGGAACTGGTCGCTAGAACCTCGGCTTGAGCCGCAGCTCCAGATCCGACTTTCCGATGCCGTTCGACGTGGGCGCGAGCGTGAAGCGCACCGGCTCGACATCCACCGCGAGCGCGTCGAGCACCTGTTCCTCCACCGTCAGCTCGTAGTCACCCGGTTTCACACCCATCAGGTAGAACGCGCCGTCGTTGAAGGTCACCAGCGCGCGGCGCAGGCCGTTGCGCCGGTCGGTCAGCCTGAGCGTCACGCCGCCGACGCCGGCGCCATTGCGCACGACGCGCCCCTCGATCACGCCCGCTTCGACGACGGGAATGTCGAGACTGCGGAACCGGTTCGGCCCCGGCACGATGCTCGTCCGGGCAAAGAGCGGCACGAGCAGCGGTGACTCGAGCGACACCGAGTCGAGACTCACGATGACGGGCTCGAACGGCACGAGATCCCAAACGTGATAGGCGCCCGTGGAATCGGTCGGTGCTGAGAGCGAGCCGATCAGCACCCGCGCGTTCGCCACGCCGGGCTCGCCCGGATCGCGGATGCCGTTGGCATTCACATCCATGAAGACGCGCCCCGAGAGGCCGGACCGCTCGAGCGAAGGACCCGGGGCCACGCCGAGCCGGTCGGTGCGGCGATCCCACAGGACGGAGCCCTGCAGGAACTGCGTCGCGCTGACCGGCTGGCCGGGCGGCGCGAGCACAGAAGTCACCGCTCGCAACGCCGAGAAGTACGAGGTCACGGTGACCGTGTACGTGAGTCCGGCATCGCCGCGGATCCAGCTCGTGCCGACTTCGAGCCGCACACCGCGCGCCACCGAATGCGCCGCGAAGGCCGACCAGGAGACCAGTCCCGCACGGCGCTCGATCTCGGTGTTGGTGCGCAGCAGCGTCTGACTCAGGAGCCTCCCCCAGCGGGCGCGCGGCATGATGAACGTCGATACGCCGGCAAACTCCTGGTTGCCGCTGGCTCCCGTTGTCATTCCCGGCGCCTGCCCATGTTCGGTGCGCACATACGGCAAGAGTCGAAGTTCCTGCGTTTGGAGCGAGGCTCCCACGCGGGTCCGCGTCAGCACGCCGGCGTCGGTGCTGATCCGCTCGAAGCGGCCATCAAAGAAGAAAAAGCCGTGGCTCGTCCTGGGCCGCACGAATCCGGTGAACGTCCACTGCGCGCGCCGCCCCGGCACCGCCAGCACCGATAGCGAATCGGCCGTGAAGTGCACGTACTCGCCCTCGAACCGCAGATCGACCGATGGCTCGTAGCGCAGCGCGCCGCGCACGAGTCCATTGCCGATCACCTCACTCTGGATCGCCCACTCATTGCTCGGGTTTCCGGCTATCGCGGCGTAGGGATGGAAGCGGTTCGGCAGCGAGTCGCGCCAGTACTGATCGATGCCTCCCTGTACCGTCCAGCGTCCGGTCGCGCCGTAACGCATGTCGAGATTTGCGGTCGTGTTGCAGATGTACGACGGCTGCGGGCAGCGACCGCCCGAAATGCCGTATTCGAACCGGTGCGCTGGGAGCAGGTCGGTCAGCACGCGGTAGGTACGATTGAACTCGCGAATCTCACCGAACGGGCCGTAGGCGACGAAGTCGACCGGGTTCTCGCCGTAACGCACCGGGAGATCGATCGAGAACCCGCCCGAGGCGCTGGCCGAATCGAAAGCCACGAGATCGCCGCCGCGGTACGCCTCGACCGACCACCCCGGCTCGAGGCTGCCGGCGTAGCGCAGCGACCCGATGAGGGACGGACGGACAAATGGCGCGTTGGTGATGGCGATGCCCTCGAGCGCGCGGGACCGGGGACCGGTGGATGCGACATCGCCAAACCGCAGCTGCTTCACCCAGCGGTTCTCACGCCACACGCCGGTCCATGAGGCATCGACGTGCACGCGGCCCTCCTCGGCCGGGCCGACGCTCTGGCCCAGCATTTCGAGCGACCCGCCGCCGACATCGGCACCGAGGCCGAAGCCGTAGGTCGAGCCCGCCAGCGGGTCTGAGGAGGGTGAGAACAGCGAATAGTCGACGACGACGCCGTCCCAGGATGGACGCTCGAGGCCGAACGTCAAATCGGCGCGCATCCCATCGGGTCGCCGCAGGTACGCCTCGCGGGCTGATTCGCGGCGCAGGCGGCGCGCGATCGGGAGGTTGCCCGCATCGATGACGGTCGCGGTAAGATCGGACCAGTCGACGGCGAACATGACACCGAGCAAGTCGCCCAGGCGCTCGCTGCCGACGTAGAGCTCGCTGGATTCGTACCGGATGAATTCCCGTTCGATCTTCACGCGTCGCGCGCCGTACTGCATCGAGTCGCGGCGTGGATCGATGATGATAGGGACGTTGCCTGGATCCATCGTCGCTTCAAGCCGGCCGTCCGGGGTGAGCCGATGCCGGATCTCCACGAGCTGAAAGAACTGCGAGAGGGGCAACAAGACTTCCGAGCGGACGCGATAGGCCTGGACGGTCGTCCCCGTTATGCGCCCGATGCGAAGGTCGATGACGACCTGTTCGGGGGCAGTGTCCCGGGGAACCTGGTAGCCGTGCAGCGCGGCCACCAACAAGAGACGCGCTGCGAGTAGCATGGTCTTACTGGTAGATCAGCGAAACGACGACGTTTCCCTGGTAAATCCCGGGTTTCGCCGTGGGCGCGGGGTTCACGGTGCCGCCCAGCCAGATGTACATGTTGAAATTCGGAGGCGGGCCAAGCCGGCCAACATCACCGACGGCAGGGTTGAAGACGTTGCCTCCCGCCGGATTGTTCGTCGCGCGCCGCCAAATCGCCGAGGTTGCGTTGAACGCGATCGGCATCGTGGAACCGGGCAGCGCTTGAATGTTCGTGAGCGTCGTGGGCAAGGTGAAACTGATGATCACGAACGCGTTGCCGCTGCCACTCACCTGCCACTCACCGGCGTTTGCTGCCGCAGGCGCCACCGTCGTCGCAACGCCTTTGATGACCGTTCCGAAATTCAGGTCCCGCAAAGTCGCGATCGTCATGCCGGTCGTGACCACAACGGCGTCCGCCGCCACGGAGCTCGAGCCCCCTTGCGCCGGGAGCGCGCGCCCCCCCGCCAAGGCCAGCAGCACGCCGACGACCGCGATCCGTTTCACGGGATCACCACTTGCACGGAATCACGGACCGCGGGCGCCTTGAGCACGACCTTGGGATCCAAATCCTCACGCTCGGCGACGACCTCATACCGCAGCCAGTAGCGCCCGCGCGCGAGCGCCGGACGGGCGATCGCGGTCGCGAGACGCGGCTCCATCGTGTGGTAGACGCCCACCGGTGACCGATAGGACCGAACGACCGAATCGCCGACCTGCAGCGAGTGGACCGCGCCGCTCGAATCCACAAGCGTCTCGCGAATCATGCCGACGAAGGCCGCATTGCCGCGGCGCTCGAGTTTGGCGCGCGTGACGAGCGAGTCGCCGACGACCTGCGCGCGCACGTTCGACAGCGACACGCCGGTCGTGACGGCTCCCTTGCGGTAGTTCACGCCGATGATTGTCCGTACTTCGAGCGTCAACCCGACCTGAATCGCCGTGGTGTCGCCGACGCCCGTGATCGGCACGTGGCCGGCCTGGGCGGCGATGATGAGCCGCAGCCAGTATTCGCCGTCCGCCAGTCCGATAGGCGGCCGGGCGAGCAGACGCACCGTCTGCCGCTCCTTGGGGGCGACCGTGAGGCGCCGCGGGAATGCCTGAATCCATGCGAGTGCAGAGGCTGCAGAGTCTGCGGGCAGCGTGTCCAGCCTGATCCCGCCCGCCGAGTCCGTCGTGGGATACCCGAACAGAGTCGAGATCGTGACTTCGACCGGTTCGGTACCGGGATTGTAGAGCAGCACCGAGCCGCTGCGCTGCAGGTGGTCGATGAACACGGCGTGCGGCGCGACCATGACGCCCTGCCCCGCGAGCGAGGCGCCGGTGAGCCCGAGCGCGAACGCCACCACGACGGCGCGCGTCATGGTAGCACCGTCACGTTCAGGATGATCGTCGCCGTGTAGGCGCCCGCCCGCTGGTTGGTCGCTGGATTCGCGGTTCCCCCTAGGAAGACGGACGCGCGCCCATTGGGCAGCACGTTCGCGGTGTACGGCTGCTTCGGGTCGAATCCCACTTGGCTCCCGATCGACTGGGTCATCGAATAGCCCCCGTCACTCGCTCCGAACGTGAGCGGCATGAGTGCGCCAGCGGGGCCCGTCATGCTCAGCGGCAAGACGAACGACAATAACACTGGACTCTTTGGAACCTTGATATCGAACTGCCCGCTGTTGGCGGGATCGGTACGAAGCACGACGCTCGGGATACCGGGCACCACGGTGCCGAACGTCACACCGCGGACCCCTGTGACGGTAACCGGCTTGCCCTGCGCCTGCAGAGCAGCGCCGAACAACAGCGCACCGAGTGCGATCGAGAGTTCGCGTTTCATGGTTGGGCGTCTCCTTGCGACAGCGCCGGCAGAGGATATGGCATCCCCTGCCGGCGCGCCATCAGCTCGACGCCAAATTCAGTTGCTTAGTAGACCACCGTCATGGTGATCGAACCAGTGTAGACACCAGCCGCCTGGTTCGTCGCCGGCTGCACCTGCGCGCCCACCCACACCCACAGAGCGCCAGAGGCGTTCAGGGTCGGGGTCGCGCCAGCCACCGGCGAGAAAGCGGTGCCACCGGTCTGCGCGTTGTTCTGGGCATGCACACCCGTGTAGCTCACGATCGGCATCGTGTTACCAGCCGAACCGAGCGTCGCGGGAAGGGTGAAGGAAATCGTTACCGGGGTGCTCGCCTGGCCCGTGACGTCAAAGCGGCCGGCGTTCGTGAGATCCGTAGCTGCGATCGTCTTGTTCACGCCCGGGAAGACGTTCCCGAAGTTCAACTGCTGAGCGCCAACCACGTTGATCGGCGTCTGGACGCTTGCCGTCGCCGTGATGCTGGCATTGTTCGTCTGGGCCTGGAGCGCCGTGCCCGTCAGAACCAGGGCGGCGACCACCAGGGACAGCTTCGTGATGCTGCGCATTTTCGTTAACTCCTGTATTTGGTGTCGAGCTATTAGCCAGTTGGAGTGCCATTCGGCTCCTCCATCCTTCGGAGGCCTGTAAGGGCAAGGCTTATGCCAACCGACATGATACTGGCCACTGTCAAATTATTAGACGAAGCTGGCCCGAAGAGCGGAAGCGAAGATAGGACTTTGACTTAGCTGAAGCAACAAAGGAGCTGTGTCGTAATTGTTGACACTTTTTTGTGTTCGGTTCGTGTCGATAAAAGCGTGCAAGTGATTGTTGCATAATGTGTTACTGTGTTACAATTGCTCGGCATGCCGCCTGCCTTAGTAAGAAGCCGAAATCCAACGGCACTTACTCAGGGGAGCATGCGATGCGGTTCGGGCTCGTGGCGGTTCTGGTGGTTGGCGCGCTGACGCTGATGGGGCGGGATGCAGAAGCCCAAGCTCGTGGCACCCTGCAAGCCACCGCCACGGTCGTCGATACTCGCCAGGGCTTCGAGGCCCTCTCCGCTGTCCGCCACGCGCTTACCGATTCCAGAATCGAGAGCCAGCACGCTGTCGAGACAGTGGCCGTTGTTACGACCGCCCGCCCCGCGACGAACCCGAGCGCGGTGGTGGTGACGGTCGACTTTTCGAGGAACTAGCTACACGCCGAGCCGCTGGCGCAACGCCGGCGGCATCAGCGGGATGGCGTATTTCACCGGGACAGACAGCGCAAATCCCGGCCCCTGCCTGAGACCTGCCCGGTGTACCGAAATCACATCTCCATCAGCATTGAACACGGGGCTCCCCGAGGATCCGCCGGTCGTCATGCCGTCGAACTGAATGAGGTCGGCGGTTACCCGCGACAAGATCCCGGCTGTCATAGAAGTCCGAACGATGGACGTTCGATCGCGCGCGAACCCAGACCCCGCAGGATAGCCAATCAGCGCCGCGGGCTCACCCTGCCGTGCTTTGGTCCCGGCCCAGTCGATCGCCGTCAGATAAGAGCCCTGGTAGCCCCGCACCTTGATCAGCGCCACATCCCGGTCCCGTGAGGTGGCCACGACGTCGGCATACCGGCCAGCCGACTGATCGGCCATCGTGACCCACATGGTGTCCGGCTCGGCCTGCGTGGAATCCGCGACGACGTGCCAGTTGGTGAGCATGTACCCGTCCGGGCTGATCATGAACCCGGTACCGTCGTAGCGGTCGCCGCCGAGGGCAACGGTAATCAGTCCCACCGCGCCTTGGTTCTGCTGCGCCATGCCCGCGAAATCGGTCCCGCGGATCGCCCGCAGCTTCGCGTCGAGGCTGGCAGTCTGCACCTCCGCCGAGCTGACCGCGTGCCGGAGGCTATCGATCAGCTCCTGGGACGGTGCGCGGCGCTCGGCGGCAGCCAGCTGATCCCGCAGACGCTGGAGGTCCCGCTGCGCCTCTTCACGCCGTGTTTCCCCCGCCGCAAGTTGCAGCCCCAAAGCCTGCTGCGCCCGGTCCAACGCGGCCTGTAGCTGCGCGGTCCGCGACTCCGCCGCAGCCAGCTTCACGCGGAGGGATTCGACGTCCGAGGCCGGTGCCGCGGCGGCACTCGCGGCTGCCAACTCGTGGCGTAGGCGCTGGCCCTCGGCGCGCGACGAATCTTCCGACGTTCTGAGCGCCCGCTTCGTATTCTCGACCTGGCTCGAGAGCAACCAATAGACGCCGTAGACGCCGCCGCCGAGCAGCAGGACGAGAATGATGACGAGTCCGGTCAGCCAGCGGATCTTGCGCTTCGCGTCCCTGCCGACGTCTTCGCGTACCGCCTTCATGAACGCCAAAGAATTACGAGCCTTGGCCAGCGCTTCTCCGATCATCCCAATGACCGTCTTCTGGCCCAGCGGCGCTCCCGCCTGTGGCCGCGGCACTGCCTTGTGCGGCGCGGTCCCCATTCCCTCCACGAGCAGCACCGGCCCGCCCTGTCCCAGCGTGATCTTGTCGCCGAGCCGGACCGGCATCGGCTTGGCGATGCGCTCGCCGTTCAGATAGGTGCCGTTCTTGCTTTCGGCATCGCGCACCACCAAACCGCCGCCCGGACCGACGGTCAGCTCGGCGTGCACGCGAGAGACGATGGTGTCATTCGTCTCGACAGGCTGGACTTCACACTCCCGGCCGCGCCCGAGGCGGATGCGTGTGCCACGCGCCTCGAAGCGCTTTCCGCTGCTAGTCGCGAGCAACGTCACCCCGTACGCGCGCTGCGTCAGGCCGGGATGCTCGGCGAGCGTGGGCTCGAGCCCGGCGGCCACGGTGGCGACGCTGTATGCGGGGCCCGACTCGCCAAGCCGGATCACGTCACCCTGCTTCACGGCGCTCGGGGTGCTCAACCGCTTGCCGTTCAAGAATGTGCCGTTCTTGCTGCCCAAATCGGCGAGGAGCCACGCGCCATTTTCGAACCGCAGCTCCGCGTGGCGCACCGACGCGACGCGCGCCGCGTCCCCCCGCACGACGACACTGGAATCGGGATCGCGGCCAAACCGCAGCGTCGCACCTGAGGATTCAGCGACCTGCTGCCCGGTGGAATCGGTCAGTTTGAGATACGACACGAATCGAAACTACGGCTGCTCTGGACGACCCGCGAGGTCGCACGGCATCGTACACGCATGGACAATCTCGCTCACGCGCTCGTTGGCGCCGCGCTGATGCGCGCTGTCGCTGATCGTCACGTGCCGCGTGCCGCAGTGATCGGCATCGTGGCGGCCAACGTGCCCGACGTGAGCGAGCTCCTCATCGGACTTCCCGGCACGCGCGCCGACTACCTGGTGCTGCATCGCGGCATTACGCACTCGCTGGTCGGCGCGCTCGCCGAGATGGTCGCTCTGACGTTGCTCGTCGGAGTCGGGTGGCGCCTGGCGCGGTCGATCGGGGCCCGGAACGGTCGGGCGGTCGGCGTCCCGTCATGGGCGTGGCTTGCCGCCGGCATTGGCGCAGCAATCGCGAGCCATCTCTACATGGACTGGCAAGGCTCTTATGGATGGCGACCGTTTCTTCCGTGGAACAACGCGTGGTATTACCTCGATTGGGTCGCGATCGTCGACCCGTTCTTCTGGCTGGTGCCGCTGGTCGCGCTCGCGTGGGGCGCGGAGCGCCACTGGATTCCGCTCGCCGCGACGGTCGTGGTCGGTGGGACCATCACCTTTGTCCTGGCCTGGGGCCATGACATTGTGGCTGCGTGGGTCCTTGTTGTGTACGCGACGGTCTCTGTCGTCGGCGTGATCGGATGGCTCCGTTACTGGTTCGGCCCCGTCGGGCGGCAACGCGCCGCTGCCTTTGCCTTGATAGCGCTCGTGGTGTACGCAGGGGCGCAGGCGGTCGTGGCCGGCGGACGAAAGCGCGAGATCCGTCAGGTGGCCGAACGACGTTTCGGCCCCGCGGCGTCATGGGCCGCGCTCACCAACATCGGCCGGCCGTTCACATGGGAAGCGATCTACGCCAGCAAGGACACGGTTGCAGGCGAGGACTGGCGGCTACCGCGACATCTCCAGGCGCGGCCGGTCGAGCGCGCAGTCAAAGAGACAAAGGAAGGGCGTGCGATGGCACAATTCGCCAGGTTCCTGGCGGCCGACGTCGACACGAGCTCTGGGACTGTCTACTTGTGGGATGCGCGGTACGCGCGCGCCAGCCGCGACGGCTGGGCAGTCGTGACGGTCAAGCTGGAGACTATTCGTTGAAGGTGAGGCCGGAGCCGCGACGATCCCGCAAGTGGCGTCGCTGCTTGAACGAGCGCCGCTCCACGCGACTGCGTCGCTCTGACCGCCCGCGCCGCTCTACCAGGACTGCGGCCTGGCGCTGGCGGCGCTCGGTGATCCGCCGGTCGAGCCCGGAGCGACGCTCGGGGCGCACGCGACGTTCGACGTGATGTCGCGGCTCGCGGTACTCGTTGTCCATCCCGATCAATCTGCCGCGTCCTCGGAGTTCGTGCCAGCCGAAACGAGCGGCTAGATTTGTCGCGCGTGCAAACACCCGATCGACGCTCAGGTCAGAACGTGACGCCCGTCACCACCACCGCGGTGCAAACGCCGCCGGCGGGCGTGCTCGACGACGCGCTCCGAGCGCTCGAGCCCACATTCCGGCTCGACAACCTCGTCGCGATGTCCGCCGATCGCGCGCTCTATCACGGCTGGGATCGCGTGCTGAAGCGGCCGGTCTCGATTCGGGTGCATCTCGCGGCCGAGGCGCCGGGACGCGCGTGGTTCATGCGCGAGACCGAAACACTCGCCCAGCTCGACCATCCCGCGATTCGGCATGTCTACGCCGCGGGTGAGATCGCGTCGTTCGCTTATCGAACGGCGAACTGGATCGAAGGCGAGAGCCTCGCCGATGCGCTGCGCCGTGGCCCGCGTCCGATCCCGCAGTCCATGTCCCTCATCCGGGATCTGCTGGCGGCGCTCGAACACGCCCACGCGCGCGGCATCATCATGCGCCGCATCGTGCCGTCCACGCTCATGATCAATACCGGCGGCCAGGGCGTCATCACCGACCTCCGCTACTCCAACTGGTGCCTGCCCTATCTCCCGCCGATGCAGGCGGATGATGCGAGCGCGTCGTTCATGGCACCCGAGGTCCGCGCGGGCGAGGCCGGTGAACCGGCGAGCGACGTGTACAGCGTGGCGGCGAACATCTATGCCGCACTCACGGGATTTCCTCCCGACCCTGATCCCGCGCGCATTGTGGCGCCCCGCGACCAGCGCCCGACGGTTCCGGTAGCGGTCGAGCGCGTCATCGTGCGCGCGCTGTCACGTGTGCCCAAAGACCGCTACTACACGGCGACCGAAATGCTCGAGGACTTCGTGACCGACGCCGGCACCTTTCAAGTGCTCGCCGCGGCGCCGGTCATCACCGAGACGGGGTTCGAGCGGCGGCTCCGCCGTGCGCTGGGCGACGACTACGAGCTCCTCGAAGAAATCGGCGCGGGAGGGTTCGGACGCGTGTATCGCGCCCGCGACCTCGCCCTCGAGCGCGACGTGGCCATCAAAGTCCTGCATCCGGCGCTCACCGCCGACCCCGGCGTGATCGAGCGGTTTCGCCGCGAGGCGCAGCTCGCGGCGCGGCTGCGGCACCCCAACATCGTGAGCATCTACGACATTCAAGGCCGCGCCGGCCTCACGTGGTATGCGATGGAATACGTCCCGGGCTCGAGCCTGGCACAGGTGGTGCAACGCCACGGGACGTATTCGCTCGACCAAACTGAACGCCTGCTGAACGAAGCCCTGTCGGCGCTCGAGCACGCGCACAGCCTGGGCCTGATTCACCGCGACCTGAAACCGGAGAACATGCTGATCGACCCCGACGGGCGACTCCGGATCACGGACTTCGGGCTCGCGCTGGCGCTGCGCGGCAGCGCGCGCTTCGGCGGCGCGACGTCGCGCAGCGGCACGCCGCAGTTCGCCGCACCCGAGCAGCTGCTGGGCGAGCGCGTCGACCAGCGCGCCGACCTGTACTCATTGTCGGCGGTCGCCTATTTCGGACTGCTCGGCAGGCCACCGTTCGCCGGGAAAACGCCGGAGCAGATTCTCGCGAAGCAAACGACTGACGACGTCCCGCCGCTATCGCCGGAGCGGCGCGACGTACCGGGAGAGGTGGAGGACGTATTGCGGCGCGCGCTCCGCAGCGATCCCAACGAGCGGTTTCACTCGGCCGGCGCATTCCATGCGGCGGTGAAGGGAGCGTTTGGGGGGTTTTTGCGGCGGTTGGCGGCGTTGTTTCGACCGGAGAGTTAGGAGCCCCCCGGGAGTTCTGCTCGAGGCGCAGAGGGCGGGGCTAGGCGCGCCACGCGCGGGCGCCCGGCGGCACATCATGTGCGAACATCATCGCGAGCGTGGATGTTGTGCCAGCCGTGCGCCCAGCGCGTGCAGCGCGCCGTCGCCCCGCCCCCTGCGCCTCAAACGACATCCACAAAAAGTCCCTATCGCCACCTAAAGATTTTCAGGGCGATCACAAAGCTCACAGCACCCCAGGCGACGACAATCGCCAGCGGCGTGCCGAGCGTCGTCACGGCAGCGCCGTCGATCATTACCGCGCGCAGCGCGTCGTTGAGCGCGGTGAGCGGCAGCGCTTTGACGAACGGGATCATGACATCCGGGAAGCGGGAGTAGGAGAAGAACGTCCCCGACAGGATCCACATCGGCAGCATCACGAGATTCATCAATCCCGACACGCCTTCGATCGTCTTCGCCCGGCTTGCCACCAAGAGGCCCAGTCCCGCGAATGCGAACGAGCCGAGGATCGTGATGCCGGCCAGCGAGGCAAACGAGCCCCGGACCGCCACGCCGAACAACAGCCAGCCGAACCCTACCAGCGCCACCACTTCGACGATGAGGAAGACGAGGCGCGACAGGATGAAGCTCAGCAGGTAATGGCTGCGACGCATCGGCGTCGCCATGTAGCGCTTCAGCAGCTTCCGCTGCCGCGCCTGCACGACGGAGAACCCGACCCCCCAGATCCCGCTGCCCAGGAGATTCAT
>Ga0075424_100004879_pt1 | contig 12744 bp, 15 predicted proteins | sample SoiMethybrSBSTD3_FD_75301 | JGI IMG/M metagenome (GOLD analysis project Ga0075424, IMG submission 75301) | Bulk soil microbial communities from a Populus tree surrounding site in Tennessee, USA - Soil MetaG P. TD hybrid SBSTD3 | ecosystem: Environmental > Terrestrial > Soil > Tree plantation... | reverse complement strand
AGAGCGACCGCTGCAACCGAAGACGGAAAATCCGCCGGTTTGCTGTGGAGATTGCTGCGCCGCCGAACGCTTCCCGTCGTGTGAATTCCGGTTTGAGCGGCGAAGTACATTTGCCTCGTCGCGGCATGTCGGTGACAGAGATTGGCATCATGGACACCAGAGCTGCCGCTCTGTCCGGCAGATCTGGCAAGGTCGGCAGCGAGATCGACGTCCTCTTGGTGGCAGCTGGTGGCAGCGAGCCCGTGACTAAGTTTAATCGGAGGTCCTTCGTCTCCCCTTTATTGTCGCTCAACTGCGCCGCGCTCACTCCGCGTCAACACGCGGGGTACCGCGCGAGGTGCCTTCGTGCGATCGTCGAAGAATGGTGTTGGCCGGCCCAGGCCGCGCACCCACCAGCCGAGTATCTTTGACGCGCGACGAGTTAAAACCCCGAACGAGGGTGGGTTAGGTGCGTTCGGCGGGAGGGGCCCGAGGGCGGAGCGTTCGTAGACTCGGCAGAGCGGTAGGCCGAGCGCCTCGTCAAGAGAGCGAGCGTTGGTTTTGTAGTCAATGAAGGAATGAATCAGGCCGACGACCGGGAAGCCTGGACTGGCAGCGGAATTGGCTAGCGGAGTGCGGCAACAGTCGCTGTACCAGCGGAGGACCTTCTGGGAGAGGCGTATGCACCGCATAGCGTCCATACCTGAGATGAGTTTCACGCGGCCGGTTGCTATCTGGAAAATGTCGGTTCCGCCCGCCGGGTCGAGCACGTCGGTTCGTTTGAGGAATCGCGCGAAAGCCTGGCAGTCCTTGCAGTAGCAAATGAACCGGAAGCCACTTGACGGAGAAACGTTGCTCGCAACACCACGCGTGTGGCCGCACTGGCACCCAAGCTGGAGGTCCAAAGGGTATGTCGAAGCGTCCGTCACGGGACAATCAGCCCTGAGCGCTCTGGCCAACTTTGCGATGCGTGCCCACCTCGGGCTCATGCACCGAAGCAAACACCACCCTTCTCGATCACACTCGTCGTGGCGCGCGCAAGCGGGGCAGTACGCTGACGCCCAGCGGGCTGCGCTCGACGGCCTCCTTATGACGCTCGAGAATAAGCCGACGTCGAGTTCCAAGAAGCGACTGAGGTGAGCGGTCCTGGCGTTTCCGCGGTGCCAGTCGATTTAGGTCACGACGTAGGTATCGGCGGTCATCGTCTCAATGCGGCAGCAGTGCGGCGGCGCGGTGACCATCCACAGACTAGAAAGTGAGAAACAGTCTGTCACCAACCGGTGCTTCTGCCACCAAATCGGCACGCCAGCGTCGTTGAGAGAGGAGCGTGGGGCCGTCCTGGTGCCGTGGACGGCGCGGGCTTGAGTACTGCGGAGGTCCGCCAATGAGCACGCTCTACCACGTCCTGGGGTTGCCTCAGGGCGCTACCCAGGAGCAGGTGAAGGTCGCGTTCCGGGTCTTGGCGCGACGCTTCCATCCTGACGTCAATGCCGGCAGCGAGACTGCTGAGCAGCGCTTCAAGGAGGTGAACCAAGCCTACGAGACATTGGCCGATCCGGGTGCACGGGCGGCCTATGATCGCGCTCTCGTGCGCCGGGCCGTTGAGGTGAGGCGGCGGCGATGGACCTTTGCCGCGACCGCTGCCGCCACCTTCGCGCTGACCACCAGCGCGATCGGGCCTGCGCTGTGGTGGACCCAAGCAAAGCGCGGACCCGAGCCGGCGGGGGCGACCGTGTCGGGTGCAGAGAGGCGAGGTCCTGTTACCGGCGCGCTGGAAACGAAGCAGGCCAGCGGTGAGGTGAAGGGGTCAACGACACCCTCGCCGCCGGCGTCAGCGGAACGCCGGGGCAGAGGTTCAGGTTGGACCAGCTATCGCGACGCCCGCTTCGGCTTTGCCCTTAGGTTCCCTGGCGACGTATTCACCTACGAAGCGGAGCCGTCGGGCGAGAATGTCCGCACTTTTGTCTCGCGCGACGGCGGGGCCATGCTGCACATCTTCGCCGCTGACAACGTCGCAGGAACGACGCTTACCCACTATCGCCGCTCGCGCATGGTGGAGCGCTATGCCGGAGCGGTCTTTGACCAGGTCCCGCAACGCAAGTTGGGATTCGTGCTCTCCGGCACACAGGGCGAAACCGCGTTCTACGAGCGCGTGACGTTTGCCTGCGATGGCCGGGCGGTCCACGGCTGGCAGATCATCTTCCCTGTAAGCCAGCGTGCGCTCTACGATCTTGTGGCAGACGAAATGGATCGCACCTACACGCAGAGAACCAAGCCCAATGCCCGGTGCAGCGAAGGATCGACATCGACTGCGGGTCGGAAGGCAGGCCACGACGGCCGAGAGTGATGCTTCCCCGTCAGGCCGTCTTGAGTTCAGTCGCAAAGTATTGTTTTGCCCTGGAGTTTCGATGCGGCGACCTGGTCCGCGGTGGCGACTTCCACAATTTTGATCGGCTGACGATCTCGTGTGCGTACACGCCCACAGCACACCAGAGGCAAAACGCTTCCGCCAATCCCTCCAAGCAACAAGGAATTGATTCATCCCGAACACGGTACGCTGACGATTGCGCCGATCAGTGGAAAATATTTCTTGCAGCTCACATATGACGACCGTGGCGGAGGTGTCGGCTTCTCTTTTTGTGCGCCGGCGGCATGCAAGCGCGTGTTAGTCCCCGCGCAACTTGGCTCTGGTTGCGCGAGAGCCGCAAGTGCCACAAGAGCAACCCCGGTCAACTTGTTCATGGCAACCTCCTCAGCCGCCCACCCGGATCGGGAATCGTTATGCCAGCTTCGGGGCTATCACTGTTCCGAAGGTCACATTCACACAAAGAGTCTGCCGCTGCGCTCAAGCTTGATGAAGGCGCATTCCTCTATTTTATGTGGCGCATTCGCGTACACGTTCACCATCGATAATCACGCCAATCGAAAGGCATTTCGTGGTCAAGTTTCTAAATCGGAGAGGCCAGCTTCTGTGCGCCGACAGCTGCGCACCATGGCAAAGGCTCCCCAATATCAGAACCCAAGAACCATCGCATGAGTGGAAAGGGCAATACCTGCGCGGGAGCGCTGAGCAATGCGCGCCGCGCACCAGATGCCGATCTTCACCTCGCCGTTCAACAGGCGCCACTTCCTCGTCCTGGCCGACGGCGAAATAGAATGGTGCTCCGCCGGCTCACGGAAACGGACGCTACCGTATCACGCTCAAGACCATCCGGTCGTTCGTAATCGCGTGCATGTACGCCCGTGAAGAGGTTGATTTCAGGAGGCCGATGAGGACCCCGTTGAATTGGCGATTCGCACACCAATGCAAACGAAGCGGTTCTCCACCTGTTGTTCCGCGGAGAACAGCGTGCTCGCCTCCTGCTTGTTAGCGTGCTCGCTGTTAGTCCTAAGGGCATTGACGAGCCCACGCTCCTCAACAAGAGGATTCACTCATGCCCCGCGAGATCGTCGCTGTAATAAGAACACTCTGCCTACTGTGTGTCGGCCTTACCGCCTTCGAGCTTGGAGAAATGAGCGTCTCGTTCACCGGAACCCAATTAGCGTGGATGGTGCTCACCGGTTTTATACTGGTTCTGATCGTGCTTAGTTTTGAGCTGCTCCGCGCGATTTGGACTACGGACAAGACGTGACCACAACTTCTCCTCCCTGCGCTACAACAGTAGCGTGGCCCTCGATTTTGCGCGCTGACGGTCATTAAATTTCCCGCGAGCGCTTGCCGTATCTGATCTGCCGCGCTACGCCCTCGAAGCCGCGATCGGCCTTTCGGCACTTGACTGTTGATCAACCTCTCCTACTCTCAACGGCGTCATGACGGTTTGGAGTAAGGGATATGGTGAACGTACAAATAACCGGTCGATGCCTTTGCGGTGCGGTTACATACGCGATTAGCGGACAACCACTCGGCATGGGCCAGTGCCACTGTAAGGACTGCCAGCGCGCATCAGGTACCGGCCATATGTCGCTCGCCCGTTTCAAAAAAGAGGATATCATCATCAAGGGTCAAACCACCTCTTATGCATCCCAAGCAGACAGTGGCAATATCAACACCCGGCATTTCTGCCCAACTTGCGGCAGCCGGATATATGGCGAGAATTCAGCACGTCCCGGAGTGCTCAACGTATCGGTCGGCTGTATGGACGATCACTCGTGGTTCACTCCTGGCGTCGTCGTCTACGCAAAAGAGCGCGCCCCGTGGGACCACACATCGATGAGCGTTCCCAACTACGAGCGCATGCCCCCGTCATAGGCGGCGACGAAGCCCGACCACCCTACCCCAATTCTTCGATAACCGACACCGAACCGGCGGCTAGGGGTTACGCGTCGAGCACAAGCGAGCGGTGCGCTGGTTGCCCTGACGTCTCCCACGGCGTGGTGGCCACCGGGAGACAGCCCCGCAAGCGACACGAAAATCGCTCAGCCACGCTGCATGAAGCGGTACCCATCATTCCCCAACCAAACGTATGCGCCTTGCCGCGTGTTGCTCGCATGCCGCTCACGAGCAAGCAACCAGAAGGCTCCCCGTACTGTTACGGCCACGTCTACCACCGGAGAAGGCTCAACTTCGACCGGAAAAAGAGCTGCCACACCCATCTCGCGCCCGTCGTAGGCAGCGGCCCCCGATCTTAGGGCTGTGAAGTGAAATCGTTGCGTTGGCACATCGATGATGAGGCGCTAGCGATCATCAGAATGCCCAGACTTGGCTCCTCTGACTTCGTGACACAGTGCGTCAAATCGAGCGAAGTAGTCGCTCTGGAGAGCGCTCGGCGGCAGCGAAAACGACGCGTGAGTGAAAGGGAGCTCGAGGGATTCTGCGATCCGTGCTCCCTCTGATTGAAAGTCCGTGCGAATGTCGCGGGCAGCATCGAGGTCACCTGCGTTGCGCATGCTGTAGTCGGCAACCCACAGGCAGTAGACGAGCCTCTCCCAAGGCGTCAGGCTATGCCAACCATCGCAAGCTTTCTTGTCGATGACGGTACTCCCCGCCTCAACGAGCCAGGACGCGTTATCGGTGGGAGTGACCATTGTCATTCTTTCTGTGGCATATTTTGCGCCCCTATGGAGTTAGTTGCGCAGCCACTAACCGCAAGGATGAGATTGGGCCGGCACCCCTCTTGCCCACTAGATCTTGCAGTCCATGGGGTGGCGGCTACGCGGTGGCCCTTGTCTCCGGCCAACACTAGAGCGGCCTGGCCCATTGAGGAATGATCCGTGAACCGGCATATCACTGCATTCGTGCTGGCCCCACTTACCGTGCCGCTCCTTATGAGCGCCCTCGCGCTCCAAATTCTGAGGGAGGTGCCTTACCTCTACTGGTTTGGTCTGCTGATCGCGGCGGCAGCTGCCTACGCTGGCGCGATTCTCGTGGGTGCTCCCGCGTATGTAACTCTGCGATTGCGCGGCCTGACGACCTTTTGGCTTGCCCCGCTGATTGGCTCGATGGCCGGGGTGACTATGGCGCTAGCTCTAGCCGTAATTTTTCCGCTGGCTCTGGAGAGCGGCATCCTAACTTCGCTCGTACAAGTTTTCGCCAACGGAGCGCACTGGGGTGAGGTGATCATCGTCAAACCCAATTCCACGGAGGCTCTGATAGGGCCGGCCACACTCGGTGCGCTCGTCGGCACCGTCCTCTGGCTCGTCGGCCGACCGGACCGGCCCTAGCATCTCCGCCCCTGTTGGGCCCGAACGCGATCCCGAGTGGCTGCCTTGCCCTCGGGTCAAGTGCAGTTCTGCTCGCCCAGCTCTTGCAGCCCCCAGGATCGGTGGACCAATGTAGGCACGACGGGTCATTGACCAGCAGGCTTGTGCAGCGCGACGCTCTGCCTCGGACCCTCCGCCACCGCCCCTGTCATCACGCGACGACATCGGAAATGCTCAACCCAGCGACGGCGGTCGTCGCAAGTGAGGGCCGAACCATGATGGATTTGTCCCTAGAGCGACAGAAGGGCCAGTAGCCTGCCTTCGCAAAAATTTTCCCGTCTCATTGTGTTCATAACAACACAGAAATGCTCAGATTGCGTGGAAGCATATTCGCTCGTAACGCATTGACATTCTTCTGTTATTTTTTCACCCCGCGGGCTCGCGGAGGGCGACCGAGTTTTGACCTAACGATCCGAAGCACACGGCTGTCACAATGTTCGCCCTACGATCGTGCTCTAATTCGTTGTCCGGTGCGGGGAAAGCATGTGCATGAGGGAGCACTCGGACATGGGAATCTTCCGCAGCAGAACTGTTGCGTTGGCTGTGCTCGTTGGAGGACTTGTGCCAGCCGTCCCGGCGGTCGCTGACGACGGCGTCGGCCCTGGCGCTTACCGACCCTACTACCCTGGCATTTGGCAAGGCCTCTACGCCGGCGTGAACGCGGGCTGGGGGTGGTCGGGGGACGCGTCGGGCGTCATTGGTGGAGGTCAAATCGGCTACAACTGGCAATCGAACCAATTCGTCTATGGACTGGAAGGCGATATCTCGGCAGCCGACGTCGGTGTCTCGGGGTCCGTTATGTTTATCAACTACTCGGGCTCGATCGACTTTGTCACCACGGTCCGCGGCCGCGCTGGCGTTCTTGTCCAACCGAATCTCTTGCTTTATGCCACCGCAGGTGTCGGGGTCGTGCATTGGAGAACGCATGCTGATATCCCCGGTTTTGGAACGCTTTTGAACACGTCTGGCACCGAAACCGGGCTCGTCTATGGAATTGGTGTGGAGAGCAACTGGACTGAGAGAATGACCTGGCGTCTTGAATATTTGGGCTTTAACGAGGGCGACCGAGTCGGAGATTTTGGGGTCTTACGCGCCGGCTTGAACTTTAAGCTTGGCCAATAAGGATGATCTGCGGCAGCGACTTTCAGTCTTCATAAGAATTCTTAGCTTGTTCTCACGCCGGCGTGAGTCAGCGTTCGCTGCTCACGTCAAAAGCAACGGGCATGCATGGTGGGCTCAGAACCTGTGGCGCGTGTGTCAGAAAAGGTCGCCACGGCCGAAGCGATGCGTTGCGAATCGGCGTAAGGCAGGCTTGGTAACCAGCGCACTCCGGGAGCATGGCTGCCCGTTGCGCGTTCACGACCTTGCTAAGAATGAAACCAGGCGTGTTGCAGACAGCGTCCAATTCAATCCATAAGGAATCGATCCATGACGTCTTGGCTCGGCACGCTCAAGGCTGCAGTGCTGTCGGTCGTAGTGTGCGTTTGCCTCCTGTCGGTGCGGGTCGACGCGCAGAACCCCCAGGAAAATGCTCAGCTCAAAGAGGTCCGGATCACTGCCGGCGCCTTCTCGTTGTCCGATCCAGTTCCCGCTTGGGTCGAGTTGGTCGCGATCCCGGAGGCAAGCCAAGCTTACCCAATTGTACTGCGATTGGCTGATACTCAGTATTACATTGATGGCACACCGGTCGTCTACGTTCGGCGTGCGCTGTTGGTCAATGACGCGGCCTCGCTAAGCAGCGCGGGTCAGATTTCGATCCCATTTGTGCCCGAATACAACCAACTGAAATTGCATGCGGTGCGCGTTCACCGCAACGGTCAAAGCCTCGACCGTACCCAATCTTCGAATGTGCGTTTCCTGCAGCGGGAAACCGGCCTCGAGCAAGGGGTCTACAGTGGCGAGGTCACGGCTTCCATTCTGATCAGCGATCTTCGCGTCGGCGATACGCTCGAGTTCGCATATTCGCTGCACGGTCAGAACCCCGTGTTTGGAGGCAAGTTCATCGAGACGGCAAGCTGGGATCAAGCCTCTCCTACGACTCTGCGGCGAGTTGTGCTGAACCATCGCGTGGGTAGGCAGGTTTCATGGCGGGTGATCGGGGACCGCAAGTCCAAGCCCGTGGTCCCGACGGAGGTGGTGCGAGGTGAGATACGGCGGCTGGTGTTCGAGGAGCGGTCGATCGGCAAATTCGATCCGGAACCATCTACGCCAAGGGACTACCCTTCATTCCGGCGTATGCAATTCTCCGAGTTCACCGGGTGGGACGACGTGGTGGCCTGGGCCAGGGGGCTCTTTCAGCGCCAGGGTGAGTTCAGCCAAGATCTTCGCGAAGTCATCGAGAAGCTGCGGGAGAGGCCCACGGACGAAGATCGCGCCGTGGGGGCCCTCGAGTTCGTGCAATCGGAGATCCGCTATTTCTCGGTTTCTCTTGGAGAAAGTTCGCACCGGCCGACGCAACCCGACGTTGTCGTAAAACAGCGCTACGGAGATTGCAAAGATAAGTCGCTGCTGTTGATGACGTTGCTGGAAGCACTCGGTATCGAGAGCAAGCCCGTGCTCGTGGCAACGGGCATGCGCAGGGGCTTGGATCTTATGCTTCCCAGTCCGGAGCTTTTCAATCACGCAATCGTGCAGGTCACAGTTAACGGAAAGATTTTCTATCTCGATCCGACGCTATTGGGGCAGCATGGCCGATTGGAGCGCATGGGCCAAATCCACGAGGGAATGCGGGTGCTCGTAGTGGCGCCTGAAAGCCGTCAGCTCTCGACGATCGCCAGTGCAAACGCGCGCGACCTCGTACGCAGTGAGATGGCAGAAGCTGTGAAACTGCCCAAGCTTAATGCCGATGGCGAGCTGCAGATCCGTCAGGTGTGGCGCGGAACGATTGCGGAAGGACTGCGCATCTTGAATGAACGATTGCCGCGCAACGAGCTTATGAAGGCGGTCGGCGAGTCTGTGGAAGACCGCTATCCGGGCGCTACGCTGGTGGGAGAGCCGGACATCCACGATGACCGGATCGCCAACGTGTTCACCATGACTGCACAGTACACGGTCCCCAAGTTGGCGGTGGAGCGCGGGGCCTATTGGTTCGTGCGCTTCTCTCCCGGCAATATGAAAGGCGTATTGGCCCCACCGCCGTCGTCGACGCGCACGATTCCTCTGCAATTGCCGATGTTCCCCTACGACGCGCACTACACGTTCGAGGTCAAGTTCCCGCCCGAGGTCAATGTTATCAGCCTGCCCAGGGTCAACACAGTCGCCGACGAATACTTCAACTACACGGTTCGATCGTCCTTTCGCGGCAATGACTTCAAGACAGCCATCGAGCTAACTACCTTTGCGGACCAGATAGAGCCTTCCGGCTTCAAAAAATACAGCGAGGACATGCGATCGCTCGCCAATATTACAACCGGTGTAGCCGTGGTTCCAAAGACGGCGATCAGAGCCACCCGAACCGCAGTCGCCGTCAAGAAGGATCCCGCCCAAACGCTTCGCGACCAGCTGCAGGACACGGTCGACAAGACGACGCAGGCCATAAGGTCTGAAAAGCTCACGGGCACCGACCTTGCAAGCGCCTACTGCATGCGCAGCAACGCACGCAGCGACCTGGGGATGCCGAAGGATGCTCTCGCGGACGCCAATGAGGCGGTGAAGCTGACGCCGACCTCGCCGGACTCGTTGCGCTGCCGCGCGTATGCGTATTTCGCTTCTGGGGAATTCGACAAGACTATCGCGGACTACTCCAAGTCGATTGCGCTCGGAGCAACCGACGGGAAAGTCTTGCAACAGCGTGGGATAGCCAAATTCTATGCTGGACGATTGGACGAGGCGGCAGAGGATTTTGCTAAAGCCAGCGATGCCGGTGATAAGGAATCGCAAGCCTTGGCTGATCTATGGCTTTTATGGACCCGCCAACGCCTTGGCCAACCGATGCCCGATTTTGTGCGCGCGCGTGCGGCCACGGACGTGCGTGGCGACTGGCCAAGGCCAGCGCTCGCTGTCATGGCGGGCAAAATGACACCGGAGGAAATGCTTAAGCTGCTCGAGCGCAAGAGCGGCGACGAGCGCAGGATGGCAACCTCGGAGGCCTACTTCTACCTGGGCCAGTATTACATGGGACGCGGTGACAAGATCAAAGCGGGCGAGTTCTTCGGGAAGGTGCGGCGCCTGAATATGGTGATGAATACGGAGCACAAGGCTGCCGGATTTGAGTTGCAATATCTGGGAACGTTAACCGAAGCTTCCTCGCCTGAAACTAGTGCAGCCGCTGGCAAACCGACCGGTTCACTGCCGGCGACGAGCGCGACTGCTGCCGACCGACCACAGGCCGGCGTCTCAGACCCCGCCTCAGTACCCCCGAAAACAAACACGGCAAACCAGAAGGCGCCTCGGAAAGCGCCCCAGTCCTGGACATCGGGTTTCTGGAAACTGTGGTGAGGCGCCAATCGCGGGATCAACATGCCGTGAGCGTCTCTGTACTTGGCGTTTGCGCGCAGGCTTGCCACCTACCAGCCGGGCGGGCTGCTGTTTGGGGCTATTGTGAGATCAGGCTCGCGTAGCGGCCATCAGGTTTGGCACCAGCGAGGCGCGTGCCCATTGCGTTTCCCGCTACACGTCCCAAGCTGGGTCGGGACATGCGCCGCCGGCCGTCCAACCTCACAGCGAAGCTGGACTGATCGCCAAAGGGAACGATGAGGATCAAGATGCGCAAGGCTTCGGGATCCGGGTGTTGCAAGGGCTGTGGCTAGCCTGCTGGCAGCTGCCGGGCGACGCCTTTGGGGATGGTGCTGGGCGCTCCCGCGGTCGATGGCGTCGGCGGCCCCGATCTCGTCCCAATCCCGCTCGACCAACCCACGAAGTTCGAATTCATCAATTTGCCAAGGGCCAAGGCCCTCGGGATCGCGGATGCCTCAATCAATAGGTCAACGGGCGAGATGCGACAATCGATCGGATCGACCGGCTCCCAAGCCTTTTTGCTGCGGTGCATGAGCCCACTGCCGGCCAGAACGGAGGGCAGCCGCCGCCGCCCCAAATGCGGCTCGGCGCCACGACCTCTTCGTGGCGATTTGCAACGAGAAGGCATCGTTGTGTTGAACGCCCGAGCGCCAAAGCTTCCTTGACCTCCAAAACGGCGCCCCTGCGCTGCCATATCCGCACCAAAAAGCCCTGTTTGGCTGGGGGCACCATATCGCGCTTGGCGGGGGCGGGATATTGCCACTAGGCTGAAACTGAATTCCGGGGGCGATGTTGCGACCGGCAATCTTGCGGCTGTGGCGTTGGATCGTAGCCGCCGTCACTGCCATTGCACTCTATTGTGGTCTTTCGCTGTATCTAACCGGCACAATGGCGCCGTGGGTCAAGCGCGAGGCTAGTCGCACGCGGCCCTACATCGTGCGCACAGCCGCCACTCCCGCGCTGACTGCACTGCGCAACAATCTGTCTCAGCTCGCCAGTCGAACCAACATCGCAGCCGCAGATGCCGAGGACCTGGCGGCGGCGACGGCATTCTACGACGCGCTCGGTGGGCCGCTGCTGTGGGTTACGGAGAGCAGGATTTCGCAGCGGGGCAATCTCGTCATTGCCGAAATCCGCAAAGCCGACGATTGGGGACTGCGCGCCCGCGATTTCGCCTTGCCCCAACTGCCCGCAGGAACGATCTCCCCTGCGGCAGCAGCCGCAGCCGAGCTTGAGCTGACCTTTGCAGTGCTCAAGTACGCGCGCTATGCGCGCGGTGGACGGTTCAGCGATCCCTCGAGCCTGTCAAAGTTACTGGATTACACGCCGCCCGTGCGCCGCCCAAAGGACGTTCTCGACGGCATCGCTGCAACCGATTCCCCCGACGCCTACTTGCGATCGCTGCATCCCCAACACGAGCAGTTCGAGGCGTTGCGTCGCGTGCTTTTGAAGCTGCGTGGGCGCGGCGCCGTTGATGGGAAGCTCGCCTACGGCGAGAAGCTGAGGATGGCTCTACCTCAACTCGTGCGTTCCGAGACGCCGGGATCGGACGCAACAAGCGTGGAACCAGGGCGCGAAAGTGCCGAGAGAACCGTCCGGATGGCCCGCATCCTCGTCAACATGGAGCGTTGGCGTTGGCTACCTGAGGACCTCGGCGAGTTCTATGTGTGGAACAATGTCCCGGAGTTTCTCACACGGGTCGTCAAGAAGGGCGAGACGATCCACTCCGATAAAGTGGTCGCTGGCCAGCCCGATTGGGCCACGCCTGCGTTTTCTGCAGATATGAAGACGATCGTCTTTAATCCAAGCTGGGGGGTTCCCGACGGAATAAAGAGGAAAGAGCTGTTGCCTCTCTTGCGCAACAGCTCGCGAGGCGACTTGGTCGGCCTCTTCACCGGTGCGCAATCGAGCCGCGCTGTACTCGAGCAACAAAAGCTGCAAGCCTTTTACCAAGGCCGTCCGATCGATCCCAATCAAGTGGACTGGAACATCGCCAACATCGGCGCGTACGAGTTCCGCCAGCCGCCTGGGCCAACGAACGTGCTGGGCGCGATCAAGTTCATGTTCCCCAACAAGCACGACGTCTATATGCATGACACGCCGGAGCGCGAGCTCTTCGCAAGATCGTTCCGCGGCCTCAGCCACGGCTGCATGCGCGTGGCTGATCCGCGTCGACTTGCGGGGGTTCTGCTCGCTCAAGACAAGGGTTGGTCAGAGCAGCAGGTGGAAAGCCTGTTGAGCGGCGCAACGCGCGAGGTGGAGCTCACCACCCGCATCCCCGTACACATGACGTACTTCACGGCGACAGTCGACCACGACGGGAACTTGCGGACCTTCGGTGATCTCTATGGCCTCGATACACGCATGGGCGCAAGCCTCTTCGGCGGCAAAGTGCCGTTTGTCACGCCGCGCTACGACGATGAGATAAGGGCGATGCGGGCAAGGCCCAGGCAGGCAGACCCTTCCGGAGCAACCCTTGCCGAGGTAATCTCAAACATCTTCTCGCCTTAAGGCTGCGTCGATCATCGTTAAACCGACACTGCAGGGCGGCCGATGTTGAGATGGAACCGAGCCCCACGCGTTCTTTGCGCTGCTGCGTCGTCAGGTTCC
>Ga0075424_100004876_pt1 | contig 12745 bp, 14 predicted proteins | sample SoiMethybrSBSTD3_FD_75301 | JGI IMG/M metagenome (GOLD analysis project Ga0075424, IMG submission 75301) | Bulk soil microbial communities from a Populus tree surrounding site in Tennessee, USA - Soil MetaG P. TD hybrid SBSTD3 | ecosystem: Environmental > Terrestrial > Soil > Tree plantation... | reverse complement strand
TGCGTTTATCCCTCGCGCATACGCCGAGAACTGCCGGCGATCGTCATCGGTGGCCGATTGCATACCCTTTTCAGCAGTCGCCCTGATCCCGAGAATCCGCTGGCGGCGGTCATGTTCCAGCGCGACGTCCCCCACGATTTCAGAAAGTTCTCCAGTCGCGGCACGCCGCATCAGGTCCATCTGAAAAAGCCGGTCCTGGGCAGTGATGTATCCTTGCGCGAAGAAGAGGTCGTCTATCGTCGCGGACTCGATCGTGGGAACCCCGTGACCATCGCGTGTAACGCTGACTGGTGCGGCAACACCGGACACAGGCAAAGTCCCATCGAGCTCTGGGAGCGCAGAGCGTGCGATGCTCAGAAACCAGGCTACTCCCACCAACACGATCACTACGATGCTGGCGGCCACCGCGCCCAAAATGCGCCAAATGCGCGAGCGGGAAGGCTGTATGTCAACTGAAAAGTCCGTTTGCGATGCCATGAGGAAGATTCAGATTCTATGGTGGCAAGGGAGGAATGACAAATGATCTCGGTTGCTGCACCCTTCAATCCCCGATGATTCACTGATTCAATCTCAAGTATTATCTCTAGACCGATCATGATTTGCTCAAACTGCGCAGCGGAAATGCCGGAGACCAGTGCGTATTGCCCGGCTTGTGGCTCGTCGGTGAACACGGAGTCGGATCCGTTTCACGCTTCGGATGTCATGGACCGAGCGCTAGGGGCTCTCACTTATGTCGTTATTGTTCCGGCGATCGTGCTGTTGCTGATTCCCGCGTTGCACCATCGTCTGTTCGTTCGGTTTCACGCGTGGCAATCGCTGCTGTTCACAGCCGCAGCCTGCATAGTGGCGTTGCTGCTTCGAGTGTTGTTCTTGCTGTTTTCAGCTCTTCCTTTCGGAGGATCGCTGGTTGCATGGTTGCTGATTGGGGTTGGGGCACTGGCGGTAGCAATTCTGTGGGCTGCGTTGCTAATAAAAGCTGCGCTTGGGGACCGCTATGAGCTTCCGGTGATTGGGGAATGGGCCGCTAGGTGGGTGCGGTAATCGCGTTGCGTGGTTCGTCACTTGACAGGACCCTGCCTGAAGTGGCATTCCTATTTCCTTTTAGCTCGAACTGAGCTGGCATGGACCAGAAAGGAAGCGCTTGAGAGTTAAAGTCTTTTATCACGACCGGTGTTTTGATGGCGCGTCATCCGCCGCACTGTTTTCGCGCTTTTATGGGGAGAGAATTCGGAATGACGTGGAGTTCATCTACTCGGGGCTACTGCACCGTGCTGGATCTCTGTTTAACGAAGACGATTTCGATGGCGACGAAAATGTCATTGTCGACTTTAAGTATTCCAGTTCCCCGAAGATCACCTGGTGGTTCGATCATCACGAGAGCGCTTTTCTAAGTCCAGAGGATGCTGCGCATTTCGAGCAGGACCAAAGCAGTCGCAAGTTCTATGACCCGGGTTTCCGCTCTTGTACCAACTTCATAGCCACTATTGCCGAGCAGCGATTTGGCTTCAATCCCGCCCCTGTGGCCGAACTTGTGCATTGGACCGATATCATTGATGGTGCTCTATATGCCGATGCGAAAACTGCGGTGGAAATGAAAGAGCCGGCCATGCAGCTCACCATGATCATCGAATCGACTCAGGATCCCAGCTTCCTGCCGAAGTTGATTCCACTCTTGGCGAGTCAGTCGCTGGCCGAGGTGGTAGGAGCACGGTTCGTCGCGCCGCTACTTCCGCCGTTGCTTCAGCGGCACCGCGATTCTATCGACGTGCTACGGGAGCGTATCGAATCCCGTGATGGCACGCTGTTCTTCGACGTCACGGATCACGAACTCGAGGGCTACAATAAATTTGTCCCGTATTATCTTCATCCCGAATCGGTTTATAGCGTGGGGTTGAGCAAGAGCAGTTTTCGGGTGAAGGTTTCCGTCGGATCGAATCCCTGGGCGCCATTCCCGCCCCGGGTAAATCTCGCCAGGGTATGTGAGCGCTACGGAGGTGGCGGACACGCCAGGGTAGGCGCGATTTCCTTTGATGTCACGCAGCATGAGGCGGCCAGGCAAGCGGCGCGGGAGATCGTAGAGGAGTTACGAGCGACCTGCCGCAGCCCTGATGGGCGCTCTTGATGAGACCCCGGATCGATCATCTGATTCTCGGCAGCGAGCAGCATCGTGCGCGCCTCCAGGCGCTGCGTTCCATTGCCCTCTTGGAGTTGGTGAAAGGGATTGTAGTTCTGAGTGCGGCGGTCAGCCTGTACTGGATTGACCCCAGCGACGTCGCAGGCGCGTTTCTGAACTATCTGCATATCAGTCCTGACCGACACTTTGCTCACATGCTGTTCCGGCTAGCCGACCGCTTGAGCAACGTGAAACTGTGGCACGTGGTGCTGGTGGCGTCAATCTATTCAGGGCTGCGCTTTGCCGAGGCATTCGGCCTATGGCGCGCGCGGGCCTGGGCTGAGTGGGTCGCTTTGGTGTCGGGCGCGATCTACCTACCCTACGAGATTAATCGCCTTGCCCACAGAGTCAGTCTTCTTCACGTCTCGATTTTCCTGGTCAATCTGGCGGTGGTTGCGTTCATGTTCTACTTGCGCATTTATGTTCCTCGCAAGGAGGCCGCTGCCGCAAATACCCAAACCGTCAAGTAAAATCAGAATTCTGTTCATTCCTCTCCATTCGGCGCTTTCTTGCTGACCAGACGAAAATTTTTATACGCAGGCGGGTTGAGTGCAGCCGGGGCAGCCGTTGCGGGAACGGCTGGCTTTGTTGAGTCCGATCGTCCCGTGTTGACGCGCATCGACATTCGCCTGCGCCGGCTTCCGAGCGAGTTCGACGGATTCACCATTGCCCAGCTGAGCGATTTCCACTACGAAGAACATTTTTCGGTCGTTCCAATCCGCAAAGGCGTCGAGATTGTGAATGGACTTCGCCCGGATCTGATTGTCCTGACGGGCGACTACGTGACGGTCCCCATGACGGAGTACCGCCGCGCAAACACTGTTCGTTTCGCAAAGAATTCAGGCCCGTGCGCAGCGCTACTGAGCGCGTTGCGCGCGCCGCACGGTGTTTACGCAGTGCTCGGGAACCATGACGGCGCCTCCGATCCTCACTATGTGGTCAGTGCGCTTCAAGGGCACGGAATTCCTGTCTTGGTGAATCGCTCGGTTCCGTTTGAACGCGGCAGGGCCAGGATTTGGCTTACCGGCATTGATGACGTTCTCGAAGGCGTTCCCGATCTTGGCGCGGCGTTAGGCCCGGTCCCGAGTGATGAAGTCTCGATCCTGCTCGCGCACGAGCCGGATTTTGCCGACCAGGTCGCGTTCGCTCCGGTAGACTTGCAGCTGGCCGGTCACTCGCACGGCGGCCAGATTTGGATACCAGGAGTTGGCGCGCCCTGGCTGCCGCAGTTGGCCAGAAAATATCCGCGAGGTTTGTACGAAATCGGAAAACTGATGCTGTATACAAATCTCGGAATCGGCACGATTCGCATGCCCGTGCGACTGAACTGCCCGCCGGAGGTGACTCTGATTACATTGCGTGTAGCACAGGCGGCCCGGCTGTGACCGTGCGTGCACGAGCGAGCCGCCCGTGCCACACAACCCGCCCTGCCATACAAGCTCAAACAATCAGAAACGATCCAAACAAGCTGTACAACAACACCGCGAGCACCAGCAGCGTGAACAGCAAATACATCTTGTCTCCTTCCAGCGCGAACGCCACCGCAGAAGAAATAACTCGCGCGATTGGCGTGGCGATCAGAAGCAGTAGGCCAAGTTGCATGATCCCGTTCGCGTTGCCGGAAAACGCATACTGAACCACTCCGTGGGCGGTCTTCAACTCGTCCGGTTCACCCTGAAACGTCCGATAGTTTACCCGCCTCCACGGATGGAAGCCGAGATACATAACCGCCCCGCTCATAACCACGCACGCAGACAGCACAACTCCCAGTCGAAGGAGATTTGCTATGAGGTTCTCGAGCTTTTCCTCATCCACTTGCCTCGTCCTCACTAAAATCCTCCTTGCAGGCCTTTGACGACCATTTGCAACCCGAGCAGCACAATTACGCCGCTAAAAACCAGCCTCAGCAATTTAGTTTGCGTCTTAACCAGCACACGCGTGCCCATCAGCGATCCAATTAGCACCCCAATCATCACCGGCATTGCCAGGCCCGGGTCAATGTATCCGCGGCTCAAGTAAATTCCTGCGCTCGCGGCGGCCGTAACCCCAATCATGAAATTGCTGGTCGTTGTTGAAACCTTGAAGGGAATCTTCATTGCCTGGTCCATGGCCACAACCTTCAGCGCTCCGGAACCAATCCCGAGCAGTCCGGAAATGGCTCCCGCGCCGAACATGACGCCGAGGCCGGCTGGCACACGATAGACGTTGTAACTGCGAACGCCGCTCGTATCGGGAAACGTTCCATTCATCTTCAGCTTTGTGGCAAGTGGGTCCGGCGGATCGGGAGTTTCTGTTCGCGGGCGAGTTCGACGCGCAACAAAGGCCGAGTAAATCAGAACGACTCCGAGGATCACGGCCAGAGCGCTCGCCGGGACCTTCGCCGTCAGATACGCGCCCAATAGCGCCCCAAGCGTGGTTGCGATCTCCAAAAACATTCCAATGCGGATGTTAGAAAATCCCTCTTTGACGTAAGCGGCGGCCGACCCCGACGAGGTCGCAATCACCGACACCAACGACGCGCCAATCGCGTAACGGAAATCCACTTTGAATACGAGCGTGAGAAGCGGCACTAAAACTACACCGCCTCCAAGACCGGTGAGCGCGCCGAGAAATCCGGCGAGTAGAGAACCTGTCCAAACCAGGAATGTGAATTCGAGAACGTTCATCGAACTTAGTAGTCTGCCATGCAACGCCTAGGCCTGTGTTCGGTCAGACTCTGATCAGTTACTTCTCTGACCTTGCCGGGAGCGACAGTCTATTGGCATGACTCACGAAAAACTCGTCGCACGGGCTGTCACTTGGCTGCGCAGTTACGGATGCGGGGTCGTTCTTTCAGAACAGAGCTGCGCCAGCGGCGAAACCCCGGATGCCATCGGTTGGAAGCGCGGATGTCATTCCGTTTTGGTCGAGTGCAAGATTTCCCGCGCCGATTTCTTGATTGATCGAGGAAAGCCCTTTCGTTGCAAATCTGAGCGCGGCATGGGATGCGAACGCTTCTACCTGGCTCCCGTGGGACTGATTCAGCCCTCCGAGTTGCCAAACGGCTGGGGCCTCCTCGAACTGCGCGGCCGGGAAATCCACATGTCGAGTGCGTCTTCAAAGAAACTGCGAAGAGCGGCCGGATTTGGCTATGAGATGAACCTCCTGCTCGCCAGCTTGCGCCGAGTGGAGGTGCGGATCGAGCCACAATCCATCACCGACTTTCTCAAGTGGAAGAACAGAATGGCTGATTACAACGGCGGCGCCTTACCGACAGGAATTGCGGCGGCGCAGGATGAGGCGAACGGCTTCCTGACCGACGCTGCGTTCGACTGAAACTGCGGAATGATGCGCTTTGGAACTCTGCTGAGCGCTCTACACCGGCGGCAATCTCAATCCATCTCGCGCAATCTGCAGCGGTAAAACGCGCGCGCCCGCGTCTCCAATCGCCGCTGCAACCCGGCTTGCTGCGCCCTTTTCCACCAGAAAGATCACGCAACCGCCTCCGCCCGCGCCGCAGACCTTTGCCGCCTTGCCACCGTGTTTTCCTGCGACCGCAATCAATTTGTCGATGAGTGGCGTTGTGATTCCCGGCGCATTGCTGCGTCTGAATTTCCATTCTTCGCGCAGCAAGCCGGCCACGCCTTCCCAGTCGCCGGCAACCAGTGCCTGATGCATCGAGTGGGCGATACTGGCGATCCGCTGAAAATTTCTAAAGACCCGCTTGTCGCCGTCAATGTGAGCCTTAAAGACTTCCCAATTGTTAATTCCCGATTTCCGAGGTGCGCCGGTATACGCCAGCACGAAACGTGTCTCGATCTCCTCGGGCAATATCGGAATGCCTTCGCGATAAATGCCGTCTGCATTCAGATGAATGGCACTCACGCCACCATAGAGCGCGGGATAGTAATCCTGGCAGCCGGTTGGAACCTCGATGATTTGCGCCTCGACATTCTGCGCAATCACACGCATTTGCTCGAGCGTAAGGTGACGGTTGGTGAAGCGTGCCAGTGCCGCCGTGGTCGCGATCATTAAGGCTGAGGATCCGGAGATTCCCGCACCAGCGGGAGATTCTGAATCGGTTTCGATCAGCATGCCTTCTTTGGGAGCAAAGAACTGAGAGAGACGAGCTGAGATGGGCAAGCGGAACTTGGTTCTTCCTTGCAGATCGGCAAAGTCGGCGAAAGATTCTTCCCGCTTTGTGTCCAGCGAACGAAGATGAATGCCAGGCCCTTTGAGAGGAGTCATGCGGCACGTGGTGAGAATGTTGACGGCGAAGTTGAGTGTCAGCGCGCCAGGATGGAACAGATACAAGGGCCAGAGATCGATGGTTCCTCCTGCGAGGTCGGCACGACACGGCGCGTGGGCGACGATGGTCGGGCCAGTGGGGGTGAGTGCCGGCTTCCGCATGAGAATGCGAAATTATATGTAAGCGCTGAGCAACGAGCAATGAGGAACGGGCCGTGAGCGATTAGTGCCTGCTCGCCACGTACCGCTCGAAGCTGACTGCTGGAAGTCTGGATCGGTTAGGACTTCAGGTTCAAGGCGCGCTTAATCGTCCCGCGCTCAGCTTGAATTTTCTGCTGTAGCAGCGTAATCGAATAGATCAACTGCTCAGGCCGTGGCGGGCAGCCAGGAACGTAGATGTCAACCGGTATGACTTGGTTCACGCTCTGCACAAGCGCATAATTATTGAAAACGCCGCCCGATGTCGCGCATGCGCCCATCGAAATCACCCACTTCGGCTCCGGCATCTGCTCCCACAGCTGGCGAATAACTGGCGCCATCTTGTTCGAGACGCGGCCGGCAATGATCATCAAATCAGATTGACGCGGAGAGGGGCGAAAAACTTCGGCGCCGAAGCGTGCAATGTCGAATCGTGACGCACCCATGGACATCATTTCGATCGCGCAACAGGCAAGGCCGAACGTCATTGGCCAGATCGAGTTCTTGCGCATCCAGTTGACCACATTGTCAACGGTCGTGAGCACCACGCCCTCAGGCGTAGGATTGCCGTACTGCAACTCTTTTACGACCCGCTTGCCGTTTTCAATGTCAACATAGGGACCGAAATCGAACGCGTTCGCCATGAGGTAATTCTAAATCATTCACCACAGAGACACAGAGGCACAGGGAAATCAAACAACTAAGGGCTTCCCCTGTGACTCTGTGGTGAATGATTTTTTATGGGTTCAACACGATCTTGCCGAACATCTGGCTGGATTCCATATACTCGTGGGCAGCGCGGGTTTCGCTCAGCGGAAAAACATGGTCCACCACGGGTTTGAGCTTTCCGCTAAACACATGCTTTAAGACCTCATGCAGTTCACCCATCGTCCCCATGTAGGAACCCAGTAGTGAAAGCTGCCGCGAAAATAGGAATCTGAGATCAATATTGACTTGCGGCCCCGTGGTGGCGCCGCAGGTTACGAGCGTTCCTCCGGGTTTGAGCGACCGCATGCTCTCGTCCCAGGTCGCCGGACCGACGTGCTCCAACACGATATCTACGCCTTGTTTGTTAGTGATCCTGCGAACTTCTTCCGAAATCTTCTGGTGATAATGATAGATTACATGGTCGGCGCCAAGCTCTCGGGCGCGCTCGGCCTTGCGATCGTCTCCGGCGGTCGCGATCACGGTGCACTGAAACAGTTTCGCAATCTGGATGCCTGCAATTCCAACCCCGGAATTTGCGCCAAGCACCAACACGGTCTGTCCCGGCTTGATCTGCGCGCGCCCCACCAGCATGTGCCATCCAGTAACGAACACCAGCGGAAAGCTCGCGGCTTGATTGAAATCGAGTGAGTCGGGGAAGGGAATTACGTTCGCAGCAGGGGCTGCGATCAGTTCGCAGTCGCCTCCATCAACGGCATTGCCCAATACGGTGAATTCGCGGCACTGGTTTTGCAACCCTGCCGTGCACTTTTCGCAATGACCGCAGAAGTGCATGGGAGCCAGAAGGACCCGTTCCCCAACTTTGAATCCGGAAACATACTCGCCGATGTCTGCCACCTCTCCAGCAACGTCGCTGCCGAGAATATGCGGAAGTGGAACCTTGGGAATCCCTTTCCGGACCCAAAGATCAAGGTGGTTCATCGCGCAAGCTCTAACGCGCACCAGTACATGATCTTTTCGCAGTTGGGGCTCGGGAATGTCTTCGTATCGAAGCACCTCCGGCCCACCGGTCTCGTGAATGCGAACCGCTTTCATGAACGCTCCTGGCGGAAAAATCAAACTATCACAAGCCGGATTTCCTTTTCCTGCCTCGGTTTGACTTCGCACTCAACAGGTCGAATAATTTCGTCGTGAAAATTTCGAGACTTGATTTCCCCTCAACCCTATTTACGAATACCTGCGCTGCGCTCGCGTTCGCATTGTGTCAGTTGGTTTTGTTTAGTGGCGTGTCTGCATTCGCTGACGAGGAAGACGGCCCACCGCACCCTCAGCTTGCCATTGGCGCTTCGGCCCCGGACTTCTGCCTGCCCGGAGTTGACGACAAAACCCACTGCTTAAAAGACTACGCAGCCAGCAAGGTTCTCGTCATTGCGTTCATCTGCAATCACTGTCCGACCTCACAGCTTTACGAAACCCGCATCAAGCAACTTGCCGATGACTACAAGGACAAGAGCGTCACTCTGATCGCGATACAACCCAACAATCCTGAGGCCGTTCGCCTGGACGAAATGGGCTACACCGATTTGGGCGACTCCTTCGAAGACATGAGGGTCCGGGCCGAGTTTCGCCATTTCAACTTCCCTTACTTGTACGACGGCGAGACGCAGAAAATCTCGACCGCCTACGGGCCCAGCGCAACGCCTCATCTTTTCATCTTCGATACGGACCGCAAACTGCGGTATCAGGGCCGGGTCGACAATAACGTCCGCGAGAACTTGGTCACCAAGCGTGACGCACGCGACGCAATCGATGCTCTTGTCGCCGGGAAGCCTGTTTCCGTGGCAAAGACGCCTTCCGTCGGTTGCTCGACCAAATGGATGTACAAGACTGCCGGTCGACACCAGGAAATAGAAGAGATTGAAAAAAAGCCGGTACAAGTGAATCCAACAACGCCGGAAGCTCTCAAATCGCTGCGCAAGAACTCGACCGGCAAGCTACTGCTCGTGGACTTCTGGGCGACCTGGTGTGGCCCGTGCCGCGAGGAATTGCCGCGGTTCGAGACCATGTACCGCATGTACGGACACCGCCCATTCGATCTGGTCACTATCAGCATCAATTATCCGGACGAAAAGCCAGGGGTCATGAAGGTGCTGAACGGCGAACATGCCACCAGCTCGAATTACATTCTGGGATCAACTGACATTTATGCGCAGCTCTCAGCATTCGACCCTGACTGGAATGCCGCCGTGCCATACACGTTGTTGATCCGGCCGGATGGCGAAGTTGTGTACAAGAGCACTGGCTCGACGGACGACTTGAAGCTGAAGCGGCTGATCATCGCGAATCTGTCTGACGACGACTACATCGGACACCAGGCGTATTGGAAGAACGTAATGGAACCGAGCAGGTAGTCCCGTTTGACTTCCGCTTGCGACCAACCAATAATCGTTCCGTGGACATCTATGAGGAAATCGTCGCCCTTCGCCAGCAGGGGCGCCGGGGAGCCGTTGCTACCATTGTCAATGTACGCGGTTCCGTTCCTTCTTTCGAAACCGCGAAGATACTGGTTCGCGACGATGGTTCAATCTTTGGCACAATCGGCGGGGGTTGCGTCGAAGCCGACGTTTGGCAAGCTGCTCGCGAGGTCATGGAGAGCGAAAAGCCGCGGACACTCACCTTCAATCTGAATCAGAACCCGAAGTACGACACTGGCCTGGTTTGCGGAGGCACGTTGGACATCTTCATCGAGCCGGTGCTTCCCGCGGCAAAGCTCTACATTTTTGGCGCCGGTCACGTTGCGCAAAGCCTCTACAAAGTGGCTCAGCTCGCCGGATTCGATATCACCGTGGTTGACGATCGCGAGAGTTATGCGAACCGTGAGCGCTTTCCGCAGGCAAACGAAGTAATTGCAGAAGATTTTGAACTGGCAATGACGCGCCTCACGCCCAATGAGGCGTCGTACATCGTCATCGTGACGCGCGGGCATCGCGACGATATGCGCGTTCTGCGCTGGGCGGTACAAACTCGAGCGCGCTACGTTGGCATGATCGGATCAAAACGTAAGACGATTACGATTTTCCGCGAGTTGGTAAAAGAGGGCATTCCGGAGCAACTATTTGAGCGCGTCCACGCTCCGGTTGGCCTCGACCTTGGCGCGATCACGCCGGAAGAAATTGCGATAGCCATTACGGCTGAACTAGTCGCGGCGCGGCGTGGTGTTCAGCGTCCTCTGCCGCACATGAGCTGGTTTCATTCGCGAAAACTGGGTCCCATTTCGTCTGCAAAAATCTTAACCACAGAGGACACAGAGGAACACAGAGGAAATTGAGCCGCTCTTCTCTGTGTTCCTCGGTGCCCGCTGTGAGCTGCTCTATTCTGGGACACAGCATGGCAACTCTAGGCCTCATCGAATACGCCGATGCCTCTCCCGAAGTGCGCGCAGTCTACGATGACATCATGCGCACGCGGCAGACGGACTGGATCAACAACTTCTGGAAGGCGCTCGCGAACGATCCCATTACCCTCAAACGTACTTGGGAGAGCATCAAACAGATTATGGCTCCTGGCGCGCTCGATCCGTTGACTAAGGAACTGATCTACGTCGCGGTGAGCGTTACAAATCAGTGCGACTACTGCATCGCTTCGCATACAGCGGCAGCAAAAAAGAAAGGGATGACTGAGGATCAGTTCCGCGAGTTGATGGCGGTTGTTGGCATGGCCAACGAAAGCAATCGCTTGGCGGCCGGGTATCAAGTCGAAATTGACGATCAGTTCAAGGCATAGAAATGACACACCAATTCAGCACTTCGTATTTGCAAGATTCGCTCACACTATTTCGTTTCCAAAAGAAAACCGCCGAAGGCGCAATGGAGCAGGTGAGCGATGAGCAACTGTTCCAAGCGCTCGATCAACAGATGAATTCGATTGCCATCATTGCCAAGCACATGGCAGGAAACATGCGATCGCGTTGGACCGATTTCCTCACCAGCGATGGGGAGAAGCCCGATCGCAACCGCGACAGCGAATTTGAGTCGCCGCCGGCAACCCGTGAAGACCTGATGCGTATGTGGAACGAAGGCTGGGCAGTGGTTTTTAGCGCCCTTGATCCTCTTTCCGATTCCGATCTCACGCGGAAAATTACCATCCGTGGCGAACCCCATTCAGTTATGCAAGCCATCAATCGCCAGATCGCACACTATGGGTACCATTGCGGACAGATCGTTTTCCTCGCCAAACACTTCAAAGCCGACGGGTGGAAGTCTTTGTCGGTACCGCGGAACAAATCTGCTGAGTTCAAACAGAAGGTACTCGCGGGAGAAGCGAGCCAGAGATAATCCGTTACGCCTTCCGCTGACGTCGAAACTCACCATGGCAAACGTGCAAAAATTGTTTCGCGAAACCTAACATTTCAGTGTAACTGCTTGAGTTCAAAGCACCGATTTCCGGCCAACACAAGCATATAAAGCAGCAAACACGCGGCTTTCATCTGCTGACCTGTGTGCTGACCTGATTTATCTCATCGCTGCTTCGTGACCCTTGCCTCGATAAGCATTTCGTGTTGGCTTCCGTTGAGAGTCCCCGTATTAGAGGTTTTGTTAATGCTCAACCTCCACAAGACACCATCAGCGGTTTGAAACGTGAGTGCGTGATTCTCCACTGTTGTAGAGATAACGTTGACCCCAGTCTCTGATCGGTTAGGATTCACGAACGTAACCTGTTAGGGAATCTGTACCGAGCACAAATGTAAGTGTGATGTTCGATTTATGAGTGACGATACTCTTTCTTGTTTTCCAAGTTCCTATGAACGCCTTCATTCGATCAACATCAGCAGGACTCAATCGCTCTGGCAAAAGTGTGAGAGGTAAATCAACCGGATCAGGGCTGAAGGTCGGGAGAGGGAAACCAACCTCCGCAGTCATCACATTCTTGAGCAGCACGCAAGACGACGGTGAAAGCCTGTGGACTTGGTGCTTGGACTCGAAAAATTAAGTAGTCTATTTGTCACGAAATGCGGTGCGCGGGTCGTCACAGTGTAATAGCCAGATTGCAACCTTACCCTCCCCGTTCCATTCGCATCCGTGTGCGTTGTGATTGTTTCCGAGTCGGATTGGAAAACAACCTCGGCACCGTGCATTACTGCACCTGTCATCGGTGACTACGCCTGATATTTCCGAAAGTTCGGTCGGCGATTCGTTGCTTTGGCCCAAAGCTTAAGCGGTGGCGATGGCTGCAATTACAAATGATCTTGAGCCATGCTTTGCCGAGTGCAGTAAGCGCATCATGGTTGCAAAGTTGGAGCGGGAGACCGGGATCGAACCGGCGACATCCAGCTTGGGAAGATTGACTGCACGAAAACTCAACAACTTGCACACAGTGGGACGCGGAAGCACTGAATAGGAATCATCAGTAGATTCGGGGGTGTCTGCTGCTCACCGTACTCGTCCGTGCAACTCCATCCGGGTTGGTACTGGGCACAAAATT
>Ga0075424_100004873_pt1 | contig 12747 bp, 8 predicted proteins | sample SoiMethybrSBSTD3_FD_75301 | JGI IMG/M metagenome (GOLD analysis project Ga0075424, IMG submission 75301) | Bulk soil microbial communities from a Populus tree surrounding site in Tennessee, USA - Soil MetaG P. TD hybrid SBSTD3 | ecosystem: Environmental > Terrestrial > Soil > Tree plantation... | reverse complement strand
TCCCGCCAGCAGACCTGCTCCGCGCATCCCGACCAGTCTGTCAGACGCAATACGCGCTGCTTGCAACGATCCGTTCTCCAGGTTCGCCCTTAATAGGTGTGTCTGTAGTTAGTGTCGTAGTGTGCCCTCCGCCTTTGGCCGATAGAAAGAGCCCAGACTTTCTTATCTATCGCAGTGGACTGACTCCACTACCAAGGAGGAATATGAGAGTTTTAAGACTTATCGCAATACCCGCAGTACTGGCAGCGCTCCTCATTTTGCCTGCCACCAACCGAACCGTTCATAGCGTGGTTCAGGAACAAGACCTCGCCGCCGACCAGGCCAACGTAGCCTCAGTTGATGACGCTACATTCAAAACCGGTGACGTCGATCTCGAAGGCGTCCCCGAGGACGACACCACAACTTACTCCTTCAGTTCAAAGGAAGATGCAACCGATGCTGCCACTGATGCTCAGGAAGCAGAGACGGCAAAGCTGTCGTGCGCGCAACCTCCGATTCAGCAGGCGAAGAACAATGGCTTTGACGACTTCACCAACGATCTCATCGAGCAAGGAAAACCACCGGAGGATTGTGCTGATCCGGTGCCGGGTACTTTTCTGATGGACGAAGCGATCTTCGGAGAAGTTGATGAGATCGCCGATGGATTGGGACCAGTTTACAACGCGCAGGCGTGCCGGGAGTGTCACCAGAACCCGGTCACCGGCGCTATCAGCCAAATCACAGAGTTACGCGCCGGACACACGACGAACAATACTTTCTTCGACGCGCCCGGCGGATCGCTGATCAATAACCGCGGTATCCCGACTCCAAACTACAACGACCCGCATAAGAGCGCGAAAGTGCAGGAGCGCGTACCGCCGCTGCTCACCGCCGCCATCATCAGCGGTCCTGCGCTCACAAACGATGAACCAACACGAACCTTCCGGACCTCGCTCAATACGCTGGGCGACGGATTTGTCGAAGCGATCCCGAACGGCACTCTGGTCGCTATGGCAAATCATCAGAACGCGGTCACCGGCGGGCAAGTGAAAGGGCTCGTTATCAAGGTGCCGGTGCTCGAGGCCGGCAACAGAAAACGGATCGGCCGCTTTGGTTGGAAAAACCAGCACGCCAGTCTGCTTTCATTCTCCGGTGATGCCTATCTGAACGAGATCGGGATCACGAATTTCCTGGTGCGCAAGGAGAACACATCACTGGGCCGGTTCGTCGGTTTCGGAACGATCTTCGACACGGTGCCCGATGACACGCCCTGCGACGCCAATCCTTCAATCTTGTGCGGTGAAGATACGGCGCAGGACGTCGAGGTGTTTGCGGAGTTCATGCGCGCCACGCAAGCGCCGCCTCAGGATCGCGACATTCAGAATGATGCGCGGTTTAGCGCGGCTGTAAATGAAGGACGCGCACTGTTTGAATCGATGAATGGTCAATACAGTTGCAGCGTCTGTCACGTACCTTCGATTCGCACGGGCAATCGTTGTCAGCCGATCAACGGTGGAGCATTCAACATTCCGTTGGCGTTGGCTCGCAAGATCATTCACCCGTTCGGCGATTTTCTGCTCCACGACATTGGCACGGGAGACTTCATCGTGCAGAACGGCGGGCCGGCGACTCGGACGCGCGTTCGCACGGCGCCGCTCTGGGGCGTGCGCACCAGAACAAATCTGATGCACGACGGAGAGACGTTCACGTTCAACGACGCCATCCTGCGTCACTCGGGCGAAGCGTTGCAGGTGCGCTTGCGGTACCAGGCGCTAACCGCCGCGCAGAAGGCGAGTTTGATTACATTCCTTGAAAGCCTGTAGCTCGACATTTCGGGCGCGCTTCTCTGCGATTGAGGAGCGCGCTCATTTTTCAGGAGGTCGTCCATGACGAACAGAAATCTCGTGATGTTGATCTGTCTCGCTGGTGTGCTGAGCGCTGCGTGTCAACGTTCTGAAGTCGAGCCGAATAAGGCTCAGTCGGTTGCCAGCGCGCGGGTTTACAAACCCGGACCACAACCAACCGAAACCGAATTGCGCGACGCGATCAAAAGAAACTACGAAGAGGTCGTGACTATCGACAACAGTCAATCAACATACTTCGTGACCGGCGACTTTAATGCCGATGGTTCAGAAGACGTTGCCGTCGTCGTGAAACCTGCGCCAGGAAAGTTGGCGGAGTTGAATAGCGAGTACGTCAATTGGATTCTCGAAGACCCGCAGGTTTCAGCGGGCGAGAAGAAACCTCGCACGGCCGCAATTACTCGCGACGATCTTTTGCTCGCAGTAGTTCACGGATACTCACGCGCAGGCTGGCGCAACCCATCGGCCAAACAGACTTACTTACTGAAGAACGCGGTCGCGAAAGAGTTTGCGGCGCAGGAAGACCCTTTGCGCAAAGGCGCTGTGATTCGAGAGAAGCTGCGCGGATCGGACGGCGTAATCTACTGGACCGGCGCCAAGTACGCATGGCGGCCGGTCGGTTAAACCTGCGATACTTTGCCGTAAAGAATCATTCTGATCTTCGCGCTGCGGCTCTATTTGAGAGTTGAGATTTTGAGCTGGACCTCAGCCAGGTCGCGGCGAAGGGTGACGTCCTGTGGTGCGGATGCACTTAATTGCTCACGAATCCGGAGTGCTTCGTTGTAGTTCGATAACGCTTTGGCTGTTCTACCTGCATGTGCTTCGACATCTCCGACCTTGATCAACGCGACCGCCTCGTTCCGCCGAAACTGAGCATTGGCCGGATCAGATGCAACCATCTCTCGATTCAGATCGAGTTCTTTCCGGTAGTGCTGCGCCGCCTGCTCAACATCGCCGAGTTTCAAAAGCAAGTCGCCAACATATCGATGACTTTCATTCAGCATCAAGCGCAGATCCGTGTTCAGCGGATCCGCCGCCACGAGCGACTCGCGCATTTCCAACCCACGCCGTTGTAACTCCAGTGCACCTCGCGTATCGCCCGCCTGATCCGTGGCCTGTCCGAGATACTCGTAAGAAATCGTGAGCGCTCTTTGCGCGCGCGCATGATTCGGATCGATGGCCGCCAACTGCTCGCGTATTCTCAACGCCTCCTGCTGATTCTCGAGCGCGCTTTTCACGTCGCCCATTTGCATCAGCAGAAAGCCGATGTATGCGTAAGTTCCCGCCAGATTATATCGATCGACAAAGTCTGTCTTCTCCGCAGCCGCCAATTGCTGGCGCGCCGGTAGTTGTTCACGAAGCATTTGCAATTCACGCGATGCATCACCCTCGGCGCCGAGCAAGGTGGCGATAAACCAGTAACTGTCCAAAAGTTCACGCCGATATTCCCGATTCCCCGGATCAGACGCGACTAACGCTTCGCGAAGCGCAGCAGCCTTGCGATGACTCTCTAACGCTCCCTGCAAATCTCCGAGATGCGCGATCGTCGGCGTGTATTGCACCGCGCCCAGCTTCTCGTAAGCTGCCGCCAACTCACGTTGCAGCCCGCGATCGTTCCCGGCGTCCTGTGCAAGACTGTCGAGATACTTCAAGCCACGCTGCACGATCAGAGAACGAGCCGCAGTCGAACCAGGCAGGTTTGCGATCGCATCGTGCACTTCAAACACAAACGAATTCGCGAGCTGGCGCACTTCATTGAAACGTCGTTCCGAACGCGCCCGCTCGGCGCGTGCGACTCTCGCTTGCCACGTCGTCGTGATAATGCCGGCCAGCAGCGTGATAACAATGAGCGCCGCGGCCGTGACGGCCACCTTCTGGCGGCGAATAAACTTGCCCGCGCGATAAGAGAACGTGTCGTGACGAGCACGCACCGGCCGGCCATCGAGATGTCGTTGAATGTCTTCGGCAAGTTGCTGCGCGGTTCCGTAACGGCGTTCGGGTTCCTTGCGCATTGCCATCAGGACGATGTTGTCGAGATCGCTATGCAAACGTTTTGGCGCCCTGACGGTGCTGGGTCGCGCTGGATTCTGTTCGCAGATCGCCTGCGCAAGTTCGTGCGGCACACGACTCGTCAATCGATATGGCGACCGTCCACTCAACAACTCATAGAGCACGACGCCGAGTGAATAAACGTCCGTCGCCGTCGTCACTGATGCACCCCGCACTTGCTCGGGACTGGCGTACTCCGGAGTCATGAACGGCATTGCCGTCATGTTCGCTTCCGGCGTTGAGGTGTCGCCGCTCAAAAGCTTCGCGATGCCGAAGTCGACGAGTTTAGGTAAGCCTTCACTGGTGACGAGAATGTTCCCGGGTTTTATGTCGCGATGAATGACGAGATGTTGATGCGCGTACTGCACCGCGTCGCACACCGTGCTGAAGAGCTTTAGCCGTTGCTCGATCGAGAGATCGTGCCCGTCACAGTAATCATTGATTGGACTGCCCGCGACGTACTCCATCACGAGGTACGGAACACCGTCCGCAGTCTCACCACCATCAAACAGCCGCGCGATATTTGGATGGTTGAGATCCGCGAGGATCTGCATCTCGTTTCGAAACCGGCGACGAATGAGTTCGCCGCCGAGCCCGGGATTGATGAGCTTGATCGCAACTTGCTGTCGATACTGTTCATCGTCGCGTTCGGCAAGATAGACGGTGCCCATGCCGCCGTGACCGATCTCGCGCACAACTTTATAAACGCCGATACGAGCGCCCGCTTTTGCAGCCGTGAATGCATCGACTCGCAGGCGCGCGGCATCAACCACGCATGCCTCCATGACGTCGACGTTGGTATCGACCTGATGCGCCAGCAACAGATCGACTTCGGCGCGCAGATCCGCGTCCTCCGCACACGAGTGATCGAGAAACTGTCGCTGTCGCTTGGTGTCCAGTTCGAGCGCCTGTGCCAACACTTTCTTCACTTGTTGCCAACGTTCGGGTGTGATGTCGATTACCTCCCGGTGCTGAGTGTGCGTCGCAACCACAACTTCGCTGAGCCCCATTCGCGCTTCGTCGTTGCGGGCGAGATGTCCAACACTTCCGAGACTTCTTCGATCGTGAGTCCGCCGAAGAAGCGCAACTCGACGATTTGAGTTTGTTGCGGGTCGAGTGCGGCGAGTCCGTTTAACGCTTCATCGAGCGCCATGAGATCGAGATCTCGTTTTTCGAAAAAGCTGACTGCATCATCGAGCGCGACTCTGGTCGCATAACCCTGTCGCTTCTGGGCGTTTCGTTCCTGCGCGTGATTGATCAGTATTCTTCGCATCATCTGTGCAGCAATGCCGAAGAACTGCGCGCGGTTCTGCCAGTTCACCGACCGCTGATCGATCAAACGCAGGTATGCCTCGTGGACGAGCGCCGTAGTTTGCAGAGTGTGTCCGGGTCGTTCGCGGCTTAGATAGATCTGTGCGAGCCGGCGGAGTTCGTCATACACCGCGGGCATCAGTTCGTCGAGTGCTGACTTATCGCCGGCACCCCAGGCAAGAAGTAATTGCGTGACCATCGAACAGGTGGGGGGAGGCCAAAATTTTGCCACAAAAAGGCCCAGAAGGCATAAAACGAATTGCGAAGCCCGCTCTTTTTTATGCCTTTTGTGCCCTTTTGTGGCTGAAAGAATTTTGAGCCATTTTCGCGGCGGTTCCTGCGTTAGTGTTGAAGGAGAAGAAATATGAAACGAGTGTTCTTCACGATCGCGACTCTGCTGGCCGTAATCACTGCCGTGCTGGGACAACAGCAAAGTGGCATCGCTTACGTTCGCGATGGCGTCGAGATTCGTGTCATCAATCCTGACGGTACAAACGACCACAGAATCTGGACGCATCCGGACGCGAAGAAGGCGCTCGGTATCGAAGGCGTCGCCTGGAGTCCTGACGGCAAACAGTTGGCGTTCTCGAGCAAACACGGTGCCGTCGCGTCGCTGTATGATGCTGACTTATACGTCATACGACCGGATGGTTCGGGTCTGCGCAAGCTAACTAACGCGCCCGCGATGTCCGAGTTTGAGCGCTTTCCGAAAGGCTCGGTCAGCGTGACGTTTCGTAACGATCAACCACTCTGGAAACAATCGCAGGCAAGCCTCGGAGTCTTCTTGGTTTATGTTGCCGGCGCGGCTGAGCCGCAACAGATCACGCTGCCGCCTGGCGCGACCAGGACAGTCGTGTTCAACCAGGTCGCCGACTTCGGCAACACGGCCCAGCCTATCGTTGCCATTTGGGGTAACTATCGCTGGTTCAGTCCGGGCTTGGACGTGCGTGCCGGCGCCATGTCAAAAGCGCCGGTCTTTTCGATCACCGGCGACGGGATTGAATACTTTGGCGCGTATCGCCCTGTGTGGCGTCAGGATGGTTCGCGAGTAAGTTATCGTTCCGGTGTTTGCACTTTGAACAGCGTGCCCGTCAATCCGACGCCCGGCGAATACGTTTACAATCCGCTGTTCGGTGGAAAGAATCCGTTGGGCACCTGCACGTGGGACTGGGGACCAACGCCCGAAACGGCGAATCAACTTCTCTACAGTGAAAACAACTCCGGTGATTCGAGTGTGTTTCGGATTACTGAAGGCGGAAAACATCCCGGTGAGAAGCTGGCGCAGTTTTCCGACCTCGAGTACCAACTGCTTTTCGATCTGCGCTGGTTGCCCGATGCTTCAGGCTTTCTGTTTTCGAACCAGACTTTGATGAGAGACTCGGCGAATATTTTTCGCTACGACTTCGCGAGCCGGAAGGTGACGCAGGTTACTCGACTTCAAAACGAATTCACGGGCGCCTTCACCATCTCACCTGACGGACAGTGGATCGTGTTCGAGAAGTCGAAGTCGTTGGATGACAATCGCGAAATTGACTTGTGGATCGCTCGCATCAACGGCTCAAACGCACGCTTACTCGTGCGAAACGCGTTCTCACCATCGTGGCGTTAAAATCAGCCACAAAAAGGCACATAAGTCACACAAAAGAGAAAGAGCTTAATGAGCGCCTCCCAATCAAAAATCTTTTTGTGTGACTTATGTGCCTTTTTGTGGCTAATTCTTCTTGTGGCGCTTGCGCGCGAGCGCTCCGACTCCAGCTAGCCCGGTGCCGAGCAATACCAGCGCCGCCGGCTCCGGATTTGTTATCGGCACCGGTCCGGCCTGGATCACCGCGCCCGAAGACGCCTGGATCGAGTTCGCTAGAGAGGTTTGTGGTTGCATAACCAACCCGGATGAGAACTGGGTCACCGCGCCGAGCTGCGGATCTCTGGTAAACGCGGCGACACTAAATCCCAGGTGCTTTCCGTTGTTGCCTTCAAAATGTCCCGTGTAGACATAGCTCGTCGGGACGTCATCAGTGACAACACCCAAATGTCTCTCGGCGTAAATCAGCTTGTCAAACAGGATCACTTCGCCGTGGTCCTTAACACTATCAGCCCGAGCAGACAAAGCGAACGCGAAACAGAACGCGGTGGCGACGATGCCGGCCAAAACTCTTGTTCGAGTCATACCGATGCCCTTGTGGATGAAAAGGAGAGAGTTTGCCGCACAAACTTAGCTTGGGGGCTATTTTGCAATCTGTCGGGTGATTGTCGGCGGACATTACAGTGGGATTGTTTCGAGAATGTCACCGCATCGCTACGTCTCTGTAACAATTTGGTGGGGGCCACCATGATCTACGTGCGGTAACGTACAGTCGCGTTACCTGATCTGAACCTCACGTGCTGTGCCGGTGTCGCTAATGGGGATGGCTTTCAACTCGCCCTCAGATGATTTCACTACGAAACGGAACGTTCGTGGTCCGGGGTTGTAGCTTCCTTCCGGCGCGCCAAGGCCGGCGACAAAACCACCTCGTCCACGTCGCACCCGGACAGCCGTTCTGCGAAACGCGCCGGTCTTGTAAGCCGGACTCAATCCGTCGTCTTCATACAGATTCGTCGAAGCCAGCCCTTTGTCGTCCGGATAGATATTGAACGTGATCGGATCCACCGGTTTTTCACCAACGTAATTGAGCGCCGGCCCAGTCGGAATGATCGCGCCTCCCCGCACAAACATCGGGACCGTATCGAGTGGCGCCTCTACGCTGATCACCGTCCCGCCTGTGTATTTCTTGTTGGTCCAATAATCGTACCAGGTACCGGACGGTAAATAGACCAGGCGACGCGTGACATCAGGCTTCAGAATCGGAGCGACGAGCAGATCATCGCCAATCATAAACTGGTCGTCGAGATTGTATGTGCTCGCGTCGTCCTGGTAGTTGAGCAGCAAAGGCCGAAACGGAGGAACGCCGGAGCGGTGTGCCTCCTCGAGCGCGCTGTAGAGAAACGGCAGCAACGCGTAACGCAACTTCAAATACTTGCGAATGATGTCTTCATAGTACTTGCCAAAGCGCCACGGCTCCTGATCGTAACCGTCGATCACCTTGTGGTTGCGGCAGAACGGCGCGAGAAAACTGACCTGATACGAACGCACCAGCAACTCACCATTGCCGCGTCCGATGAAACCACCGACGTCGCTGCCGACGAAAGGTTCACCTGACAAACCCAACGACGTGAACATCGGAATGTTCAGCGCGAGCGCTTCCCAGGTGCTGTTCGTGTCGCCGGTCCACATCGTCGCGTACCGTTGAATTCCGGCATACGCGGCGCGCGTGATGACGTACGGGCGGCGGTCGGGCCGGAGTCGCTCGAGTCCTTCATAAGTCGCGCGCGACATCAGCAGCGCAAACGTGTTTCGGTTCTTGGCGTGAGTTGTTTTCTCTCCTTCGTCGTAACTCACCACGTCCAACTGGTTCTTGCCGGTCTGATCGACGAAATCAGACGGCTCGTTCATGTCGTTCCAGATGCCGGCGATACCGTTGTCCGTGTAAACACGATGGAGATCGCCCCACCACTGCCGTGCCTCGGGCAGCGTGTAATCGACAAAGACACTTTCACCCGGCCACACTCGCGGCACAAACAGATCGCCATTGCGACGATGCTGGAAAAAGTTTTTCTCGAGACCCTGGTCGAAGGCGTGATAGCGCTCGTTCTTGTCGGTCGGATGCTTGATGCCGGGATCGACGATAGTAACGACCTTCACGCCCTGGCGACTCAGTTTCTCGGTAAGCGCTTTCGGATCGGGAAATCGTTCCTGGTTGAAGGTGAAGACCCGGTAACCATTCATGTAGTCAATGTCCAGATGGACCACGTCCAGCGGCAAGTCGCGTTTGCGATACTCATTCACGACTGCTTCAACCATCGTGTCGGGATAATAACTCCAGCGACTCTGCTGATTGCCGAGCGCCCACAGCGGCGGCAACTGCAGGTGGCCGGTGAGGTCGGCGTAACGGCCCAGGATCTTCTTGATCGATGGACCGTAGAAGAAGTAGTAATTCAACTCGCCGCCCTCCGCGCCAAACCAAACGCGTTGCTGTGACGACTGGCCGAAGTTGAAGTAGCTGCGATAGCTATTGTCGAAAAAGATCCCGTACGCGATGCCGCGTTGCAGGCCGATGTAAAACGGAATGGTTTGGTAGATCGGATCCCGCCCTTCGAGGTAACCGGGCGTGTCGGAGTTCCAGTTGATGAACGAGCTGCGACGTTTGTCGAGACGCGCGGCTTTCTCGCCGAGACCGTAGAAGTGTTCGTCGAAACCAAGTTTCTTCGCGGCGGCGACAAACATGCCGGCTTTTGGATCGAACATGATGTTCGCGAGACTGCCCTTTGCGTCGTAGGACATCGGGCGTTCGTCGGCATTAAGAAGTTGATGCGTGCGGGCGTCGCGAAATTCGATCAGCAATGGCGAGCGGCGGATGACGGCTTCAAGTTCATCGGTCGTGATCGTGATTGAGGCGGCGGTTTCCTCGATTTTCCAGCGCGCAGTGGGCCAGTTTTCTTTGGCGATGGCCCAGGAGTGATCGCGTGCCGGGATTGGTTTCGTGAATGATGCTCTGACGCGGATCAGATCCGGGGCGAGGATTGTTAGTTGTACCTGTGAGTTGTCGTCGCAATGAAGAGTGACTGTCTTTTCTGATTTCGCGAAGCGGATGACCGAGCCGATCTTTTCGAGCGTCGTGATGTCCTGCGCGGCTCCGCCTATCGGACAGAGCACCAGTAAAGCTGTGAGTGCTAGAAGACGTTTCATCGTGAAAATCTTGAAATCCTGTCTAATATTGACTCAAGGATTGTGCGCTCAACGCTAAGCGCGCGGCACCAAGCAACCCTGCATCATCACCACACTTCGCGCGCTCGATCTTCACGCGTGCGGCGAGCAGCGGAAACGCACGCTCCTCGACCTGCTGATGCATGTGTTTCGCAAACAAGTCCCAACCATTCACCACACCGCCGCCAATCACAATCATCTCGGGATTCAGGATGTTGATTAAGTTCGCCAACCCGATTCCAAGATAAACACCCATGCGCCGAAAGATCTCGAGCGCCAGTTCGTCGCCCTGCTGACCCGCTTCGAAGATCATCTCCGCGGTGCGGTCATCTTTCCCCTGCAGCACCGAATCCGGATAACGCGGACTTGCCTCGCGCGTCATGCGCACGATCGCCGTCGCCGACGCAAACACTTCAAGACAACCGCGACTTCCGCACGTGCACGCCACCCCACCAAAAGGATCGACACACATGTGCCCGATCTCCGCTGCTGCGCCATCCATACCACGCCATAACTTGCCGTCGAGAATTATTCCACCGCCGACACCTGTGCCCAGCGTCACGCAGATGATCGTCTTGCAACCGACTGCTGCGCCCCGCCACATCTCACCGACTGCGGCAGCATTCGCATCGTTTTCCAGAATCGCAGGCAGATGCAGTTGTTCAGTCAAAGCAGCGCCGAGCCGAAACCCGTCGAGACACGGAAGATTGGGCGCTGTCACCACTGTGCCTTCTTCAACCTTGACCGTGCCCGGCACGACCAACGATACCGCCGATATGTCTTCGCCTTGCTTCTCGGCTTCGTGAACCGCCGCCACAATCGCATCGACAATCGCGTTTGCATCGTTGATCTGAGGCGTGTGTTGCTTGAACCGAAACTGAATGCTTCCATTCCCATCGACGGTCGCGGCGCGCAAGTGCGTACCGCCAAGGTCAGCAGCGAAAATCAGTTTTTTATCCGTGTTATCCGCGCCCACCATATCGCTCCCACACGACTCTCGGTGTCTCCACGTTACGCCCGCGCTCGATACTCATCGCTAAACGAATGAACTGCGCCATGGACCATGCCAACGGCGTTGCCGATCCAGTGCCGGCGCCATCTCGTTCCCAAACCTGCTCCGGAATCATCAATCCATCGTTCGCAAACGCTGCGAGCGTGTCTAATCGCTTCCGCGCTGATTCAATATCACCCGCCGCCAACTCATACTCACCACGCTCACCCGTCAACAGAGTCCAGAGTCTGCCGACACCATTGCGGCCGTCGTACTTACCACCGTCGGGCGTTTCGCCATACGCATCGTGATTGTACCGGTACCACGCTTCACCAACAGGCGTCTGAACTTTTATTAATTGGTCGATAAGCTTGAGCGATTCAACAATCGTGCGGTCTTGGGGTGTCTTTATACCGAGACGGACCAACTCGAGAAAACCGGCGTCGAGGATCTTGCGCTCGTCGACGATCAGAGAACTGCTGTTGATCTCCATCTTCGCACCGTCATTCGGATCGTCGTTCGCGGTGATGCGCAAATAGTATCCACTGACGTCGCCGCCTTTTGTGACGGTCCACTGCTCGATCTTCTTCTCCCAGGCGTCGGCAGTGTCGAGATACCTTTTTGCTGACACTTTGTCGGCATTGATCTTCGCGATCTCGGCAGCGCAGACGAGACCGGCAATCTCAGCCGCAATCGTCGCGGGCGAATAGCCGGGCTTCTCCTCCCAACGATCCTGATCCGTTCGCGGTCCATGACGAACGATGAAGTCTGCCGCGGGCTTGATGTGTTTGAGCCAGAGTTGTCTTTCGTGGCGGTCGAGTTTATACGCAAGCACCAGCGGCAACGCGACCTGGTCCATCTGGAGTCCGCCACCGATCGGACGTCCATCGACCCACGAATTTTGCGGAAAGCTGCCGTCAGGTCTTTGCTGGATACGAAAGAGATAGTCGAGCAGTCGATTGGCGGTGGCGCGATCGCCGAGTGCGTCAAACGCGGTGGCGATGTGATAAAGATCGCGTGACCAAACAGCATGATAGCCACTGACCGGCGGTTGATCCGGTCTTTGACCACCGCCCCACGGCGTCGAAGGCGAAGCGATTACAGCTCCGCGAAACGTCTTGTCTTCGAGTCCTTTCAGGACCATCGCCGCCATGTTGAATTGCCGCTGGTGCTTCTCGATACGTGGCAACGCCGCGACGTATTTCTGCCAGCCGAGTTCATATTCATGCATGACTTCGCTGAAATCACGCGCGAGCGAAGCACGAGCGATCGCGGTCGCTTTCGCTGTCGTCTCACCGAACCCAAGTGCCAACGTACACTGTCTGCGCTGGAGTGCCGGCAGACCGCAATTCGACATCAGTACCGACTTTTCACTGAAAGGAACGTAATTGAGATACAGGTGCGCGTCGATCCGCGTGGTGAAATCCACCCGGACAAGCACCGAGCTGCGCCGCGGATCGGTGATGTAAAGCTTCGTGATCGTGTAAGCACCACTCTTCGCAGTATTGACCTGCCGAAACGTAAGCGACGATGGATTCGGCAATTCAAGTCGATGTACCGTGTCGTCGATCTCGTTTTCAATCTTCGTGCCCGTCACGACCTGAAACTGAAGACGCCGCACGTTCGGCATATCGACCGTCGGATAAAAAACTTCCGTCATCACACCATCAGCCAGCGTAAACCACACCTTCGACGTCAGCGTCGTCGACGTTCCAAACCCATTCTTCGCCGCCGTGGGCCAATACGCATCGTCC